>JAESFY010000011.1_pt1 | contig 297092 bp, 290 predicted proteins | sample 9266201 | NCBI WGS metagenome assembly JAESFY01 (sample SAMN14515071, study PRJNA621656) | algae metagenome | isolation source: Nodosilinea sp. WJT8-NPBG4 and co-occurring heterotrophs from soil, lower... | place: USA: Pinto Basin, Colorado Desert, California | collected 2006-05-27 | reverse complement strand
TCGCGCCTACCAGATTTCCCCTCTGAAGAAGACCAGTCTTCAGGTTCTCGGGGAGATTTAGGGGAGATTTCTTCTCCCTTCAACATTGCCTCGAGCTTGGCCCTTTCGCGGCCTCGGTCGGCACCATCGATCCACTTCGCATAGACCGTGAACAGCATCTTCGCGTTCGCGTGCCCCATCTGCCGTGAGACATACGTCGGGTTGACCTCGCCGCGCAGCGCGTTCGTCGCGTAGGTGTGGCGGGTCTGATACGGCCGGCGCCAGCGGATACCGCAGGCGCGCAGGGTGGGGCGCCAGAAGGTGTCGCGCTGGCTGCGCTCGTCGTGCCAGGGGCGGCCTGTGATCGGGTTCTCGAAGATGTAGCGGCCCTGCGCCTTGTCCTGCTCGGTCTCGGCGCCGACGGAGGTCCACGGCTTCATCGCTTCGAGCGCCGCAAGCGCGCGCTCCACGAGATCCACATCGCGCGCGTTGTAGGTCTTCAGCGGCTTCTCCTCGCCGGTGGTCTTGGCCCGCTCCACCCGGATGCTGCCGCTGTTCCAGTCGACGTCGCCCCAGCGCAGCGCGATCAGCTCCTCGGGCCGCATGCCGGTCATGAAGGCGAACTCGAAGTAGGCCCAGGCGCGCACGTCGAGCTTGCGCTTCATGTAGGCCAGGATCTGTTCCATTTCGGGCGGGCTCAGCGGGTCAGGCTTCGGCGCCTGGTGCTTGCTGTTCTCGATGCCGTCCATGGGGTTGTCGGTCTTCAGCGTACGGCCGGCCAATTTGAAGACGCCGCGCAGCACGATGAGGTAATTGTTGAGGAGCTTCGCGGACGCCCACGGCTCCTTCCCGATCTTGGCGGCAACCACAGCGTGGTCCAGCTTCCTCATGGGCGTCTCGGCGCCGAACAGGCCCTTCCAGACCCCCAGCGCGTTGCGGTACTGGACAAGGGTCTTGGTGGCGAGCTGGCCCTTGGTCTCGAACCAGAGGTCGCACCACTGGCCGAAGTTGCGTTCGGGCTCGACTTCCTTCTTCGCCTGGGGCGCGTCAGGGAACCAGTCCGCCCAGGTGAAGGTGCCGTTGGCGATTGCCTGCCGCACGCGGATCACCAGCTTTTCTGCGTACCGCATGTTGGCCGTCGTGGGCGGCATCTTCAATGTGACGCGCTCCCAAGCGCCGTCCAGGGTGAAATTCACCCGGATAGATTTCCCACGCGGCTCTACGCCGTTGCCTTCTCGACCCATCGCTCGTATTCCTTCATGTCGATGAGGACGTTGCCGTCCACTTTGCGCCAGTGCTTGCCTTCCAGCCAGATGCCGCGTTCGCGCTTGCGGTCGATGGCTTTTGGTGTGAGACCCGTCAAGGTCGCCGCCAGCCGTACGGTCACGAATCTCGCTGGTGTCAATAGAACTGTGTTGTCCATTGTGAGAGCCCGTTTATTCTTGTTCTTGTCGGGAGTTGTGCAGCCATCGGTTGCTAGAGATTTGTTCAGGTTGTCAGTACATCACTGCCCGCGGGAGGCTTTCCCTGTTGGCTTTTCTTCGCGTGACCCGTGTCGGTTGGGAACTGCAGGGTAGATACAACTCGCATCTTTCTGCAAAGGTTGGTAAGAAGTGAGAGCAACTTGAAACCGGGTTTGTATATTGAAGCATGCGTCAACCTCTATCCCCCTTGAACTCTGCCGCGGGATCGATCGTATGTCTGCTCTCCATGTTGCTGGCTCACGCCGAGGCTAGCGCCGATCCGAATTGCCCCATGTCATCGCGCCAGGTCCAAGCAGATCCTGGGCCGCCAGGGGTTCGTCAGTCAGCATCGACTAAGCTGATTCAAACGATGCCAGAGAACGCGCAAGTAATCGGCATTGGTGATTCTTTGGTAGCCGGCTGGCCTGTAGATTTGCTGACGATCCCGAAGAAGTTCGACAAATACTGGAATTTTGGCTTCCCTGGAGACACCACTAGCAACGTTCTGTGGCGTATGGCTGAGGCCCCGCTAGAGCGTGTGGATCCTACGAAGGTCTTCTTGCTTGTCGGGACGAACGACCTAAACCTGGGCCGTACGCCCTGCGAAACTGTCTTTGGAATCGAAGCGATCGTGCGTCTCATAGAGCGCAAGTGGCCGCGAGCCAGCATCGGCGTTATCTCGATTCCCCCAAGAGGGAAAAACAACTCTGAATTTCTGACTGAGCGGACGCAGGTCAACTCGGCTCTCGCGAGCCTGTCTCAACATGGACATCGTTTCGAGTTGATCGGCCTACCCGACGCTCAACTCGTATGCACAGCCAGTGACGGGGACTGCACGTACTACCAAAAAGACTACTTACATTTGAACCGTCGCGGGTATGCCGTCCTTAATCGAATTGTGCACGAATTTTTGGAGCGTTAGATGACCACGTACGACTCTATAGCGCAGGTCTCGACAGACCCACCATCGTCCCTGCTCACACGCAGCGGTGCAATTGATCAATACAAATTCATGGCCTTCGTGGCCGTCGTTTTTATTCACACCTCGCACGCACTGGAAACAAACGGACTGAGTGCCCTAGGCTTCCTGGATCAGATCAGCCGATTCGCAGTACCATTCTTTTTCTTGGCGAGCGGATACTTCCTCGGCTTGAAAGGGCGAGAGGGACTGATAGCATTCAGAAGGCGCGCGAAACGCATACTTCTCATTTTTGGGGTGTGGTCCCTTTTCTATGTTCTTCTTGACCAGCCGTCCGCTCAGGAACTGCTTAGTCTCAAGTATTTAGCGAAGTGGGCTCTGAGTGGCGGACCTGGCTATCATTTATGGTTCCTCCCGTCTTTGCTGATATGCCTCGCGGTATTCTTATCATTGCTTGCGCTTTTCTCTCCGAAGAAGGTTTGGTTATTTGCGCTGGCTCTTTATTTTTTCGGTGTGGCATTTGGTGCCTATAGATCCGCGCTCGGTCTGCCGGACATTCGGTTCAATACCCATAACGGCCCATTTCTTGGAACGCTGTTCGTTGCCACTGGATTCTTGCTGGCCACCTCAAAGCCTCGCATCTCGCCCCTCCTAGCATTCAGCGTTGCGATCTTAGGCCTCGCTGTGCATCTAGGGGAGTCGATAATGCTTAACGCTTTCAATGTTCTGCCGTTTGCCGCCAATGAGTTCAGCCTTGGCACAGTGCCCTTCGCTGTAGGTGTTTTCGCTATGGCGTTAAGCAGCGCCGAAGTTAAAGGTCGCCGCACTTCCGTGCTGCAACTGCTAGGCGAATGGAGCTTGGGGCTGTATTGCGTGCATGTCGCTTACATATGGCTATTTTCGAAGCTGTTTCACCAATTTGGCATGGTTGAAGTTCTCATACTTTCACTTCTGGTGATTGTTTCCTCCAGTGCCACGGTCCTACTTCTTTCACACTTTAAACCCTTCCGCGCTATCCTCCGCTAAGAGGGCCCACCGGGTCTTCTTGAATCGGTGGGCGAATGATTTGGCGTGTGAGTTACGAAGTTACATACCCCACACCATCCGTTTCGCTGGTGGGTGCGCCCGTTTTCGATCGCATCTGGCCGGACGAAGTGAACCAGAGGGCTCTCGTGCCTAGGTAAACTGGATTCTGCCAATTACCCATGCCAAGTTGAATCGATCCACCGCCCTCATTTAGCACTAGCGGACGGAAAGCTACTCCTTGCTCGATACTTGTGATGTAGTTTTTACCCGGACCAAAGCCCATTAGCAGTTGGATCGGATTGCTCGTGTCAGAAGAACTAACGGTCAGGGCTCCCGCATCGGTGCCAGTCTTTGCAACGGCAGAAATAACTTTTAGGTTGTTGAGGCTTGCCGCACCACCAGTGATAGCGACGTTGTTGGCATCCTGCGACGCCAGAGAGCCCGTTGTGGAGTAATTTCGGACAACGGAGCTTGGTGCGGCGCTTTGGACATTGGTCGCAAAGCCTGCGAACTTCTGCTGCAAAATGAGCCCGCTGCCGGAAGTTGCTGCTACTTGGATCGCGGGGCCGCTATTCCCATCATTGGCTTGAAACGAGTTGCCGCCGATCAGCCACTCGGAGGCGGCGGTCACTACAACACCGCGTTCGCTACCGCCGCCGAGCCTAAAAACGTTCGAACTGACGTTAATGTTCTGTTGGCTATTTAGTTCGATTCCTCGGCAGTTCGCACCGATTACGGTGATTTCGTTTGAGGCAAGAGAAATATTTCCAAGCGTGCCTCCACTCGATCCGATGCTAAACCCTGCTTGTGTAAATCCTTCAAGAGAGTTTCCAGTTGCGACAAGGATCGATGTGGCGACTCCGCTGCCAGCGTTTAATTGATAGAAATGCGTGCCACCGAGACCCTTGTTGTTAACTATTCGGAGTCCCCCGCTGCCGAGTTGTACAATGATTTTGCCTACGCCGTTAGCGTTTGCCAGGATGCACCCCGTGATGGTGCTATCTCCGTTGTCGGGGGTTGCCTGGTTTTCGACGATGACAAGCGTTCCCTTGCAGTTCACCAGATAACTGTCTCGTAGAATAAATCCACCGGCGCTGCGCCCGTGGAATCCATTCCAGCCTTCAGCGAGCGTCAGGTTCGCAAATTCCGAATAGCTATTGTATTCAGTCGGTATGCTGCCGTTTACCTGAATTATGTCCCCGGTTGTGGATGTGTTCTGGCCATTGATAGTCATTGAGCGGATTGCGCAAGGACTAGAGCTGTTAATGACTATGCTATTTGTGTTGGCTGAATTGATATGCAGCCTCGTGGCAATCCGCCCTTCGCCGTCCACCTCTAAAGGGCCGTTTATGCTCAACGAATTGTGCAAATACGATCCTCCGTTAAATTTTAAACGCTTTCGACGAGCGATCGCTGCGTTAATTGCGTTCGTGATTCCACTTGTAATGAGTGTGGCGTTTTGACCGGATAAGTTTCCCGACTCAATAGCGGACCACATCGTTCTGTCAATATAGTCCATCACGTTTAATGTACGCCTATTAAACTCACGCTGGGTTTGCACGGTCGCGCCAGTCTCTGGTTGTACCACTCCGATTTTTGAATCGCCGTCAGGCGCAGCTAAGATCGCGAGGACGGCCGCATCGTCGTCTACCATCGGGACTGAAGACAATTGCTCATTTTTTTCGAAGCTCATGTGAAGTTCCTTTGAGGTGAAGGGATGGCTTGACCTAGACAGCGGCCGCCGCAGCAATGTTGCTTCCTTTCACGTTCTGCATCAAGTTGTTTCACGCGCGTGAAGTAGTCCAAAATGGTACATTGCATAAAAGCGCGCTAGTTCGAATCCTTTCGTTTTCGACATTCGCATCGCTATTGCTGGATTGGGCAAGAAACTCAATCTCGCCCAGCAACGACGCCGCTAAGTCAATTGGCGGCACTTTCGATTCAGATCGTGATCACGTTGTCGGCGACCGACTCGCTGATGTCCTCGTGGGTCACCAGCAGGGTCTGCGGAAAGCCGCAGGTCACCAGGAAGCCGAGCATCAGCTCGGTGCGTTCGCCGTCCATGGCCGCCGCCGGCTCGTCAAGAACGAGGAACGGCGCCGTGGGCAGGAAGGTGCGGGTCAGCGCCACCCGGATGGCCAGGCCCAGGATGTCCAGCGTCGACCCCGACAACGTCGTAGCCGTGTGTCCATCCACCTTGAAGCCGTCCGAGTCCTTGGTGACGCGCGACTTCACACCGCGCATTTCCGAGAAGTACTTGCCGACCGCCGCCAGCACCAGGTTCCACAGCTTGTCGGCAATGACCGGGCGCGCCGCGCGCACCGCCTTCAGCAGGCCGTTGTTGAAGGCCAGCTCGGTCAGCTCCTTGCGGCGGGCAGACAGCGTGCGCTCGGCCATGTCCGCGGCGTTCACGGCGCGCTGGTAGGCCTCGAGCGCTGCCTGCTTGCCACGCACCTCGTTGTCGAGGTTGCGCTGGCACGCGCGAACCTCGCCATTGACCTCTGCGCGGCGCGCCTGGGCGGCCACGCAGGCCTTCTGCGCCGGCTCCGGATCGACGATCGGCAGCGCCGAGCACTTAGCCTTGGCGGCTTCGAGCTCGGCCTGGTAGGCGTCGAACTCCTTGGCGGCTGCATCGGCCTGGCCAGAAGCGATGTCGAACGCCCGCACGGCCTTCTCGTGCGCGACGATCTGCTGCTCGATGGTTGCGATCTCGGCCGCGGCGTTGTCGGGGATCTCGCCACCGATCCACTCGAGCGTCGGGGGGAGGAGTGCGTCCGACACCTTCAGATACTTGCCCAGACGGTCGACCGCTTGCAGACGCGGGGCCGACTCCTTCTGGACCGCCTCGAGCGCACGCAGGTACTCGAGCAGTTCGGTGTGCTCTTTCGTGGCAGTCTCGAGCTTGAGGCGGGCGGCATCTGCTTCCGCCTTCAGCTCGGCGTTGCGCGCTGCCACCTCGGGCAGGTGGCTGATGTCCTGGCCGCAAGTCGCGCAGCTTCCGGTGGAGATCTTCGACTCAGCAAGGGCTGCGGTTCGCTCCAGGCCGGAAATCGTGGAGGACTTGGCCTGCACGTCCCTGCGGGTTGCGGTGATGTCAGCCACCAATGCCTCGTAGACGCCCTCGTAGCGGTCGTCCTTCGCGAGCTGTGGTTCACCCAGGAACGGCTCGGCGGCCGCGCGCGCACCGCGCACGACCTCGAGCTGGCTCAGCTGGAGCACCCGGGCGCGCAGTGCGGCTAGGTCTACGGCGGCCGGTTCGGCGACGCCGCGGGCTTCCTCGAGCTTCAGCCGTGCGCGCTGAAGGCGCGCGGCGGCCGTCCCGACGGCGCCGTCAGCAGCTGCGCGCTCCTTGGCCTGGTCGGTGAGCTTGTTCGCTTCGGTGTGCAGCTCGGCGATCTGCGCGTCAAGCTGCGCAAGGGCGTCCTCGGCCGCGGCAAGCTCAGCCTGCCGGGCGGCGATCTCCCGGCCGTAGGCCTCGACGTCGACGGGGGTGGCCTCGGCGCGCGCCTGGTCGAGCTGGATCTCGGCGTTGGCGATGGCGGCTTCCGCCACCTTCGGGCTGCCCAGGGTGAGCGTGCCTTCCATCGTCTCGATCAGGTTGTCGATCTGGTCGAACTCGGCGAGCTGCTCGATCAGCTTGGTGGTCTCGGCCGCACCCTTCTCGAGCGCACCTCGGATCTCGTTCTGGTTGGCCAGCATCAGGCGCGAGGCGCTGACGGCGTCCGCCTTCAGCAGCTTGGCCACGAAGGCCGTGCACTCGTTTTGGCCGGTGACGATGCCGCCGTCGTAGGTGATCTCGGCGCCGGACTTGCCGCGCTTGATCGTGTAGACGACCGAGTCGACGACGAACTCGAGCAGGACCTTCAGCGACGCCTCGGGCTCGCCCCAGGTCACGGCTTCGGAAAGCGACATCGGGAGCGCTTTCGCGCCGAAAAGCGCGTAGCAGATCGCGCGGATCAGAGTCGACTTGCCGGCCTCGTTCGAGCCGCGCAGGGCGCTGATGCCCGCGTTGAACACCACCTCGAGGTGGCGGTGGCGCTGGAAGTTGGTCAGGATGATCTTGTTAAGCATGAGTGAGGGCCTTCATGACGGCGATGTCCTCTTCGAAGACCTCGCGGAACTGGAGCCAGCCGCGGAAACTGCGGCTGGAGAGGTCGGCGTGGAACTGAGGCAGGGCCTGGTGCTCCAGCGGCGACGCGTGTATCGGCGCGCTGCCGGCCAGCCGGTCGAAAAGCGCGAGATCCTTTTCCACGCTCGGTGCGCTGCTGTCGTGGTTGAGGTAGCTGACACGAGCGCATCGCGCTGCGCTCAGCCGCAACAGCGTGGCAGGGCTGTTGGCGGAGCGCTCAGCGTCCGAGACGTAAGGCAGATGCCACGACGACTCGTCCCATGCGGTGCCGCCGCGCTCCACCGCGCCGGACTTCGCCAGCGCGGCGAACATCTCATCGGCAAGGTCGTGGAAGTGCGGCTCGGCGTCCGGGTGCCGACGCAGCGCCCAGAAATTGTCGAGCTCCGTCGCCGTGACCACGGTGTGCATGATCTGGAAGGGCTCAAGCACCCGGTTCGCGATCTGCTTGGCCACGCCGATCTCGTCGAGCATCTGTGCGGCGTCGGCTGCCTCGAGTGCGGCCCCTTGCCAGATGCGGACGGCTTTCTCTCGCTCCTCCGAGGACAGCGGGGTGTGAGCCTGCATGCCCCCAGTGTTGCGCCCGATGTGCTTCGGGATGAATGGGTCGTTGCGCACCTGCGCGATCATCTTTGCAACCGGCACGGCGCGCGAGGACATCGAACTGGTCGAGAACGCGCGGTGCGTCTTCAGCTCGCCGTGGATGGCGCGCCAGTAGGCGAGCTGAAAGGTGACGATCTCCTTGCCGTCGGGCGAGATGGAATGAGCGATGATTTTTGCGGTCATGCGGTTGCTTCCTCGTGTTCTTCTTCTTGGGCGATCTCGAGCTCGACCTCGCGGCCGGTGAGCTGCTTGATGACGCGCGCCTGCTCGGGCGTGACCAGCTCGAGCAGCAGGTCGATCACGTTCACGCTGCGCACGTCCTCGACACTGGCGGCGATCTCGCCCAGGCCCTCTGCCTGCTCGACCTGCACCGCGTTGGTGATGACGAAAGCCTCGCTCTTGGAGCGCAGCGTCGAGATCGCCTTGATCATCTCGGCTGCCTCTTCGCCCTTGGCGTTGCCGACCACGCGAATGAAGCCGCTCGGCTCGTGGATGAAGCTGGCGACGTCGCGCCAGTCGACCTCCTTGAAGTAGCCGACCTTGTCGTCGCGCGACCAGGTCTGGATGAACGAGAGCCGGCCGTCCTCGATCACTGCGCAGCGCTTCGTTTCGTTGTTCAGGCAGTCGCTCACCGAGCTCGGGAACTGGTTGCCAACGATGGCCACGGCCCCGCCGATGAGGTCGCGCTGCTGGTGCTCGTGACCGAACACCATGGTGATGCCGCGGTCCTTGAGCGCCTTCGCCTGCTTGCGCGACAGATTCAGCGAGTGGTCCATCGCGCCGGCGAACTCGTTGTCGTAGTTGCAGTGGAGCAGCACGAAGGTGACGCCCGTCGGGATGCGCGTCAGCTCCATGTCGAACATCTCCTGGTTCGCCACGTGCGGGATGATGTAGGTGTCGCTGCCCAGCAGGCCGGGCTTGTCCAGGAGCTGGAAGCGCCCGGGGAACTGGGCCTCGAGCAGGGCGCCCAGGAAGGCCACCGTACCCAGCTTGCTCGAGTCCTTGCTCAAGTCGTGGTTGCCCACGGCCCAGACAACACGCGAGCTCTTCTGCGCGCGCAGGAACTCCCCGACAACGGCGTAGATCTCGATCGCCTGGCCGAGCGGGATGTCGTAGACGTCCGAGAGGTCCCCGTTGACGACGACGGTGTCACCGTCCTTGGCCAGGTCGAGGAGCTCCCGGTGCTTCGTGTGCCCATACTCGCGGAGCGAAGTGAGAGAGGCGAGGGTGGTGCCGCCCGAGCGGTTCACGCCCAGGTGCAGGTCATTGATGATCAGGGTTCGCATTGGAATTCCTTTCGCGCGCTTCCGCGGTGATGCGTTGAGACTTGGCGGCGCGCTCGGATCGATCGCGATCGGCGAGGGCCTGCAGCGCGGCGCGCGGCTGGCGCCGCTTCTCCTGACAGGCCGGGCACATGCCGCGCTTGGTGTTCGAGCGGACGTCGACGACGATGCGGAAGCCCTCGTCGGCGACAAAGCCCTGGTGGTAGGGGCAGTAGCGCTCCTTGGTCACAGCGACCACAGCAGCAGGTTGGTCTGGCGCAAGGCCTCCCCTGGTGTGTCGAACGCAGGGAACTGCCCGATGTTCCAGCTGCCCTTGTCGCCGTTGTCCCGCAGCCAGGCGGCGTTGATGCAGCGCCACTTCTTGATGGTGCTGTGATGCACGAGGACGTGGCAGGTGCCGCCGCACTTCATGCGCTTGATCAAGCTCGGCATCTGCGAGACCTTGGATCGCGCGAGGCGGTACTCGTGCTCGGTCTCCTTCACTTCGAGCAGACCGAAGAAGGAGAAGCTCCCGTTCGTGGGGCTATAGAAGAACTCGAAGTCCGCCTTCGAGGCCTTGACGATCCGGCCCGCGGCCTTGGAGTCGAGAAGGCGGTTGAACTCTCGGTTGGAGCGATCTTTCGCCCACAGCGAAAGGTACTTGGAGGCCGCGTTCTCGGCCTCTTTGCCCCGGTCAGCGAACTTGCTCTTCCGGAAGCTCGGAATGATGGTGTTGGTCACGGTTGCGCTCGTTTTCTTGTTGTTGTTTTGTGCGCTGGTCCTGGCGTGCCTTCACGCTCTCAGGAAGTTGGGGCAGGTACGCCCAGGCGATGGCGCCCTCGTACCAATGCCCCTTGTAGCCGGATCCACCCGGCCCGACGACCCAGAGAGTCACGCCGCGCGGGGCGGGGTGAGTCTCTGGATCGAAGCAGACGCTGACCGGCGCGGTCAGCACATTGCGGTCAGCCATCGAGCATCTCCAACCACCTCGGGGAATCAACCTCGATGACCTCGAAGTCGTAGATGCCCTGGAACTCGTGTTCTTGGATGTCTCGGCGGAAGGCCCAGTTGCCGTCTGGCCAAAGGATGATGTCGTCGCCGTGGATCTCGCGGATTTCGTTCAAGCGGCCACCTCCTCTTTGCTGAAGATCTTCGCCAAGGCTGCGCGGATCGCGGCCTCGTCGAAGTAGTCGCCACACTCGATCTGGTGCTTGAAGTCCGGCCCGATCGAGATCGACGAGACGACCGGGATGGTCATGCCGCCGTAGGGCTGCGCCATGCAGGCATGGAACTCGCGGATGAACTCAACTGCGTGGTCCGGGTCAGCCGCATCGACGCTGGCCACGCACTCGTCGTGGATCGGCGCGATGAACTGTGCGTCGTACCTGCCCGTGAACAGGCCCTGGTCCCACATAGAGCCCATGGAGAGCTTCGACTGCTCGGCGCCGGAGCCCTGGATCTCGAAGTTCGGGCCCTGGCGACCAGCCTTCGCGCGGTCCCAGTGGTTGTCGCTGCGAAGGACCTCCTGGAGGTGGCGGCGCGCGCCGAGCAGGGTGGATGCGAATCCAGTCTCCTCTACCTTTTGGCGCACATCGTCCTTCCAGACGCCGATTCCAGGCATCGCGGCGTCCTTCGCGTCGATGAACTGCTGCGCGATCTCCGCTTCGACCTTCAGCTTCATGGCAAGCGCTTCCGCCTGCATGTCGTAGTTGGTGCCGAAGTTCACGATCTTCGAGTCCTTGCGCAGCTTCTCCGCCTTGTCGGAGACAGTCTTCTCCTCTCCCTCGCGGCGCGCCACGAACTCCTCGTACGCCAGGCGTCGGTCCCAGAGGTACTCCGACACGGCGGCTGCCGTCAGGCTGTGCACGTCCTTCAGGTTGTCGCCAACGTAGCAGGACGTCAGGTTCTCGTCTTCCGACAAGTGCGCCATCAAACGCAGCTCCTGACCGGAGAAGTCGCACGATACGATCACGGCCGTCGGCTTGTGCGGTTGGATGATGCCTCGGAACTCCGAGCCCTCATCCAGCTTGGGCAGCTGCTGCAGGTTGGGCCCGCTGCTCGAGTAGCGTCGCGTCACCGCCTGGCACTGGTTCATGGCGCTGTGAATGCGGCCGGTGCGCCAGTGCGGGAGCGCCTTGTAGGTCTTGTAGAACAGGCTTCGGCGAGTCATCACCGAGCGCACGGATTGGTAGGCCTTCAGAGCCTTCCGGTTCTCGTCCGTCAGAGTGTCGCGCGCCAGCGAGAACTCGACCAGGTCGTCGTCCGTCGATGCCTTCGAGATCAGGATGTCGCGCTCCTCCTTCGTGAGGTCGGCCATCGTCATCTTGCCGTCCTTGATCGAGCGCAGCTTCTTGAACGCGGAGGCCATCTCGGGGATCTCGCGCTGCTTTTCGGTCAGCGCGTTGAACTTCCGCGGCGTCATGCCCAGCACGTTGTAGAACAGGTTCTGCATCTGCTTGGCCGAGTTGAACTTGATCTGAGGCTCGCCGGTGAAGTGCCGGCGGACCAGCTTGTTCACTCCCTCCACATCGTCCGCTTCGACGAAGTTGGCCAGCACGCTTGCCACGTCGCTGTCGGGGAACTGCTCGCGCAGGTCAAACGCCATCGCGTTGTGCTTGCGCTTCTTCGTCGTGAACTCGCCGTCCGGCAGGATGATGCCGGCGGCCAGCTTGACGTCGGACGGCTCCAGGCTGCCCTCGAACTCGGGGCACACCGTGCCCTCCCAACCATGGTCAAGCAGAAACGCGCGGAGCGTGTCCCAGCCTTCGGCGTAGCGCTGGTCGTCTTTCCGCTCCATCTCCTTGAGCTTGGACATCGAGATCTTGACGCCCTGCAGGTTGGCAAGGCTGGTCAGGTACTGCGGGCGCTGCTCGACCTCGAGGTACACGTCCCAGGTTCCCTCGATGTCCATCACGAGCCGGTAGTAGGTGTGCAGCGCGGCCGTGCACATCGTGTCGTCGCAGCCGTAGCTCAGCACGTGCTGGGCGGTCAGCTGGTTCATCTTGTACTCGCGCAGCTCCCAGTCCTCAGTCACCGCCGGCGTGATGACGATGTCCTTCAGCGGCTTCTTCTCGGTCGACTTCGGGTTCGGGGCCATGACGGCGGGCACAAGCTCGACCGGATAGATGGACTTCACAACGCCACCCAAAAGGGAGCCCACCTTGCCGCGCATCGTGGTCACTTCCTCGTACGTGGTCTGCTTGTAGCCCAGGTGGGTCGCGCTGCGATCCTTCAGGCCCAGCGGCAGGTTCTCGTTGACGTAGGAGCTGCCGAGTTGGGTGTCGATCGCGTTTGGCACAAAGCCGCCCCAGCCGTTGTCCTTCCAGGCCTCGCCGAAAGTTCGGTACAGGACGTTGAACTCGAACGCACGGTTGTGGATGACCGTGTGCATCTTGTCCGACGGGATCAGCTCGACCACCTCGCGGAACTGGTCCTTGGTGAGATTCTTGTGGTCAGGCGTCTCCAGGTGGTCCACCGTCATGTAGATGGTGTGCTGAGTGTTGTCGCCGAAGGTCAGCGATCCGCCGGTGAGCTCGTGGCCGAGCGCGTCCAGCTTCTCGTCTTTGTCCATTGCGTCGGCCACTGCCGCCACCCACTCGTCGGACTCTTCGGTCGACGAGGTCTCGATGTCGAGCGCGACGAACGGCGACTCGGCGAGGCGCGCGGCCAGCTTGGCCTTCACCTCGTCGTAGTTCGCGGCGTGCATCAGCGTGTTGGTGCCGTAGAAGCGGCGCAGGCTGGTGGCTCGGCGTTCGTCGGGCAGCGACGCCCAAGTCTTCACCATGCCGGCCTGGATCTCCAGGGGGCTGTGGAGCGTGTTCACGTCCTCGACGTGCAGCTCCGCGCAGCGCCACGAGATCGCGACCTGGTCGGCGCCGTCGATGATCTTCTGCAGGGCAGGGAAGTCGGCCACGTCCTCGCGCAGGCGCGCCAGCTTGCCGGTCAGGATCAAGTCCTGCATGAGCTCGAGGCCGTCCATGCCGAAGATCCGCACCAGGTCGACGAACTTCGCATCACCGAACCCGGCCGCGCCGGGAATCTTGTCGCCCGAATCGCCGACCAACGCCTTGTACAGCGTGATGTAGCGGTGCGGAAAGGGGCCGTAGGGCTGCTTGTCTAGCTCGCCGAGGCGCCAGACGTGAGTGTCGGTCACTTCGTCCACCAGCACGCTCAGGTCGCCGTCGTTGGTGGCGACGACCTTGCAACCCGGGAGGGTCTTGGTGAGGTAGCCGATGACGTCGTCGGCCTCCATCCCCTTCTGCTGCATCACGGTGGCGCCCAGGTCGAGCATCATCTGGGTGCAGATTTCGCGAGCCTTGTTCAGCTCGATGTTGACCTCCTCGATCTTGTCGCGGCCCTCCTTGTAGCGAGCCAGCACGGCGCGCCGGCGCATCTTCGCGTTCTTGCCGTCCCACACGAGGATGATCTTGCGCGGGGGAACGCCGAAGTGCTCGATGTCCGCGGTGACCTTGTCGAAGAAGTTCTCGACGCCGTATTCGGCGCCGTTGACCTGCACCTCCTTGCCGTCTTCGGTCTTGACCTTGTAGCCGGCGTCGTGGTCGGTGCCCTTCAGCAGGGCGGAGTTCAGGTAGCTGTTGCCGTCGATGATCAGATGGTCGATGTTGAAGCGCATGTGGTCTCCTTTGCGGTTCGCGTTCGGCGCGCTCCGCCGATGAAGGCGGTGCGGCCGGTGAAAGCCGGCAGGCCCCGCGGCTCAAGCCATGGGGGGTAGTCGCCGGCGGAGGGTTGTTCGGTCGCCGCGGTAGCGGCGAGCTGGAAAGTCGGTGGGTCGGTGCTCTTGTGCTTCACGACCACAGCGGTCTGAACCGCGTTCGTCAGCCAGCCATAGACGAAGTTGCGGGTGACGCCCTTGGTCCGCGCGGCGGCGATCAGGCCAGCCTGGGTCTTCGGGGCGCGCAGCAGGGCCTCTAGCAGGGCCTTGGCGCGCCGCAACTTGGATGCCTTGGAGTTGGGGTTCACCTTGGCCATCGCGCGCCCCTGGCTTCGATCTGGCCCTGGCAGTGAACGCAGCGGATCTTCCCGAGCTCCGCCCGCTTCCCGAGGTCGACGCCGCACACGACGCACTCGGTCTCGGGCCAGGTGCCGTCGGAGTTCTGGATCTGCTCGGGAGCGGCCAAGCTCCGCACCGCGGCGATCTGCGTGTCCGTCCGCGCGCGGGTGAGGTCCGCAGCCCTGTCAAGGTTGTCGGCTTCGGCGGCCATCAGAGACCTCCGTCGGCCGGCACCGCGTCGATGAGCTTGCGCGCCTCGGCGTGGAGCTCGCCGATCGTCCCGTCATTCACGATGACGATGTCGATGAGGTGCTCGCTGATGCCGCGCTCGGACTCGTGCAGCGCGGCAGCGCCTTCGAGGCCCTGCTGCTGGTTGGGGCGTTCGATCTTCACGACCGTGCCGCCGTACTGCCGAATAAGATCCGCTTCGTTGTCGTAGCGAACATCCGTGATGACGGCGTTGGGTCGGCCCATTCGGTCCCACGCATCCAGCGCGCGTCGCACCCAGATGTCCTGGTCGAGCACATCGCGCACACCCTTGCCGACCGCCTGAAGGGCGTGGCGCCGTGTGCAATTCAGGACGGGCGAGAAGCCCTCCTTGCCCTCGGCTGAGTGATAGAGATGCGTGGGCTCGCCGGCGATGATGGCGACTGCTTCCTTGAGCGGCTCTGCGAACGAGATCCGGCGGTAACCCGCGCGGATGAATGCCTCGCCGAAGGTGTCTTTGCCGCTGTAGGCCTTACCGGTGATTCCTTGAAGTGACATGGCTGTTGTTGTTTTTGTTTTGGAGCCAGTTGAAGAAGCGCCGCCAGACGTAGCTGCGAGCCACGCTGACGACGGTGAAGAGCACCGTGATGCTCAGGTTCTCGAAGAACGACGTGTTCAGGTTCCACAGAGGGTCGACCACGCAGTGCTGGAGAATCAGGGAGATGGCGAAGGCGACCGCAGTCCCGCTCACCACCTCGACGAGGGAGCCGCGCCGGGTCTGCATCAGGTCGCCGGCACGTAGCTCACTTCAGCCAGGGACAGGGCGTCCTTGCCAAGGCTCGCCGTCAGCTGTTCGTCCTCCTCGACCCCGAACGCTTTGAAGGCGTTGACCAGGGCTTGCTGTGTAAGCATCCTGGAGGTCTCGGCGTGGCCCACGATAGCGAGCGCACGGCCCAGCATCAGGATGCCGGCGAGTGCGAACGTGATTTCGAGGTACTGCTCACCCTGCACGGCGCGGATGGTCTCGGCAACGGCAGCCTGCTTCTGCCGGGCGGCCGCTACCTTTTGTTCGTTTGTCTGGTCCATTTTTGTTCTTCTTCTTGTTATGGAACGAGCGAGTAGAGGTGAGCCCGCCACTTGTCGACCGTGTCGGCCCGCGGCGCTGAGACACCTCTGAATGGGTTCCCGAAGAGATTTCGGAACTCCGCTGCAGAAACCACGCGGGGCACGACCTTGTCGTACACCAGGCGCAGGTTCTTTTCGCGGTCCAGCAGCTGCAGCGCTGCCACGACCGCCTCTTCTCTCGCAGCGCGCGGCGCTGCGCCAGCTGAGAGCCTCACGTCTTGCTCATCGAGCAGACCCTGCCGGACGGCCCGAAGCACCACGTTGGCGGCCTGCAGGCAAGCGTGCGGGGTGTCCTCGTTCTCCATCAACGCAACGGCAAGCGGGTGCGCCGATCGCAGCGGACGGATGCACAGACCTTCCAGCTTGGCGTCGGAGGCCTGGTAGCGCGGAGAGACCACCTTTCGGTGCATGTTCGAGAAGATGCCTCGGTGGCTCACCTCGAGCATGTAGCCGGACAGGTGCATTCGCAGCTGCAGCGTGCGCTCGTGCATCAACGCTGCGTTCGAGAGGGTGAACTGCAGGTTCTCCTGGCCTTCCAGGTGTTGCGCGAGGGCGATGATCATTGCCGCCGGCTGCGCCCAATCGCGGGGGTGCCGTGGTCCGCCGAAGACGCGCTTGAAGGCTGCCGACCCCAAGACGAAGCGGTCGCGCTGGATCGCCTCGAGCGGTGACCGCCGGCTATAGCGCGCGCCGAGGTCCTGATCCACATACGCCTCCCATAGGCCGAGCAGATCCTGCACGTCGCCCTTGGGCTTCGGCAGCAGCCAGCTGTAGGGGGCGACGGGGCAGGGGCCCTCGAAGAGGTGGAAGCCGGGCAGTAGCACGCTAGAGAGTGGCTTGCGGCCAAGCTCCCGCGCGCGCTCCTTCACCGCTAAAGCGACGCCGCCGTCAACGGCAGCGCGGTTCAGCGTCTGGAGGGCCTTCTTCGGGTCAACCCAGGACGGCAGATTCCAGAGTCGCACGCTCGGCACCCAGGTCGCGTTGCAAGGCTCGGAACTGATCGAAGTCGCCACCGGGGTAGCGCTTGAGCAGCTTGGCCATGTTCACGGATCGGATGTGCGCCTGGGTGGCGTCGGCATGCTTCACGAGGCTGAGTTCGCGGGCCACACGCTGCGCGACTATCGCCAGCGTGTAGGAGGCCTCGAGCCGCTCGGGTGCGCGCCCGTAGCCGACCCAGCGCTTCGCGTGGTCGAGAAGCTCGTTCGTGGTGTCCTGGAGCAGTGCGTACGGCTCTGTCGACGAGAGGATCAGGTCGACGTCCTCTTGGATGGTGTCCTCCAGCGCGGCCATCTCCAGCGGATGCTGCCAGCGGTCCTCGATGACCTGCTGAAGAGCCACTGCGTAGAACTCGGCGTCGCCGATTTCTTCGATCGCGTTCACGCGATCGGTTGCGCTGAGAAGCTCGTGGTTCTCCGTCGCGATGCCGAGCACGGCGTGGGCGAAGTCTTTGGAGGGGTCGCCGCTGCGGTTGAACAGCTTGCGGACGAATGCGGGATAGCTAGGCTCCTGCGCCTGCAGTAGATTGCTCATTATTTTTCTTTTTATTGAGAGCGAGCTGAAAAGTATGCACGAAATCGGCGTCCAGGTCTTTCATGTTGTCCATGGCCCAGCGGATATACGATTTCGGCACGTCGGAGATCGGTTGCCCCTTGTGCTTTCCGAACGGCATCATCGCCACCTCCATGGGCGCAATGCTCGCTTCGGCAAGCTGTCGGATGGTCGTGCCCGTCCGCTCGCAAATGTGCTTCACGAGGTGGAAAGCGGAGTAGATGTCGGACATCACCCGGTGCGCGCCTTCGGGCCGCGGGAGGCCAAGGGCGAACATCAGCGTCGACAGCTTGTGGTCGTCGGCGTGCGGGTACAGCTTGCGCGCCCACCTCAGCGTGCACAGCTCCTGCGTCACGTTGATGTAGGGCGACAGGAAGCGGTAGTCGAATGAGATGCGGTGGCCGATGAGGACGATCGGGTCGGTGACCTTGCGGCCGTAGCAGCTGGGGTCGTCGACGCTGAAGAACTCCTCGATCGTCGGCGCCTGTTCGACGTCGGCGTTGGTCAGGCCGTGAATGCCTGACGCGCTGGGCGAGATCATGTACTGCGGGTCGATCAGGCTCTGGACCTCGGAGAGAACGTTCATGTTCTCGTCGATCTCGATCCATCCCAACTCGCAGACCTTGTCCTCGGGCCCGGCGCCAGTGGTTTCTGTGTCCGCTACGAAGAAGCGGACGTTGTCGGGGAAGCTCATGCTCGTGTGAAGGGGGCCCGAAGGCCCCCAGGGTTCACTGCGAGATCAGATCTTCGCCGGCAGCGTGCCCGAGATCTTCAGCTTCGTCCACTTGTTGGTGCCCTTCTCGGCCGCCTCGCGGATGAAGTAGAAGGTGAACGGGTCATCCGGCAGCTTGAAGCCGGGAATGCCCATCGCGACGCAGCGCGCCTTGTCGTTGAGCTCCTGCTGGTAGCGGGAGAACGACGGAATCGACGACTCGGCCAGTGTGATCTGGATCACGGTCCCGAGGGGGGAGTCGTCGCCGTTTTCGCAGGTCAGCAGGGCGCCCGCCACGTCGATGAAGCGGCGGCACTTGGCGTTCTTGAAGTCTTCCTCGGACCGCAGGTACTCGACATACTCTGCGACCGAGCGGCCGACCCACTCCTTGACGTCCTCGCCGATCGCCGAGTCGATGACCTTGCCATCCTTCGAGTAGGCGACGAAGTCCTTGGTCGAAGCCGATTGCTCGCCGGGCGAGACCTCGAAATGCTCGTCCCAGGAGATCAGGCGCACCTGGGCCCAGCGGCCCAGATCCGCCTTGTCGCCGCCGGACTCGGAGATCGTGCCTTGGTTGCCCTTGAAGGTGCGGTAGTTGCCGAAGCTGAAGTCGCTTGCGCCGCGCATGGCGTCGAACTCCTTCTGGAACGCCTTGGCCTTTGCGGCCGCGTCGTTCACCGCGCCGACGGCGGTGTTGACCGCCTTCACGATCGCGGGAGCGGTCGAGGCAGCGGCGGGCGCTTCGGTGGCGGCGGCCACCGGCGTTTCAGCAGCGTCTGCTGCGGGGTTCGCATTCGAAGGCGTCGAGCGCTCCATCACGGCCGTGTCTGCGCCGGTGTCGGCGGCGGCATCTGTGGCGTTGTTGGTGGGTTCGTTTTCGAATGCGGGCTTCTTGAGTGCCATGGTTTTTTTCCTAGTCGATTTACACACTTGTCTGTCGATCAGTCCCGCCCTTGGCGGAACATCTCGACGCCTTCTGCCGCCAGCCGTTCAAGGCTGAATCGGTAGATCCTTGATTGCCCACCCTTCCGAAGCGGAGAGTTAAGGCAAAGTTTGTCGATCGTGGCGTCGAACTTGGCCATCGCCACGATGAATGCATCTGCACTGGAGAAGAGGGCGTTGAACCCCTTTCTCTTGTTCCATGCGAAGTACTTGACGAACGACTCGCGCATCAAGATCTCGATGAAGCCTTCGCCGTGCAGGTAGTCCACGCCTTCGCGGAGGGCGAACTCGCTGTCGGGGGCCTCGGTTCGGCTGATGAGCGACATGTCGTTCAACGCCTTTGCTGCTTCGTTCACTGCCTGAGCTGCGATCTCCTGCTTGTTGGTGTAGACCGCCTCCTTGAGGCGATCCAGGTCTGGGCGCAACTCGGCACCGAAGATGATCTGCAGCACGTCGTCGAGGAAATTCAGGCCTGCGAGGACGACGGCCAAGTTGTAGACCTGGCGGTCGTGCACGTAGTGGTCAAGCGAGGCGCGCAGATCCTTGACGAGTGGCGCCAGCGCCTGCTTGCGGCTCTCGACTGTCTCGACCATTCCCGCGCGCAGCAACGCCGCGCCAAGGCGGGGCAGGTAGTCGACGCCGGCCTGAGCCGCGTAGAAGTGCTCGGAGTGGGTGTCCTTTCCACGTTGGGTGAAGCTGACGGGCAGCGAGCGCTGCACGATGGCGGTCTGCGTCTCCTGCGACTCAGCCATGAAGACGATCGGCGCGCTGTAGTCGAAGTTGGTCACGTCCCGGAAGCTGCTCGCGGCGCCGCCGCGGGAGATGCCACCGGTTGCGCCGCGCGCCTGGTTGTAGGAGAGGCGGAACGTCTGCAGCAGGAGGTCGGTGCGCACCGGGCCGAGTTCGGCCGGCTTGTACTCGTCCAGGATCAGCGGGATCGAAGCGCTGCCCTGGCATGCCGACTTGAGCATGAAGGGTGTCATCGCGACGCCGCAGCCGTACTGCAGGGGTTTCGTGGTGTGGTGCCAGAGCCGCGCGAGCAGTGCGGTGGTCTGCGTCTTGCCGGAGCCGGCGCTGCCGTTGGGGTGAAGGAGCGGAAACTGGTTGGTTGCCTCCTGGTAGAACTGCTTGTGCAGCGTCGAAACGAACCATCCGACCATCTGGGCGACGACCAGCGGCTCGTTGATCTGGAAGAGGTGATGCAGCCATGCTCGCGTATCGGGGGTGTCCTCGATCGGCGGGCAGGCGTGAACGTCGCTGCGGTACACCGGCTCGTTGGAGAGACGTGCGCGGAAGCGATAGTTCACCTCGGGGTTGTGAGAGAGGACGCCGTCGGGCGATGCCCAGATGACGTCACGCTGGATCTGGTCGGTCACGTTCGGGTTCTGGACAAGGTCCAGCCCCTCGCGGTGCACCACGAAGACCTCGCGATTGGCCTTCTTCGCGGCGCTGTCGAGTGCGGTCAAGATTGCTCCTGCTTGAATGTCGTTTCCCATGAAGGTCCCGCCGTAGCTCGAGAAGGTCTCGTGCATCTTGGCGCGGGACTTGAACGTCTCGAGGGAGACGTAGGCGGTGGAGTGGCGCACGCCGCCGGCGAGCACGTCGCACTCGAACCCGATGTGCATGCGGTCCTCGGCGGACAGCAGCCTGGTTGGCTTGGTCAGCGCGATGTGGCTGAGCGGCTTGAGGCCCTCAGGCCCGCGCAGGAAGATGCCCTGGCGGTGGATCATCACGTTGGCCATCTGGCCGCGGTTGGCCAGCTCGATTTCGGCCTGCTGCTCCTCGGTGAGCGTCTCCTCGTCGTCCATCGGCACGTGGCCTTCGAGCGAACGGTTGACGACGTCCAGATCGCCGGAGGGCGCGCCGGGCTCGAGCAGCGAGCGGAGGCCGCCTGCGGAGAAGGAGTAGCACGGGTTGTCGTGCGTGTAGTCCCACATCCGCCGCAACTCTTCCTTGCGCTTGCGTGGGCTGTTGTAGCGGCTCGAGTCGCTCGAGTGCGTCTTGCAGAGGCCTTCGGCCGCCGCGACCAGCTCGTCCGCGGACTTGCCGAGCGCGTTGGCGGCGATGGCCAGCTGCATCGAGAGCTTCTGGAAGCCGGTGCCGGGCATGATGCCTTCGCCGGCCATGATGCGCTGCATCGTTGCGGGGAACTCGCCCTTGAACTTGGCCAGGAGCGCAGTGTCAACACCGGCCTTGGCCTGGCGCTTCACCGCCTCGTTGATCTTGTGCTGTGCCTTGACGTAGAGGGCCGTCAGGCCCATCGCCGTTGTCGGGGCGGCACGCTCGGGTTCCGCGCGCGGCGCGCTGCAGATCTCGTCGTAGCGCTCCGGCGTCATCTTCAACGCCTCTTCCAGCGTGATCGGCACCTTGTACTTGCCGTTGCTGCGAACGATGTTCGGGGTGCGCCACATGCGCCCCTTGCGGCCCGTGTAGACGCGTAGGTCGAGCGTGTCCACGACCAGCTCGAGCGCCATTTCCTTGTAGATGTAGGGCAGGCTCTGCACGCCGGTGCGGGGCACCTTCGGCATGAAGACGTCCTCGGGCACCTCGCAGTGGAAGCCGCGGCCGCCGGTGGCGTACAGGCGCAACTGCTTGAGGTCCACGCCCTGTTCGTCCTGGAACTTGGCCAGGAACAGCTGGAATTGGGGGATCGTCTCCTTGACGTCTTCCGCATCCCAGTCGAAGTACAGCGGGCCGCTGTACTTCATCTTCGAGTATTCCTCACGGCCCCACGTTGCGTCGGGGGCGGTGTGTGCGTCGAGCACCGTCACGAATGCGGGGTGGAGCTCGGCGATGATCTTTTGTCGGTGTTCGGCAAGGCCTTCCACCCAGGCGTCTTCACCGCCTGTCTTCTGGTACCAGAGAAAACTCATTGACGCCCACTTTGTTTTTCTTCTTATCGGGCTGAGCGGCGGAGGGCTCTAGGCCTCACCGCGCTCATTTTTGTGCGGGGTTGCTCGGCGTCTTCGCGCCGAAGGCTGCAGATTCTAGGGGTCAATCTCTGACTCCGCAAACCCGCACCCCGCGTACCCTAAAAAGCCGCCCGCTAGGCCACCTCCGCCTCCTGCGGCTGGGTCGCGTCGATCTGGAGCGGCACCTCTTCATTGCCGAGGACGGCGTCCTTCAGGTCCTGGTAGCCGCGCTGCACAGCGTTGATCTGTGCATCGTTGGCCAACAGGTTCTTGAACATCCGCACCTGGACGGTCTTGTCGGCGATTGCAATCCGGCAGTTGACGGGATCCTTCTGGCCGTCGCGGTCAAGTCGCGCGACCACCTGCCAGAACGGGGGCGCCGTTGTTGGCGCCTCGACGATCAGCATGTCGCTGCACACGTGCTGCAGCCCGTCCACGCCGAATCCGGCGGAGGAGGGCTGCAGCAGGATGCAGCGGCACGAGGGGTCGTCGATGAATCGTGAGATCGCCGCCTGCTTCTGCTTGGCTGAGACCTCACCGTATACGGCCACGACGCCGTACTTCTGCAGCGCCCCAAGGAGCGTTTGGTTCGAGCGCACGAAGTGCGCCGCGATGGCCAACTTCTTGCCTTCGCCGATCTCTTCGAAGATCTCGTCGATGACATCGAGGATGGCCGGCCGCATGCCCGGGTCGTCCTCGAAGTAGGCCCAGTTCACCACGATCTGCTGCAGCGCCGCGTAGAGTGCCGACTCGTTGATCGCGTTGATCTCGCGCCCATCGTCGTACTCCAGCAGCTTCTCCACCGACAGCCGCTCGTAGAGCTTCTGATGGGCGGAGTCGAGCTTGTAGACGATGGGCGTGAACTGGACCGGCGGCAGCTGCGATTGAACCTCGCGGCGAAGGATCCGGCTCGAGTTGATCCGCATGCTCTCGGCGAGAACGTCGAGGTTCTGCCAGGTGAGGATCTTGTCGTAGTCGTCACGCTCGCCTGCGTGGATCTGCTCGAAGTGGCGACGGTTCCGATACCGACCTGGCGCGATCAGCCGGCACAGCCCGTAGGCGTCGCCGGGCTTTGTCAGCGGGGTGCCGGTCAGGATCATGCGCGGTCGCTCATGGCCCACGAACTGGTAGAAGGCCTTGTGGTTGGCCGACTCGATGTTCTTGAGCGCATGCCCCTCGTCCGCGTTGAGCCCGACCACCTTGCCTTCAGCGATACCCCACAGCCGCTCCCAGTCGTTCTTGAACATCTGGTACGACATGAGGAGGAACTCGCTCGTTGTGTCGAGCTTCTTGCGCTGCGCCGGCGTGCCGACCCACTCGGTCACGGTCAGGCGTTTGCCCGTCGCCTTGCGGGTGATGCTCCGCAGCCACCGCGCCCACTGCGGGATCAAGATCGGCGGCATCAGCACGATGTAGTGCGCGAGGCCGTGGAACTCGAACTGGTAGAGCATCTGGTGGGTGGAGATCGCGGTCTTGCCGGTGCCAGGCTCGTCGTAGTGGCCCGCGTGCAGGCCGTCGCCCTGGTCGCCGGCAGAGCCGGAGTAGTGGAAGACTCCGATGTTTCCTTCTGAGAGTCGGTTGACCTCCTCGATTTGATAGGGGCGTAGTTCGAACGGAAAGACGAATCGCTCCCTGACCGCTTCGTATGGCGTCATGGTGTTTTCTTTGAGAGCAGGTGGAGACGGGCCAGGAAGATCCTGGCCGTGGATGGCCGCTTCGAGTAGCTTGGTGAGCTGCTCGAAGGGGTTGGTGACCGGCCCGGTCACTTATCGTCGGGACATGAGCGCGGCGAAGAGCTTCTGCGCTTCCGCGACGGCGCGAGGGTCTGCCTCGAGGTCGGTGCCGTCGTCAGAGGTGGAGCACAGCCAGCTGCGCTCCTTGATGGTCGCAAGCCATGCGTTGCCGAGCGCCTTGTAGAGCGGCAACTGTGCAAGGATCGAGTGGACCTCAATCACCTTCACGAACTGCGGTGCGGGCAGCTTGAGCAGGCTGCGGACCAACATCGGGCCGCTCGCGCTGTAGTCGATCTCGCCTGTGTCCAGCCGCGTGGCCACAGTCTTCACCACCAGGGAGGTGAACTGCGGGTTCTGCGGCACGGGGCGCGCGTCGTAGTCGAACGAGAGGAACGCGAGGTTCCACCGCTCGACTTCTTCCTTGAGGAGGAGCGACGTTGCGGGCCCTATGAACTTCCCGCCAGCGACGCGACCGTAGTCTTCGATAGGGCGGGGCGAGTAACGCATGATGGGTTGGGGCGTGACAGTGGCTGTGGGCAGGATTATTCCCTTTCTCCGGTGAAGGTATCCCGGAACTTGACGAACCGGGGGTGGCGGAGCGAACCGTCGGGGGTGCGCTCGTGGAAGCCGACTTCGATGAGCCGGCCGATGACCTCGGGGTTGTTCCAGATGAGGCTGCGCAGCTTCTCGGTGATGCCCGCCACGCGGCACTCGCCGCCGTTCTCGAGCCGCACGATGAACCCGCCGGCAGTTCCGACGTACTGGCCGGTGCCTTCGAACACGCCGAGCACCTCGAACTCGGCCGAGTCGTAGCCCTTGATCTTCATCCAGTTGTAGCCGCGCTTGAGCTCGTAGGGCGCGTCGAGGCGCTTGACCATGCCGCCTTCTTCGCCCGCATCCCACTCCACGTTGACTGCGGCCTGCACCTCCTCGTCGGAGTAGCACAGCTTCATGGGGACACGGCCGATGCGCGGATCGTCGTAGGCGGGCACGATGGAGTCGACCAGCTCGAGTCGCCTCGAGAGCTCGATCGTCGAACCGCCCGGCCCGAACACGTCGAAGATGTTGAACACCGCGTCTTCGGCAGTCTTCGACTTGCGGCGCACCTGGCTCACGGTGTCGTTGAACGTCCCGCTGGTGGCTTCGCCGTCGAGGAAGATCGGCTTCTCGCGCCAGGGGCGGAAGATGTCCAGCTTGGAGCGCAGCAACTCGGCGATGGGCTCGAGCGCGGGCAGCGGTCGACCTTCGCGGCTCACCATGTTCACCTCGCCCTTGTCGGGGTCGATGATGGCGACGGCGCGCATGCCGTCGAGCTTGCGCTGGAAGCCGACAGGCCACTCTGTGACACGCTTGGGTTCGTAGACCTCGCTCAGCTGGACGGCGAACTTGGGGATCAGGCCTGGCCAGATTTCGTTGATCAGCGTCGTGCCAGTGCCGCACTTCAGGTCCTTGGTGATGATGCGCTTGAGGACCTCTGCGCTTTCGGGAGTGAGTCGCTCCATCGCAATCGAGATCGCTCGCTTGGCGGCGTTCCCGGACAGCTCGCGGGAGGCGAGCCTCTCCAGCAGCAGCGCCTCCTCGGGGCCGAGGGGCAGGGTGCCGAACTCGGCGGGCGGGTCGATCTTGGCGATGCCGTAGGTGATGAGCGGGTTCATCGCCTGGTGCATCGTGTTGCGGTCGATCTGGCTCGCCGACTTGAGGATCTGCAGCTTCTCGTTCTTGCTCTTTGTAGCGGCCAGCTTCGAGAGCAGCTTGTGGGTGTCGTTCGAGTTGTACATGGTGTCAGGCCCTCACAGGGCGGCTCTTGCCGGCGACGCAGCGAACGCGGCTGCAGCCTCGGGGCGTGTTGGAGATCCGGATGGGGAAGCCGACACCAAGTGCGCGCAGCATGCGCGGCGGAGGGTCGGCGACGATGTCTTGGGGAAGTCCGTGGACGGCGAGTACCGTTCCGACGGCGAATCCGTCACCCGAGCTTTCGACGTCCATGAGGAGCTGGTCGACGCTGATAGGGTTCGAGCCTGGGATTACGATCTCCCAGGTGCCTTGACGAAATTCAGCACGGATGAGTGCGTTGGCGTTGTTCAATGTTTGTCCGCATGTAAGGGGGGTGCTCCCTAGCGCAATATCGCGCTGCGCTGCTCTATGTCAGCTCAAGGCATCCACCTCTTCTTGTCTCGGCCGCGGTCGCCGATTGCGCAAGAGGTCCGCGCAGTAGAGATCTTTGTCTCTCAGTCAAGCAGGGTCAGGCTGGCCAGACCTGTGCAGGTGGCCGGTGTCGTTGACGATGTCGGGGTGCGCCGCTCAGAGCGGCGGAAGTTTTCTGATTCGCTCGAGCGTCTCCACGACGCCGTGCTGGTCGCGGTCGTCCTCGAAGCCGCAAAGGAAGTCTTCGCAGAAGGAGATGATCCCGCGCAGTTCGACTTCGAGTTCGAAGCCAGAGAGCACGGGCTCAGGTTCGGGCGAGACGAACACGTCGTCGCGCTCCCCAAGCCATTGGTGGTAGGCGCGGACCTTCCACTGCGGGTCGGCTGCATAGGCGGCAGCCTTGGATGAGCGATCCATGATGGTGTCGACGTGCGAGTCGAACTCGCGTCGGAGGCGACGGTCGACGCTGCCCATCAGGTGAACTCGTACCGGGAAGGGCCGGCCGTCGGCAGCAGGTCCTGCGTGAGCTCCACGCGCACGTTGCGCTCGACGGAGCCCGTGATGCTGCCGCGGTTGCTCTCGCTGATGTAAACGCGAGCACGAACGCCGATCGGCGCGTTGAAGTCGAAGTTCGCCTCCTTCGCGACGTGTTCAGCCACCAACCGGAACATCTCCTTCTGGGGCACGGTGCAGTTCACCTGGCGCTCGTGCGAAGTGGTGTCGTTGAAGTTCATCATGAATCCTCGGGCTCGTCGCCCATTGCTTTTCGAACCGCGTCCTCGATCGTGTCGAAGAAGTCGGCCTTGAGGGGGAAGCAGACCTGGGCGTTCTCGTGGGCGGTGTCCCAGCTAATCGTTGCGTTGTCGGAGATCCAACGGAACATCTCTGCGTCCTGCAGCTCCTGGGCGATCTGGTCCAGAACGGTCTCAATGACGCCGGCAAGCTGCAGCGCGGTGAGGGGTAAGCGAAGTGCGCTGAGCGCGCGGAGAAGGGCGTCCCTTGCGTGTTGGTGAGGCATGGTTCCTGTCAGAGTTGCATCCGCCGGATGCGCCGGACATGCGCGGGGTGAATGCCGTGGGCAGCGGCAACCTCCCGCGCCTGGCGAGGGTCGGAAATGATCGATTCGTCCCTGCGGCGCAAGGCAAGCCGGAGTTCTCGCCCGAAGGCGTATCGACCGACGCGCTTCGCGACGTTTCGGAAAGGCGCTTCATGGATCTCGAACGTCGTGAAGCGGTGTGGGTGCTCGTTCGTGCACTCGCGCCGTCGCGTCACGGTCCCGTGCTCCCCCTCGCGGGTGGCGAGCACACGGGTAGGCCTGCCGCACACCTCGCAGATCATGCGTCGAGTTCCTTCAAGCCTCCGCGTGATGTGAGGGTCCAGGTGCGGCCCCGGCCTCCCAGGAGGTCCTCGGCGCCGGCGGGCCCTTCTTGCAGCAGACGCAGGATGGCGTCCTTGTCGCACTTGAGGTCGACCTCCTTGATGCGAACGGCGGATCGCCACTGGGGGGCCTCGGTCCGGCCGTCGTTGTGGGCTTCAGCCTGCGTTCCGAAGTAGCGGGCGGGTTCGGTGTCGGTTCGGGCGAAGAACTTCATGCGGTTTTCCCCTGGGTCAGAATCTCGGGGTCGTAGAACACTCGCTCTTCGATGGCGAGGTCCTTGGTGTTCGGCACTTCGCGATAGCTACCTTCGATGAAGGCCTCCTCGAAGTACTCCTGCAGTGCGTCGGTGTCGTTGACATCGAGTTCGTCGGGGATCTCGAAGTCGAGCGTCTGTCGCTCGGTCACGTCTTCGCGGACACTGACTCGGATGGTTCGTGGCATGTCAGGACCCTTTCATGTGTGGTGGCGCGGCGGCCCACCAGGCTCGGACCGCGGACATGCGGTAGAGCCGACGCCGCGGCGCGACGGTGGACGCGCCGATGACCTTCTCGCACTGAAGCCCGGGATGGTGGCGACAGACGGCCACGATCCGGTTTGTGGAGGTCTTCAGGCGCTCGGCAACTTCGGTGAGGGTGTAGAGAGGCTCGCGTCGGTGCGCGGATCGGATGCGGTTCGGTCGGAGGTCCAGCTTCAACGGAAGTCGTCTCCCACCTTGATGCCGTGCTTCTCGAGCAGCGCGATTGCCTCGACGGGGAGCGAGAAGACGCCGTCGTAGTCAGTCAACTCGCGCGTGCCGTGATCGACCCAGATGCCGATCTCTTCGGTGCGGTCCATGTCGGGGATGTCCCATTCGATGAAGTAGCGGCCCGGGTCATCGAGCTGCCAGAGCTCCATGGTCGAGCTGTGCTTCCCATGCCTCCGGCTGCCCCAACTACCCTCGAGGACCATCTCTGCCTCGAAGGACTTGCTTCCAATCAGTTTCGCCATGTCAGTAGCCTCCAGATCTGTTCATGCGCAGCTCTTCCTCGATCGCGAGGTGCACGCGGTCAAGCTGTAGCGGGTCGTGCACCTTGTAGTGGTGAGTGGCGCGGTCCACGCGTTCCAGGAAGTCCTGGTCGAGGCCGTACGCATCTGCGGTGGTGGGCGCTTCGAGAACTTCCATCACGTCCTCACGTAGAAAGAACTGCCGGAGAACTGCACCTCGGTGTAGTCCTCGCGTAGGGCCTCAGCCGCTGCGTCCCAGTCGATGTGCCGAGGCGGCCACTCGTCGGTAACCCCGCCGAGGTCATCGGCGTACTGTTGCGCGTATTCGACCCAGTTGTCCTCGTTGATCAGCGTGCAGTTGGGCCAGCCACCGTAGCTCTGGGCCTCTTCGCGCAGCTGGCGGAGGTCGTGTAGCTCTTCAACGTCTGTGACGTCGGCCCATCGCGCGCCGGCATCCTCGGCCGCGCACACCACGACCACATCGCGCGATTCGTCGGTGTAGACGTTGCCAGGTGAGCCATCGACCTCGGGACCTACTGCCACCCAGAGATCGCCTTCGGTTCGGAAAGACCATCCGGCGTTCGCAGCCATCTTTTCGAAATCGGAGACGTCGTTCTCCAACTCCGCGATGCGGGCTTCGACTTGGCGGCCATCGATGTACTTCGAGTTCCAGCTGATGCTGCTCATCCGCGCACCTCCAGGCCCATGGGCACATAGCCCCACAGCAGGTCGTGGAACGCGTCGAGCAGCTTCTCGGTGTTGCCGCCGTCGGATACTTCGAGCAGGTCGGCAAGTCGTCCCGCGAAGCCGCCGCCGTACTGGCGCATGGCCCTGAGCGCAGCCAGCAGCTGCGCCGCGCTCATCGAGCACCGGTGGTGGTCGTCGACTTCGATCCTCGGCTCCCCGATGACCTGGCAGCCTTGCACAGGCTTCAGGGCCAGGCCGAATCCGGCGCCCTTGTCGGACACGATGTGGTCCGATCGTGGCTCGACGCCGAGCTCGATCAGGAATGTGATGCGTGCAGTTTTCACTTTCGCTCCATGAAGAAAACAGCCTGGGCCTTTTTCTGGCCACTGCCGTGTGCAGGGAACCCGACGATCGCCTTGCGATCGACCTGCTGGCAGATGCCGCAGTTCAAGCAGTCGGTGTTGCCGGTGGTGGCGGGGCAGACGATTACCAGCCGGCCGTTCGGCGTCTTTGTCGCCTTCGTGGCGTCGGCTGGGAGCACGACGACCACCGGCGCGATGCCGATATCCGCGTACTCGTCGGCCTGTTCGAGCGTCTCGGCGCTCAGGTTGATCGTGAACCCCATGAGGTTCGCCGTCCGGATCGCTGCGCGGTTGTGCGGCGTCGGCTTGTAGTGGGTGTAAGTGAACCCGCGGCGACCCCTATTCGCGATCGCAAGCCGTGTGAGCAGCTGCCCGTCGATCTTCCCCGGCGTTGTCGGGGTCAGGTCGCCCGCTTGGTTGTGGCGCCACAGTGCGTTGCGGCGAATGGTGCGCACCTCCTCGAGAAGCTCATCGAACGGGGTGCCGCGCTTGCCTGCGTCGATCTGCCGCCAGTGAATGGCAAGCGGGCCGTGCTCGGCGTAGCATCCATTCTTCTTGAAGCTGCAGGTGGGAGGGCACGAGTTGCTGCTTGTCGTGGTGACAGGCATCGGGCCGGTCTTCTGATTCCCGCTGACGCGGGTGAAGTGGTAGCTGTAGGTGGCCGGCTTATGCGCCGGGGCGTTGCGCGTCTTGCGCGCCGGCTCCTTGGTTGCGTGCATTCATTTCCTCTGTGAGGCTTTTCGCCTTCTGGGTTGCTTCGCTGTAGCTGTGGAAGTTGATTGGGCCGTTGCCATCGCAGAGGACGGCCTTGATGTCAGTGGCGTTGTCGGGGAGGTGGACCTGCCAGACAGGCATGTCCAGATCCCCAGGGCAGTAGTCGGGTCGCACAACGGCTCGCCAGGGCCGCATGCGGAAGTAGTCGGGCCTCCATCTCTCGATGGCTTCGATCGTGAAAGTGCGGTCGATCACTGCGCGGTCGTCATCGTCGAGCGGAAGCCCCCACTCGAGCACCTTTTTGAAGTAGACGTAACGAACGCTCTCGTTGTCGCTGGAGGTCTCCAACTCGTCGGAGACTTCTTCCTCGTCCGCCCATAGATCTACCGTGCGGTAGACGTCCGAGTAGCCGAGTCGGCCAAGCTGGCAGCCGATGGATTCCATGCGGCGCTTATTCGAGGGGCGCTCGCGCAGCCATCCGCCATGGCTGTAGTTGGCCTCCAGCAACTGGTAGGCGTGGCAGACGTCGAAGACGCTGATCGATTCGCCGTGCGGATCGAAGTAGTTCATGGGGCGAGTTGAAAGATGGCTCGACCCCACTCGAGCAGGTCTTGTGCGAAGTCACGGACCATGTAGGCGGGGAACCACCAGCAGCGGCCGTGGATGGTCTTCAGGCCGTTGTCGTCTAGGTCCATCGCCTCGGCGATACACGGGGCATCGGTCAGCCCTACGAACGGGTTGCCGAGGCCTGCGCAGAATGGCTCGAACTGGCCGTTGCACCAGTAGTGCTCCATGCCCTCCCACAGCAGGTCGTCGCTTGGTCTCGACTGCATCCCCTCGATCAGCCAGTCTCGAGCCTCCGGGCAGGACAACGTCAGCTCGAGGTTGCCGCCTTCCAGCACCGTGCAGATGATTGCTTCGTGTTCGTGGAACATTAATAGTCCTCCACGAGTGACGCCAGTCGCTCAGACTGTCCGCGCGCAAAGAACGTGCGCAGTTCGATCAGTAGTTGTTGGCAGCTCCGGTAGGTGCAGAGAGCCTTGATTGAGTCAGAGCAGGCCCCGCATTCATCACACCAGTCCTCGAAAGTGGCTTGAACACTCAGTGTGTCCATGAACATGCTGTGGAGAACGGCGGCGGCCGTTGGCCGCACTGCGCGCTTGGTGGCTTGCCAGTCGTGCCAGGCGAGCGTATTGGGTGTGTAAGGCGGTCTTGGAGTGACTGCGCCAGGCGGAAATGCTCGCTGGCCGATCCCGGTGCGGTAGTCTTGGCGCAGCTCCCCAACCTTCTTGGCGAAGATCTCGCCCTCGCGACGCACGAAGGTGATGGTCCATAGATCATGCTTCCAAGGACGACCGTCGTCGCTGACTTCCTCGCGCTCGCCGAGGTACTGGGTGTCGTAGGTGATCCCCATCTCGACCAGTGCGTCTTCTACACGCTGGTCCGTTTCGGTGAGCTTCGGCTTCATGGCTTGCAGCATGAGTTCTCCCAGCACCCGAGCGGTCTCGGGCGCGAAGTGATTGACGTTGTCGGGGGTCAGGCGCCCAAGCGGGCGTTGAGCTTCTCCTGCAGCTCCGCGCCGCAGTCGTGCCAGGCCCGCCCGCTCACCATGGCGCTGTCGAAGTCCTCGGGCTTGCCGGCGGCCACCCGCTTCGAAAAGCGATCGAGTGCCTGGATGATGAAAGCCTGGATCAGCGGCCCGTTGCGGCTGTACTCCATCAGGTCGCGGACGAACTCGGTGTTGCTCTTCGGTCCTTGAGGCATCGGGTCGTTCTCGAGCTGGCAGATGCACTCGGTGACGTCTTGGTAGCCGTCGAAATGGGCCTGTGGCGCGGTGTCGACGATCCGTTGGGCCTCGGGGTTGTTCGCAAGAAATGCTTCGAGGTCGGCCTCGTCTTGGTCGCTCAGCCCCGTGCGGTCGTCGTTGATCAGCGCCCATAGGAAGTGCGACGGGACATCGACCAGGATTTAGTCGTCGTCTTGGTAGTTGGCGATGAGGTACGTCCGCGCCTGCCACTGCGTGTCGAACACGTTCCAGTCGGTACGGTCCATGTAGCCGGGCGCGGACATGCGGCCCAGCCAACCGCTCTTACGCTGTACGACTTCCAACGGATCGGTGGGTTCGCCTTCGAGGTAGGGGGTGAGTAGCGCTGCCTCGACATCAGCTCGCAGCACGCCGAAGTCGCTCGCTGAGACAATTTCGGTGCCGGTGGAAGTGTCGACCTGGAAGTACTCGCCTTCGAAGATCTCGGGTTTCATGTGTGCCATCTCAGTCCTCCTCGCCTTCGCGCTCGGTCTCTTCAACGTACTCGTTGTTATCGCGGGCCTCCTGCGTGACCTCGTCCATCCGGTCGGCCATCACCTCGTCGGCGAGCTCCGCGACCTCGTCGAGCCACTCCCATTCGATGTGCTCGTTGCCGCCGTTCCTCGGCTCCGCCATCGCGTAGCTGACGGCCATGTCGAAGCAGACGCGCAGTGCTGCTTGCAGTTGTTGTCCGCTATAGAGATTCCCGTTTAGCTCGTAGAGCGCCAGGGATTGCGGATCGATCACGGTAATGGGGATGTTCATGCTGTGTCTTTCAGATCACGTAGTCGGGTTCGCGCGGCATCTCGTCGCCGAACCAGCCCATTTCGTCGAGCAGGTCCGTTGCGATGTCGATCGCGTCGTCGTCGTCGAGCCGGCTGCCGAGGTACGACCAGACGGCGACGAACATGGGTTCGAAGCCGCACTGCCAGCCCACGAGCCTGGCGTTGTCGGGGATCGTTGCCTCGGTACCCTCGAAGGAGTTGAGCGAGTCGTCGACGCAGTAGCCGACATAGGGCAGGGCATCACTGCGCTTCACAGTTGCTCCTCCACGTAGGACTGATTGATCGAGCAGCCCTCGTCCCACATAGAGCCAGGGTCGAGCAGCATCTGCAGGTCGGCGCCGGGGCCGCCGGCGGCCTGCGTTTCCAGCCAGTCCAGCTCGTCGACGCCATCTGCGAGGGCTCGCCGCAGCGCGGCGGCGCGCAGCAGGTCTTCGTCGTTGACCTCGACTTCGATCGAGATGATGAAGGTGCGCTTCATGGGAGGGACACCTCGGCGCCGAATGCGAGTGCCGGAGCAGCCTCGCCGGGCCGCCCGTTCTGCTCGATCCACCATGCAGGCGGGCTGTAGGGGACCGTCATCAGGCCGAGGTAGCCGTCCAGCTCGGCGTAGCCGACGACCTTCGCGCGTCCGATTGCGTTGATGCTCAGGATGACGTCCGTCCCGATGGCCGGCGGGTCGAAGGATGCCGACCACTTCAGGTTCAAGCGATCCTGGAGGTCGCGGGTGAAGGGGGGCACCGTGTCAAGCGGTTGCAGGTTGTTCACAGATTTCCTCCCCGATGACCCTGGCGGTTGCGATCTGGTTCGCCCTCATGCGATAGGCAGAGCCCGGCTGGTCAAGTCGTGTCACGTTCCAGCCTTTACGCGGGCCGCGCGGGCTTTCCAGCCGGTACTTGATGCCGCCGTACTCAACGACGGTGCCGGGCTCGATCGCCTTCTTCTTTGCCTTCTTCGCCTCGTGATAGGCGCGGACCTTCTTCCGCCACTCGTAGGCGAACTGGTTCTCGGGTGCCCTGGCGTTGTCGAGGATCGAAAGCGGGCAGTTGACCTCGACCGGGCCCCACATTTCGTCGATCCCCTTGTAGCCGGCACCTTCGCCGTGCTTCTTGCTCGGCCCTTTCATGAGATCCAGCGCGATGACGTGATGGCCGTTGGCCATCTCGAGCAGCGCCCAGTGGTTGTTGCCGACGCGCACGCTGCGCAGCAGGGTGTAGCCTGCTGAGTAGCGGCCGGGCTTGCGGAAGTCAGCGAGCTGATCGGCGATCGTGTAGTTCACGTCGCAGCTGAAGGACCAGCCCATGTCATGCCTCCCGCGAGAGCTTGGCTCGGCGCTTTTCGGCCCTCTTGCGGTCGACAGCCGCGTTCCAGGCTGCGATCTCGGGGTCGCTGACCTGGCGCGCCGACGTGTCGACGACCATGGGGCGATGGCGGCGGCCGCGGCGCAGCGCGGTGCCGCGGCCGTTGTCGGTGATGCCAGTCGGGAAGTGGGCGCAGGAGAGGCCGGCGGCTGCCGTGACGAGCGCTCCGATGCCGAGGCGCCGGCTTTTGAGGATGATCTTGTCCATGGTCCAGGCGTGAAAAAGCCCGCGCGCGGCGGGCTTGGTTCTGGGAATGAAAAAGCCCGCGGTCAGCGGGCTTAGTAAGGCGCTGTGTCGCCTACTAGGCGTCGAAATTCACTTCGAATTCTGTGTACCCGATCTCGTAGCCGACAAGGTCGGTGCCGACCATTTCGGAAGTGATCGGCACGATGTACGTGTTCTGAATTGCCGGCGTGTCCTCGGGGATGGTTCGCACGAGCGCGAAGCAAGCGACCGGGAGCCCCGAACTGGTCTGCTTCCATCCAGCGGCGGCGGCTGCAATTGACTCGACGGCAATGATGCGTTCAGGCATGGTGATCCTTGGGTTTTGAACAAGCGGTGTCATGTTAGCTGCAGGCCCTACTTGCGGGCGGTTTTACTTGTCCAGCCCGGAAAGCCGTGCGAGTTGTTCCTCGATCTCGGGCGTCACCAGCTTCAGGTTGCCGTTCAGCGCGCCGACCACGTTGGTGTACTGCGCGGGAGTGATGCCGGCGTAGGTCGCCTCGGCCGTGTAGCCGCTGTCTGCCGCGATCCAGTAGCTGAACACCGCGAGGTTGCCTTCGACGTTGTCGGGGCCCGGCTCGGTTGGGGTGCACAGACGCACGAGGGTCTGCGCCTGGTCGCCGAGCTCGACGAGCGTTTGAAAGAGCTCTTCATCCGCCGGCGAATGCTCCTTCGCCTGCAGGTTCAGGATCTTCTGGGCAAGCTGCTTGATGTGGGCACTCATCTCGTTCCTTTCTCGACGCTGTCGCAGCCCGCAAGTGCGACTCGCGCGCCGGGCTCGTCCTTCACCACGAACTCGTAGGTCTCGCCGGGGAGCGGCGTGAGCACGCACCAGCGGCTCTCGTCGATCAGACGGTGCGCGACGAGGCTCGCGTAGTAGCTGCCGGCCACGGTTCCGATGAGCACCTTCACAGGGTCACCTCGCGATGCCGGGCCTGCATGCGGGCCGGCGGAGTTGGCGGCGTGGCCTTCTCGAGCCAGGCCATCGGGATGTCAGCCCAGCCGGTGACGATGAACTCGCCGCTTTCGGGGTGCAGCTGCTGTAGCTTTTCGCCGGTGATGCGGACGACACGGCCAAACTTGCTGTGCTCGCCCATCTGGGGCCCGACGGTGACTTCGAGGCCGACGTTCGGGCTGAGGTGGCGGGCCATGCCGCGGATCACCCGGCATTTGTCCCCGGATTTGATGGGTTGATTCATTGCGCGCATCCCGGCGCGGCGCGGTCGAGCGCTGCCACGAGTTGGTCGACCAGGCGCAGCGAGTACGTCTGTCCGGGGTGGATCTGGTCGACGACGGAGCCGTCGTCGAAGGCGGCCGCGCCGAAGTCGGCGAAGCCGTAGCCCATCGCGGAGGCCATGGCCTTCATGGCCAGGTTGAACTCGTCTCGGCGGTCGAGGGCGGCCTCGGTCACGCCCATGCGCGTCGACACCAGCATGCGGGAGAAGCCCGTGATCACGACCTTGCGGCCCTCAGCCCGGGCGTACTCGGCCATCGCCTTCACGGTCTCGACCGGCGGGTCGTTGCGCCAGGCATCGATCACGCCGCTTTCGATCACCACGATCTTCGCGGTGCGCGTTGCGTTGTTGAACGTCATCGACAGCGCGCGGGCGGACTGGCCGGAGAGCGTGTGGTCCGTGACGGTGTAGGCGGGCCGCAGGCGCTTCAGCGCGGCCGCTGGCGGCTCGGCCAGGCGGCGCTCGCCCGCGGCGTCGTTGTAGGCTCCGTGCAGGATCGAGTCGCCGTACAGGGCCACGGAGCAATCCTTGGCGTTGCCGGGGCCCGGCGCGGCGGGGGCGCTGGGCGCCTGCGATGCGGGCGGCACGGCAGTGACAGGCAGGATCGGCATGCTGGCCGAGCCACCGCCGCCGCCTCCGCCGCCGCACGCGGCGAGGCACGCCGCCAGCAGTAGGGAAGCGATCTTGAACTGGGTCATTGAAGTCCTTTCGGGCATGAAAAAGCCCGCTCAAGGCGGGCTTTGGAGTTGTCGTTGTCGGGCTAGCACTGCTGCCGGAACAGGTCTGAATGCTCTTGGAAACTCCCCGGTGTGATGACGTGCGGCGGAAGGCACTTCGTCGACTGGCGCGTGCTGACTCGGCTCAGCGACAATTGGATGTCAAACTACGAGGAGAAGCCGTGTCGTACGCAATTCCGATCTTGGCAATCGCGGTAGCCGCGATCTATGCCCACGCTAAACTCTCCGCGGAGGAGCGTTCGTATGTTGAAAGCCTCATCGCCTATCTGGTCTACTTTTGCTTAGGAGCTTTCGCCTTCTACAGTTTGCTCATCTTTGCAATTCGGCCTGGTGCGCCTTCAAGGATTGAGCTAATCTCCATGTCGTTTCACGTTGCTGGGCTACTTCTTAGTCCTGTACTTATCATCTCGGAATTTTTTCAGAGTCGATCGATAAAACGGGCGAGAGAAGCGAATGCCCGAATTCAGCAATCCCTTGACGCTCTAAAAAGCTTGGATCGCCGACCTGCTGGAGAACTGCACCGAAGGATTTAGCTTTAATGCTGCTAGCGTCCGCGCCCATCTCGCGAATTGCCGGTGTGGACCTTGAAGACAACCAGGGTTCCATCGGGGATCTTGCACATGCCATCGACAGAGAGGAAAGGTGGGTTGGCGTTCAGCTACGATCCGCAATACAGATCTGAAAATATTTGACGCTAAATTAGCTGGTGCGAGTAAGTGGTCGCACGTTAGCTATTGAGCATGATGGAGTCTGCCTTGGCAAAGAAGATAATTTCGGTTGGCTTTTCCTTGGCGTCCGATGATGTCGCTTACGAAGACATTGAGTCAAAGGTGTCACTTCTTGACTGGGATATTGTTCTGTTCCAGCCGGACGTGGCTGACGCGCTTTCGCGCTACCACGACGATTATTACCAAGGGAAGCCGAGTCTAACTACTACAGGATCTTTTCGGCTGCGTGAGGCCACAGAGCATTGGCGTCGCGAAATCAAACAAGCAGTCGATGCAGGAAAAATGGTGGTAGTTTTTCTTTCAGAATCAATTGGTTTCTACGCGGACACTGGCGCGAAACAGTATTCTGGAACTGGTAAGAACACACGGACGACGCGCATGGTCTCGGCCTGTTCCAATTATCAAATGATCCCAGGCATGACGGCGCCGTTGGTAGCCCGTGGAAACTCGATGAAATTGGCATCTAAGGGTGCTGAAATTTTATCTTCGTACTGGGACGAGTTTTCCGGAGCCTCGACCTTCGAGGTTCTGCTCCCGGACTTAGAAGTGCCCCCTCTAATAACTACGAAGAATGGCGACAGAGCGGTAGGAGCGTTATTACGCAGCAAGACTTCGCAGGGCTCCCTTTTGCTGCTGCCAAACATCGAATTCAACCCAGACGAGTTCTTCGACGAGGCCAAAGATTTTGAATACACCGAGAATGCTTATCATTTTGCAGCGCGATTAATCGCAGCAATGGTTTCGCTCGACAAGTCCCTTCGTTCCGAAATGGGTGCGACCCCTCCGCCCGCTTGGGCTGAGCATCCTTCCTTTGAACTCACCGGTGAGAAAAACTTGAAGGCTGCTTTGTTGGAAGCTGAGAAAGCAGTGGAGGAGGCTCAAAGAAGAAAGGAGAACATTGAATGCTCGTTAATTGAGGCAGGGGTAAGTCGTGCGCTTCTCTTCGAGAAAGGCAGGCCTTTGGAGGCTGCGATCATCGGTGCTCTCAAATGCTTAGGATTCAGTGCCTCAAACTTCAAGCTAACGGACTCCGAGTTTGATGTCGTATTCGAATCCGCCGAAGGACGCCTTATCGGAGAAGCAGAAGGTAAGGACAACAAAGCCGTGAACATCGAGAAGCTTCGGCAACTGGCGATGAACATCCAAGAGGACTTCCAACGCGAAGAGGTGCAGAAGCTTGCAAAGCCGGTCCTCTTTGGTAATGCCTTTCGACTAGCTCCGCTGCCAGAGCGGGGCGACCCGTTTACGGATAAATGTTGTACGGCCGCAGAGATGTCTCAAACGGCACTGGTGTTTACCCCTGATTTGTTCTTTGCCATGCAGTATGTTCTCGAGTCGAAAGATCTAAGCTACGCGAAAGCTTGCCGAGAAGCGCTGGTCAATACCGCTGGACGCGTAGCTTTCCCAATTCCTAAAGGCTTAGAGGACGTTCCGCGACTGGAAGGCAAAGCAACAGGTGCTGCTTCTAAGCCGAGCAAGCGGTCTAATCAGACGTAAGGCCAAGCGGATCTCGTACTCGGAGTGGGCTGGCCGTGCGCCGTGCGCGGGCGGCTGGTCAGAGAGTCAGGCGAGTTTGTTGCGGCATTGGGGTGCTTTGTAAATCACGTTGAAAGTGCTGGCGGTAGACACGAAGGCCGGGAGCAGCTGTCGAGCTACGATCCCGCCAACGAGGAGAAGTCGATTGCCAACGTCGGAGTACTGCCTGCTGGGCTTGGAGTGGTGGCCACTCTGCATGACAAAGTCGGAATGGTCTGGGTGGTTCCAGGCCATTTTTTCGGTCGCCGCGATCTTGGCGGCGATTTGGATCGCAAGGTCCGGCGAGAGGGCGCGGCGAGTCGAAGCCGCCAACCTTGCTGAGGCGTCAGCAGTCCTGATGCACGCAGAGTTGCACAAACTGTCCTCCGCGATACAGGAGGCAGAGGAGGCCTACCGCGACGCCTCGGGTCCGGTGGGGAACTGGCGGCCTTTCATCGAGGCCGCCAACAGCATCGCGCGGCTAAGCGATCCGACTGCGGAGCACATCATGCGAATCGCAGTGATTCACCCACAAACTGCGAGCGATCTAGCACTCTTGCCGGTACTGCTGTACCGCCTTCGTAGCGCGACACAGAGTCTCGACTGGATTCAAAACGCGTTTGAGCCGAGGATGAAGAACCTGAGGGGTGGGGTCCTCGCAAATCTGGAGGACGTCCGGACTGCGGCGGCCAGATGTTCGGTGAGCCTTTCTGCGTTCTACTTGGGTCGAGGGGCAGTGCGTGAGAGCGCTCAACTGGAAGAGCAGCGATGGGGTGAGGCGAACCGGTGGGAAAAGGTTCGGATCAAGTTGGGGCTACACGCCAGAAATTGAAGCTGTGCCAGCTCAGGCTACCACTCCGCGATTCCGTGCGTCTCGAGTTTTTTCCGAAGCCTGTCGATCTCCGCGGCGCAACGCCGGCTACCCCGTCCAGGAAAATGGTTGTGACCCACGGATAGCTTGCCCCGAACACGCCGAGAGCGGCATAGACAATTCCTCCAGAAGCGCTGGAATGTAGCGAGTTTCGAACGGCCGGGCACCCAGCAGTGGATCAGGCCCGACGATTGGCTACGAATTCACGAATGCGAGCCGCCACGTCAAGCGGGCCCGCCGGGTCGTCGTAGGAGGAGCTCAGGAACAGGTAGCTGGAGTCCTCCTCGCAGATGCCGAAGAACCGGTTCACAGCCTCGAAGTGGATGAAGCTGAGGCCCAGGGGCCCGGGCTGGTGGTAGGCGGGCATGGTTCCGTCCCAGGTCAAGCCCTCGGCGTTGAACTCGGGCAGCGCGCATGCCCAGCCCACGGCGCATCCGGTAGTCCCGCAGCCGTGCAGCAGCGCGGCGTCTGTGACGTAGGTCCCCGGGCGGTCATCACGATCGGGGTCGTAGTCTTCGCGACCGCGCCACTCGGCCAGGTCGAACTTGTCGGCGGGAATGCGATGCTCGAGCGCGTCGGCGAGGAGTAGGAGGCGGGCTTCGTTCATGGTCTAGGGGGGTGGTGCTGCCGGCGAGGCGGCGAGTTGGGCGCGGGGGGCCGCGCTAGACTTCGATGGCGGCATGGCCGCGAATTACAGCTGTCGGAGAGAAGGCATGGGATTGACGCAGTCGGGGTTTCTCGAGGAGTTCAGGCAGTCGCTCAACCAGGCCGCCGGGGAGAGCCTCCTCTGGTCCGGCGGTCAAGTCACGCAGAACTGCGCCGCGTTCGTGACCCCCTACGCCTGCCGCCGAGCGGTTGGCGCCCGGACTTCGGAGAGGTTCGAGCTTGGGGATGCGACTGCGCCGTATCTCGGGTGGAAGGTTGTTGTGGAGTTCGAGAGCAAAGAGCTGCCCCTGTCGAACCTCCTCAAGTACTGGCCTTACTGCCGCGGCGAACTGAGCAACTCGCCCACGCAGCCGCTGCTTATCTGCCACTTCTCGAACTGGTGGAGCTATGCAACACGGCGCGATCTGTGGGAGTGGACCCTGTCGCGTATGAAATCGGATCCCGACCGCTTGGTCGAAATCGAGGGCAGGCAGTTCGACCACGGGGGAGGCGACCCGTCGCTACGCGCGGCCAGCATCTCCTCTGCTATCGAGTGGATCCGATCGGTCGTCAACGAGGGGCCGCGACTCGGCGATGGATAGTGCTTACCATTCGTGCCGCTGTTGCGGCTTTCGCTTCAGTGGTGTCTGTGTCTCGGATCTGAAATACTCGATTGAGCTAAATGCTGATCCCACGAAATGACGTTTCGCCCCATCCGCTGACGCGCCGGGAGCGAAGGCTCTACACGGCAATCAATCGAGTTGCCCACGTCATCTTTTGGTGCTTCGTTCTTTCGTTCTTCTTGCTCCCTTGCTGGATGTGCGAGATGAGCGAGATCGAAGTTGTGCTGTGGAGCTGCGCTGGGGGTGCAAACGGCGTACTGGGCTTTGCTTTTGGTGCCGCGCTTCGCCTTGACCTTCGAATAATTCGCGGAGTGCCTTGGCTTCGTGAGGGGCCAGCGGACCCGCAGATGCCCAAGGATCGTTGGGATTTTTCCGGTCGGTAAGCGCAGGGTCTGAACAGCCTTCGACGCTCACGCTTTGCGAAGGCTCTCAGGGGATGGCGTAGCGGCTCGCCCGCTTCATGCCGGTAAGGTGTGCACGGCGGCTCCTCCTGTTGTGCAGATCGCTCTGCGCCGGGTTCGACGTCGGCGCTCAGAGCGCTCGAGCCGCCAGCAAGGGCGGGGTGATCGGGGTCAAGCGCAGCCGGGGCGCCAGGCGGGATCCCCGACAACGTCGGTCGCAGCGACACAGGCCGGGCCCCGGTGGGTTCCGGTGCTCACGGTCAGGTCCGTTCGGTTGACGTTGTCGGGGGCGCCCGGCGCGCTGCGTGACAGCAGTTTGGTTTCGCCCTATGCCTGCGGCAGGGGGCGGTACGTGTAGCGCACGTGCTGCGGCCGGTGCGGGCCGGGCAGGTGGCCGCGGTTCACGCGCAGGCCGTGCGGAGCGGCACAGGTCCAGAAGACGTACGTCGGCGGCGTGCCGTCAGGGAAGTCCTCCGACCAGCTCGTGTTCTCTCGCACCCACTTCGAGCAGACGCGACCGAGGGACCCACGCCAGGCCGGCGGGCAGATGAACACCCCCGATTCGCCAGGCAGGAGCTTGGCAAGCCTTTCGGGGTAAGCGTAGAGCGCGATCCAGTCCATGCGGTCAGACGAAGCCAAGGTCATCTCCGAATTGGCACTTGAAGTGGCACTCAACAAAATGAAGCGTCGCAGAGGAAATCTTCAATCGGAGCAGCCACTTAGGTGCAGTGAGGGTGGGGGCCCAAGAGCCCAGAAGGCCCCGTGGCGGTTCGAGTTCGCGAGGGCCCCCTATTTCGAGACCAACTTGTGAAGGGAAGATGAGTTTTTCTTGTGAAGTACCCCGAGGAGCAGGCACTTATAAAATCAATGAATCACTCTTTCTTCGGTACTTAAGTCGTTGATAACAAAGGGAATCAGGGATCAAAAAAGACCGAAGTAATCAGAGTTCGGAGTGCCGCTTGAGCCGGGATTTTCGACCTTGTCGGGGCTTTGTACCCGGGTAGAACTCAGAGCCAGGCGGCCAGCCTGTCCTCGATCCGGCGCAGGAACCGGCCCATCGACGTTGTCGGGGCTGGTCTGGCGGGAATCGGCTTGAAGGCCTCGCGGTAGCGGTCGATCGACGCCATCTGGCGGATCGGCTTGCCGACCGGCCGCCGACTGGCCAGCGCCTTGGGCGTGGTGGGCACGTAGCTCGGTGCGCCGCCGTCGAGCGGGATCCCGAGCGGCGACGGGCCGACGGTCACGTAGAGGATGGCTGCACGGTCTCGCATTTCACGCATGGCGTCTTCCTTTCGATTTCTGCTCGGCGCGCAGCCGGACCAGCAGGTCCTGCACGTAGCCGGGCACGCCCATCAAGCCGTTGGGCTCGAATGGCCTGTTCTGGTCGTCCTGCGGCTCGCCGGTCAGTCCCAGCTGCCAGCGCAGGTCGTAGTTCTCGTTGCGCAGCGACTCGATGAGCCGCGCGTCGGCGCGCACCTTGGCCTCGAGCGAGGCCACCCGGCGCTGCAGGTCAGCTTTTGTGGGCAAGGCTTCTCCCCGCGTCCAGTTGGTGGGCACTAACAAAAGTGATTTGGAATGGGCATCGCCCAGGGCCCTCGCCCGCTGCGCGGGCTCGGTCCCGTCAACGTCGCCGCCCGCCGCAACACCCGCGCCCCAGTCAACGACAAGGCCCGCGGCGCTGCGCGCCGCTCTCACCGCTGCGCGGTGAGCATCCCCGTCAACGGCTCAGTCCAGAACCTCGATCCAGTCCTGAACCAATGTCGATTCGCGCTGACGTTGTCGGGGCCCATAGCGATGCATCCACTTCGCCACGACGCCCTCGACCATGCGCTGCGCAGCGCTCTCGGCAACGAGCAGCTCATCGGTCAGGCAGTTGACCCGGTTGCTGGCGAGCCAGTAGTCGCGACCATCGACATCGGCACCGTGGCCGAACATCGCCAGGCGCTCGTTGGCAATGGCCAACTCGAGCCTGATGACGTTGACGGGGCGCGCGTCGATGATCTCGTCCATGTCGGTTTCCTCAGTTCAGATTGAGCCGCTCGAGATGCTCTCGAGCAGCGCCTCGCGGGTGTAGTTGACGCTGCCCGCGGCGCGGTTCAGCTGAATCGTGTCGGGCCGGATCTCCCGGAGCCTGTAGGTGCGCCCGCCAATAGAGAGCAAGCCCACCTTGAGCGCCTTGGCCAGGAACTGGTCCCGGTCCAGGGCGCGGTCGTAGTCGCGCGGACAGCACCATGCCTCCCCGTCAACGATCCCGTGCGCGTCCCCCGGCAGCTCACGCACCAGGCCCACACGCACAGCGAAGAAGGCGCGGCGGTCTCGCTCGGTCTTCAGCCGGCGGATCTGGCTCAGCGTCGTCCACGAGACCGACTGCCAGACCCCGTCGACGCGCTCCTCAAATCTCGGAGATATGTCCGAGATGCCGGCGTCGTTCTGAGGTGCAGTCGCCATGCTGCCAACAAGGCGCACAAAGCCCCGTTTGTCGACCACCTCGAAACCACTGCGAGGGCCACCGTTTGGGCTGGCCGTTTTGGCTTTGCCGTTGGCGGTCAATAAGCGGGGTTGCTTCATCGCAGGTCTCCATGCGCGTCCAAGGGAAAGGCTGTCGTCTGCGCTCTATGAGCGCACACGGCAACCCCGACAAGGCCAGCGGCCCGGTCGGTGGTTTCGTCGCGGATTCAGGCCGCATCCGTGATCGCCATCTCCGCCAGCAATTCGGATTCGGTTTCGATGCCGAAAATGCGCTTCGCTTCGGCCGCGATCTGGCGCAGCGTCTCCACTTCGGCCAGCAATTGCGCATGCGCATCGGCCACGATGGCGGCATCTTCTGCCTGCTGCTGCGCCTGTTCGGCATCAGCGGCGGCCGTCTCGCTGGCTTGCTCGGCATCGGCGACGATGTTTTGCAGCGCCGTGAAATACACGCCGCGCACCTTACCCGCGCTGTCTTCGGAAAGCCCGAATTCGGCGCATGCATCGTTGATGCGGGCCATGAGCGCATCGCGGGTCGCAGTGTCGACGCGCGGGTCGACGGGCACGCCTGCATCCGTCTTGCCAGCGTAGACAATGCACGCGCTGACGGCCGCTGTCACTGCCGCGTCGCCGGATTCCTTCGCTTCGGCGACGGTCTCCCACACGGGCAGGGCAGGGCCGGCGCCGTCCTCGGCCTTGCCTTCAGCGTAGGCAACGCGCATCTTCAGCACGGCCGTGCGGATGGTCGAGAGGTTCGATACGCCCTTGCCAGCGTTGCCGATGGCTTCGCGCAGCGGGCCGACCACGTCGCCGATGCGCTCCTTTGCGATGACGCGCAGGACGGCTTTGGTCACGCTGCCCGACAGCGCCTTTGCGGCGCCGCTCAAGGCCGAGAGGTTCGCACCGGCGGCGCCGCAGGCGGCTGCGATGGTCGAGAGGGTTGCGCTTTCGAGATCGGCACGGGTGGCATTGATGGCCTTTTGAGCCGGAGCCGCGATAATGGCTTTGGACATTCTCTTTTTCCTTTGCTGCTACTTATCTTGAAGATATGTAGGGGGTCGGTCATTGAGCAAAACGCTCCGGACAAAGCTCCGCCCTTAGGCCCCGACAAGGGCTTTAGCAAGGGTGGAGCGCATGCCGACGGTTTGCCGGCATGGCCCACGGGAAGAACAAGACCCTTGCGGGCCGTGGGAGGCACGATCGCCTAACCCATTCACAGATTATGTCACGTTAGACAACCCATGACAACAACTTAGACGGTATTTTTGCGCCGTGTCTATGGCGTTGCGTTTTGTCCAAAGCGTTGACGGGTAGGCTTTTTTCTGTTAGACGGCGATCGCTTGGGCTCCAGGTGCCCACTAAACGGGTAAGATTTTTCTGAACTTTTGTCTATATTTGTCAAAAGTAGTCTATGATGGCGCGCATGACTGCAAAAGACCTTTCACCCTATGTCCAAGCTGTCATTCGTGACGGTCTATCCATAAATTCTCAGGCTAAAGCTGCGAAAGTTGATCCGACGGAGCTGCGCCGGCTGATCATTGCTGATCCAGCCTATGCGGAGGCTCTGGCCGCGGGGAAGATCAGGCAGCGCCCCACGTACACGATGGAAGAGCTACGGGAGTCGGACCATGTGAAGGCCGTGATGGCAGGTCAGAACATCGCCTCCGTTGCAAATGCGTTCGGGATGTCTGAAGGGACGGTTCGGAACCACGTGAAGAAGGCCTATCCAAGCGGTCACAAGGGCCAGAGAAACACCCCGGATGACGAAGTTCAGGACGCGGCAGAAGGTGCCCGTACGAACGTTTCTCCGGGCCCGAGCCAAATCCGCATGCTCCCGCTGATTTCGTGGATCCGTGCGGGCAAGTGGGACGCGGCGAACGACTATCTGCAGCCGGGCGACGCGGAAGGGTGGTACGCCAGCCCGAAAGCGATGAGCGCGAGCTCGTACGTCCTTCGTGTGCGCGGTGACAGCATGACCGCGCCGAGTGGCGCGAAGCGCAGCTACCCAGAAGGGAGCCTGATCTACGTCGATCCTGAGAAGCGCGCGCCCGACAACGGCGATCGGATCATTGCCAAGCTCGAGGGCACCGACGAGGTGACATTCAAGGTCTACAAAAACGAGGACGGACGGCAGTGGCTGATGCCACTGAACCCCCAGCACGAGCCCATCCGCGAGGAGTTCAAGGTGCTCGGGACCGTCATTGGCATGTGGGTCGATTAAATGCACTGCCAACGAGGGGAAACTCTCAAGCGGGTGTCGAATCGGCTGGACTTGACTCCGGTGTCACTCCCCTCGACGCTACGTCTTTCTTGCGGAGAGCATCCTTGGCTAGCTGAGTGACTTTCTCCTTGAAACCCGGCACGCGCTGAGCTGCATCAAGCATTTCGTGCCAAGGACTTCCGTGAGACTCCGTTTCCACAAGTCGGAGGGGTTCCTCGTCCAATCGGCTGAGCGCGATTCCGAATAGCTGAGCTTCGAACTCAGGATCGATACGCACCGCCTCCCGTCGATAGCCTTCGTATGCCTTCGCGACGCTTGCTTTAAACCCATAGTCCTCGGAAAGGCGAAAGCGCTGGCCAATCTGTTTCGTTGCAACCCATGCGAACCAAAGGGGGGCGCCGACACTGATAGCCGAGAGTAGAAAATTCAAAAGAACCGCGCCCCACCGCGGCTCGCTTTCTAAAAGGGCACTCAACGCAGTGACGCGATTGTGTCCAATGAGCGCGACAGCCAATAATGCTACTACCAGACCTCCAACCCAAATTCGTACTGAAACCGCGAGGGAGTTTGCACGCTGGTCGAAGGCGCTTGCTAAACCCTTCGTTGTCGTAATGCGGTACGCCTCCCCGCAATTTGAGACGAGCTGTTGAGCCGTTCTTTCATCTTCTTGAATCGCTTCCAAGGACTTTTGCACCAGTTCTCGCTTCTCGCCAATTGCCTGAGAGTCTGCAGTGGATTGGCCATTGAGAGCAACAAGGGTGAGTCGCAACTGCTTAAGTTCTTCCAGGTCCGTCGGTAAAGCCTCGGCCGCTTGATGCGCGGCAACGATAGACTCCAGTCGGTGATCAAGATCGTCAAGCCCTTCTAAAACAGAGTCTAGGCGCGATTTCGCGGCGCGTGCCTGCCGGGCAAGTTTTGCAGGGAATGAGCTTGGGTCTAATGACTCACGAGTGGGCCAAGAGGCTTCCATCCATGCCTGCATGCCATCGAGCGTCGTCATGAAAGCGGGAATGGCAACGTTCCCATGGCCGTTGAAGCAATATGGCACTGTCTGGGATTGGAGCAACTTGATCCTGGACACTACTACTGCCACGTCCACTGACTCCTCCGTGTCCTCGTCGGGGGCTCGCGCCCGCACGAGCGAGGCAAGCATGTTGGCCCTGTTCATCAGGTCATGCTTATCAAGAGCCGGGAAATTCCAGGCGTTCGATATCTCCTGAGCCGAGCGCGTTTCTGTTGTTGAGGCTTTTACCGTTTCGGCCAAACTTGCCAAGGCGTCAACGATCGGCTGGAACTTCTCATGCATGTGTACGTCTCCTCGCAACCCAATGTAACCGCGATGGTACTCGGGCCCCCCACTCCGCAGTAGTCCGTTTCGATCACTTGGATCCGGGGGATTGACTCTTCTATGCTCGAACCCCTAGTTTCGGAGCCAACAACAAGAGCCGCTCAAGCGGCCTGGCTCCATGGCTCTCCCAGCACTCCCGCCGGCTTCGGCCGGCGGATTTTTCCGAACCGCGACGCCCACCCATAGCCTGCAGGTCGACCTGACCGGCATGCCGGTGGCGGAATTGCTCGAGCTGCGCGCGCAGATCGACGAAAAGCTGCCCGTCAAGGACCTGGCCGACGTCGACCTGAACCGAGAGCTGGTGCTGCAGATGCTGCAGACCCAGCGCCTGCAGTCGGACGTGCTCAAGGACGCGGACACTCCCGCCAACCAGCGCGCGCAGGTGGCGAACGCCGTCGCCGCGATCATCGCGCAGCTCGCGAAGCTGCAGGCCGAGCTCTACACGAGCGAGCGGCTGAAGCGAATCGAGGGCTACCTGATCGAGTCGCTGCAGCAGCTGCCAACCGTGGCGCAGGCGAAGTTCCTCGAGCTGTACGAGGCAGGTGAAGGCGGGGCGCCGCGGTGAGCGACGAGCTTTGGAAACGGCATGTCCAGCGCATCCGGATGGCCACGTCCGGGAAGCTGACGCGCAAGGACCTTGCAAAGTGGGTCGAGACCGAGACCTTCATCAACGGCAAGCCCTACAGCTTCAAGGACCACGAGTTCCAGGAGCGGATCCTCAGCGACGAGTCGCAGATCATCGTCATCCGCAAGTGCTCGCAGGTGGGCATGTCCGAGACCTCGCTGCGCCTGGCGCTCGGCCTGGTGTCGATCATGCAGAACTTCAGCCTGATCTACGTCTTCCCGACGGCGTCGTTCAGCCAGATGTACGTCAAGACGCGGCTGAACCCGATCATCAACGGATCGCCGTTCCTTCGGTCGGCCGTGCGCAACAGCGACGGTGCGGACTCGGCCGAGGTGAAGCAGCTGGGGGCCGGCGGCTTCCTCTACTTCCGCGGCGCGAGCTCGGACACCGCGGCGATCTCTGTGGCGGCCGACGCAGTCATCTTCGACGAGTACAGCTTCGCAAACCAGGACATCGCGGGCCAGTTCCAGTCGCGCTTGACGCACTCGCAGCACAAGATCCGCACCTACCTGTCGACGCCGACCTACCCGGGCGATCCGATCGACGCCGCGTTCCAGGACAGCCGCCGGCACTGGAACTTCGTGAAGTGCCACCACTGTGGCCACCAGTTCTGCCCGAGCTACCTGGAGCACGTGAAGATCCCGGGCTACGACGACGAGCTGCGCAGGATCACGAAGGCGACGCTCGCGCGCATCCGCTGGGAAGAGGCGGTGCTGCTGTGCCCGCACTGCGGCCGCGCGCCGAGCCTGCAGCCGGAGAACCGAGAGTGGGTAGTGGAGAACTCGCTCGAGAACCACCTGGCGGCCGGCTACCAGGTGCAGCCGTTCGACGCGCCGAACGTGATCCCGACTTCCTACCTGGTGCAGGCCAGCACGAGCTACGCGCGCTGGGCGGACTTTGTCAATTTCAACCTGGGCCTCACGGCGGAGGACGCCGACTCCGGCATCACGCCGCAGGACGTCGACAACGCGATGATCGAGATGGAGGCGTCGCCGTTCTCGACGCACGTTATCGGCGGCGACATGGGACTGGTGTGCCGACTCTTCGTGGCCGGCATCACCTCGAAGGAAGAGCTGGTGATCGTGCACACCGAGCAGATCCCGATCGGCGACTTCCGCCGCCGCTACGCCGAGCTCTCGCGCCAGTACCGGGTCACGTCCAAGGTGCTTGACGCACAGCCGTACGTCGAGACGCTGCTGAACCTGCAGCAGACCGATCGGAACCTGTTCGCCGCCTACTTCGTCACGAAGAAGGGCATCGCGATCTACGACACGGTGTCGCGCGAGGAGAACGAGAAAGAGGGCAAGACGGCGCTGCGCCAGATCTCGGTCAACAAGCACGCCGCCCTTGACCTGCTGCTCGATGAGCTGCGCGCGGGCAAGATCCTGATCCGCAAGACCGCGGATGCGCCGGACATCAAGGCGCAGATGACGGCGTCGAAGCGCTCGAAGAAGGTGACCGAGGACGGGCAGCTGTCGGTGTGGAACAAGCCGAGCAATGGCGACGACCACTTCCACTACGCGCTGCTCTACACGTGGCTGGCTGCGCAGATCCGGGTGGCCGCGTCGCGCGGCTTCGGCATGGCGCCGATGGTCGGCTCGTTCAAGCTTAAGCCGCCTGCCGGCAAGAGGACCGGCACGGGGATGGGCTGATCAGGCAGCTGGACGGGGTTGACCGGATGTCGGTTGGAAAACCACAGATCGCCGTAGGCCGTCCGCCACCATGTTGATGATCGCACGGTCAGCGTAGATGTTGCCCGTGTCCATGACATCCGAGTCCTTAGAGGCACCAGTGTGAAGCCGCCCACGCATCCCAACGTAGAGGCAGGCGATTGGATAGTCCGTGCCTCGGTAATGCACGACGAACTCGTACTCGACGTAGACCTCATCTGCTATGACGGTCCGCGGCGAAGCGATGCACTCGTGGCCGAAAACGGTGACGCGGATCTCTCCGTTTACCGTCCGCAGGGTACCGTACGTGAGCGCGCCCTGCCTTGCTTCAGCCAAGTGCGCGGCAAACGCGCGACTCTTGCTTTCGGCTTCCTCTAGCCAGTTGACCAGCACATGATGTGCGTTGACGCCTTCGGTATTCATGTCGTCTCCGTTGTTTGGGCCCGGATTTTATCGACGCAGCTTATCCACCGGGGGATTCCATTCCTGGCGGCAGGCCCCCAGTCTGCCGCCCATGCGTTTCGGCCTCAATAAAATCGTCTCCGGCATGTTCGGACGCGCCTCGCGCGCGCCGGCCGCCACGCGCGCCGAGCCCACGCTCGAGAAGATTGGCGCCGGCCAGCTGCCGCCGATCGTTGAGCCGAAGGTTCCGACAAAGCCGCAGGCGCAGCAGAGCTTCTCGAAGCGCTCGCGAACCTCCAACGGCGACCAGCGCCTGACGGCGACCGACCGGCGCACGGCCAACCTCGACCTGCTCACGCTGCGCAATGGCACGAGCACCAAGTCGACGATCCACGACCTGGCCCAGGTGTCTCCCGACCTGTCGGCGAGCGTCTGGGCCTACCAGCGCATGGTCGTCACGCGCGACTTCACTGCGGTGGCGCGCAACGAAGACGGCACGCCGAACCCGGAGGCGACGGCCGCGGTGCAACAGCTGCTCGCACGCTTTAACTACCTGACCGACTATGTCGACGGCTTCAGCGGCGTCTCCTCCGTGCACTCGGTGGCCGAGTCGCTGACGAAGGAGCTGCGCCTGTACGGCTCGTGCTCGCTCGAGCTGGTGCTCGACAAGGCCCGCCTGCCGAACCGACTTGTGCCCGTCTCCACGACGCAGATCGAGTTCATGGAGGACGCCACCGGCTACACCTACCCGGTGCAGAAGGCGACCGTCGGCGACATCCCGCTGGACATCCCGACGTTCTTCTACGAGGCGCTGGACCAGGACCTGCTGCAGGCCTATTCCGACTCGCCAATGGAGGCCGCGCTGCAAGCGGTGCTTGCCGACACGGAATTCCAGAACGACGTGCGCCGTGTTATCAAAAGGTCTCTGCATCCGCGCCTGGACGCGAAGATTGACTTCGAGAAGTTCAGGGACTCGATGCCGCCGGAGATCACTGGCGATGCCGAGAAGATGCAGGAGTGGACAGACGCCTTCATCCAGGCAGTCTCGGACACCGTCAACGGGCTCGAGCCCGACGACGCGCTGGTGCACTTCGACTCGGTTGAATTCGACTACCTGAACAACGGGAACGTCACGCTGAACAAGGAGTACGAGGTCATTCAGGCGATCAACAACGCCAAGATGGCCACGGGCGCCAAGGCTCCGCCGGCCGTGCTCGGTCACGGATCGGGCTCGCAGAACGTGGCATCGACCGAAAGTGCCCTGTTTGCGCGATATTGCGAGGGCGTACAGAACAAGGTCAACTCGATCATCTCGCGCGCGCTCACTCTGGGCGTGCGCCTGCTCGGTCACGACGTCTACGTCGTCTTCGGCTTCGACCGCGTGGACCTGCGGCCCGACAGCGAGCTCGAGGCCTTCCGCGCGATGAAGCAATCCCGCGTGCTCGAACAACTCTCCATCGGCTTGATTTCGGACGAAGAGGCCTCGATCAAGCTCACAGGCCATCTGCCGCCGGCTGGAGCGCAGAAGCTCAGCGGCACCTTCTTCAAGGCCGGCGCGGCCGATCCGACCGCTGCGCCCGAGAGCACGACCGGCGCACTCAACCAGAGCTTGACTTCGGATGCACCCAAGAGCAACAAAGGCAAAGAGCCGGACAACTCCAAAAATAAGGCTCCGGCGGTGAAGCGGGTCAAATGATGTCGGCCGTTAAGTACCGTTCCCGCGACTTCCACAGCCGAGTTACGGTGGAGCGACCGACACCGAGATCGGCGGCGACCTGCGCCTTGGTCCGCACCCTGTTTTGGATGTCCTTTACCGCAACAATCGCGATCTCCAGGCTCAGTTTTTTCCACACTAAAGGGTTCGTTGTTGGATCAGTGGCAGCAACGACGCGACCTCCGGCACTCGCATGGTCCATGTTCTCTTGGCGCGTGCACCACTCGAGGTTTTGCGTGCGGTTGTCGAGCCTGTCATGGTTCTTGTGGTTGACCTCGATTTGGTCAACGCGGGCTGCGCTTACGAAAGCGGTGGCCACCAGTCTGTGCGCGAGGACGGAGGTCGCTCGCGTGTTCTTGTACAAGTGGAAGCCGCGATACCCATTGTCGGTGACGAAACCGGCGAGCACTTTCCCCTTGTACGTCCTCGGACCGCCACGGCCTGCGGCAGCGATTCGGTTCAACGATCTCACGCGACCCTGGTCTGATACCTCGTATAGGCCTTCGAAGCCGACGACCGACCTCCAAACTTCTTCTTCCATTCCAACCTCTTTGCGGGTGTTTTTCGGACTTACGCGAACTAGCTACGGCTGCGTTTTGAGGTACTCCTCAACGGCCTTTCGAACGATCTCGGCGACCGATACGTCTTGCATTTGTGAGAGGGAGCGCAGCTGCGCGAGAACCGGTTCCGGAAGAAATAGATGTGTGCGTTTCATGCCCACATACTGGACTGACAACAACAAGAAGGGCAATCCCCCATGGACCTTTTCGACCTGAAGCTCTGGGCCGGCACCGAGGAGTCGCTCGCCGGCTACCTGCTGCAGCTGCGCAAACTGGCGATGGACGCCTCGTTCAGCGAGATCATGGCCAACGGCGGCAAGCGACCGCAGCAGGGCGCGTACGCCCCGAACGGCCAGGCCGCCGATGACATGCCGCGCCTGCTGCGCGTGGCAGACGGCGTCGCGACCATCCGCATCGCTGGCCCGCTGAACAACAGCTCGAGCTGGATCAACGAGTACCTCGGCTTCACCGGCTACCCGGAGATCCGCCAGGCGCTTGTCCATGCCGCCAACGACCAGACGATCAAGTCGATCGTCCTGGACATCGCCTCAGGCGGCGGCGCGGTGTCGGGCATGTTCGACACGGCCGACCTGATCGCGAGCATCGACAAGAAGCTCAAGCCGGTCACCGCGTTCAGCGACAGCGCAATGATGTCCGCCGCCTACGCCCTCGGCGTCAGCGCGCGCCACATCACGATCTCCAAGTCGGCCGAGGCCGGATCGGTCGGCGTCCTCATCGTCCACCAGGAGATGAGCGAAATGATGAAGAAGGTTGGCATCACGCCGACCGTCATCCGCGCGGGCAAGTACAAGGCCCTCGGCAACCCCTACGAGCCGCTCAGCGAGCTTGCCAAAGAAGAGCTCCAGGCGAGCGTCGACCACAGCTACGGCTTGTTCGTGCAGCACGTCGCCGACAAGCGCGGCGTCGCTTACCAGGTGGCTGACACAAAGATGGCTCAGGGCCGCGTTTTCCCAGGCGAGCGCGCCAAGGAAGCAGGCTTGGTCGACGCCGTCGGAACGTTCGACTCCGTGATCGGCAAGGCCGAGAAGGCCAAGCCGAAGGAAAACATTAGGGGTGGGATTGCCTCCGAAATGAAGCCTTCCCAGTATGGCGCGCATCCAGAAGGAACCACCTTGAAAAACGCACTCACCGAAGCCCAAATCGCTGCCATCGCCCAAGGCGCTGCTGCAGCCGAAGGCGCCGCAGCCGCGAGCGCCGATGCCACCGGCGCCACCGGCGCCGCTCCCGCTGCCGAAGGCGGCGACCCCGCTGCGGCCGGTGAAGGTGCCGGCGCTCAGGCCGCTGCAGCCGCTCCCGCGGGTGACCCCGCGGCTGCTGCCGCTGCGCCTTCGAACGACGCGGTGGTGAGCTATCTGCAGGGCCAGCTGGTCGCGGCGCAGGCCAAGGTCACCGACCTCACCGTGGAAGCGCGCGACGCGAAGGCCGCGAGCGATGACATGAAGGCTTCACTCGCCTCGATGCGTGTCATCACGGTCGCCGCAGTCAATCAGCTGCGCGTGGCGCTCGGCCACTCGGGTGGCGCCGCCGACTCGATGAGCGACGCCGAGCTGCTTGCCGCGCACAGCTCGCTGCGTGAGCAGTTCGAGAAGAAGTTCAAGGCGGGTGGTGTGGCCGCGGTTTCCGCGGGTGCGCCGTCCGACAAGGAGGGCAATCGCGCGTCGGCCGACCCGACGCGCATGGCCCGCATCGCAGCCACTCGCCCCAACTAAGGAGAAAAACCATGGCGAAGTTCCAACTCAACGAGCTGATCCGCCCGTACGACACGAACAAGACCGTTCGTGTCGCGGACGGCGCCGGCGCAGCCAACCCGCTGTCCGACGCCGACGTCAACAAGTTCGTCAAGCTGAAGGGCGACAGCCAGTACGGCCTGTGCGCCGCCGGCGACGAGATCGAAGGCTTCCTGGTCACGGCCGATGAGGCCGGCGGGGCGCTGTACGACGGCTTCAAGCTCGGCACGATCCAAGAGACGGGCCGCAAGACCGTCACGCTGGACGGCCTGCAGGCCACCCCCGGCGTGGGTGCCATCGCCGTCAACGACTTCGTCGTGGCGGGCACTGTGACCGCGCGCGGCACGAAGCTGCCGGGCCACCCGCGCGTCTGCAAGGCGACCGCCGCAAAGGGGGAGCTCACGTTCCTCTGGCGCGTCGTCGCCCTCAAGGGCACCGGCGCCGTCGGCCAAGTCGCGGTCATCGAACGCGTCTGATCACCAACCCACAGAACAAGGAGAAAAAAGTGGGCAAAGAACTCGTTTTCATCGACGCGCAGGGCAAGAACCAGGCGATCGACCTCGGCCTCCACACGTACAAGGAAGCTGCAGACGCGGGCCAGACCGTGCCGCAGTACCTCGCGACGCAGTTCCCGACCGACGCGGCCAAGCACGGCAGCCCGTTCGAGCAGCTGTGCGAGCAGACCGGCATCTTCGTCAAGGGCAACAAGGAATTCGGCATCCGTCCCTCGACCGTGGGCGAAGTGCTGAACCCGAAGCAGGACGCTGCGGCCATCACCAAGGAAGGCGTGCCAGCCTCGCGCATCCTCTTCCCGGCCGTGATCCTGGGCGTGATCGAGGACAAGCTGGCCACCGACCTGAAGACCAGCGTCGCCGGGCTGGACATGATGATCGCTGTGGACGACAGCATCGCCAGCGACAAGTTCGAGCGCCCGGTGCTGAACTTCAGCAACCCGGAAGCGGCCCGCAGCGCGCCCGTCGGCCAGCTCGCGCTGCCGCAGTCCATGCTGACGATCACCGCGTCGGACGTGGCCCGCAAGATCCCCAGCTGGGCGATCGGCATGGAGATCTCCGAGCAGGCGCAGCGCAGTACCACGCTTGACCTGGTGGGCCTTGCGGTCGGTCGCCAGGCAGCGGTCGAGTCGAACGAGAAGGCCTATGCCTACATCCTGTCGTTCCTGAACGGCGACACCGACTACGCCATCGCCGCGCTTTCCTCGATCGCCGGCAAGGTCGTCGCGGCCAGCACGCTCGACGCGGACGCGACCGCCGGCAAGCTGACCCAGACCGCCTGGATCAAGTGGCTGGCGCGCAACGCGCACAAGCGGACCATCGACCTGGTGGTGACCGACCTTGCCGGAGCGATGGCAATCGAGAACCGGGTGGGCAAGCCGACCAACCAGAACGACAACCCGAACAGCCCGCGCATCGACACGCTGATGCAGGTGGTGAACCCGAGCTGGACCTCGACCGTCAAGATCTTCTTGACGAACGACGTGAACTGGCCGGCCGGCACGATCATGGGCATGGACACGCGCTACGCCGTGCACCGCGTCAAGTCGCTCACCGCGGAGTACAGCGCCATCGAGCAGTTCGTGCTCAAGCGCTCCACGGCGATGCGTGTCGACAAGGGCGAGCTCCTGTATCGCCTGTTCGACGAAGCGTTCGAGGTCCTGACGCTCACCTAAGCAGCGCAGACCCAGCAGTAGGGCGCCGGTCGGTTCGCTGGCCGGCGCCTTTCTCCATCCGCAACAGGAGTCCCCCATGTCCCGGAAGAACACCCTCACGCTCAACTCTGCGCCCGCCGCCGCGCCCGCAGCGCCCGTCGCCGAAATCACATCCGCGCTGGAAGAGGGGGCAGCCGCCACCCCGCCGGCGCCCGACAACTCCCTTCACTTCGAAGAGCGGCCGGCGCGCGTGTCACAGGATACCGCCGACGCAGGGCAAAGCGAGACGCTGCCCCTGCACACGCTCGCTGCCTTGGCCGTGAAGGAAACTGAACAAGCCCCTGCTGCCGCAGAGGCAAATCAGGGCGCCACGCCCGAAGCACCTGCAGCCGAACCCCTTGCCAAGGCACATGCCTGGAAGATCGGCGACGTTGTCGAGCTCGTGTCCGTCCACGGCCCGCTCCAACACCTGCACACCGGCGACATGTTCGGCGCTGCGCCCGTGACAGCCGAGATCGACGCGTTCCTTTCCCTCCAGCTTGACGCTGGCAAGCTGGCCATCGCGCCCAGCGAGTCCTGATCCTTTGCGGGAGCTTTTGGCATGGCACTGACGCCTTACTGTGAAAACGCGGAGGTTCGCGCGACCCTCGGGGTGAACGCGATCGAGCTTCCCGATGCAGTCCTGAACCTGCCGATCTACGCGATCGGACTGGTGCGCGAGCTGAACAAGGTCGCGCCGTCATTGCCTGCCTCTTTTTCTGCAATCTCCGGCAAGCCGACGGGCGACAGGTCGGAAGCGGAGCAGGCTGTGCTCGATGCAACGAAGCTCTTCAGCGCTTATGCCAGCGCGCGCCAGGTCGGCGTGTCCTTGGCCAGCATCATGCCCAAAGACGTGGGCGACGGGAAAGCATCCGTTTCCCGCTTTGCAGACGCACCCTACAAGGAGACGCTCTCGCGGATCGAAGCCATGTACCTGGCGTCGCGCGCGAGCCTCATCACATCTCTCGGTGAGCTGGCGCAGACGCCCGCGGCCGCAGCCCGCACGCCGCTCGCCTTCATCGCCGCCACGCGCTCATACGACCCGGTCACGGGGTAGCCGCCATGATGACCCTTGCCGCCGCGTCTTCGTACTTCGACCGGACGGAGGTCTTCGATGCCTACTCCGGCGTCCCGCTGTTCCTGGCGCAGATCGATCCCTACGACGACAGCAAGCGCGACGCGATGGTCGCGTATCGGCGCGTGCTGTCCGTCGCTCCTGGCGTGGAGATCCCATCGCACCGCTGCATCCGCGTCTTCGGCGCCGTGTATGTCGTGGCCGGCGAGCCCTCGATCGACGGACTCGATGAGGCGCACCGGGTCAAGTACGTTCTCCAGTCGGCAGACGGGCAGTTCAACCTCGGCACCATCACCCAGTTCCTGGCCAGCGCGCCCGCGGCGACCGCCTACGGCTTTGCCTCGTGGACGAAGGATGCCAAGCAGGAGGAGGAGTCGTCCGACGTGGCCAACGTGTTCGAAGTGATCCTGCCGCTCGGCACAGAGCTCAAGCCGCAGCAGATCCTCTGGCGCGCGGGCGTCGCCTACATCACGACCTCGGTCCGTCGACTCCCCTCGGACTACGTGGGCGCGACTGCGGTACGGCTTGACCAGACCGAACCCGTCAACGCCACGATCCAGGCCCGTACCTACAACCCGGGCGCCGGCGCCTATTCACCGGGCGTCTCGGCGACCGCCGCCGCTCTGCGCGTGAGGTGGCAGAGCCTATTTCGCTACGACGCGCAGCTGGAGGCGCGGCACCAAGAGGGCGACTTCACGCTTGCGCTGCCGGACGGCACCGTGGTGGACACGTCCTCGAAGATTGCCTTCGCCGGCATGTCGCTGAGCGTGCTGGCCGTCAACCCGATCGAGGGTGCGGTCGCCGTTCACGTCCGTAGGGGCTGACATGGGGATGGTGAAGAACAGGGCCGCCGTCAGCCGCGACATCGTGGCGGCGATCGCTCGCGTAGAGGATGCGCCGGTGGCGTTGTTCCGCCGTGTCGTGTGGCAGATCTTCGAGCGAATCGTTCTTCAGACTCCGCAGTACTCCGGCCGGGCGGTCGCCAATTGGAATCTCGGCATCAATTCGCCGGATCTCTCGTTCGACTCTGGGATGGGCGACGAGCTCGAGCTCACGGGTTCCGGCTACGTGAACAACAAGCTCGCGCGCGAGCGCGGCGACATGAAGTGGGCGTCGGAGGCCCTTGACCGCGCGAAGTTCGTGCTGCGCCGGCTCAAGCGAGGCGACAAGGTCTACATCACCAACGCCACCCGCGGGGACACCGACGGAGGGAAGTCGAGCGCGGCCTATCTCGCGGACCTGCAGGAAAAAGGGTACTGGATGACCAAGCTGCGCGCAGAGAACCAACCGTACGAGACCGCGATGGAGAGCGCCGTGCTGATCGCCGAAGGGCTGCTCGCAGACGGAACCACTCCGATCGGCGGAATCGACTCGAACTTTTAGGAGCACCGTGGCCACCGAACAATTCCGCAAAGACGCACAAGAGACGCTTGCGACCTGGCTCGCTGACGCGTTCCCGGACGTCCAGGCCTTCTACGAGAACGGCCCAATGGCCGATGAAAGCACTGTCGGTCCGCTCTGGATCGACTGCACCATCCGTTGGTATGGCGCGAAATTCGTGACGGTCGGCGGGCGGCCGCGCGGGCGCCACACTGGGGTCTTCGCAACGAACGTGTACCACCGGGAAGGAGAGGGCACCGCGCTTCCTGACCAGGTGCTCGATGCGATCAAGGAGCTGCTACGCGGGCGGCGCCTTGGCTCGGCCACGCTGTACATGCCGCAGCGCACGATCCCGACCGTCGTCAATGGCTGGCACAAGGTCGGCCTGATCACGCCGTTCACGCTCGACGACGCGTGATGTACCGGGGGATTCCGTTTTGGGAATCCCCTTCCTAGTCTGCTCCGCACAAGAACAAGAATTTCGCGGAGCACACCATGCCTTTTGCTTCTGGGTCGTTTGGCCAACTGCGCTTTATCCCCGAGACCGTGCGGGGCCAAGTCCCCGTCGCCGGCAACGCCATCAACCTGCGCATGGTGGAGCCCACCATGAAAGCCTCGATCGAGACCACCAAGTCGAGCGAGGTCAATGCGAATCGGATGTCCACGGGCAACACCCGTGTGGACCAGAACGTCGATGGCGGGTTCAACTTCGAGCTGTCGGCAGCCGAGTACGACCCCTTCCTCGAGGCCATCGTCGGCGGCACATTCGTCCACTTCGGCACCGCCGGACTGGGCGCCGCGTTCGCGCTCCAGACCACTGCCAATTCCATCAAGGCGGCTGTCGCCCCCACCGGCTCCTCGGCATTCACCTCGCTGGCTGTAGGCAGCTGGTTCAAGGTCGTCCCGGGCCCTACAGCCAGCGCCGCGGTGAAAGCGTACTTCGCGGACGCCTGGTTCAAGGTCGGCGTGGGCTCGACCACCACGAACCTTGCCGTGGACGCCGCGACCCCGATCGTCGCGCCTGGCCTCCTGGCGGCGGACCTTGCGGGCTCCGCAATCAGCCAGTCGATCATCGTCAACGGCCCCGCCCGCAAGACCTTCTCCTTCGAGCACTCGCTCACGGATGTCGGCTCGCGCATGCTCTACACCGGCATGGAGCCCAACACCCTGGAGCTGAACGTCGAGGTGGGCTCAATCATCACCGGCTCGTTCGGCTTCATCGGCTCGAGCCACGACGCCCGAGACGGCGCGAGCTACCTGCCGGGCGTGCCGGTCGCATCGAAGGCGCACGAGGTGATGAACGCCGTCACGGACGTGGGCACGGTCTACGAGGGCGGCGCGAACCTGCTTGCCAACGGCTCGTTCATCAAGAGCCTATCCCTGAGCCTCAACAACAACGCGCGCGGCCAGAAGGCGGTGGGTGTGTTCGGCAACGCAGGCGTCGGCCTGGGCGAGTTCGAGATTTCCGGCTCGATGCAGGTGTACTTTCAGGACACCACCTACTACAAGAAGTGGCTGGACGGCGAGCGGACCAGCCTCACCGTGGGTTTCTGCGACGCAGCTGGCAACGGCTATCTCATCGAGCTCGACAAGGTCAAGTTCCGTGACGGCGGTCTGAACCCCGGCGGCAATGACGACGACGTGATGCTGGATCTCCCGTTCGACGCCTTCTATGACGCAGCAACGCAGCGTGGCATCCGCATCACGCGCGCCCTTGCCGCGTAACCAATCCGCTGGGGCAGCCTTCGAGCTGCCCCAAGGACCTCAGGCCCTGCTAGGCTTTTCACCTCCCGCAAAAAGAAAAACAAAATGGACATCTTCAACACTTTCGCCACCGACGAGAAGAAGGAAATCGAGGGCGCCTGGTTCCCGCTGAGCAAGACGGCCAAAGTGCTCGTCGCACGCTCTGGCAACGAGAACTACGTGCACATGCTCCGAAAGAAGCTCGAGGCTTCGGGCATCGACCTGCAGGGCACCACGAAGGAAGACGAGCAGGCCGCCGAGAAGGTGTTCATCGACGTGATGGCATCCACCATCCTGCTGGGCTGGGAAGGCCTCGAGTTCCAGGGCCCGCCCATCCCGTATTCGACGGAGAACGCGCGCACCCTGCTCGGCGTGAAGGAGTTCCGCAGGAAGATCTCCGGGTTTGCTGACAACTTCGAGGCCTTCAAGGTCAAGGTCGAAAAGGACCTGGGAAACGCCTAAGCGCGCACTTGGCGTGGCAGCTGAAATGGTCAGCCCACGCCAAGGTTCTTGAGGAGCGCGCGCGCAGGACAGGTGTGAAGCCGGCGGCGCTCCTCAGCCGGCCCAAGCTCAGGGTCACAGACGTCCCATTCGCGGACGCCTTCTACGCACTTCACGCGGCGCGCACCTTCGGTGCAGCGGCCCCAAACCCGATCTCTCTTGCCGAGATCTGGGCCTACGTGTCATTCCAGGGGATTGCTTCCCCCGCGGAGAGGTCCAAGTATCTGCGCCTGATCCAACTGCTTGATCAGGTGTACCTCGGCCATTGGGCCGACAAGAACCCCTCGAGCAGCTCGCCCGGCAAGGGCGGCAAGAACAACAACAAGAGCTGATCGAGGCCATGGCAGACGACATCAAGATCGGACTAGACGGCTCGCCCCTTCAAGCGGCGGCGAAGCCTGCGCTCGACGCGCTCAAGCAACTCCAAGTGGCGGTGGAGCAGCTTGACCAGGCCAGCCTGTCCCGCCTCAACAAGGAAACGCGGGGCCTCGTCACCAACCTGAAGAGCCTTGCAGCCGCGACCTCGAGCGACATGCAGAAGTTCGTCACCGGCGTGACGTCTGCCGTCGAGAAGGCCGGAGCTCAGGCGAAGGGCAAGGCGAAGGCGGCCGGCGCGGCTGTGGGCAAGCAGTTCGCGGAAAGCATGGAAGAGGAGGTGTCGCGCGCCAAGGTTCGCGTGGCAGCGCCGCGCCTGGTGCTGCCGAGCGGCCTGTCCGCAAGCGTCGGCGGCAAGGGCATCGAGTCCGCGGACAGCGTGCTGGCTGAAGCCAGGAAGCTCATGGCCGAGAGCGGCGCCCGCACGCAGGCGCAGATCAGCCAGGCGGCCAAGGCCCGGGCTGAACTCGAGAAGATGAGTGTGGACTCGTCCAAGCTCACGTACGCCATGCGGAGCAACTACCTCAAATCCGAAGAGGTGCAGCGGCGGAAGGCGGCAGCGGCGGAGACGGCAGACGCCGCGCGCACGTTCGCATTTCGGCAGAACTTCTACAAGTCGGAGCAGGTCGAGCTGCGAAAGCAGGCTGCCGAGGAGGCCGCCGACTCCGCGCGCACGTTCAGGTTTCGACAGACCTTCTACAAGACGGAGGCCCGGGAGAAGGAGCGCCAAGCCGCGCAGGAGCAGCTCGACGCCAACAGAACGTTCCGCATGCGGATGTCCTACATACGATCGGAGCAGGTGGAGGCAGCCAAGGCCGCGGCATCGCGCAACGGCCTGATCGACAAGAACGCAGCGTTCGCGGCCGCAAGCCAGACGGGGCAGTTGTCGCGCGCCACGCGCGTGGCTTCTGCCATGCAACTGGGGATGGCCGAGGCAGACGCCGTCGCGCGCTACGGCTCAGCCGCTGTTGCCGCCTCCAGGGATCTTGATCGCCTAAAGGGATCGCAGGACACGCTTCACACGAGCATGCAGCGCGGCATGGGCAGCACCCGCGACATGCACTCGGCAATGAGAGGCCTTGCCGGCGCCTCGAACGCGCTGTTCCTGACCTATGGGGCGCTGATCCCTCTGACAACCACGTTCTTCACGGCAACGGCCGTGAAGGAATCGATCCGGGCCTACAAGGACCTCGAGTACCAGATCAAATTCGTGCGCGCACTGGAGGAGGGCGGAGCCGGGGTGACCGAGAAGGCCATGCGCACCCAGACTGGCGATACCGCGGTCAAGGCAGGCTTCGATCCGGTTGAGGCGGCCAAGGGGCTGCGACTCCTTGCTCAGTCGGGCCTGACCGCGCAGGAAGCGCTGAGCGCACTGCCGGCCGTACTGAATACCGCCCGCGTGGGCGAGCTCGGCGTTGCCGAGGCGACCGAGACGCTGACGGGCCAGGTGCACGCGTTCGGCCTGCAGATGTCGGACATGGGCCGGGTAGGCGACGTGATGGCGAAAGCCGGCGCGATCTCCAACACCAGCGTCGCAAAGATGTCGGAGTCGATGAAGCAGGCTTCAACGATCGCCCAACAATACGGGCTGAAGATCGAGGAAGTCTCCACCATCCTGGTCGCGATGGCCAAGCGCAACATCACCGGCTCGGCTGCTGGTACCGCGACGGCCAACTTGTTCCGCGAACTCGGCAGTCCGCACGGCGGCGACGCGAAGCGCATTGCCAAGGACCTGGGCATCACGCTCTGGGACCCGCTGGACCAATCGCGCAAGGACTTCTTCGAGCGGTTCATCCCGGAGCTTCGCAAGAGCCTTGAGGTGCTGGACCCGAAGAGCCAGGCGTTCGTGCTCAACCGGCTGACGAACAACCGGGGCGAGAAAGCCCTTGGCGCGATCCTTGGCCTGACGGACGAGTCGCTGAACGACATCAAGTCCAAGCTCGAGCAGGCGTCTGGCTTCACGGCTACCGCGAACGAGCAGCTGCTGGACTCCGTCCAGGGCGACATGGACCGCCTCAAGGCGGCATTCACCAACGCCCTGGCAGAAGCCGGTTCCAGCGGATCCTCGGAGTTCCGGCAGGCTCTCCAGGGCATCAGCCAGATCATCGCGTCGGAGGGGTTCCAGCAGGGGCTGAATGGCCTGGTGCGAGGCTTCGGTGAGCTGGCGAACCTGGGCGTGGGGGCCGCCGGAGCACTTGGGACGGTTTACGGCTGGGTGAGCAAGCTGCTCATCCTTCCGGAATTCGTCGGCGCGCTCGGCCAACTGTACGACAAGCTCAAGGACCCGAGCGGCACCAACGCGGCCATCTCCCAGGGCAACGCCTACATCACGAACCTTGACCAGCAGATTCGCAAGGTTCGGGAGCTGATCGCCGAGAAAGCTCGCGCCGACGGCACTGCTCCGGCGGCCGGTATTTCCGCTCTGCGCGCCGCGCGCGACGGGGCGGAGGCGAACTTGAAGACTGCCGCGGCGGCGCGAGACAAGATCCTGGCCGACCAGGCCGCCGGCAAGCCTGCGATCATGCTACGTGAGGGCAACGACTACGCGAAGGCGAAGAGGGCCTACGATGACGCGCAGTCGCGCTTGCTCGGTGCCCACGACAAGAACATCGAACTGATTGCGCTCGAGCGGCAGTACAAGTCGACGTTCGAACCGACAGCGGTGCCGGCCAATGCTCTGTCGACTGGCACGAAGGCGTACTCGATCCCCGAGAAGAGTCGGGGCGGGTCGGCGGCCCGGCGCGCGGCCGACGAAGACTACAAGAACGAGAAGAAGCGCCTCGACCTGATCTCCGCCGGCACCGGCTGCTGGCGGAGCAGACGGATACGGAGGCCAAGGCACGCGAGAACGCGCTCCGACAGAGCTACGACCGCGGCGTCCTGAGCTATGAGTCGTACCAGGAGAAGCTCACGCAGTCGCAGCAGGAGCAAGCGACCGTACGCATCAACCTGGCTGAATCCGAGCGCAACGCCATCAAGGTTGCGCTGGCCGACCTTGCGCAGAAGTCGGCCGCGCAGAAGAAGGCAGGCAAGGCGGACACCGACGACGCGCTTGCCAATGAGATCCAGGTCCAGACCCAAAACTACCTCAAGGCCGAGCAGCGGGTCGCAAAGCTCCTCGCTGAGCAAAAGGAGAAGACCGAGGACGCGCTGACCGAGAGGCTCAAGCCCGCCTCCGAACTCCTGAGGAACGCGGACAAGGAGAGCGCGCACGAGGGCGAGCGCCTGCGCCAGGAAATGGCCAAGCTGCAGCTGAAGGGCTCAGGCCTTGAACTGAGCGAGCGCGAGCAGTTCGTCCAGGCGGAGATCCTGCGCATCCTCGGCGAGCAGGAGCGCAAGCTCGCGGCCTCGCGCGAGACGATGCGCGACCTCACGGCTGCAGGAGTTTTCAAGGACGCCGGCACCAATTCAGAAACGGCGGCCGTGCGCGACCGTCTGCAGGCCTACATCGACTCGAAGAATTCCACCGTCAGCGCTGCGCGCCCGGTGATTGCGCGCGCCGCGGGAGATGCTTTCGACGGGAAGAAGTGGGAGGCATCCACGCAGCGGCTCTCCAGCAGTATGGAGGGCTCGATCAAGGAGGGCCTGACCGCCGGCCTGTCAGGAGACCTGACCGCAATGGCTGACTTCGGCAAGACGCTCCAAAAGACCGTGACCGGCGCGCTGGTTGACGCCTTCTACGACGCGTTCCTGGACAAGGCCGTCAAGGGCATGGCGAACGACTTGATGAACTCGATCAAGAACGCAATCGTGCCGACCACCAAGACGGGCGCGAGCGGGGCGCCGGCCTCCGGAGGCGGGGGCTCCGGTTGGGGAGCGCTCTGGAACGTCGTCACCGGCTTCCTGGGCTTCGCGGACGGCGGGTTCACCGGCGCGGGCGGCAAGTACGAGCCCAAAGGCGTTGTGCATGGCGGCGAGTTCGTGATCAACAAGGAGTCGACCAACAAGCTGGGCCTCGGCTTCCTGAACAGTTTGAATCAGTACGCGGACGGCGGCTTCGTGCCGCTCACGTCCGGCCCGTCGCTGACCAGCAACCCGGCCGGCCGGGTGAGCGCCGCCAGCGGCCCGTCCATCGTGTTCTCGCCACAAACGTCGATCCAGGTCGACTCGCGCAGCGACCGCGCAGCGGTCATCCAGGACGTCCAGCGCGTCGTGGCAGAGAGCCAGAAGCACTACACCGAAACCCTGAAGCGAATGAAGGTGCTCCCCTCATGACGATCATCACCCTGCCCGAGAGCATCCTTTTCAAGAAGCAGCAGTTCGGTCAGCAGAATTTCGATCTCGAGTTCTCCGGCGGCGACGCTGGCGCGTCGCAGGTTGCGGTGAACGGCCCGGCGCGCTGGACCTGCAGCCTGCTGTCAAACGACATGCTTGATCGGGATCAGGCTGCGTCCTGGCGCGCGCTCGTGCTCTCGTTGAAAGGGCGGGTCAACTTCCTGGCCATCTCCGACGTGCTGAACCCCGCGCCGCGCGGGACCGTGCGCGGCAGCCTCACGGCTGCAACGGCGGCGCCGGACGGCGCGTCGACGCTGCAGATCCAGGCGGGTGCCGGTCAAGTCGGTCGGACCCTGCGCCTTGGCGACTGGATCGGCGTGAATCAGGGCGGTTCGAACCGCCAGCTGCTGCACCTCCAAGAGGACGCCACTGTCGCCTCGAATGGGGTGATCACAGTGAAGTTCGAGCCTGTTCTTCGGGTGGGCGTGCAGGCAGGGGGCGCGGTGGTGTGGGACAAGCCGACCTGCTTGATGCGGCGTGTCGAGCAGGTCGGCAGCTGGTCGAGCGAGGGGGCAGTGCAGGGCGGCTTCAGCATCGAGCTCATGGAGCACTGGTTCTGAACCATATGGTGGGGGATTTCCTCCCCCGCACCCGGCTTCCAGTATCCGCGGACCCCAACCGCAGATCTGGACATGTCCCTTCTCACCAATTCCGGCTTCCAAGCTGCCGCAGGAGCTGATTCCTACGGGCAGCTTGCGCTCGTCGAACTTCGGCTCAGGCAAGGCACTGTCCGATACACCAACTGGCCATTGACCATCGACGTGATGGGTCAGACCTGGCAGGGCATGGGAAACCTGGGCTCTATCGGGGAAATGCACGAGAGCGAGGACGGCGCAGCCGAAAAGATCACCCTCGCGCTCTCGGCTGTGGATGTCGGAACCCGAGCTCTCGCGCTAGGTGATCCCTCCGACTACCAGGATCGCCCCGCCCGGGTCTGGGTAGCGCTACTGAACGCCCAGACGCTGCAGATCAGCGGAGCGCCAGTGTTGAGGTTCGCCGGCGTGATGGACCAGCTGAAGATCGAGCGTGATGGGCCAATGGCCTCGATCAAGATGGACTGCCGCACGGCGTCGTACGACATGCGCGCTAACCCGGCCGGCCTTCGCATGAACCACGCGCAGCACGCCGCACGGTACCCGACGGAGCGCGGCTTCGAGTACCTCACCGGGATCATCGGCAACCCTGCTGTGTGGGTCAGCAAATGGCTGCAGGCCAATCTGCAGCACCTCGCGACCGTGAAGGCAGCGCAAGGCCGATGAAACCCGATCTCGACGCCTTCATCGCCGAGCGCCGCAACACGCGCTTCGAATACTTCCAGCACGACTGCGCGCACATCGCGGCCGACTGGGTCCTAGCGAAAACCGGCAAGGACCCGCTTGCGGATCTGCGCCTGCCGACGGCGCCCCTCGGCCGCAAGAATCTGCTCGCGTCGCTTCGCCTGGTGCGCCGCGCCGGCGGATTCGTGCAGATCGGGTCGCAGCGCCTCGGCCCCTTCCTGCCAGGCCAGATGGCTCAACGGGGCGACGTGGTTCTTGCGCTGAGTGGCGGAAAGATCGGCCGCGTCTCCGGCTACAGCTTCGGCATCTGCACCGGCTCGCACATCGTGTGCCCGGGCAACGAGCAACTCGAGTTTCTCCCGCTTACCCAAGGAGTCGCTGCATGGCGCGTCTGATCCGCGGCGCGTTCGCCTTCGCAACTCTTGCCACCCTGTGCCTGAGCGCAGGCGCTGAGCCGATCACCACGTTCCTTGCTTCCACCGCGTTCACCACCGCGGCCGGTGCAGCCATCTCCTATGGCGCCATCATCAGCGCAGTGGTCACGGTGGCTTCGGTCGCCTCTAGCGTCTACGGCTCCATGCAGGCGAAGAAGCAGGCGCGCCGGGCCGCGGAACGAAAGTTCCAGCAGGACGTGGCCAACCTGCAGGACCGGACGACCTCGATCATTGCTGGGGACGATGCGTGGCCAATCGTCTACGGTCAGCCGGCGCCAATCGGTGGCTCGATTAAGGCGGTGATCACCAGCGGCGACAAGGCGCAGTTCAAGCACATCGTGATGGTGCTTGCGGCGCACGAGTGCGAGTCGGTCGACGACGTGCTAATCGACGGCGAGAGTCTTCAGCTCAACGAGTACGGGACGTCGCAGAACCCGTCGTACCAGCTCGAGTACGGCATTCCTCGGGACATCACGTATGCGTTCGAGGTCAAGGCGTACCCCGTCTACAACAGCGAAGACCAGCAGACCGACACCATCTATGCAGCGCTGGTCAACACCAGCGCCGACGGGCAGTTCTACAGCCCGCAAATCGTCTCGATCAAGAACGGCAACGGCGCGAACGTCTCGCTGACGCTTGGCAATAGGCTTTCCGTGCCTGGCCAGGTCGGCAACGTCGGGTTCGTCCTGCTGGGCAGCCAGGCGCAGTTGGGCCTCACCGGCAACGTGACGATCCGCGTGGACGGCCCCGGCAGCGCCGTGCACGTCAGCAAGCACCTCTGCCGGGGCGGCGTGGACTTCGCTGACCCGATCCTGATGGGTGCGCAGCCGGCCCTCTGGACGGAGAACCACAAGCTGACCGGGTTCACCTACTTGGTGATCACGATCAACCTACTGCTCGAGCGGTTCCAGGGCGGGCTGCCGGCATTCACCGCGAAGGTCAAGGGCAAGCGCTGCTTCGACCCTCGCACAGGCGCCGTCGCGTACACGCGCAACCCCGCAATCTGCCTTGCCGACTTCATCCGGTCCGAGGCCGGGTACATGGCGCTGCCAGAGCAGATCGATGACAACGCGCTCATCGCTGCAGCCAACGCCTGCGACCAGGTCGCCTACGGTCCAGAGGCCTGGGCCGATGCACCGACCTTCGGCAACGACGTCCGTCTCTACACCTGTGACGGCATGTTCCGGACCGACCAGGACCGCGACACGACGCGCCAGCAGATCGAAGACTCGATGGCCGGCTACAGCCTCGAGTCCGGCGGCGTGTGGCGGATCCTCGCTGGTGCGTGGACCACGCCCGTCATGGCCCTCACCGATGCGGATCTCCTTGGCCCGGTGTCCGTGGTGCAGACCTGCAACCCCGGCACGCAGCGCTACAACGGCGCGCGCGGCAGCTACGTAAACCAGGCGCGCAACGGCGTCACGGAAGACTACACGCCGTACCAGAACGCAGTGTTCCGCGCGGCGGACGCCAAGGACAAGTTCCTTGACCTGGCGCTGACCTTCACGGCTTCGCACGCGCGCACCCACCAGATCGCACGGACCCTGGTAGAGCAGAGTCGCGGCGGCTTCATTCTGCAGATCAACCCGAAAATGTCGGCGTGGCACTTGCAGCCGGGCGATCGCATCACGCTGTCGAGCCTTCTCTACGGCTTCACCAACAAGCCGTTCCGCATCCAGGAGTGGACATACTCGGCCACCTCGCCTTTGACCTTTCAGGTCATCGAAGACGAGGCGAGCTTCTACGACTTGGCGGACGAGTCGAAGGCGGACCCAGCACCCAACACGAACCTGCCGAGCCCGCTGATCGTCCCGGACGCGCCGTTCGACCTCGCGGTGCGCTCGGGCCCGGACGAGCTCGTGCTCCAGGGGAGCACGGCCGTCGTGCGGGTGCGCGTCAGCTGGGGGCAGTCCAACTCGCCGGCCGTCCGGATGGGCGGCTCGGTTCGGGTGCAGTACCGCACGGTCGTGCCGGTCGGCGAGTGGCAGACCATGGATCTGCCCGGCGAAGCCGTGGAGACCTACATCCTCGGTCTGGCCGTCAGGGACGAGTATCAGGTCCGCGTGCGCTTCCAGACGCCGTACGTGAGCAGCAACTGGGTCACCGTGACGCACACCGTCACCGGCAAGAGCGAGTTCCCGGAGGATGTTGCCGGCCTGACGCTCTCGATGACGCCGACCGGCGTGCTGGCGACCTGGCAGCAACCGGCAGGCCTTGACCTTCTCGACTGGAACACGACCAGCGTGCGCATCGGCCCGACGTGGGAACTCGCCACTGAGGTGTTCTCGGGCAAGGCAACGAGCGCGGCGCTCGGCTGGCTCCAGGCCGGCACAGCACGAGTGTGGGCGTCGCACAGCAGCACGACGAACGAGTGGTCGGTGCCGGTCTCAGCAACCATTGAGATCCTCGCGCCGCTGCAGCCGCTCGTCACCGGCGCCGTGTGGCGCAACGAGATCGATCTCGCCTGGCAGGATTGCGCCACCTCCCAGCCGATCTCCTTCTACCTCGTGAGCCGCGGGCCCACTCTCGCCGACTCGGTGGAGATCGCGCGCCCCACGGACCGCAGGCTGACGCACACCGAAGTACCCGGCAACTACCTGTACTGGGTGCGCGCCGTGGACGCCGGCGGCAACGCCGGCGCACCCGGGTACGTGCAGCTCACCGTGCTGCCGGGGATCGATGAAGCGCTCGAGGAGCTGCAGGAGGGCCTGGACGAGCAGATCGAAGAGCTCAAGCAAGTCGACGCGACGACGGGGCAGGCCATCGCCAACGAGGTTCAGGAGCGAGTGACGGCGATCGCTGCGGAGGCGCAGGCGCGAACCACTGCGATCAGCGCAGAGGCATCGGCGAGGGCGACGGCGCTGAACACTGAGGCGCAGACGCGATCGCAGCAGATCACCCAGGTCACCAACTCGATCACCGCAGAGTCCGCAGCGCGCATCGCCGCGCTCGCGCAAGAGGTGACCGACCGCCACGCAGCAGTGCTCGCGGAAGCGACGACCCGCGCGGACGCGATCATCGCGGAGGCGAATACGCGAGCGGCCGCACTTCTTGCGGAGACGAACAATCGCACCGCGGCGATCACCGCAGAAGCGACGACACGGCAACAAGCAGACGAGGCCTTGTCTTCGCAGATCACGACGCTGAACGCTTCGCTGGGAGCGACCAACGCAGCCGTGCAAACGGAGGCGACAGCGCGCGCGACCGGGGATGCGGCCGAGGCGACAGCGCGCCAGCAACTGGCCACTCAGCTCCTGGCTGCCGACGCCACGCTGACCGCCGCGATCGCCAACGAAGCGTCGACGCGGAGCACCGCTGACGCCGCTGAGGCCCGCACGCGCGAGTCGCTGACAGCCGCCCTGCTTGGGACGAAGGACATCGCGGCGGACATTTCGTACGTGGATGGTCCTTCGCTGAACCTCAGCTTCACGGCGCCGAGCTACCGGACCTGGGAGCCGCTGACGCTGACGCAGCTGGGTAGCGGGTTGATCGCCGAAGAGCGCCAGGCGCGCATCACGTCCGACGCCGCCGAGGTGTCGGCCCGCGAGACGCTGCAGGCCCAGATGACCGGCGGCTACACCGGCTCGGATCTGTCCCAGGTCGTCAGCGGGCTGATCTTCCAGGAGCGCAGCGCACGCGCCACGAGCGACGAGGCGCTGGCCCAGCAGATCACGCTGATCTCGGCTGGCGTCGGCGAGCAATTCGACCCGGCAAAAATCTGGTACTTCGACTCGGGCCTCGAGGGGTGGGCCGGCAACGGCGCGCCTACCGCGGCGGCAGGCTGGCTGCGACCGGCAGACCACGCCACTGACCCGTACGTCACCTCGCCAACGGGAATTGCCTCGAACGGAACGACCTACAGCCAGGTCCGGCTGCGCATCCGGAAGGTCGGCGCCCCCGCCTGGGCTGGCACCATCTTTTGGCGTGCGGCCGCGGACGCGGGATTCGTGGCGGGCCGCAGCATCGCCATGACCGAGCCGACGTACGACGCCGCCGGCATCGGCATGGTGACAGTCAACCCCGGCTGGGATGTCGCCATCGACCAGGTCCGCATCGACCTGTCCACAGCACAGACGGCCACCGACTACTTCGAGATCGACTGGCTTGCCATCGGGCGACCTTCCCCCGGCGCCTCGAATGCAGCGCTCTCGGCTGAGATCGCCGCGCGGGCGAACGCCGACTCCGCGGAGGTGACCGCACGCGAGAACCTCGCCACTCAGCTGCGGGGCGGCTACACCGGGAACGACATCGCGGCCCTGTCCTCTGGCCTGCTTGCATCCGAGCGCAACGCTCGCGTGAGCGCCGACGCAGCGGAGGTCACTGCGCGGCAGCAGCTCGCGGCCACCGTTGCGACGAACAAGACGAACTCGGACGCAGCCCTGCTGGCTGAGCAGACCGTCCGCGCCAGCGCGGATGCGGCAGAAGTCACTGCGCGCGAGGCTCTGGCCGCTACAGTTGCCAACAACCTCGCCACGGTCAACGCGGCGCTGACCGCTGAGCAGACGGCTCGAGCAACTGCCGACTCCGCCGAGGTGACGGCGCGCGAGGCGCTGCAGACGCAGATCCGCGGCGCCTACACGGGCACCGACGTAGGTGCGGTGACCTCGGGCCTGATCTACAGTGAGCGCCAGGCTCGGATCACCGCAGACAACGCGGAGATCACCGCACGCCAGGCGCTTGCGACGACGGTCACCAACAACAAGTCCGCCGCCGACGCTGCGATGCTGAGTGAGCAGACCCTGCGCGCAACGGCAGACACCGCGAATGCCAACGCCATCACAGCGCTGCAAACAACCGTCACGAACAACGCGACGTCCGGCGCTGCGGCCCTGCAGACCGAGGCAAACGCGCGAGCAACAGCGGACAGCGCTGAAGCCACCCAGCGGCAGGGCCTGTCGGTCGCCCTGACCGGTGTCCCGGCGATGTCGGGCAGCCTGGACACGGTGATCGGCCCTTCGGTGGACGTGAGCTTCGTTGGGAAGCAGTTCAAGGCGTGGGAGAAGCCCACCGGCCCGACGCTGGCCAGCGGCCTGCTCTTCGAGGAGCGCGTGGCGCGGATCACTGCCGACGAGGCGGAAGTCACGGCCCGCCAGCAGCTCGCGGCCACGGTGATCGGCAACAAGACGACGACCGACGCCGCCATCCTTGCAGAGCAGACCGCGCGCGCCACGGCAGACACAGCGAATGCGAACGCGATCACCGCGCTCGCATCGACCGTAAACAGCACGACGGACGGCCTGCCGAGCCGGGCCACCAACACGGCTCTGAACGCGCTCACAACTCGCGTCTCGAGCGCGGAGGGCACGCTCTCGTCGCATGGCACCGCGATCACGAACCTCAACAGCAGCCTTGAGCTGGGGCGCGCCGACTCGCAGGCGAGCTTGACCGCGGATGAGTCGATGGCGAACGTGGCTGCATGGCGCAGCCACTACAACCAGGATCTGGCTCCGCGGTTCGTGACGGTGAACGATGGCAAAGTCGGGACTACCGTGTGCCGCTCGCAGGCAGGTGGGGGGACGTTCTGGAACTACAGCAAGTCCAAGGTGGTGATCGACCCCACACGCACCTACCGAATCTCCGCATGGTTCCGCCGGGTCGGCGCGAATGGGGCCCACTACTGGAACTGGTGGCGCAACAACACTGGCGCGTACGGCAACGCATCGATTCCGCTCGCGAGCCTGACTGAGAACACCTGGGTTTTGCTCTCGCTTCAGCAGCTCGGCAGCGCCTTTGGCGACACCTCCGTCAGCCCGGGCTTCGCGCTCAACCACATCAGCGGTACGACCGGCTACACCGAGATCCAGGGATTCCGCTTCGAGGACGTCACCGACAGCCTGCGGCTCACCGGAATGGAGACCTCGAAGGCAAACGCCAGCGCCGTGACTGCGCTCACCACCCGCGTCACGGCCGCCGAAGGCACGATCACAAGCCAGGCCACGTCGCTGACCAATCTCACCGCGACCGTCAACGGCCACACCGCGTCGATCTCGACGAACGCCTCCGCGATCGCCTCTCTCGACGGCACCGTGAAGGCGACCTGGCGTCTCAACGTGGATGCCAATGGTCGCACTGCCGGCATGATCCTTGACAACAACGGCACCACGTCCAGCCTCGTGATGCTGGTCGACAAGTTCGCCGTCGCCCAGCCAGGTGCCGGCGGCACCGTCAAGTACCCGTTCACCATCGGCAACATCGACGGCGTCAGCTCGATCGGCATCGACGGGAACATGTACATCGACGGGTCGATCAAGGCGCGTTCGCTCGACGTGGAGCAGCTCTCCGCGACGATCTCCAAGCTCAACTACGTCTACGCCGGCCAGATTTCCATCAACGGCAACATGGCCGGCAACGACTGGGGCTACATCCGAAGCAGGAACAAGTGGCGTGACGGAGAGTGGGGGTGGATCCTGGCCCAACACCCGAACGGGAGCATGTTCGTCGACTTCAACCTCGCCGGTTGCGGTCTCGTGATGCACCACGAGGCGAACAACTTCGCGCAGTTCCACCTGTGGGGGCCGGGCTTCAACCTGAACCACAACGGCTTGACGATCAACCAGATCGACGTCATCGGCGCGCTCAACATCCGGGGGCGATCGATCACGACCCCGACGGCCAGGCATGAAAGTGGCCCGTCGGCCGGCATCACGCACTGGGTTCCAGATAACAACGGGCAGTGGGTCACGACCTACGTCACCGCATCGAGCTTCATCCCGCCTGGTGCGGGCGGCGGCGGCGGCGGCTTTCTGCAGATCCAGATTGACGGCAATGCCCACTGGCTCGGCGGCGGCTTACCGGGATCGACGGTATCCGGGTCGGTGGTCGTGGACCTTGCCCCGGGCAGCCACTGGATCACCGCGGTCGGCGCGTTCGGTGGTTCGAACACGTCCATCTTCGCGCTCAGCTGCCAACGATAAGGAGAGGCCTTCATGCCCGCATACACCGCATTCGACAAGACTACCGGCCGCGTTATCGCCCGTGGCACCGCACCGAGCGAGGCCGCCTGCGCGGCGCAAAGCGCCGGGGACCACGAAGGGATCCTGATCGCCACCATTCCCGATGGGCATTACGTGGATCCGGTCACCTTCGCGCCCGTTCCAATGGGCGCGGCGCCGTGCGAGAACCACGTCTTCGACTGGGACTCGCATGCGTGGGTGGATCCGCGTTCGATGGAAGACCGGCGCCAGGGCCTGCGCGAGCGGGCGACGGCGCGACGCTGGGAAGTAGAGACGGGAGGTATCACCTTGCCGGGGGGTGTGCGTGTGCTGACGGGGAAGGCTGACCAGGACCGCATCACCTCGGTGATCGTCAATGCGACGGCTGCCGGCATCGAAGCGGTGGACTTCAAAGCGGACAGCGGCTGGGTCCTCCTAAACGTCGAGGAACTCAAGACGGTGGCCCGGGGGATTGCTCTGCATGTCCAGGCGTGTTTCAGTGCGGAACGCGCTCACCACGAAGCCATCAACTTGCTGGCGACGCCGGAGGCGGCTGAGGCCTACGACATCACGGTTGGCTGGCCCCCCGTCGAGCCAGCTCCCGCAGAAGAAGAACAAGAAGCACCATGACGACCACCCTCACAGAGAAGACCTTCGCCCAGCTGTTCACCTTTTCCGGGGCCGGCGCGGGTACGTGCGTCAACGCCCAGGGCTGGGTCCAACCGAGCGCCACGCCGCGCTTCGATCACGACCCGATCACGAAGGCCGCGAAGGGCCTGCTGATCGAGCCCGGGAGAACGAACCAGATCGGCTACGCATCGCGGCTCGAGCTCTGGAGCAGGGTGTCGCTTGTCTCGGTCGTGCCTGAGGCCGCGCTCGCACCCAACGGGCGATACGACGCCTGCAGACTCGTCCTTGGTGTGGGTGCAACGAGCGGCACGCCGTTCGTAAATCGCACGGTCACGAAGTCCGCTTCGGCGGTCCAGTACACCTGCTCTGCGTATCTCAAGCCGGCCGGCCACATGACTGGCGTCTTCATGCTCACTGGCGCCTCAGCCTCGGACCGCGTCAACCTCGATTTCAACCTCGACACGAAGAGCGTGACGGCGACCTTGTTCGGCGGATTTTCAGCAGCTTCCTGGAAGCTCGTGGACGCGGGGAACGGCTGGCAGCGCCTTGAAGGGACGGTCACGTCGGACGCCTCCACGGTGGCAGATCTGAGAATCTACCCGAAGGCCATTTCCACTGGCGCAATCGATGGCGTCAATGGCCTCCTCGTGTGGGGCGTCCAGCTGGAGGAGGGGCCGTTCGCCACCAGCCACATCCCGAGTCTGGAGACATTCACAGGGCGGACGTCGATCGGCTGCTACTACGACGCGAACGGAATCATGCGTACGGCCGCGGCGGGGGCGGCACGCTTGAATTACGAGCCTTCAGACCTGTCGCTGGCCCCTGTGCTGCTGCTGGAAGGGGCGAGCACCAACCTCCTGCAGAAAAGCGGTGACATGCATCTCGCTCCCTGGGGCGCCCCTGGGGCGTCGCGGGAGACTGGAAAGCTGGCGCCAGATGGGACTCTTCGCGCAGTCCAGGTGTCAGGCGCGGCAACTGGCCCGTTCGTGAATTCCACTGCGGCGGCGGCGACTGCGACGACGATGACCTTCTCGGTCTTCGTCAAAAATGTGTCGCGCTCGTGGGGGATCTCACTGCTCCTGCGCAACAACTCGACGGGCGTCAACTACGTCACCGCGACTGTAAATCTTCATTTGCCCGGGCCAACCATCGTTGGCGCAGGCTGGGAGATGCGCCCGGTCGGCAACGGTTGGTACAGGTGCACCTACACGCAGACCGGTATCACCGTCGGCCACACCCTTTCTTGCTACGTCGGATTCACCGGGGGCGGCCCGGACGGCGGTGCGTTCCAGGTCTGGGGCGCGCAGCTCGAAGCCGGCGCCTATGCCACCAGCTACATCCCGAGCACCGAGACGTTCACTAGCCGCACCTCCATCGGGACGTATTTCGACGCGACCGGCGCCCTGAAAGTGGCCGCTGCGGGCGAAGCGCGAATGACCTACAACCCAGCGGACCTGACCGTCGCGCCCTGGCTGTTGCTCGAAGGCTCTACCAGCAACCTCTTCACGGAAAGCGAGTTCAGGAACGGAGTCACCGATGCGTCGACCAGGAGCGGGGTCACCGCCGCGACGATGAGCGGATTCGCGGGCGCCATTCAGTTCCCTGCGGGCGGCTCGACGACGATCTATGCGGCCAAGCTTCCGGCCGTCGCGCTCTCGACCTCGACGGTGTACACGCTCTCCGTCATCGTCGAGATGGACGACGGGCAGCCACCTGTGTTCGGTGGAAGCACCTCAGTTCCAGGGAATTCCTTCGTCCTGGTCCTGGCCAACAGCGGATACGCGACCAACACCTACTCGGTGCAGCACCTGGGCGGTGCGCGCTGGCGAGTGTCAGGCAGCTTCACCTCTCCCGCGACCATCACCTCCGCACACACCGGGGTCTACCGATACGGCCAGAACCAGAACCGCGGCTTCAAGATCACGGCGCTGCAGTTGGAGCAGGCGCCGCTCGTTTCGAGCTACATCCCGACAACGACGGCGACGGTGACCAGGGCCGCCGACACGTCGACCTCGGCCGCGACCACGCGCGTAGCAGATACGCACACCTCGGGAGCGCACACGCGCAGCACCGACACCGTGCGGATCGACGCGAAGAAGGGCTGGTTCAACCCGGCCGAGGGCACCGTCGCCATGCAGATGCGCGTGCCGACCACCCCGGAAACCGCCACCCGGAACCTGCTGGAGTTCGGGGACACCACCCTCGGCAACCGCACCGGTGTGGGGTTTCAGACGTCAGGCGCCGTCTACGGCTACTGCAACGTCGGCGGGAGCGGGCTCAACACGTCGACGATGATGCCGGCCGGCGCAGTTTTCAAGGCTTCGCTCAGCTATGGCTCGGACGGCATGCGACTCGGGTGCAACGGCGAGCCGCTCAAGAAGGCCGCGCCCAACGGCGTGCCGCCTGTCACGTTCCTGGGCCTTGGCTGCACCGCTTCGGGCGGCAATCAACCGTGCATCCACATTCGGGACGTGAGGTACTTTCCGCAGCGGCTCACCGACGCCGAGGTCGTCGCGCTCACAGCGTAGCGTCATGGGGCGGGGGATTGCATGCGCACCCCCGCGTTCCCAGTATGCGCGGCATCGGGGCACGTCGCGCCGAAAAGCAACATGGAACCGCGAATGCCGCCCGAACAACTCAGCGACATCAGCATCGCAAAGCTCGTAGCCGGTGTGGCAGGGGCGCTCACCTCGACCCGCTTCCTCAAGGGCACCTGGCCGGAGAAGCTCACGATGGCTGCCGGCGGCGCCGCGCTCTCGTACTTCGCTTCGACGCCACTGTCGTCGTGGCTCGACACCCCGAACAACGAAGGCCTTGTCGGCTACCTCGTCGGCCTCTTTGGCATGGCGCTAGTTGCCAAGGCCTACGAGGTGATCCAGCTGATGGACGCCAAGCAAATCGCGAGCGACCTGCGTGAGTGGCTTGCTCGCAAGTGGAAGGCGTGACATGACATCGATCTACCTCGTCGCCGTCTCGGTCTTGGTGGCTCTCGCTGTCCTCGCCACGCTGGCCCCATCCTTCCACGACACCATCCCGCAGTGCATAGGCCTTGCCCTCATCGCTGTCGGGGGCGCCACTGAGGTGGCCCACCTCATCGCCACGCAAGGCAGCGCGCCCAGGGCGCACCTGTTGCTCGTGCTCGGCTGTGCCGTGTACGGCGCAGCGTCGCTGCTGAAGCTCTGGCAACAACGGAGAAAGCCATGACCGCCCGCGAGAAGATCACCCCTGAGCACCTGGCTGCGGCCGCCGCGGAGCTTGGCGTTCCGTTGGCCGCAGTGAAGGCAGTGCTCGAGGTCGAGACGCCGACCGGCAGCTTCGATGCCCAGGGCTTCCCGCGGATCCTTTTCGAGGGCCACGTCTTCCACCGCCTCACCGGCGGCAAGTTCGACAAGGTGGCGCCGACCTTGAGCTTCCCCCGTTGGACCCGCGAGCACTATGCGAAGGGCAAGGACGTCGACCAGCGCAACGAGCGCGAGCATGCGCGCCTGCAGAAGGCTGTCGAGCTGTCGCGCAGCGCCGCGCTCATGAGCGCGAGCTGGGGCGGCTTCCAGATCATGGGGGAGAACTTTGCGGCGGCCGGCTTCGCCTCGCTGCAGGACTTCATCAACGCCATGTACGCCGGCGAGCCCGCGCACCTGCGCGCGTTCGTCGAGTTCGTCCAGCACGACCGCGGCGGGCGTGGCTGGAAGGCGTTGAAGTCGGCCGTGGCCACCGGCAACTGGACGCCGTTCGCCGAGTTCTACAACGGCGCCTCACAGCATCTTCACGATTACGCCGGGCGCTTGGCATCGGCTTACCGGACCGCGCGGGGGACGGCGGCGCAGGTATGAATGGTGCAGCAGAGCAGCCCAGCACGATCCGCTTCGACCAGGAGAAGCACTTCCTCGGCAAGTTGTGCAGGCACGGCCACGAACATGAGGGCACAGGCATGTCGGTTAGGTACAGGCTTTTTAGGCATCGAGCCTGCGTCGCCTGTTCCCGACAACGCGAGGCCGCCCGAAAAGTGGAGAACTCCCGGCGCACTAAGGCTCGAGCGAAGCAGATGCGCCAGGCATTCAAGCAGGCCGGTGGCATCGGTGGCTGGGAACGCAGTCGCAATCCATTTTCAACCTACTGCAGCACGGCCCGCTCAAGAGCTCGAAAGTTGAATCTCCCATGCGACATCCGGGTAGCTGACCTCCGTGAGCAATGGGATCGGCAGGGTGGCCAGTGCTTTTGGACTGGACTGCCCCTGGATTTCATGGTGGGCATCGCTCGCCACCCGCTGAGGCCTTCGCTGGACCGCATCGACCCAGCAAGGGGCTATGTGAGGGGGAATTTTGTTTGGTCCACGGTGTTCGCGAATTTTGCGCGCAACAACCTGCCCGCGGCCGAGTTTTTCGGCGTTCTCCGGGTTGTCGGTAAGCATCTTCCGGCGCATGTAGCCACAGAAGAGTTTTCAACGCAGCAGGCGCTACTTGAGGGCGTAGCGTGAGCCCGACAGCCTGGTTCAGCGCCGCGAAGGTCTACCTTGTCGGGGGCGTCATCGTCGCCCTGGCTGGCGCCGCCGCGGTGCAGACGCTGCGGCTTGCCGCCGCCGGCAAGGAACTGGCCGACCAGCGCGCCTCCGCAGCGCAGCTCGAGGCCGATCGCACGCGCGTGGCGCTGACCGACGCTCTACGCACCTCCGAGAAGATGGCCGCGCACGCGGCTGCACAAGAAGGACTCACCCATGTACTCGCCCAGGAAACTGCTGCTCGCCTTGACGCTGAGCGCCGCAATGGTCAGCTCGCTGCCGGGCTGCGCGACGCCTTCGCGGCCTTCACCGCCCGTGATCGCGAAGAAGCCGCAGCCGACACCGCTTCCGCTGGAGATCCGGGCGATCGACCCCGCACCGTCGACGGCCTTTTTGGCGAAGCAGGAGACCTACTTGCTCGATCTGCAGACCTTCAAGAAGAAGCTCGCAGCATCGTCACGCGGCGGGATTCCGAAGTCAAAGCCTTGAAGGCGCAGGTCGACGTCCACCGGGCTCTCCTGGCGGAGTGAGGCGCGCCTCAGGGCGCGCGAAGAACCATCCCCTCGGTTCGGGTCTGACTGGCCGGCCGCTTCGGGCCCTGAGCAGCCCTTCAGACTTCTCGGAAGCGGTCGCTGTACACCCCGGATCTCTTCGCCAACCGCACGTTCACCATGGTAGGTTCGACACCATGGAGCACACCAATCGTCGTCTAATTCGAGCACTTTGGGAGAAGCGGCCAGAGGACATCCGCTCCTCGCCAGCCAACGAAGCGAAGCTGCTCGAGTTCGAGGCGGAGTTCGGCACTATCCCTGAGGACTTTCGTTGGTTCCTCACGGAGTGCGGTGGCGGCGTTGTCGGAAGCGAATGGGTTGACGACATCGAGCGGCTTGCCTCTTCGCACAGGAAGTATGAGCAGGAGCGCGGCACCGGCTACCGGCACTCGAACATGTTTGTCATCGGATGGGACGGAGGGGGTCAGCCTTTCGGGCTTAATCCGCTGACTCACGCGGTCGTCGTTGAAGCTGACGGAGAGATGCGGCAGCTAGCACCCTCCATCGAGCACCTCTTACTTCGCGGACTGGCTGAATGACGGCTCATGGCCGACTGCCGCCGGCGGCATGCTACCTTCCGGTCCGATACGGCTCGTTGGAATCATAGATGGACGAATGGCTCGAAAATCAAGCACCGCTCGATGCAGCGGTAGCGAATGCCCTCATTGCTGCGACCCCTGAGTGGTGGAAGGCGGCGAGCCTTGTCGCTGAGCGGGAGCAGCACGGTTCGCAGGAGCGAATGAGCATCGCCATCACATCGCCTGACGGGCTACCAGAGCCTATAAGCCCGACCGATGAAATTTATTCGAGCCTCTACGCTCTCGCCGACTTCTTCCGTGAGCGTGGGACTGTTTGGAGTTCTGCGTCGTATTCCGTCAGCCGAACGGAAAATGGCGACTGGAAGTACTCGGTTCAGTTCACCTACTAGCGAACTGCTCGGCGACGTCGACCGACCGGTTTTGGCCGATTGTGGACCATCCCAAGGCCCAAGCGGACACGCTACCATGGCCTCGTGTTGAGTCTGCGACGCAAGGTGCGCAAAGTGATGAGGGGGCGAGCAGCTTGTAGAATCGCCCGAGCTGTCGGTCCCAATTTCGGGGAGATTTCTCGGGGAGATTAACGGGGAAACTAGGGGCGTTGAGGGGTACTTCAGAGGGGCGTTCCCCTCTAGAGCGTTGATTTCATTGGCCCGAATTTTTGGTTCGAGTCCAATCGCGCCTACCAGATTTCCCCTCTGAAGAAGACCAGTCTTCAGGTTCTCGGGGAAATCTCAGGGAAGAATCTCTTCCCTCCAGCATTGCAAATTGCATCCCGCTGAAGCAGACAAAGACCATGGCCAGATTGTTGTGCTACCTTGGCCGCTCTGCAATTCCTTTTCAATTTTCTTGACAAGCGATCTGATGAAAACGCGATCGACGTACGTCGATCGGGCCGAGGCCGAGCGACGCCTGGCCGCATTGCTCAAGCAGGCCCCGGTGGAATTCGCGCGCGCGGTCTACGGCATCAACGACCATGCGAGCGGCCGCACCGAGACCATGGCCGCACGCGAGATCGCAAGGGCCCTCAGCCAGGGCGTGCCGGTGACGCAGGAGCGCGCCGAACAGCGCGCTCGCGCCTACCTGCCGACGGCCGGCCACGAGCACTGCCCGCGTTGCTGGGTCGTCTACGGCCAGAAGAATCCGCTGCGGTTCCGGCAGGCCAGCGCTGAGCGCCCCGAGGCCGCCGCCTGCAACGCATGCGGCGCCGAGTACGCGACCACCTTCGACTGAGCCGCTCTGCGCGCGGTCAGGGTAAACCTTGTCGCGATGCAGCAAAACCGCTACCTAGAATCGTTCGCAAGACACATGGACTTCCATGTAGAGGAGTGCGCAAGTGCAGAGCAAGAAGTCCGGGGTCAAGCCGGTGCAACGTGTCATCAAAAAGTACCCGAACCGAAGGCTCTACGACACCGAGACGTCCACCTACATCACGCTCACCGAAGTGAAGCAGCTGGTGGTACAGAATGCACAGTTCGTGGTGCGCGACGCCAAGTCCGGCGACGACCTCACGCGCAGCATCCTGCTGCAGATCATTCTCGAAGAAGAAGCGGGCGGCGCGCCGATGTTCACCGAGCAGGTGCTGGCCAACATCATCCGGTTCTATGGGCAGGCGATGCAGGGCTACATGGGCCCCTATCTCGAGAAGAACATCCAGGCCATGACCGAGGTCCAGGCGCAACTCGCCGATAAGGCCGAAGGCCTGACGCCGGAGATGTGGTCTCGCTTCATGACCATGCAGTCGCCGATGCTGCAGGGGCTCATGGGCAACTACGTCGAGCAGTCCAAGAACGTCTTCCTGCAAATGCAGGAGCAGATGCAGAAGAACACCGAGCAGGTGCTGGGCGCCTTCGGCATCAAACGCCCTTGAATCCCCAGCCCGGCCGATAGCTGGGACAATAGGGGCAATATGAGCGAAGTTGCCTCCCAAGAACGAATTGCCACGAAAGCCGCCCCCAAGGTCGGCTTCGTGAGCCTCGGCTGCCCCAAAGCCCTCACCGACTCCGAACTGATCCTGACCCGGCTGAGCGCCGAGGGCTACCAGACCGCCAAGAGCTTCGAAGGCGCCGACCTGGTGATCGTCAACACCTGCGGCTTCATCGACGACGCGGTCAGGGAAAGCCTCGACACCATTGGCGAGGCCCTGGCCGAGAACGGCCGCGTGATCGTCACCGGCTGCCTCGGCGCCAAGACGGGCGACCAAGGCGGCAATCTGGTGCGGCAGATGCATCCCAGCGTGCTCGCCGTGACCGGCCCGCATGCCACGCAGGAAGTGATGGACGCCGTCCACGCCAACCTGCCGAAGCCGCACGATCCGTTCATCGACCTGGTGCCCAACAGCTTCGGCGTGGCGGGCCTCAAGCTCACGCCGCGGCACTACGCCTACCTGAAGATCAGCGAGGGCTGCAACCACCGCTGCACCTTCTGCATCATCCCTTCGATGCGAGGCGACCTGGTGTCGCGCCCCGTCGGCGACGTGCTCAGCGAAGCGAAGGCGTTGTTCGAGGGGGGCGTGAAGGAACTGCTGGTGATCAGCCAGGACACCTCGGCCTACGGTGTCGACGTCAAGTACCGCACCGGCTTCTGGGACGGCAAGCCGGTCAAGACGCGCATGCTCGAACTGGTGCGCACGCTCGGTGAAATTGCCGAGCCGTACGGTGCCTGGGTGCGGTTGCACTACGTCTATCCGTACCCGAGCGTCGACGAGATCATTCCGCTGATGGCCAGCGGACAGGTGCTGCCGTACCTCGACGTGCCGCTGCAGCACAGCCATCCCGACGTGCTCAGGCGCATGAAGCGGCCCGCGAGCGGCGAAAAGAACCTCGAGCGCATTGCGCGGTGGCGTGAAGTTTGCCCCCAGCTGGTGATCCGCAGCACCTTCATCGCGGGATTCCCGGGCGAGACCGAGCAGGAGTTCGAACACCTGCTCGATTTCATTCGCGAGGCCCAGATCGACCGGGCGGGCTGCTTTGCCTACAGCCCGGTCCAGGGCGCCACCGCCAACGACATTCCGGGCATGTTGCCGACCGAGGAGCGCGAGGCGCGCCGCGCGCGCTTCATGGAGGTGGCCGAGGCGGTGTCGATCGCCAAGCTGCGCCAGCGCATAAGCGCCACCATGCAGGTGCTCGTCGACTCGGCACCGGCCATGGGCCGCAAGGGCGGGGTGGGCCGCACCTACGCCGACGCGCCGGAGATCGACGGCACGGTGCGCCTGCTGCCGCCGGAGAAGATCAGCAAGACGCTCAAGGTCGGTGAATTCACCCGGGCGCGCATCGTCGCTGCGGAAGGCCACGACCTGGTCGCGCTGCCGATCTGACGCGTGTGCGGCCCAAAAGAGAAAAGCCCGCGCGAGCGGGCTTTTCAATTGGCGGGGTGCAGGCTGCCAGGGCCGGGCAAGTGCTCAGTCATCCGAGCGCGAGATGACCAGAAGGCTCATGAACAACGCGCCGAGGAACATGCCGATCAACAAGGTGAATGCTGCGATCACGATAGTTTCCGTTTGGTTTGATGGCTAGATTTTCGAACCAAACGTAACCTTATGTGTGGTTTTGACGTTACTTTTTGACGCATTTTTAGCCGAAAGTGTGACTTCCGCCACACCTTGGCCCATGCGCGGTCACCGCTTGGCAGCAAACCAGATCCACACCCCGGTGAAAAGGGTGGTCCACGCCACCACCACCAGCACCGCGCCGACGATGCTTCGCGGCCTCGCACCCCGTTCCTTCATCCATTGGTCGGCACGGGACCGGCACTCATCGATCACCTCGGCCGGAATGAGCCGGATGGCGAGCCAGATCAGACCCGGCAGCAGCAGGGCGTCGTCGAGGTACCCGAGAATCGGGATGAAGTCGGGGATGAGATCGATCGGGCTCAGCGCATACGTCACGACGAAGGCGGCCATCAGCTTGGCGAACCAGGGCGTGCCGGGATGGCGGCAGGCGAACCAGAGCGTGACGGCGTCGCGCTTGATTCGCGACGCCCATTGGCGGATGCTTTGGACGATGGACATAGTTGACAGTCGTCTACGCGTGGTAAGGTGCGTCTCGGCTTCAATGCCAACACGCAGATCCGTTCGTGATCCCTGCCGCGGTTTGAACGCCGCACTCTTACCAGCCCATTTGTTCGCATCCGTGTCGTCGACAAGCGTTTCGCAGGATGGCCCTTTCGAAGGGCGCGATGGGCTGCGCGAGTGCACAAGCCTGACGTCGTTCGGCCCGGCATCGGCGCCGATCGGCATTCGTGAGGGAAACCATCCCTCGATCATGTTCCCAGGGCAAAGAAAAAACCCCTGCGAATCTACGATTCACAGGGGTTTCAGCTTGGTAGGGGTGGTGCCCAGAAGAGGACTCGAACCTCCACGATGTTACTCGCTAGTACCTGAAACTAGTGCGTCTACCAATTCCGCCATCTGGGCCCACATAACTGCCGAAGCAGTTATGTTTTGAATTTCAGGAAAGAGAGAATCATATCAAAAATAATGGCCACTCCAGCGGTCTGCTGGACGAATTTGAAGGAACCGTTCAAGGGCATCGCGACGGGCACGGTTTCGTGCAGCGCGACGACGGCGAAGCCGACATCTATCTGCCCCCGAACGAGATGCGCGCGGTGCTGCACAAGGACCGGGTCAAGGCGCGCGTCGTGCGCCAGGACCGCCGCGGCCGCCCCGAGGGGCGCGTGGTCGAGATCGTTGAGCGTCCCGAGCAGCCGATCATCGGCCGCCTGCTGCATGAAGGCGGCGTGTGGCTTGTCGCGCCCGAAGACAAGCGCTACGGCCAGGACGTCCTGATCCCCAAGGGCGCAACCGGGCCTGCCAAGGTCGGGCAGGTGGTGGTGGTGCAGCTCACGGAGCCGCCCGCCCTGTTCGGGCAACCCGTGGGCCGCGTGAAGGAAGTGCTCGGCGAGATCGACGACGCCGGAATGGAGATCGAGATCGCGGTGCGCAAGTACGGCGTGCCGCACGAGTTCTCCGAAGCCTGCCTGGCCGACGCCAAGGCGCTGCCCGAGAAGGTGCGGCCAGCGGACAAGAAGGGCCGCGTCGACCTGACCGACGTGCCGCTCGTCACCATCGACGGCGAAGACGCCCGCGACTTCGACGATGCGGTGTATTGCGAGCCCGCCAAGGTCGGCCGCGGCAAGGGCTGGCGACTGCTGGTCGCCATCGCCGACGTCAGTGCCTATGTGCAAACCGGCTCGGCGATCGACATCGACGCCTACGACCGCGCGACCAGCGTGTACTTCCCGCGCCGCGTCATCCCGATGCTGCCGGAGAAGCTCTCGAACGGCCTCTGCTCGCTAAACCCCGAAGTCGAGCGCCTGTGCATGGTGTGCGACATGCTCGTGGCGGCGGACGGCGAGATCTACGCCTACCAGTTCTATCCCGCGGTGATGTTCAGCCACGCGCGCTTCACCTACACCGAGGTGGCCGCGATCCTCGGCAACACGCGCGGCCCCGAGGCGGCCAAGCGCAAGGACCGCGTGAAGGACCTGCTGAACCTGGCCGACGTCTACAAGGCCTTGCTGAAGCAGCGCAGCAAGCGCGGCGCGGTCGACTTCGAGACCACCGAGACGCAGATCATCTGCGACGACGCAGGCCGCATCGAGAAGATCGTGCCACGCACGCGCAACGAGGCGCACCGCCTGATCGAAGAGGCGATGCTCGCTGCCAACGTGTGCAGCGCCGACTTCATCGCCGAGGGCAAGCACCCGGGCCTGTACCGCGTGCACGAAGGGCCAACGACCGAGAAGAAGGAGATCCTGCGCGGCTACCTGAAGGCCATGGGCGTCGGCCTCAGCATCACCGACGACCCGAGGCCGGGCGAATTCCAGGCGATCGCCCAGGCCACGAAGGACCGGCCCGACGCGCAGCAGATCCACACCATGCTGCTGCGCTCGATGCAACAGGCCATCTACACGCCGTTCAACGCCGGCCACTTCGGGCTGGCCTACGAGGCCTACACGCACTTCACCAGCCCGATCCGGCGCTATCCCGACCTGCTCGTTCACCGTGTGATCAAGGCCATTCTCGGCAAGGCGCGCTACCAGTTGCCGATGCTGCCGACGCCCGGCGAGGCCCATGCCAAGCTGGCCAAGCGCCTCGCGTCGCGCGTCAAGGCGCCGACGACCAAGCCGCAGAAGGCCACGATCGCACCGACCAAGGAAGTGCTCGCGTGGGAGGCTGCAGGCCTGCATTGCAGCGCCAACGAGCGCCGCGCCGACGAAGCGAGCCGAGACGTCGAAGCCTGGCTCAAGTGCAAGTACATGCGCGAGCATTTGGGCGAGGAATACGGCGGCGTCGTCACGTCGGCCACGACCTTCGGCATCTTCGTGACGCTCGATGCGATGTATGTCGAGGGGCTGGTGCACATCACCGAACTCGGCGGCGAGTACTTCAAGTTCGACGAGATGCGCCAGGAACTGCGCGGCGAACGCACCGGCATCCGCTACGCCATCGGCACCCGCGTGCGCGTGCAGGTGAGCCGCGTCGACCTCGACGGGCGCAAGATCGACTTCCGCCTCGTGCGCGAAGGCGAGGACCTCACGGCGCGCGCGATGAAGGACAAGGGTGTGGGTTCGGCGGGCGTGCCGGTCAAGGCATCGTCCAAGCGCAGTTCGCGCCACAAGGCCGAAGCCTTCGCGGCCGAGCCGCGCGCCGAACCGCGCACCGAGCGCGGTGCCGTCTCTGTGGCGGCGGTGGAGCCGCAGTCGGCCATGCAGGCGTTCAAGTCCGCGGTCAAGAAGGCTGCGAACAAGATGAAAGGGCGGAAGCCGCGCCGCCCCTGACGATATCAACGAGCTACCGAACAGACAAAGCTGAGAAGGAGACACAGAGCATGAGCGTCGAGAACAACAAGGGCCGCATCGCGATCGTCACGGGCGCCGGCACGGGCATCGGCCGCGCGGCGGCGCTGGCACTGCTGGGTGACGGCTGGAGCGTGGCGCTCGCAGGGCGCCGCCTCGAGCCGCTCGAGCAGGTGGCAGAGGAGTCGGGTGCGGGCGCGCGCGCCTTCGCGGTGCCGACCGACGTGGCCAACGCGGACTCGGTGCAGGCCCTGTTCGCCGCGACGGCGGAGCGTTTCGGCCGCGTGGACCTGCTCTTCAACAACGCAGGCGTGGGCAACCCGCCCGGTGCGTTCGAGGACTGGACGCCGGAGCAGTGGCGCGGCGTGGTTGACATCAATCTGAGCGGCATGTTCTTCTGCATCCAGCAGGCCTTCCGCACCATGAAGGCACAGACGCCGCGCGGTGGCCGCATCATCAACAACGGGTCGATCTCTGCCACCGCGCCCCGGCCGAACTCGGCCGCCTACACGGCGACCAAGCACGCCGTCGAGGGCCTCACCAAGACGGCCTCGCTCGATGGGCGGAAGTACGACATCGCGGTCGGCCAGATCGACGTGGGCAATGCCATGACGGAGCTGGCCGCGCGCATGGCCAAGGGCGTGCCACAGGCCAACGGCGAACTCGCGATCGAGCCGCTGATGGACGTGAAGATCGTGGGGCAGTCGGTGCTCTACATGGCGAACCTGCCGCTGGAGGCCAACGTGCTGTTCCACACGGTCATGGCCACGAAGATGCCCTTCGTGGGGCGCGGCTAGACGCCCCCGCGCGCCAGTGTGCCCGCCGTCAAGGCGGGTGCGCCGGCGGGCCAGGCGTCGGCCGCATGGCCATGGCGCCATACCGACGCGCAGGCCGCCTCGAACGCCGGCCGACCCGAGGCCAGCGCCGCGCCGATCATTCCCGCGAGCACGTCGCCGGTACCGGGCGTGGCCAGGCGCGCGTTGCCGGTCGGATTGACGACCGGCAGCGTGCCGTCTTCGGCAATCACCGTGCCGGATCCCTTGAGAACCATCACGACGCCGAAGCGCGAAGCGAGCTCTTGCGCCGCCGCGAGCCGGTCGCGCTGGATTTCGCCCACCGAGCAGCCGAGCAGCCGCGCCGCCTCGAGCGGGTGGGGCGTCAGCACCGTGGGGCGACCACGGCGGCGCCGGCTCGACAGCTGTGCCTGCAGGCTGCGGTCGGTCGCCAGCGCATTGAGCGCATCCGCGTCGAGCACCAGCATGGCCGCGGTGGCCAGCACGCGCGGCAGCAGTGCGCGCACCGCGGTGCCGCCGCCGCAGCCGCACACGACCGCCATGGCGGAAAGATCGAGCGCGGCGGCGTCGCGCAACATCAGCTCGGGCTGCAGCGCAGCGATCGGCGCGGCATTCGCGTCGAGCAAGCCGGCGTAGACGCGGCCCGCCCCGGCGTGCAACGCGGCGGTGGCCGCCAGCAGCGCGGCGCCTGCCATGCCGGGCGCGCCGCCGACCACGGCGACGTCGCCCTGGCTGCCCTTGTGGGAGGCATGCAGGCGCGGGCGGACCCCGGGCGCACCCGCGAGCCGCGCCGCCGGCCGCTCGTCCGCGCTGTCGCAGCCCAGGTCATCGAACCAGACGCTGCCGCAGGCATCGCGGCCCTGCGCTGTGAAGAGGCCGGGCTTGAGCGTCAAAAGGCTCAGGCAGTAGCGCGGCGAGGCAGCGCTGTCCGCCGCCTGGCCGGCAGCGCGATGCAGCACGCCGGTGTCCGCGTCGAGGCCCGACGGCACATCGATGCTCAAGGTGGGCGCCGCCGCTGCATGCATGCGCTGCAACCACTCGGCCATGCGGCCTTCGGGCGGGCGCGTCGATCCGATGCCGAGCAGGGCGTCGATCGCGAGATCGTGCGCAGGCGGCGGTGCCGGGGCGATCTCGACGCCGGCCTCGCGCGCACGTTGGAGCGAGGCCTTGGCATCCGGCGGCAAACGGGTTTCGTCGCCCTCGAAGGTGACGACGGGCGAGAAGCCGCGCTCGCGCAGCCGCATCGCCGCCTCGAAGCCATCGCCGCCGTTGTTGCCCGGACCGCAGGCGATCCAGATGGTCCGCGCATGCGGCGCGATCGCCATCGCCAGCCGCGCCGCAGCCAGTCCGGCGCGCTGCATCAGCGTGTGGGCCGGTAGCGCCTCGGCCCAGTGCTGTTCGATCCGGCGTGTCGACGCGCGGTCGAAGAGGTCTGCGACAGTGTCCGGCGTGGTGCGCTGCATGGGTCGATTCTGCGCGACCGCCGCGCGTCCAGTCGTTCAGGCGTGAAGATGCAGCCGCTCGATCCCGAGGCCTTCGAGATCGACGCCGGCGTCGCGCCCGCCGATCAGGTCGGCCACCACGCGGGCGCTGCCGCACGAGAGTGCCCAGCCGCTCGAGCCGTGTCCCAGGTTGAGCCAGACGCCCGGGATGCCGCTCGCGCCGAGAACCGGCGGACCGTCGGGCAGCATCGGACGGGCGCCTTTCCATTGCTGCACGCCCGACTGCAGCGTGGCGGCACCGGGGAACCAGTCGTGCAGCACCTTGTAGAGCGTCTGCACCGCGGCGGGGTTCATGCGGCTCAGCGAGCCGCCGATCTCGACGCTGCCGGCCACGCGCACGCGCTGCCCGAGGCGCGAGATGGCGACCTTGTAGCGTTCGTCCATCACCGCGCTGCGCGGCGCGTTGAGCGATTCGCGGATTGGCGCACTGACGGAATGGCCGTACACCGGCGCCAGGGGAATGCGCAGGCCAAGCGGCCGCAGCAACGTGGCCGAGGCGAGGCCGGCGCAGACCACCACGGCATCGAAGTGCAGCGGCGGCGAACCGCTCGCGAGCGCGACGGACGTGGGCGCGGCGCGGCTCAACGGTGCGATGTCGCAGTTGAAGTGGAACTGGGCGCCGAGCGCCTCGGCTTCCCACTTGAGCAGCAGCGCGAACTGCCGGCAGTTGGCCACCTCGTCGTCGGGCAGGTGGATGGCGCCGGCCAGCGCGGTGTCGGCGTTGAGCGCGGGCTCGATGCGACGTGCTTCGTCGGCGTCGACTTCGCGAAACACGCTGCCGGCCGCGCGCAGCACCTCGAGACCGGGCTGGATCAGTTTCTTCTCGCGCTTGGAGCGCAGCAGCACCAGGTAGCCGTCGCTGCGTTCGTAGCTCAGTTCGCGCGCCTCGGTCACCTCGTGCAGCCGGGTCCGGCTGTAGAACGCCAGGCGCTGCATGCGGGCGCGGTTGGCGAGATAGGTTTCGAGCTTGCAGGCCTTCTGCCAGCGCGACATCCAGCCGAGGTCCCGGGTGCCGAGCGGCCAGCGCAGCTTGATGGCGCCGTGCGACGAAAGAAGCGAGCGCAGCACCTTGGCGCGCATGCCCGGCGCGGCCCAGGGCGTGACGTAGCCCGGCGCGACCACGCCGGCATTCGCGAAGCTGCCTTCCTCGGCGGCAGCGCCGCGGCGTTCGAACACGGCCACTTCGTGGCCGTCGGACGCCAGTTCCCAGGCGGTGGTGACGCCGATGATGCCGGCGCCCACGATCGCGATTTTCATTGAGTGATGGAGTAAGAAGAGATGGCGCGCGCCGGGTGTCGGCCCGACTGCGCGAGCCTACCGCGCCTGCAGCGCCTTTTCCGCCTGAAGGGCAATCGCCAGCACGGCGTCGTCGTGCATCGCCGCATGCCAGAGCATCAGCCCGGCAGGCAGTTCGCCCGCGGCCTGGCAGGGCAGGGAGATCGCACACCCGTCGAGCATGTTGACGATCGACGGATTGCGCAGCAGCAGCCCATTGACGCGAAAGAATTCGGCGTCGTGCTCGGCGCCAGGCGCCACGCTCGCGATGCTCGGCGCGGTGATCGGCACCGTGGGCGACAGCACGGCGTCAAAGCCCGAAAGCGACGCTTCGACACGCGCGATCCAGGTGCGGCGCGCATTCAGCAGGTCGATGTACTCGTGCGCCTTCATGCCGGCGCCCCTGAGGATGCGCTGGGCGACCCGCGGGTCGTAACCGGCGCCGCTGCGCTCGAGTAACAGGCGGTGCCAGGCATACGATTCGGCGGCCGAGAAGCCGCCGGTGGCGTTGATGCCCTGCAGGTCGGCGAGTTCGGGCAGCGTGATCTCCTCGATGCGAGCGCCGGCAGCGCGCAGCGCGCGCAACGCGTCGTCGAAGGCGCGGGCGACCGACGGCTCGATGTCCTCGAAGAACACGTTCTTGACGACCGCAAGCCGGTAGGCGCCGACGGGCGCTGCACCGCGTGTGACGCGCCGCGCCGCGAGGATCTCGTGCGCGAGGATCGCGTCGCGCACCGAGCGCGTCATGGCGCAGACGGTGTCCAAGGTTGTCGACAGCGGGAGCGCGCCAACGGCCGGAACGAGCCGCGCGGTGCTCTTGAAGCCCACGATGCCATTGAGCGCCGCGGGGATGCGGATCGAACCGCCGGTGTCCGAGCCCAGGCCGATGAAGGCGGCGCCCGTGGCCACCGAGACCGCGGCGCCCGAAGACGAACCGCCGGGAATGCGCGGCGTGGCCGCATCTGCCGCATTGGCGGGCGTGCCGTGGTGCGGATTGACTCCAACGCCCGAGAACGCGAACTCCGTCATGTTGGTGCGGCCCGTGAGCACGCCGCCGGCGGCCCGCAGGCGCGCCACCACGACCGCATCGGCCTGGGCCGCCGTCGCGTGCGCGAGCACCACCGAACCGGCCGGTGTGGGCTGTCGCTCGACGTCAAACAAGTCCTTCGCGGTGAAGGGGAGGCCTGCAAGGCGGCCGGCCGAGGCTGCGCTGACAACGTCCCGGCGGGCATCATCGAACATCGTGCGGGTGAAGACGTGGCGGCAGGCCGGGGATTCGGAGATGCCGATGGCACGCTCCAACTCGGTGCGTGCATCGGTGCCGCCGGCCAGGAGTTCCAGGCGGGTGGCGTGAAGATCGTTCATGGGTGGCGGGAAGGACGTGGTCGGCGTTGCGAGGGAAGGCGGCAGGAGGCGCGTGCTATACTCTTTGGGTTTCGCTGATCGCGTGGCGGGCTCTTTTGCCGCCTTCGCCAAACCAGTTAGACACATTCGCAAACCGGCCCATTCAAGGTGTTGCGGCTCCGCCCAAAGAGGGCCGGAGAAGCAAAACGGGCTGGATTTTAGACCCAACCTTTGGAGTAATTTCAATGTCGACCACCATGCGCGAAATGCTGGAAGCCGGTGTCCACTTCGGCCACCAAACCCGCTTCTGGAACCCCAAGATGGCGCCGTTCATATTCGGCCATCGCAACAAGATTCACATCATCAACCTGGAAAAGTCGCTCCCGATGTTCCAGGATGCGATGAAGTACGCCAAGCAGCTCACCGCGAACCGCGGCACGATCCTGATGGTCGGCACCAAGCGCCAGGCTCGTGAGATCGTGTCGGCCGAAGCCCGCCGCGCCGGCGTGCCCTTCGTCGACACCCGCTGGCTCGGCGGCATGCTGACCAACTTCAAGACCGTCAAGACCTCGATCAAGCGCCTGAAGGACATGAAGGCCCAGCAGGAAGCCGGTCTCGACAGCCTGAGCAAGAAAGAGCAGCTCACCTTCTCGCGTGAAATCGAGAAGCTCGAGAAGGACATCGGCGGCATCCAGGACATGACCGCGCTGCCCGACGCCATCTTCGTGATCGACGTGGGCTTCCACAAGATCGCCGTGGCCGAAGCCAAGAAGCTCGGCATCCCGCTGATCGGCGTGGTCGACTCGAACCACTCGCCCGAAGGCATCGACTACGTGATTCCCGGCAACGACGACTCGTCCAAGGCCGTGATGCTCTACGCCCGCGGCATTGCCGACGCAATCATCGAAGGCCGCAACAGTGCCACCGGCGACGTGGTCAAGGCCATCGCCGAAGGCAGCGACGAATTCGTTGAAGTCGAAGAAGGCGCCTCGGCCTGATCGAGGCCCTCGCGCGCCTGAAGAAGGGGCTTTGGTGCCCCTTTTTTTTAATCTGATTTTTTGGACACGGAGATAGAACAATGGCTGCAATCACCGCAAGCATGGTCGGCGAACTTCGCGCAAAGACCGATGCGCCCATGATGGAATGCAAGAAGGCCCTCACGGAGGCCGACGGCAACATGGAAAAGGCCGAGGAACTGCTGCGCATCAAGCTCGGCAACAAGGCTGGCAAGGCATCGGGCCGCATCACGGCCGAAGGCGTGGTCACCGCATTCGTCGAAGGCGACAAGGGCGGCATGATCGAGATCAACTGCGAGACCGACTTCGTCACCAAGAACGACAGCTTCCTGGCCATGGCCAACGCCGCTGCCATGCTGGTCGCGAAGAACAATCCGGCTGACATCGCAGCGCTCGGCACGCTTGCCTATGAGCAGGACGGCTTCGGCCCGACGCTCGAAGACGTGCGCAAGGGCCTGATCGGCAAGATCGGCGAAAACATGAGCTTCCGCCGCTTCAAGCACTTCTCGGGCAACGGCAAGCTGGCTTCGTACCTGCACGGCACGCGCATCGGCGTGATGGTCGAGTTCGAAGGCGACGACGCCTCGGCCAAGGATGTGGCGATGCACATCGCTGCCATGAAGCCGGTCGCCATTTCGGCCGCCGACGTGCCGGCCGACCTGATCGAGAAAGAGCGTGCCGTGGCCGCAGGCAAGGCCGAGGAAGACCGCAAGACGGCTGAAGCCGAAGGCAAGAAGCCGCAGCCTGCCGACATCGTTGCGAAGCGCATCGAAGGCGGCGTGCAGAAGTACCTCAAGGAAGTCTCGCTGCACAACCAGGCTTTCGTGAAGAACGACAAGCAGACCGTCGAGCAGATGCTCAAGGCGGCCGATACCTCGATCAAGGGCTTTACGTTCTACGTGGTCGGCGAAGGCATCGAAAAGAAAGTGGACGACTTCGCGGCCGAAGTGGCTGCGCAGGTCGCTGCCGCCAAAGCCGGCGCGTAAAACTGTTACGCCCCGAAGCGACGGCCCGCGCCTGTGCGCCGTCGCTTCTTCACCGCCTCGTTCTACACTCGTCCCCCAATTCAACCCAAGGAAAATGCCCATGTCCGATGCCCGCCCAGCCCACAAGCGAATCTTGTTGAAGCTGTCGGGAGAGGCATTGATGGGGGACGATGCCTTTGGTATTAACCGTGCCACCATCGTGCGCATGGTCGGCGAAGTGGCCGAGGTCGTGAACATGGGTGTCGAGGTCGCAGTCGTGATCGGCGGCGGCAACATCTTCCGCGGCGTCGCGGGAGGTTCCGTGGGCATGGACCGCGCCACGGCCGACTACATGGGCATGCTGGCGACGGTGATGAACTCGCTGGCGCTGGCCGATGCCATGAACAAGCAGGGCCTGGTGGCGCGCGTGATGTCGGCCATCGCCATCGAGCAGGTGGTCGAGCCGTATGTCCGGCCCAAGGCGCTGCAATACCTCGAAGAGGGCAAAGTCGTGATCTTTGCCGCCGGCACGGGCAATCCGTTCTTCACCACCGACACGGCCGCTGCGCTGCGCGGCGCCGAGATCGGTGCCGAACTGGTGCTCAAGGCGACCAAGGTCGACGGCGTCTATAGCGCCGACCCCAAGACCCATCCGGACGCGACGCGCTATTCGACGCTGACTTTCGATCAGGCGATCGCGCAAAATCTGGGCATCATGGACGCCACGGCCTTTGCGCTGTGCCGCGACCAGAAACTGCCAATCAAGGTGTTCTCGATCTTCAAGAACGGCGCGCTCAAGCGTGTCGTCATGGGCGAGGACGAGGGCACGCTGGTGCATGCCTGAGGAGTAAATTGAGATGACCACCCCGACCATTGCCGAAATCCGCAGTGCGACCGACGCCAAGATGAACCAGTCGCTCGCAGCGTTCCAGAACAACCTTACGAAGATCCGCACCGGACGCGCGAATTCGGCGCTGCTCGACTCGATCCAGGTCGAGTACTACGGTTCGCAGGTGCCGTTGAGCCAGGTGGCCAACGTCTCGGTGCTCGATTCGCGCACGATCAGCGTCCAGCCCTGGGAAAAGGGCATGGGCGCCAAGATCGAGAAGGCCATCCGCGAAAGCGACCTGGGACTGAATCCCGCGTCGATGGGCGACCTGATCCGTGTGCCGCTGCCCGCCATGAGCGAGGAGCGCCGCCGCGAGATGACCAAGCTGGTTCGCAACGAAGGCGAGAGCGCCAAGGTCGCGACGCGCAACCTGCGCCGCGACGCGAACGAGTCGGTCAAGAAGCTGGTGAAGGAAAAGCTCGCCTCCGAGGATGAGCAGAAGCGCGCCGAAGCCGAGATCCAGAAGGTCACCGACCGCCACATCGCGGAAATCGACCGCCTGATCGCGGCCAAGGAAGCGGAGATCATGGCCGTTTGAGGCTGCGCATGGCTTCCCCCTCGCTGCAGATTCCTCACCACATTGCCATCGTCATGGATGGCAACGGCCGGTGGGCCACGCGGCGATTTCTGCCCCGCGTGGCAGGCCACAAGCAGGGCGTCGAATCGCTGCGCCGCTGCGTCCGGGCTTGCGTCGACCGCGGGGTCGGCATTCTCACGGTGTTCGCGTTCTCGTCGGAGAACTGGAATCGGCCGCCCGAGGAGGTCTCGGGGCTGATGGAAATCATGGTCGGTGCGCTCGCGCGCGAGGTGCCCAAGCTCGGCCGCGACGGCGTGCGCCTGCATTTCGTAGGCGAACGCGCAGGGCTCTCCAAGAAGATGGTGCAGGGCCTGGTCGACGCCGAGACCAACACTGCGCAGAACACCAAGCTGATCCTCAACATCTGCTTCAACTATGGCGGCCGCTGGGACATTGCCCGCGCCGCCGCACGCCTGGCCGAGCAGGGCGAGGCGCTGACCGAGGCCAATCTCGACCGCGCGATGGCCCTTGCGCACGTGCCCGATCCCGACCTGCTGATCCGCACCGGCGGCGAGCAGCGGCTGTCGAACTTTTTGCTGTGGCAGAGCGCCTACGCCGAGTTGTTCTTCAGCAGCAAGCTCTGGCCCGAATTCGACGAGGCCGAGCTCGATGCGGGCATTGCGGCGTACCAGGTGCGCGAGCGCCGCTTCGGCAAGACATCGGCGCAGGTCACGGCCGGCAGCCAGTCCCCGCAAGATCGCCAACTGGCCTGAGGCTCCGGCCGGCCTCCACCTTTCAGCCGAATGCTCAAACAACGCATCATCACGGCGGTCGTCCTGTTGGCGATCCTGCTGCCGGCGCTCTTCTATCCGTCGCACATCCCCTTTGCCGGCGTGATGCTGGTGCTGATTGGTGCGGCCGGCTGGGAATGGGGTCGCTTGAATGGCCACGGCCAGCGGCTGTCGGTGTTCCTCGGCCTGGAGGTCGTGGCGCTGTGCGCGCTGTCGTGGTGGCTCGGCCTGCTCGAACGTTCCCTGCTGCCGATCTGGCTGGTGGCCAGTGCGGCCTGGGTGCTGGGCGGCGCCGCCTTGCTGCGCGTTGCGGTGCCGGGTTGGCCCCGCATTCCGCGCGGCCTGCGTCTGGTCGGCGGGTTGCTCGCGCTCTGGGTGGCCTGGCTGGCGGCTGTGCAGGCGCGCATGGTCGGCATCAATTTTCTGCTGTCGATCTTCGTGCTGGTCTGGGTGGCGGACGTCTTTGCCTACTTCGCCGGCAGGGCGTTCGGTCTCAAGTTCACGCGCAACAAGCTCGCGCCCGCGATCAGCCCTGGCAAGAGCTGGGAAGGCGTCTGGGGCGGCATGGTCGGCGTGGCCGTGCTGGCCTTCGCCTGGGTCTGGGCCGACCGCGCCATGGGCGCAACGGTGGCCAGCCTGTACACCCGGCTGCACGAGCGTGGCTGGTGGCTGCTGCTCCTTGGCGTTGTCTTTCTCGCGGCGATGAGCGTCGTTGGCGATCTCGTCGAATCGCTCATCAAGCGCAGCGCCGGGGCCAAGGACAGCAGCAGCCTGCTGCCGGGGCACGGCGGCGTGCTTGACCGCGTGGATGCCCTCTTGCCGGCGCTTCCCATTGCCATGATGCTGGCTTCCTTGTGAACATGTCCAAACAACGGGTCACGGTGCTCGGCTCGACCGGCTCGGTCGGTGTCAGCACGCTCGACGTCATTGCGCGCCATCCAGACCGTTTCGAGGTCTTCGCGCTCTCCGCCTCGACCAAGGTCGACGAGATGCTGGCGCAGTGCGCGCGCTTCTCGCCGCGCTTCGCGGTCATGGCGAGTGCGCCGCATGCCGCGCTGCTGGCCGAGAAGATCGACCAGAACGGCCTGCCGACGCGGGTCCTGAGCGGCGCAGGCGCGATCGAGGAGATCGCGTCCCACGAAGAAGTCGATGCCGTGATGGCCGCGATCGTCGGTGCCGCCGGGCTCGGGCCATGCCTCGCTGCGGCGCGGGCCGGCAAGCGGCTGCTGCTGGCGAACAAGGAAGCGCTGGTGGTCGGGGGCGAGCTGTTCATGCGCACCGTGCGCGAAGGCGGCGCCACGCTGCTGCCGATCGACAGCGAGCATTCGGCGATCTTCCAGTCGCTGCCCGAGGATCCATCGACCTGGGCGCGGCGGATCGACAAGATCATTCTCACGGCCTCGGGCGGCCCTTTCCGCACCCGCGCGCCCGAGACGCTGGGCTCGGTCACGCCGGAGCAGGCGTGCGCGCATCCGAACTGGGTCATGGGCCGCAAGATATCGGTCGATTCGGCCACCATGATGAACAAGGCGCTCGAGGTCATCGAGGCGCGTCACCTGTTCGGCGTCGAACCCGAGCAGATCGAGGTGGTCATCCATCCGCAGAGCGTGGTCCATTCGATGGTGCAGTTCACTGATGCATCCGTCATTGCCCAGCTCGGGACCCCCGACATGCGGGTGCCGATCGCGGTCGGCCTGGCCTGGCCCGAACGTATTGAGAGCGGGGCAGGGCGCCTCGACTTTCGGCAGATGGCCGCGCTGAGCTTCGACGCGCCCGACGCGGCGCTGTTTCCAGGGTTGGGCCTCGCCTGGCATGCGCTGCGCGCCGCGCCCGGAACCACGGCGGTGCTCAATGCCGCCAACGAAGTCGCCGTCGAGGCCTTCCTCGACCGGCGCCTGCGCTTCGACCGAATTCATGCGGTGAACATGGAAACTTTGGAGGCCATCGTCCCCTCCAAGCCGGCATCGCTGACCGACCTGCTGGCGCTCGATGCCAGCGCCCGGGCGGCGGCCAATGCGGCAGCGCTTCGCTTCGCCGCCTGACCGCGCCCCTGCCGACCGACAAGGATCCGGATGCTCACTGTCATTGCTTTCGTGGTTGCGCTGGGCCTCTTGATTGCCGTGCACGAATACGGCCACTACCGCGTCGCCGTGGCCTGCGGCGTGAAGGTGCAGCGCTTCTCGGTCGGCTTCGGCAAGACCCTTTTCCGCTGGCAGCCGAAGCGCCAGCATCCGGGGCAGGAGACCGAATTCGTCATCGGCGCCTTCCCGTTGGGCGGCTACGTCAAGATGCTCGACGAGCGCGAAGGCCCGGTGCCGCCCGAAGAGCGCCATCGCGCCTTCAACACGCAGCCGCTGCGCTCGCGCGCGGCCATCGTGGCCGCCGGGCCGATCGCCAACCTGCTGCTCGCAGTGGTGCTCTACACGGCCGTCAACTGGATCGGCGTGGACGAGCCGGTCGCCAGGCTCGCGCCCCCGGTGGCCGCTTCGCTCGCCGAGGCGGCGGGGCTGCGCGGCGGCGAGCATGTCACGCGCGCGGGCTTCGAAGGCGAACTGGAGCCGGTGGATTCTTTCGAGGACCTCCGCTGGCGCATGACGCGCGGCGCGCTCGACAGCCGCGACCTCACGCTCGAGATCGCCGGCGAGGCCGGCCGGCCCGCGCGCGAAATCGTGCTGCCCCTGAGCCAGATGGAGGCCAAGGACGCCGATCCGCAGATGTTCCGCAAGATCGGCCTGCTGGCCCCCCTGACCGTGCCCGAGATCGGCCAGGTCATGGAGGGCAGTGCGGCCGAGCGCGCCGGCCTGCGCAGCGGCGACGTGGTGCGTGCCGTCGGAGACACGCCCATCGTCGACGGCCAGCAGTTGCGCGAGGTGATCCGCAGCTCGATCGACGGCGACCAGCCGCGTGCGCAGACCTGGCAGCTGATGCGCGCCGGACAGGCACTCCGGCTCGAAGTGGCGCCCGAAGTGCGCGACGAAGCCGGCGCGAAGGTGGGGCGCATCGGTGCCTATGTGGGCGCGCCGCCCGAGATGGTCATGGTGCGCCAGGGTCCGGTCGAGGGCTTCTGGCGCGGCATTGTCCGCACCTGGGAGGTGTCGGCCCTCACGGTGCGCATGATGGGCAAGATGGTGATTGGCGAGGCGTCGCTCAAGAACCTTAGCGGGCCGCTCACGATCGCCGACTATGCCGGCAAGTCCGCAAGCCTCGGACTCACCCAGTACCTCGTTTTCCTGGCCCTCATCAGCGTGAGCCTGGGCGTGCTCAATCTCATGCCGCTGCCGGTCCTCGATGGAGGACACCTGATGTATTATCTTTGGGAGGGCCTGACCGGCAAGGGTGTCTCCGATGCCTGGATGGAACGGCTTCAGCGCGGCGGTGTCGCTTTGCTGCTGGTCATGATGTCGGTCGCACTCTTCAACGACGTCACGCGGCTCTTTGGTTAACTTTCTGCCGGCCCTTTGCGCGCCGGCCCAATTCTCAGATGAACAAAAACTTCAGTCGCTTTCGCCTGCGTAGCGTCGCCGCGGTGGTGGCCAGCGCGCTGGCGGCCACGGCAGCTTGGGCCGTCGAGCCCTTCACAGTGCGCGACATCCGTGTCGAAGGCCTGCAGCGCGTCGAGCCCGGCACGATCTTCGCCTCGCTGCCGCTGCGCGTGGGCGATACCTACAGCGACGAACGTGGATCGGCCGCGATCCGCGCGCTGTTCGACCTGGGGTTGTTCAAGGACGTGCGCATCGACGTCAACGGCAATGTGCTGGTGGTAATCGTCGAGGAGCGGCCTACGATCGCCGACGTCGACTTCGTCGGCACCAAGGAATTCGACAAGGCCGCGCTCCAGAAGGCGCTGCGCGAAGTCGGCCTGGCCGACGGGCGCCCCTACGACAAGGCGCTGGCCGACCGTGCCGAGCAGGAGCTCAAGCGCCAGTACGTGAGCCGCAGCCTCTACAACGCTCAAGTCGTGACCACCGTCACGCCGATCGAGCGCAACCGCGTCAACCTGACCTTCACCGTCACCGAAGGCGACTCGGCGCGCATCCGCGAAGTGCGCGTCGTCGGGAACAAGGCGTTCAGCGAATCGACGCTGCTGAGCCTGTTCGACCAGGACAGCGGCGGCTTCATGAGCTGGTACACCAAGTCGAACCACTATTCGCGCACCAAGCTCAACGCCGACCTGGAGACGCTGCGCTCCTACTACATCACCCGCGGCTACCTCGAGTTCCGCATCGATTCGACGCAGGTCGCGATCTCGCCCGATCGCCAGGACCTGACGGTCACGGTCAACGTCACCGAAGGCGAGAAGTTCGTCGTGGCGGGCGTCAAGCTCGACGGCAACTACCTCGGCCGCGACGAAGAATTCAAGTCGCTCGTCACGATCAGGCCAGGCGAGCCCTACAACGGCGAGGAGGTCACCGAGACCACCAAGGCGTTCACCGACTACTTCGGCACCTTCGGCTATGCGTTCGCACGGGTGCAGGCGCGGCCCGAGATCGACCGCGTCAACAATCGCGTGACGCTCACGCTGCAATCCGAGCCGTCACGGCGCGTCTATGTGCGGCGCGTCATCGTCGGCGGCAACACCAAAACGCGCGACGAGGTCATCCGCCGCGAGTTCCGCCAGTTCGAAGCCTCTTGGTACGACGGCGACAAGATCAAGCTGTCGCGCGACCGCGTGGACCGCCTCGGCTTCTTCACCGAAGTCAACGTCGAGACGCAGGAAATCCCGGGCACGCCCGACCAGGTCGACCTGACGATCAACGTGGCCGAAAAGCCCACCGGCAGTCTGCAGCTGGGCGCCGGCTACTCGAGCGCAGAGAAGGTCGCGCTGACCTTCGGCATCTCGCAGGAGAACGTGTTCGGCTCGGGCAACTTCCTGGGCGTGCAGGTCAACACCAGCAAATACAACCGCACTCTGTCGGTGACCACCACCGACCCGTACTTCACGAAGGACGGCATCTCGCGCACGGTCAGCCTCTATCACACCACGACGCGTCCGTACTCGACGACCATCGACGGCGACTACAAGCTCGTGAACCAGGGCGGCTCGATCCGCTTCGGCGTGCCGTTCAGCGAGGTCGATACGGTCTTTTTCGGCGTCGGCCTCGAGCGCTATGCCTTCGATCCCAATTCGACGACCTCGTTCTCGGGCCTGTTCACCCCTTCGTCCTACCTGCGCTACTTCCAGTGCGCCAAGGATGCGAGCGGCTTGTTCGTGACCAACTGCGACCAGAAGAGTGTCTGGGGCGTGCCGCTGACCATCGGCTGGGGCCGCGACAGCCGCGACAGTGCGCTGGTCCCGACCACCGGCCGCCTGCAGCGCGCCAACCTCGAGCTGGGGGTGGCGGGCGACATGAAGTACTTCAAGACCAACTACCAGTACCAGCAATTCTTCGCGATCAACAAGCAGTACACCTTCGCAATCAACGCCGACCTCGGCTATGCCAAGCCGCTCGGCGGCGCGGTCTACCCGATCTTCAAGAACTTCTATGCCGGCGGCCTGGGCTCGGTGCGCGGCTTCGAGCAGAACTCGCTCGGTCCGCGCGACGTGCCGCTCGTCTTCCAGACCGAAGGCGCCGCGCTCGGCGGCACCAAGAAGGCCGTGTTCAATGCCGAACTCAGCACGCCGTTCCCCGGCGCGGGCAATGACCGCACGCTGCGCCTCTACGGCTTCTTCGACGTCGGCAACGTTTTCGGGTCGCGCGCTCCGGGCCTGTCTGAAGAGCAATACAAGGCGCAGAAGAAGTTGCGCGCATCGGTGGGTCTGGGCATCAGCTGGATCTCGCCGCTGGGCCCGCTGCGCCTGGCCTACGCCTTCCCCGTCAAGTCCCAGAAGGAAGTGCTGGATCCGGCCACCGGTTTCGTCGTGATCCCGAAGGATAGAATCCAGCGCTTGCAATTCCAGATCGGAACGTCTTTCTAAATGAAGCATTTGATTCGCGCTGCCGCTGGCGCGTTGTTGATCCCCGCTTTTGCGCTGGTTGCCGCGCCTGCCCAGGCGCAAGAGACCTTTCGCATCGGCTTCGTGAACCCGGACCGGGTGCTGCGCGAGGCCCAGCCGTCGAAGAATGCGCAAGCCAAGCTCGAGGCCGAGTTCCTCAAGCGCGAAAAGGATCTCACAGCGCTGGGCGAGGCACTGAAGAGCGCTTCCGAACGGTTCGAGCGCGAAGCGCCCACGCTGTCCGAAAGCCAGCGCACGTCGCGCCAGCGCGCGCTCGTCGATCAGGACCGTGAATTCCAGCGCCGCCGCCGCGAATTCCAGGAAGATCTGAACGCACGCAAGAACGAAGAGCTGCAGCAGGTCTACGAGCGTGCCAACCGCGTGGTCAAGCAGGTGGCCGAGGCCGAGAAGTACGACGCGATCCTGCAGGAAGCGATCTACATCAATCCGAAGCACGACATCACGGACAAGGTGATCAAGGCGCTGAACGCCACGACCGCTTCTTCCGCGCCAGCGGGCGGCAAGTAACGCCGCAGACGGCGTGTCGTTGCAGCTCGGAGCCATCGTCAGCGCCCTGGGGGGTGAGCTTCACGGCGACCCGGCGCTGACAATCGAGCGGCTTGCACCGCTCCAGAATGCCCAGCCGGGTGCGCTCAGTTTCCTGAGCCATCCCAAGTACCAGCAGGAACTCGCGGCCTCCAAGGCCGCCTGCGTCATTGTGGCGCCCGCCATGCGCGAGGCCGCTGCGGCGCGCGGCGCGCACATCGTCGCGGCCGATCCCTACCTGTATTTCGCGCGTCTCACCCAGTTGTGGAAGGCCCACCATGCGCGGCCCGAAGCCGAGCGCATCCATCCGTCCGCGGTGGTCCATCCCGAAGCAGTGGTCGACGCCACTGCGCGCATCGGCGCGCTGTGCGTGGTGGAGCGGGGTGCGCGCATTGGTGCGGACACGGTGCTCAAGTCGCGCGTCACGGTCAGCGAGGACTGCGTGATCGGCGAACGCTGCCTGCTTCATCCGGGTGTGGTGATCGGCGCCGACGGCTTCGGCCTCGCACCGCACGAAGGTGCGTGGGTCAAGATCGAGCAACTGGGCGCGGTGCGCATCGGCAACGACGTCGAGATCGGCGCGAACACCTGCATCGACCGCGGCGCGCTCGACGACACCGTCATCGAGGACGGCGTCAAGCTCGACAACCTGATCCAGATCGGCCACAACGTGCGGGTGGGCCGGCACACGGCCATGGCCGGCTGCGTCGGCGTGGCGGGCAGCGCGACCATTGGTGCGCACTGCACCTTCGGCGGCGGTGCGATCGTGCTCGGCCATCTCACGGTGGCGGAGGGCGTGCATGTGTCGGCCGCGACCGTGGTCACGCGCTCGATCCGCAAGCCCGGCCAGTACACCGGCATGTTTCCCATCGACGACAATGCCAACTGGGAAAAGAATGCTGCAACGCTGAAGCAGTTGCACGGCCTGCGCGAACGACTCAAGGCGCTGGAGAAGGCTCCCGAGAAAAAGTGAAGAGATGCAGGAACAGACAATCATGACGACGACGCTCGATATCCATCAAATCCTCAAGCTGCTGCCCCACCGCTACCCGTTCCTGCTGGTGGATCGCGTGCTGGACATGGAAAAGGGCAAGCGCATCACGGCGCTCAAGAACGTGACGATGAACGAGCCGTTCTTCAACGGCCATTTCCCCCATCGCCCGGTCATGCCTGGCGTGCTGATGCTCGAAGCCATGGCGCAGGCGGCCGCGCTGCTGTCGTTCCGTTCGCTCGACATCGTGCCTGACGACAACACGGTCTACTACTTCGCGGCCATCGACGGCGCGCGCTTCAAGCGTCCGGTGGAACCCGGCGACCAGCTCATACTCGAAGTCGAGATCGAACGCATGAAGGCCGGCATCTCGAAGTTCAAGGGCCGCGCACTGGTCGGCAGCGAACTGGCCTGCGAGGCTTCGCTGATGTGCGCGATGCGCCAGATCAATTGAGCCTGCGCAGCAACGAAAAGGCATGACGCAGGTTCATCCCACAGCGCTCGTCGACCCGAAGGCAGAACTCGACGCCTCCGTTTCTGTCGGGCCCTACACCCTCATCGGTCCGCACGTGCGCGTGGGCGCCGGCACGACCATCGGCGCACACTGCGTGATCGAAGGCCGCACCACCATCGGCCGCGACAACCGGATCTTCCAGTTCTCGTCGCTGGGCGCGGTGCCGCAAGACAAGAAATACGCCGGCGAGCCGACCGAACTGTTGATCGGCGACCGCAACGTGATCCGCGAGTTCTGCACCTTCAACCTCGGCGTGCCGGGGGCGGGGGGCGTCACACGCGTGGGCAGCGACAACTGGATCATGGCCTACACGCACATCGCGCACGATTGCCAGGTCGACGACCACACCACGCTCGCCAACAACACCACGCTCGCCGGGCATGTGCACCTGGCCGACTGGGTCACGATCGGCGGGCTCACGGGCATCCACCAGTTCGTCTCGGTCGGCGCGCACGCGATGGTCGGTTTCGCCAGTGCGGTGTCGCAGGACGTGCCGCCCTTCATGCTGGTCGACGGCAATCCGCTCGCGGTGCGCGGCTTCAACGTGGTGGGCCTGCGGCGGCGCGACTTCTCCGCGGCGCGCATTGCAGCCGTCAAGCAGATGCACCGCCTGCTGTACCGCCAGGGCAAGACGCTCGAAGAAGCCCGCGCCGGCATCGCCGCGCTGGCCGCCGAGTCGCCCGAGGCGGCCGAGGACGTGGCGCTGATGGAGCGCTTCCTGGCCAGTTCGACGCGCGGCATCGCGCGTTGAGGCCGGCGGCACCCATGGACAAGGACGGGCAGCGGCGTTTCGCACTGGTCGCGGGCGAAGCCTCCGGCGACCTGCTGGCCGGCCTGCTGCTCGACGGCCTGCAGGCGCGCTGGCCTTCGCTCGAGACGGTGGGCATCGGCGGTCCGCGCATGCTCGCGCATGGCCTCCAGAGCTGGTGGCCGCAAGAAAAGCTCGCGGTCCGCGGCTACATCGAGGTGCTGCGCCACTATGCCGAGATTGCCGGCATCCGGCGCCAGCTCAAGGCGCGGCTGCTGCGCGAATGGCCCGAGCTCTTCATCGGTGTCGATGCGCCGGATTTCAATCTCGATCTCGAGGCCGGCCTGCGCAGCCGCGGCATGAAGACCGTGCATTTCGTCTGCCCCTCGATCTGGGCCTGGCGGGCCGACCGCATCGAGAAGATCCGTGCCGCGGCCGACCATGTGCTGTGCATCTTCCCGTTCGAGCCGGCGCTGCTGGAAGCGCAGGGTGTCGAGGGCAGCTATGTCGGGCATCCGCTCGCCAACGTGATCCCGATGGTGCCCGACCGCAGCGCGGCTCGCGCGGCACTCGGCCTCGCGCCTGATGCGCAGGTGGTGGCCCTGTTGCCGGGCAGCCGCCGCTCGGAGGTGCGCTACCTTGCCACGCGCTTCTTCGCCGCCGCGGCGCTGATGCTGAAGGCCAGGCCGGGGCTGCGCTTCGTCGCGCCGATCCTGCCGGGGCTGCGCGTCGAGGTCGAGGCGCTGTTGCAGGCCAGCGGTGCGGCGGAGCGCGTGACGCTGCTCGACGGCCAGTCGCATGCCGCGCTGGCGGCCTGCGACGCGACCCTGATCGCGAGCGGCACCGCCACGCTCGAGGCGGCGCTGTTCAAGCGGCCGATGGTCATCGCGTACAACATGAATTCGCTGTCCTGGCGGCTGATGCAGCGCAAGCAGCTCCAGCCCTGGGTCGGCCTGCCCAACATCCTGTCGGGCGAGTTCGTGGTGCCCGAACTGCTGCAGGAGGCCGCAACACCCGAAGCGCTGGCGCAGGCCACGCTCGAATGGCTCGATGCGCCCGAGAAGGCCGAGGCGCTGCAACAAAGATTTTCAGCGCTGCACGTGCAACTGCAGCGCGATACGCCGACACTTTGCGCCGATGCGATCCAGAAAGTTCTTGAAGGCTGAGCAGGCGCCGCTCGTATGGGACGCGCCGGGCCTGGTGGCCGGCGTCGACGAGGCGGGCCGCGGTCCCCTGGCGGGGCCGGTGGTGGCCGCGGCCGTCATCCTCGACGACCTGCGGCCGATCCGGGGCCTGGCCGACTCCAAGACGCTCACGGCGCTGCAGCGCGAGCGCCTGCACGACCAGATCCTGGCGAAGGCGCTGTGCTGCTCGGTCGCGCAGGCCAGCGTCGAGGAGATCGACACCCACAACATCCTGCAGGCCACGATGCTCGCGATGCGCCGCGCGGTCGAGGGGCTTCGGCTCAAACCCGCCAAGGTGCTGGTCGACGGCAACCGCCTGCCGACGCTCGATGTGCTTGCCGAGGCCATCATCAAGGGCGATGCGCGCGTCAAGGCGATCTCGGCTGCGTCGATCCTCGCCAAGGTTCACCGCGATCGGCTGTGCGAACAACTGGACCTCGAATTTCCGCATTACGGTTTCGCGGGCCACAAGGGCTACGGCACGCCCGAGCACCTCGAGGCACTGCAGCGCCACGGCGCCTGCGTGCATCACCGTCGCACGTTCAGTCCGGTGGCTGCGGCGCTGGCGCGTACCGCGGCCGCGGCGGGTTCGGCCATGGCGTTCGAGATTGCGGTGGGGCCGGCCGCAGTGCCGATCGGCGCCGCCGAGGCCGTGCACGCCGAACTGCGCACCGCGCCGTGATCTGCCCATGACCAACCCGGCCGGCGCGACCCACATCAGCTCGCGCGACAACCCGTTGCTTAAGGACCTGCGCAAGCTCGCGCAGGACCCCGGCGCCTACCGCAAGCTCGGCCGCGTGTGGCTAGAAGGCGACCACCTGTGCCGGGCGGCACTGGCGCGCGGGGTGCAGCCAGCCCTGGCGGTGTTCTCGGAATCGTTCTGGGCGGCGGCGCCGGCCGAATGGCGCGGCAGTGCTATCAAAACAGTGATCGTCGGCGACGACCTGCTGCGCGGCGTGAGCGGGCTCGAATCGCCCGCGCCGATGGGCTTCGTGCTCGACCTGCCGGCCCGACCCGAACTGGTGCCCGACGCGCCGAGCGTGGTCCTCGACCGGTTGCAGGACGCCGGCAATGCCGGCTCGATCCTGCGCAGCGCCGCCGCCTTCGGGTTCACCCAGGTGGTCGCGCTCAAGGGCACCGCGGCCTTGTGGGCGCCGAAGGTGCTGCGCGCCGGCATGGGCGCGCATTTCGGCCTGCGACTGATCGAAGGGGTGGAGCCCGAAGCGCTCGAGGCCTTGACGATTCCGATGGTGGCCACCAGTTCGCATCGCGGCGAATGGCTTCACCAGGCCCGGCTGCCGCATCCGTGTGCGTGGCTCATGGGGCACGAAGGGCAGGGCGTCTCGCCCGCGCTCGAGGCCCGCGCGGCCCGGCACATCCGCATCGCCCAGCCGGGCGGCGAGGAATCGCTGAACGTGGCCGCCGCCGCCGCCATCTGCCTGCACGCCAGCAGTGCCCTTCGGGCGGGCTAGGAGCGCAGTCCGGGCTACAATCGGGGGCTTACTCGCAAATCAGCGTCGCCCGGCCGCCTTCAACGCCATCTTCCCCTTAAGCAGCAGTCCGCAGGCAACGCGCCTGGGGCTCCGGGCGACCGTAACCATCCGGAGAACCCAGTGCTTTTGTCTCTCAAGGGAAGTTTCCCGCCCGCCATCCTGGCGCTCGCAGACGGCACGGTCTTTCAAGGCAATTCGATCGGAGCCGCCGGCTCCACGACCGGTGAAGTGGTGTTCAACACCGCGATGACCGGTTACCAGGAAATCCTCACCGACCCGAGCTACTGCCAGCAGATCGTGACGCTCACGTATCCGCACATCGGCAACTACGGCGTCAACGAGGAAGACATCGAAGCCGACAAGATCCATGCCGCGGGCCTGATCATCAAGGACCTGCCCCTCGTTGCCTCCAATTTCCGCAAGACGGCCACGCTGAACGAGTACCTTGTGGCCGGCAAGACGGTTGCCATTGCCAACATCGACACCCGTAAGCTGACACGCCACCTGCGCACCCACGGCGCTCAGAACGGCTGCATCCTGGGCCTGGCCCAGGGCGAGGCGGTCACGCAGGCGCTGATCGACAAGGCCATCGCGGCCGCCAAGGCCGCACCGAGCATGGCCGGCCTCGACCTGGCCAAGGTGGTGTCGGTGCAGCAGACCTACGAATGGACCGAAACCGAGTGGAAGCTCGCGAACGCGAACGGCAAGCCGGGCTACGGCGTGCAGATCACGCCGCGTTTCCACGTGGTGGCCTTCGACTACGGCGTCAAGAAGAACATCCTGCGCATGATCGCCCAGCGCGGCGCGCGCATCACGGTGGTGCCGGCGCAGACGCCCGCAGCCGACGTGCTCAAGCTCAAGCCCGACGGCATCTTCCTGGCCAACGGCCCCGGCGACCCGGAGCCCTGCGACTACGCCATCGAAGCCGCCCGCGAGCTGATCGAGACCGGTATCCCCACCTTCGGCATCTGCCTGGGCCACCAGATCATGGCGCTGGCCTCGGGCGCAAAGACCTTCAAGATGAAGTTCGGGCACCACGGCGCGAACCATCCGGTGAAAGACCTCGATAACGGCCGCGTGAGCATCACGAGCCAGAACCACGGTTTCGCGGTCGACGAGAAGTCGCTGCCGGCCAACCTGCGCGCCACCCACATCAGCCTGTTCGACAACACGCTGCAGGGCCTTGCGCGCACCGACAAGCCGGCATTCTGCTTCCAGGGTCACCCCGAGGCATCGCCGGGTCCGCACGACATCGGCTACCTGTTCGACCGCTTCACGGCGCTCATGGAGGAGCAGGCACGTGGCTGATGCGCCCGCGGTGCTCGACGTCTCGGTGCTCGCGGCGTTGCGCGAGGCCGAGAACAAGATCTACGTGCTGCGTGGCCTGAAGGTCATGCTCGCGCAGGACCTGGCCGAACTCTACGGCGTCGAGACCCGGGTGCTGTTGCAGGCGATGCGCCGCAACCTCGACCGCTTTCCGGCGGATTTTGCTTTTTCCCTTGAAAATCAAGACCTTGCGAGTTTGAGATCACAAATCGTGATCTCAAACAAGACCGACAAGCCCGGTTCGGGCGGTGCGCGCTATCGGAGCGTGGCCTTTACCGAGCAGGGCGTGGCGATGCTCTCGAGTGTGCTGCGCAGCGAACGCGCCGTGGCGGTCAACATCGAGATCATGCGCACCTTCGTCAAGCTGCGCAGCATGCTGTCGGAGCATGCCGACCTCAAGCGCAGGCTGACGACGCTGGAACAGAAGTACGACCAGAACTTTCGCGATGTCTTCACCGCGATCCACCAACTGATGGATGAGCCGAAGCCCGGAGCCTACAGCGGCCGCGGCATCGGATTCACCAAGGACAATTAAAGATGCCCAAGCGCTCAGACCTCCAATCCATTCTCATCATCGGCGCCGGCCCGATCATCATCGGCCAGGCGTGCGAGTTCGACTATTCCGGCGTCCAGGCCTGCAAGGCGCTGCGCGAGGAGGGCTACAAGGTCATCCTGATCAACAGCAACCCCGCGACGATCATGACCGACCCGGCCACGGCCGACGTCACCTACATCGAGCCGATCACCTGGCAGACGGTCGAGAAGATCATCGCCAAGGAGCGTCCCGACGCGATCCTGCCGACCATGGGCGGCCAGACCGCGCTCAACTGCGCGCTCGACCTCTGGCGCCACGGCGTACTCGACAAGTACACCGGGGCGGCCACCAACAAGCCCGTCGAACTGATCGGCGCGACCCCCGAGGCCATCGACAAGGCCGAGGACCGCCTGAAGTTCAAGGACGCGATGACCAAGATCGGTCTCGGTTCGGCGCGCTCGGGCATTGCGCACACGATGGAAGAGGCCTGGGCGGTGCAGAAGACGCTCGGCTTCCCGACCGTGATTCGCCCCAGCTTCACGCTCGGCGGCACCGGCGGCGGCATCGCCTACAACCCCGACGAGTTCGAGACCATCTGCAAGCGCGGCATCGAAGCCTCGCCCACCAACGAGCTGCTGATCGAGGAGTCGCTGCTCGGCTGGAAGGAGTACGAGATGGAGGTCGTGCGTGACAAGGCCGACAACTGCATCATCGTCTGCTCGATCGAGAACCTCGACCCGATGGGCGTGCACACCGGCGACTCGATCACGGTGGCGCCGGCGCAAACGCTGTCCGACAAGGAATACCAGATCCTGCGCAACGCCTCGTTGGCGGTGCTGCGCGAGATCGGCGTCGACACCGGCGGCTCCAACGTGCAGTTCTCCATCAACCCGAAGGACGGCCGCATGGTCGTCATCGAGATGAACCCGCGCGTGTCGCGCTCCTCGGCGCTGGCCTCCAAGGCCACCGGTTTCCCGATCGCCAAGGTCGCGGCCAAGCTGGCCGTGGGCTACACGCTCGACGAGCTGCGCAACGAAATCACCGGCGGCGCCACGCCGGCCTCGTTCGAACCGTCGATCGACTACGTGGTCACCAAGATCCCGCGCTTCGCTTTCGAGAAGTTCCCGCAGGCCGATTCGCGCCTTACCACGCAGATGAAGTCGGTCGGCGAGGTGATGGCCATGGGCCGCACCTTCCAGGAGTCGTTCCAGAAGGCGCTGCGCGGTCTCGAAGTGGGCGTCGACGGCCTGAACGAGAAGACGCAGGACCGCGAAGTACTCGAGAAGGAACTCGGCGAGCCGGGCCCCGAGCGCATCTGGTACGTGGGCGACGCCTTCGCCATGGGCCTGTCGGTCGACGAAGTGTTCGCGCTGACCAAGATCGACCCCTGGTTCCTGGTGCAGATCGAGGAGATCGTGAAGATCGAACTCGAGCTCGAGACCAAATCGCTCGACGACATCGACCGCGACACGCTGCTCGCGCTCAAGAAGAAGGGCTTCTCCGACCGCCGCCTCGCCAGGCAGCTCAAGACCACCGACACGGCCGTGCGCGAGAAGCGCCGTGCCCTGGGCGTGCGCCCGGTCTACAAGCGCGTGGACACCTGCGCGGCCGAGTTCGCAACCAACACCGCCTACATGTACTCGACCTACGAGGACGAGTGCGAGGCCGAGCCGACCGACCGGAAGAAGATCATGGTGCTCGGCGGCGGCCCGAACCGCATCGGCCAGGGCATCGAGTTCGACTATTGCTGCGTGCATGCCGCGCTCGCAATGCGCGAGGACGGCTACGAGACCATCATGGTCAACTGCAATCCCGAGACCGTGTCGACCGACTACGACACGAGCGACCGCCTGTACTTCGAGCCGCTCACGCTCGAAGACGTGCTCGAGATCGTCGACAAGGAAAAGCCGCTCGGCGTGATCGTGCAGTACGGCGGCCAGACGCCGCTCAAGCTGGCGCTCGACCTCGAAGCGAATGGCGTGCCGATCATCGGCACCTCGCCCGACATGATTGACGCGGCCGAAGACCGCGAGCGCTTCCAGAAGCTGCTGCACGAGCTCAAGCTGCTGCAGCCGCCGAACGCCACCGCGCGCACCGAGGCCGAAGCCCTCGAGAAGGCGGCCGAACTGGGCTACCCGCTGGTGGTGCGCCCGAGCTACGTGCTCGGCGGGCGCGCGATGGAGATCGTGCACGAACAGCGCGACCTCGAGCGCTACATGCGCGAGGCGGTCAAGGTCAGCAACGATTCGCCCGTGCTGCTCGACCGCTTCCTCAACGATGCCGTCGAATGCGACGTCGACTGCCTGCGCGATGCCGAGGGCCAGACCCTGATCGGCGGCGTGATGGAGCACATCGAGCAGGCCGGCGTGCATTCGGGCGATTCGGCCTGTTCGCTGCCGCCCTACAGCCTGAGCGCCGAGACCATCGCCGAGCTGAAGCGCCAGAGCGCCGCCATGGCGGCTGCGCTCAACGTGGTCGGCCTGATGAACGTGCAGTTCGCGATCCAGCAGAAGGACGGCAAGGACGTCATCTACGTGCTTGAAGTGAACCCGCGTGCGTCGCGCACGGTGCCCTACGTGAGCAAGGCCACGGGCATCCAGCTTGCCAAGGTCGCAGCGCGCTGCATGGCCGGGCAGTCGCTCAAGTCGCAGGGCGTCACGAAGGAAGTGACGCCGCCGTACTTCAGCGTCAAGGAAGCCGTGTTCCCGTTCGTCAAGTTCCCGGGCGTGGACACGATCCTCGGCCCCGAGATGAAGTCGACCGGCGAGGTGATGGGCGTGGGCAAGACCTTCGGCGAAGCCTTCGTGAAGTCGCAGATCGGCGCCGGCACGCACCTGCCGAAGTCGGGCAAGGCCTTCATCTCGGTGAAGAACAATGACAAGGCGCGGGCGGTCGAAGTGGCACGCGGCCTTGCCAAGCTCGGCTTCGAGCTGATCGCCACCAAAGGCACGGCCGCGGCGATCGCCGCCGCGGGCATCGCCTGCGACACGGTGAACAAGGTGACCGAAGGCCGTCCGCACATCGTGGACATGATCAAGAACAACGAGATCGCGCTGGTCATCAACACGGTCGAGGAACGCCGCAATGCGATCACCGACTCGCGCCAGATCCGCACCTCGGCACTGCTCGCGCGCGTGACCACGTTCACCACGATCTTCGGCGCCGAAGCGGCTGTCGAGGGGATGGGCTTCATGGACGAACTCGGCGTGATCTCGGTGCAGGAGATGCACGCGCAGCTCGCCGCGGCCGCCTGAGCCTGGCCATGCAGACGCAGCTCGTCGAACTCGACCTCGCGCACTGGGATGCGGCCACACCCAACGAGGCGTGGATCGCTGAACTGGAGGCGGGCAAGGTGCTGTACTTTCCGCGGCTCGGCTTCGAGCTGCTGCCCGACGAGCGGGCGCTGCTGACGCCGGGCCTGCTTGCGCCCGGCGTGCGCAACATCAGCCTCGATGCCGAGGGCCAGCTCAAAGGCGCCGTCGGCGATGCGCCCGTGCAGCGCGCAACCGCGGCCATGGTGGGGCGATTTCGCGCGCAGGCCACGCAACTCATCCACGGGCTGCTGCCGCACTACACCCCCGCGCTGCGCCTCGCGCCCACGAGCTACCGGCCCGCGCAGGTCGAGACGCGCGTGCAATCGTGGCGCGCCGACGACCGGCGGCTGCATGTGGACGCGTTTCCCTCGCGACCCAACTACGGCGAGCGCATCCTGCGCGTGTTTACCAACGTCAACCCCGAAGGCGCGCCGCGCGTGTGGCGCGTCGGCGAACCGTTCGAAGATGTCGCGAACCGCTTCGTGCCGCGCGCCAAGCCCTACGTGCGCTGGCAGGCCAGGCTGCTGCAGGCGCTGCATGTGACCAAGTCCTTCCGCAGCGAATACGACCACCTGATGCTGCAGCTGCACGACGGCATGAAGTCGGACATGGCCTACCAGGCGGATTCACCGCAGGAAACCGCGAAGTTCCCGCCTGGTTCGGTCTGGGTCTGCTTTTCGGACCAGACCTCGCACGCGGTCATGGCGGGGCAGTACATGCTCGAGCAGACCCTTCATCTGCCTGCGTCAAAGCAATACAATCCCGATTCGAGCCCGCTCGCCATCCTGAGCCGGCTGACCGGACGTCCGCTCGTTTGAGAGACGTCCCCATCGACCGCCGAACGGCAGCGTTCGGCGGTTTCGCTTTATGGAGAACTAGATATGGCGACCATCCCCATCACCAAGCGCGGCGCGGAGAAGCTGCGTGAAGAGCTGCGCAGGCTCAAGTCGCAGGACCGTCCCGCGATCATCGGCGCCATCGCCGAGGCGCGTGCCCAGGGCGACATCAGCGAGAACGCTGAGTACGAAGCCGCCAAGGACCGCCAGGGCTTCATCGAGGGCCGCATCCTCGAGATCGAAAGCAAGCTCTCGGCCGCGCAGGTCATCGATCCGTCCGAACTCGACGCCGGCGGCAAGGTCGTGTTCGGCTCGACGGTCGAGCTCGAGGAAGAAGACAGCGGCGAGGCGGTCCAGTACCAGATCGTCGGCGAGGACGAGGCCGACCTGAAGCAGGGCCTGATCAACGTGTCGAGCCCGATCGCGCGCGCGCTGATCGGCAAGGAAGAGGGCGACACGGTCGAGGTGCAAACGCCCGGCGGCCTCAAGCGCTACGAGATCGTGGTGGTCCGCTACCTCTGATCGCACGCATGAAGGCGCGTCTTGCCCTGCTGCTGGCCGCTTTCTGGTGGGGCAGCCTCACGACCATCGGCTTTCTCGTGGTGCCGATGCTCTTTGCGAAACTCGGCAACCCGGCGGTGGCCGGCAATTTCGCGGGCCAGCTGTTCGAGGCGCAGAGCTGGATCGCGATCGGCTGTGGGCTGCTGCTGCTGGTTTATTTCAGGACCCAGATGGACGACCGCATCGATGCGGCCTCGATGGGCGCGATCTTCCTGATCCTTGCGGCGCTCTTGCTTGCGCTGCTGCAGCAGTACGCCGTGGCGCCGCGGATCCTGGCGCGCGACAACCTGAAGCTGTGGCATGCCGTGGGAAGCGGCATGTACCTCGTGCAGTGGCTGTGCGCGGGGGCGCTGCTGTGGCGCATGAGCGCCGCCCGTCCGGCCGCGGCCTGAGCCGCCGCCGACCCGTCACTCTTTCCAGAACTTCGCGACCCAGGTCGCTGGCCGGATGTAGCGGAAGGCCCGGTTGCGCCGGCCGGCCAGCGCGTCGGGCGGATTGCATTCACCGTGGAACACCATGATGCGTGCGCCTTCGGGTACGAAGGGCGCTTCCCAGTAATTGGTCGGCCAGGTCGGGATGCCGTGGTACTTGAAGCTGGGGCACCAGGCCGCGGGCCAGTAGGCCAGCAAGCCCCGCTTGTGCATCATGGCCGACAGGTAGGTCTGCTCGTTGCGGTACTCGGCCTGGACCTGGTCCATGTTCTCGCGGAAATGCGCCAGCACGTCGGCATGGGCACCGAGTTCGAAACGGTAGACCGACGAATTGCCCGTGATGCGCTGGCGCCGCCAGGGGCGTGCGTAGTCGTGGATGATCAGGAACTCGCCGGGCTGCTCGAAGAAGGCGTCGAGGCTGCCCACGACGACCACGTCGAGGTCGAGGAAGAGGGCGGTGCCGCGCAGCCCGTGCAGGTCGCGCTCGAAGGTCGTGAGCTTCTTCCAGGCGCCATCGCGCTGGCCGGGCGCCAGGTGCAGGTTGAGCGGCGGAATCGGCAGGCACGCGACCTCGGGCCGCACGCCGGCGCCATCGTCGGTCAGGCACACGAACTTGAAATCGCCGCTGAGGTGGCGGCGCACCATCGCGTAGAGCCGGTTGACGTACTCGGGGCCATATTTCGTGCCCCACTTCATGCAGAGGATATGGCGCTCGGCGCCTTTCGCCGGCGCCAAGCTCAGTCTGCCTGGTTGCGCTTCTTGGCCGACAACGGCCGCTTCGCCTTGGCGCGCTTGATGGTGCCGCCGGGGGTGAGGCGCTGGTTGCCGAGCACCCGCAGGGTCTTGATCTCGGGACGCTGGCCGGCGCGCTTGCTGTACTTGACGATCTTCACGTCACGCGGGCCGGGCATGCGGTCTTCGTCAACTACGCGCTCCTTCTCCGGCTTCGGGCGCCACAGCACCAGCAGCTTGCCGATGTGCTGGATCGGCGCGGCGTTGAGCTCTTCGGCCAGCTCTTGCAGCATCGCATCGCGCGCGAGGCGGTCGTCGGAGAACACGCGGATCTTGATCAGGCCGTGCGCCTTGAGCGCGGCGTCGGCCTCTTTCTTCACGGCAGGGGTCAGCCCGTCTCCACCGACCATGACGATCGGATCCAGGTGGTGAGCTTCGGCGCGGTGCACCTTGCGCTCGGCAGGGGTAAGTTGAATGGCGGGCATCCCCGTATTATCGGACGTTCTCGAATGCATTCATCAGCCGCAGGGCCGCCCCAAGGCGAATACCGCAGCGAATGCGAAGGCTATCCAATGAGCACCAAGCCCAAAAGCAAAAAAGTCAACAAGGCGTGGCTGCACGACCATATCAACGACCCCTACGTGAAGCTCGCCACGCGGGAGGGCTACCGGGCGCGTGCCGCCTACAAGCTCAAGGAGATCGACGAGGTGTTCGGCCTCGTGAAGCCGGGGCACTTGGTGGTCGACCTCGGCTCCACGCCCGGCGCCTGGAGCCAGTACCTGCGCCGCCGCATGTCGCCTGGAGGCGCCGCCGCGGGCGAGCTCAACGGCACCATCATCTCGCTGGACATGCTGCCGATGGATCCGATCGAGGGCGTGACCTTCCTGCAGGGCGACTTCCGCGAGGCCGAACTGCTGGCGCACGTGCAGACGGTGCTGGCGGGCCGCAAGGCCGATCTGGTGGTGTCGGACATGGCGCCTAACCTCTCGGGCATCCACTCGGCGGACGCGGCGCGCGTGGCGCACCTGATCGAGCTGGCCATCGACTTCGCCCAACACCACCTGAGGTCCGAGGGGGCCCTGGTGGCCAAGCTGTTCCACGGGAGCGGGTACGACGAACTCGTGAAGCTGTTCAAAGCCAATTTCCGGACCGTGAAGCCGTTCAAGCCGAAGGCCTCGCGCGACAAATCTGCCGAAACCTTTCTGGTCGGCATGGGTCTCAAGGGGCAGGAAACGCATTGATACCTTGAGGCTGCGAGCCCGATTTCGTTGCAACACGGGCAATTTCTCCGGGTCAACCCTTGCGGGGCTATGGCTGCTTTAGGGAAATGCCGCTTTTTCGCAGCTTGAAAAGCCTAAAATGGAGCGCAATTGCGTATCCGTAGCGCGTCCTTTCACAATCTTGTCACGCGCTTTTGACTGGAGCTTCGTTTGAACAATCAGTGGTTTTCCAAAGTTGCCGTCTGGCTCGTCATTGCCATGGTGTTGTTCACTGTGTTCAAGCAGTTCGACACCCGTGGCGGCGTCGGCTCGGGAATGGTGAGCTATTCGGAGTTCCTGGACCAGGTCCGGAACAATCAGATCAAGAGCGCCGTCATCCCTGAAGGCGCGAGCGGCGGCGAGATCGTCGCCGTCACCAACGACGACCGCAAGATCCGCACCGTCGCCACGGTGCTCGACCGCGGCCTCGTGGGCGACCTGATCGACCACAACGTCAAGTTCGACGTCAAGCCGCGCGAAGAAGGGTCGCTGCTCATGACGCTGCTCGTGAGCTGGGGCCCGATGCTGCTCCTGATCGGGGTCTGGATCTACTTCATGCGGCAGATGCAGGGCGGCGGCAAGGGCGGGGCATTCAGCTTCGGCAAGAGCAAGGCCCGCATGATGGACGAGAACAACAACACGGTCACCTTCGCCGACGTCGCAGGCTGCGACGAGGCCAAGGAAGAGGTCCGTGAGGTCGTCGACTTCCTGAAGGACCCGCAGCGCTTCCAAAAGCTCGGCGGCCGCATTCCGCGCGGCCTGCTGCTGGTCGGCCCCCCGGGCACCGGCAAGACCCTGTTGGCCAAGTCGATCGCGGGCGAAGCCAAGGTGCCGTTCTTCTCGATCTCGGGTTCCGACTTCGTCGAGATGTTCGTCGGCGTCGGCGCGGCCCGCGTGCGCGACATGTTCGAGAACGCCAAGAAGAACGCACCCTGCATCATCTTCATCGACGAAATCGACGCGGTGGGCCGCCAGCGCGGTGCCGGCCTCGGTGGCGGCAACGACGAGCGCGAGCAGACGCTGAACCAGATGCTGGTCGAGATGGACGGTTTCGAGACCAACCTCGGCGTGATCGTGGTCGCGGCCACCAACCGCCCCGACATCCTCGACGCCGCGCTGCTGCGCCCCGGCCGCTTCGACCGCCAGGTGTACGTCACGCTGCCCGACATCCGCGGCCGTGAGCAGATCCTCGGGGTGCACATGCGCAAGGTGCCGCTGGGCCAGGACGTGAACCCGAGTGTGATCGCGCGCGGTACGCCCGGTATGTCGGGCGCCGACCTGGCCAACCTCTGCAACGAAGCCGCGCTCATGGCTGCGCGCCGCAATGCGCGCGTCGTCGAGATGCAGGACTTCGAGAAGGCCAAGGACAAGATCTTCATGGGCCCCGAGCGCAAGAGCATGGTCATGCCCGAGGAAGAGCGCCGCAACACGGCCTACCACGAGTCGGGCCACGCGCTCATCGGCAAGCTGCTGCCCAAGTGCGATCCGGTGCACAAGGTCACCATCATTCCGCGTGGCCGCGCCCTAGGCGTGACCATGAGCCTGCCGGCGCAAGACCGCTACAGCTACGACCGCGAGTACATGCTGAACCAGATCAGCATGCTGTTCGGTGGCCGCATCGCCGAAGAGGTGTTCATGCACCAGATGACCACCGGCGCCAGCAACGACTTCGAGCGCGCGACCTCCATCGCCCGCGACATGGTCACGCGCTACGGCATGTCCGACGCGCTGGGCCCGATGGTTTACGCCGAGAACGAAGGCGAAGTGTTCCTCGGCCGCTCGGTCACCAAGACCACGAACATGAGCGAGCAGACCATGGAAAAGGTCGACGGCGAAGTGCGCCGCATCATCGACGAGCAGTACGCCCTGGCGCGCGGCCTGATCGAAGAGAACAGCGACAAGATGCACGCCATGGCCAAGGCGCTGCTCGAGTGGGAAACCATCGACACCGAGCAGCTCGACGACATCATGGCCGGCCGCGCGCCGCGCCCGCCCAAGGACTGGACGCCACGCGTTCCGCCCTCGGGCAGCGACGGCAGCGGCGGAACGCCAGCGGTCAACCCGGATCCCGCGCCGAGCGCCGCCTGAGGTGCATCCGGAATCCGACAGCAACGGGGCCCTGGGCCCCGTTTTTGATGATGCGGATGAAGAAGGCACTGCATGACGACGATCATGGTGGCCCCATCGGCCTGGCAGACCAGCCGCTTCTCGATCGATCTCGCGCAGCCGCGCGTGATGGGCATCGTCAACGTCACACCTGATTCCTTTTCCGACGGCGGCGCCCACGCCTCCACCGAAGCCGCTCTTCGGCATTGCGAGCAGCTGCTGAAGGAAGGGGCCGATATCCTCGACATCGGCGGCGAATCCACCCGCCCAGGCAGCCCGGCCGTGCCGCTCGAGGCCGAACTGGCGCGCGTGCTGCCGGTCGTGCGCGAGGCCGTGCGGCTCCAGGTGCCGCTTTCCGTCGACACCTACAAGCCCGAGGTCATGCGCGCCGTGCTCGACCTGGGCGCCGACATCGTCAACGACGTGTGGGCGCTGCGGCAGCCCGGTGCGCGCGAAGCGGTCGCTGCGCATCCTTCGTGCGGCATCTGCCTGATGCACATGCACCGCGATCCGCAGACGATGCAGGCCGCGCCCATGCAGGGCGACGTCGTTCCCGAGGTGCTGTCGTTCTGGCAGGCGCAGCTGGCACTGTTGCGGGTGCTCGGCATCGCGCCTGCGCGCATCACGCTCGACCCGGGCATCGGCTTCGGCAAGACCGTGGCGCAGAACTTCTTGCTGCTGTCGCGGCAGCGCGAACTCCAGGCAGCGGGGCATCCGCTGCTGCTTGGCTGGTCACGCAAGTCGTCGATCGGTGCCGTCACCGGCATTGCTGCCGCGGCCGAGCGCCTCGTACCGAGCGTGACGGCGGCCGTGCTTGCGGTCGACCGCGGTGCCGCCGTGGTGCGCGTGCACGACGTGCGCGACACCGTGGCGGCGCTCGCCGTGTGGCGCGCCATGAAGGCAGAAGCACCAGGCCCGTCCGCCCCTTAGCTAGTTAGCTAGTTTTCGATCAACAGATTCCACAACAAGAAGCGTTCCATGACCCGCAAATACTTCGGCACCGACGGCATCCGCGGCACGGTCGGCCAATCGCCCATCACCCCCGACTTCGTGCTGCGCCTCGCACATGCCGTGGGCCGCGTGCTCAAGAAGACCGAGGCGCGCCCCACGGTGCTGATCGGCAAGGACACGCGCATCTCCGGCTACATGCTCGAGTCCGCGCTCGAATCGGGCTTCAACTCGGCCGGGGTCGACGTGGTGCTGCTCGGGCCGCTGCCCACGCCCGGCGTCGCCTACCTCACGCGTGCGCAGCGCGCGAGCCTCGGCGTGGTGATCAGCGCGAGCCACAACGCGTTTCCCGACAACGGCATCAAGTTCTTCAGCGCGCAGGGCACCAAGCTCGATGACGCGTGGGAGCTGGCCGTGGAAGCGGCGCTCGAGGAGGCGCCGACATGGGTCACTTCCGCCGATCTCGGCAAAGCGCGCCGCCTCGACGATGCGGCCGGGCGCTATATCGAATTCTGCAAGAGCACCTTCGCCACCGATCTCACGCTGCGCGAGATGAAACTGGTGGTCGACGCGGCACACGGCGCGGCCTACCAGGTGGCGCCGAACGTGTTCCATGAGTTGGGTGCCGAGGTCACGAGCATCGGCTGCGCCCCCAACGGCCTGAACATCAACGATGGCTTCGGGGCCACCCATCCGGCGGCGCTGGTCGAGGCCGTGACCGCGCAGGGTGCCGACTACGGCATCGCGCTCGACGGCGACGCCGACCGGCTGCAACTGGTGGATGCAAGCGGGCGCCTGTTCAACGGCGACGAACTGCTCTACCTCATGGTTTCCGAGCGCATTGCACGCGGCGACAAGCCGGTGGGCGTGGTGGGCACCCTCATGACCAACAAGGCCGTCGAAGTCGCGCTGCGCGGGCAGGGCGTCGAGTTCGTGCGTGCCAAGGTGGGCGATCGCTATGTGCTCGAGGAACTCGAGCAGCGCGGCTGGCTGCTGGGTGGCGAGGGCTCGGGCCATCTGCTGGCGCTCGACCGCCACACCACGGGCGACGGCATCGTGAGCGCGCTGCAGGTGCTGCAGGCCTGCGTGCGCAGCGGCAAGACGGTGGCCCAGCTGCTTGAGGGCGTCACGCTGTTCCCGCAGACGCTGATCAACGTCCGCTTGGCGCCAGGGCAGGACTGGCAGAACAACGCGGCCTTGCGCAGCGAGACCGTGCGCATCGAAGCCGAGCTCGGCGACAGCGGCCGTGTGCTGATCCGCGCGAGCGGCACCGAGCCGCTGGTGCGCGTGATGGTCGAGGCCCGCGACGCGAAGCAGGCCGAATCGTGCGCGAAGCAGCTCGCCGCCACGCTGGAGCCGGCGGCTTGAGTGCGCCGGTGCCGCCACAGGTGCTGGCGGTGCACGCCAGCGACGTGCACGGCTTCTCGAAGTTCGCCGAACCGTCGGTGCGGCTGCTCGCCGGCCTCGGGGTGGAGGGGGACACCCACGCGGGCCGCACCGTGCAGCATCGTTCACGCGTCGCGCGCGACGCCAGTGCGCCCAACCTTCGCCAGGTGCATTTACTGCATGCCGAACTCTTCGACGAGTTGGTGGATGCGGGCTTCGCGGTGTTCCCCGGCGACCTGGGCGAGAACATCACGACACGTGGCATCGATCTGCTGGCACTGCCCACGGGCACGCGCTTGCGCCTCGGCGCCGAAGCGATCGTCGAACTCACCGGCCTGCGCAATCCCTGCAGCCAGATCGACCGCTTTCAGAAAGGCCTGATGGCGGCCACGCTGGCGCGCAACGCAGACGGCACGCTGGTGCGCAAGGCCGGCGTGATGTCCATCGTCGTCTCAGGCGGCGAGGTACGAGCCGGAGACGCCATCCACATCGAACTGCCGGCGGGTGAACCGCGGCGGCTGGAGCCCGTGTGATCGAGATTCTTCTGGCGGACTACCGCACGAGCGCGCACGCCAGCGCGCTGGTCGACTTGCTGGATGCCTATGCACGCGATGCGGCAGGTGGCGGCACGCCGCTGACAGAAGAGGTGAAGCAGGGCTTGCCGGCCGCCCCTGCGCGCCCACAGGCTTTCAGCGTGCTGGCCTTCGACGGCGCCACCCCGGTCGGGCTCGTTAACTGCATCGAAGGTTTTTCGACCTTCGCGTGCCGGCCGCTGGTCAATGTGCATGACGTGGTCGTGCTGGCGAGCCACCGCGGCCGGCGCATCGCACAGCAAATGTTCGCGCGGGTCGAGGATGAGTCGCGCCAGCGCGGCGCCTGCAAGCTCACGCTCGAAGTGCTGTCGGGCAATGCGCCGGCGCTGCGTGCGTACGCGCGCGAAGGGTTCGTTGGCTACCAACTCGACCCGGCGTTCGGCCAGGCGGTCTTCCTGCAGAAGAAGCTCTGAACGAAGAAAAGGGCCGGGCGAATGAATCGCCGTCGGCCCTCGGCCACCCGCCCCCGGACGGAGAGGGTGACATGCAGAAGCAGAAGATCAGAAGCGCGTGACAGGCGCCTCGGCTTCGGTCTTGGCTGCCGAGTACTTGCCCAGCTCCCACTTCGCGATCGCATTGCGGTGCACTTCGTCGGGACCGTCGGCAAAGCGCAGCGTGCGGGCGCCGGCATAGGCGTAGGCGAGCGGGAAGTCGTCGCACATGCCGCCGCCGCCGTGCACCTGCATGGCCCAGTCGATCACCTGGCAGGCCATGCTCGGCGCCACCACCTTGATCATCGCGATCTCGTTCTTCGCGACCTTGTTGCCGGCCACGTCCATGAGCCAGGCGGCCTTCAGCGTGAGCAGGCGGGCCATGTCGATCTTGCAGCGTGCTTCGGCGATGCGCTCCTGCGTGACGGTCTGCGAGGCAACGGTCTTGCCGAAGGCCACGCGCGAAGAGGCGCGCTTGCACATCAGCTCGAGCGCGCGTTCGGCCAAGCCGATCAGGCGCATGCAGTGGTGGATGCGTCCGGGGCCGAGGCGTCCCTGTGCGATCTCGAAGCCGCGGCCTTCGCCCAGCAGGATGTTGTCGACGGGCACGCGCACGTTCTCGAAGTACATCTCGACGTGACCGTGCGGTGCGTCGTCATAGCCCATCACGTTGAGCGGACGCACGATGCGGATGCCCTTGGTGTCGGCCGGCACGATGACCATGCTCTGCTGCGAATGCCTCGGCGCGTCGGGATCGCTCTTTCCCATGGTGATGAAAACCGCGCAGCGCGGATCGGCCGCGCCCGAGATCCACCACTTGTGGCCGTTGATCACGTACTCGTTGCCCTGGCGCTCGATGCGCGTCGAGATGTTGGTGGCATCGCTGGAGGCGACTTCGGGCTCGGTCATCGCGAAGGCCGAGCGGATCTGGCCCTCGAGCAGCGGCTTGAGCCAGCGCGCCTTGATGGCGTCGGAACCGTAGCGGGCGATCGTCTCCATGTTGCCGGTGTCGGGCGCCGAGCAGTTGAAGACCTCCGATGCCCATTGCACGCGGCCCATCAACTCGGCCAGCGGCGCGTATTCCTGGTTGGTGAGCCCCGCGCCTTCGTAGCCCGAGGCCGCGGCGCTGTCGACCGGCAAGAACAGGTTCCAGAGGCCCTGGGCCTTGGCTTTGTCCTTGAGCTTCTCCACGGTGTTGAGCGCGGTCCAGCGCTTGCCGGCCGCCGTGTTCGCGGCCAGCTCGGCCGAGTACTCGGCTTCGGCCGGAAAGATGTAGTCGTCCATGAACGCGCTGACGCGTTTCTGCAGTTCTTTGGTTTTGGCCGAGTATTCGAAGTCCATCTCTGTCTCCTTGGGTGATGGGTGATGTGGGGCAGCTAGGCCTTTTGGGCAAACTGCCAGGCCATTTCGGCCATGGGTCGAGCACCGCGAGCCGAGGCCACGGCTTGCTCGCTCGATGCGGTGCCGGCCTCGACCCGCTTGGCAATGCCTTGCAGGATCGCAGCCATGCGGAACAGGTTGTAGGCCAGGTAGAAGTTCCAGTCGGGCGCCAGCGACTCGGGCGTGCCGATGCGCGTGCGCTCGCAGTAGCGGCGGATGTATTCGCTCTCCGTGGGAATGCCGAGCGCGGCCACGTCCACGCCGCCGATGCCGCGGCCAGTGGTGGGCGGCATGTGCCAGGACATGCAGTGGTAGCTGAAGTCGGCCAGCGGATGGCCGAGCGTCGAGAGCTCCCAGTCGAGCACCGCGATGATCCGCGGCTCGGTGGGATGGAACATCACGTTGTCGAGGCGATAGTCGCCGTGGACGATCGAGATATTGCTTTCGTCGCGCGCGCTCGCCGGCATGTGCGCGGGCAGCCAGTCGATCAGCCGCTCCATGGCCTCGATGGGCCGCGAGAGTTCGCCGGCACCGTCCGCCGAAGCCTTGTACTGCTTGCTCCAGCGGCCGATCTGGCGTTCGAAGTAGTTGCCGGGCTTGCCGTAGTCGGCGAGTCCGCGCTCGGCGAATTTCACCGTGTGCAGCGCCGCGATCACGCGGTTCATCTCGTCGTAGATCGCGGCACGCCCCGCGTTGTCCATGCCGGGCAGTGATTGGTCCCAGAGCACGCGGCCCTGCATGAATTCCATCACGTAGAAGGCACGGCCGATGATGGCTTCGTCTTCGCAGAGGCAGTGCATGTGCGGCACGGGCACGTCGGTGCCGGCGAGGCCGCTCATCACCTTGAACTCGCGCTCCACCGCATGCGCCGAAGGCAGCAGCTTGGCGACAGGGCCGGGCTTGGCGCGCATGACGTAGCTGCGCTTCGGGGTGACGAGCTTGTAGGTCGGGTTGGATTGCCCGCCCTTGAACATCTCGACCGTGAGCGGCCCCTCGAAGCCCTCGAGGTGCGCCGAGAGCCAGGCCGCAAGGACCTCGACGTCGAAGGCATGCTGCGCCGAGACCGCGCGGGTACCGATGAAACTGGAGAAATCCTGGCTCATGTCAATGATCTGCTTCCGAGATGCGCATCAGGGCTGCGCGGTCCAGCACCACGAGGCCGCCCGGCTCGATCCGGATCGTGCCCTCGCGCTCCATGGTCTTGAGTTCCTGGTTGACGCGCTGGCGCGAGGCGCCGAGCAGTTGTGCGAGCTCTTCCTGCGCCAGGTGCAGGCCGATGCGCGTCTGGCTGCCGTCGTCGAGGTTCGGCACGCCGTAGCTGCGCACCAGATGGATGAGCTGCTTCGCGAGCCGCGCGCGCAAGGGCAGGGTGTTGAGGTCTTCCACCAGCCCGAACAGCGTGCGGATGCGGCGCGCCTGCAGCCGCATCAGCGCCTCGTACAGCTCGACGTGCGTCGCGAGGATCTTCTGGAAATCGGCGCGCGCCACGCACAGCACCGTGCTGTCGCCATGCGCATAGGCATCGTGCGTGCGCCGGTCCCCGTCGAACATCGCCACGTCGCCGAACCAGATGCCCGGCTCGACGTAGGTCAGCGTCACCTGCTTGCCCGATACCGCCGTCGAACTGACGCGCACGGCACCCTTGGCACAGGCGATCCAATGATCGGGCGGGTCGCCGCGGGCAGCGATCAGGTCGCCGTCCTTGAAGCGTTTGACGAAAGCGCATCGAAGAATGTCGTGCCGTAGCGATGGTGAGAGAGAAGAAAACCAGCGACCACTGTTGATCGCTTCACGTTCTTCGATGGTAAGAATGGGGTCGTCCATTGGTCTGTCCTGTCGGCGACTGAAAGGCTGGAAGGTGTCACGGGAGCGACGGCGCGCTTATCCGTACTGCGGAGGCTTCTTCTCGAGGAAGGCGGCAATGCCGATGCCGGCATTCGGATGATGGAGGTTGCGCACGAAGTGATCGCGCTCCTGCGAAAGCTGCGAAGCGAAGCTGGCGCCCCGCGCTTCACTGAGCAGTTCCTTGATGCTCGCGAGCGCATTCGGTGCGTGCGCATTGAGCCGCGCCGCCAGCGCCAGGGCGCCCGCGAGCGCCTGGCCGTTCTCGCTCAGTTCGTTGACGAGGCCGAGCGCATGCAGCCGCGGCGCAGCGATGCGTTCGCCGCACATCAGCCATTCGCTGGCAAGCTGGCGCGGCAGGGCTTGCGCCAGCTCCCAGCTCAGGCCCGCCACGGGAGACAGCGCCAGGTTGCTGTACGACGATGCGAAGACCGCATCGCGCGCGGCCACGATGAAATCGCAGGCAAGCGCCAGCGAGAAGCCCGCACCCGCCGCCGCACCTTCGACGGCCGCAATGATCGGCTTGGGAAAGGCGCGGATCGAGTCGATCCAGTTGTGCAGGCCCTCGACGCTCTCGGCCTGCACCGAGGGATCGCGCTGGCGGTTGTCGGCCAGGCGCTGCAGCGAGCCGCCGGCGCAGAACCACGCGCCCTGGCCCACGAGCACCACGCTGCGGACCTCGTCGCTGCTCTCCGCGCCGTTGAGCGCCTCGATGCCGGCGGCATAGATCTCGGGTGCCAGCGCATTGCGCTGGGTCGGGTTGGCGATGGTCAGCACCATGGTGCGTCCCTCGCTGGTGCTTTTCAGTTCTGCGGGCATGACGGCGATGCTTTCGTGAAGGGTGATCGGTCGGGCAGTTGGCTACTCTTCTTCGTGCAGCAGGCTCAGGCCGAGTGCACCACGGCGGCGCAGCCACGGGCTCGGGCGATAGCGCGGATCGCCATAGACGGTCTGCAGGTTGAACAGCACTTCGAGCATGTTGGTCGGTCCGTGCAGGTTGCCCATGGCGAGGGGGCCGCGCGGATAGCCGAGGCCGAGCTGCACCGCGGTTTCGAGATCGGCCGGCGAACACACGCGCTGCTGGCACATGTCGGCGGCGATGTTCACGATGGTGCCGACCACGCGTTGGGTGACGAAGCCGCCGCTGTCGCGGATCACGCTGACGGCCTTGCCGTCGCGCGCGAAGAGCGCATGCGCCGCATCGCGCAGGTCGCGCCGCGTGGCCGGGTTGGTGGCCAGCACGCGGCGTCGCGTGGCGGCGTCGTCGACCAGCATGTCGATGCCGACGGTGCGCGTGGCGTCAAGACGTTCGACGGCGGCGATCGTGGTCACGTCGAAGCCGAGCGGCGCGACGAGGATCAACGAGCCCGGTGCCGCCGTGGCGCCGCTGTCGATCTGCGCGCCCAGCGTGTTGATCAGCCGCAGCAGTTCGGCACGGCGCGCGGCACGCGGCGAGACCCAGACCGACGGCAGGGCGCTCACGCTCGGCGGCGGCGGCTCGGCCGCCTGCTGCTGGGTCCCGTCGGCGTAGCGGTAGAAGCCCTCGCCGGTCTTGCGCCCGAGCACGCCGGCCGCGAGGCGCTGCGCGGTGATCACGCTGGGCCGGAAGCGCGGCTCCTCGTAGTACTGGTGGTAGATCGACTCCATCACGGGGTGCGACACGTCGAGCCCGGTCAGGTCCATCAGCTCGAACGGGCCGAGGCGGAAGCCCGCCTGGTCCTTGAGGATGCGGTCGACCGTCGCGAAGTCGGCCACGCCTTCGCCGACGATGCGCAGCGCCTCGGTGCCGTAGCCGCGGCCCGCGTGGTTGACGATGAAGCCCGGTGTGTCCTGCGCCTGCACCGCGCTGTGGCCCATCTGCGCGGCATAGCCCGCAAGCCGCTTGCAGGTGTCGGGCGATGTCCGGAAGCCGGCCACGACCTCGACCACCTTCATCAGCGGCACGGGGTTGAAGAAATGGAAGCCTGCCATCCGCTCGGGGTGCGCGAGGCCGGCTGCGATCGCCGTGACCGAGAGCGACGAGGTATTGGTGGCGAGCGTGGCCGCAGGCGTGACGATCGCCTCGAGTTCGCGGAACAGCTTGCGCTTAACCTCGAGGTCTTCGACCACCGCTTCGATCACGAGGTCGCAAACGGCGAGGGCGGCCATCGAATCGACCGCCTTGACGCGCGCGATCTGCGCATCGCGCGTCGGCGTGTCGATCCTGCCTTTCTCGTGCAGCTTGTTCCATTGGGCTGCAAGGGCTTCGCGCCCGCGCTCGGCCGCGCCTGCAAAACTGTCGAGCAGCAGCACCTCGCTGCCGGCCTGGGCGGCGATCTGGGCGATGCCTCGCCCCATCGCGCCGGCGCCGACGACGCCGATCCGGGTGTAGTTGACTGTCATTGGAGAAGGATTTTCACTGGTTGAGAAATTCGGACCGGCGGGCGGCTGCCCCGACCCCGATGTTTCGAACAGACTGCGATTTTGCCGCCATGGCTTGAACGGGGCGCTGCGGGTTTCTCGCAGCAGGCGCGTCAGGCCGCCCGGCCGCTGCGGTCGATGGCCACGCTCGCGCCGATGGCGACCAGCAACAGCGCAAGGCCGACCCAGTTCATCCATGCCGATGCGTCATTGGCCAGCAGCCATCCACCGAGCGCGGCACCGACGGCCTGGCCCGTGTAGATGCCGGAGCTGTTCAGCGCCACCGAGCCGGGTGCGAGCGCCGGCGCCAGGCTCACCAGCCGGGCCTGTTGCGCCGAATTGGTGGCGAAGCATCCGAGCCCCCAGGGCACGATCACCGCGGCCAGCCAGGGCAGGGTGGGCGCCCAGGGCCAGAGGAACAGGCTCAGCGCGATCAGCGAACTCGTCAGCAGCACCATGCGGCCTGCACCCACACGGTCGATGAAGCGGCTCACGACCATGTTGCCCAGCACGCCGAAGACGCCGAACAGGCCCCACACCAGGCTCAACGTGGTGGGGTCTGCGCCGAAGTCCTGCTTCAGGACCGGGCCGAAGTAGCTGGACAGGACGAACTGGCCGGCACCCTGCAGCGCCGTGACCGCGACGATGCCCATCAGCACCGGACTGCGCAGCACACGCGACCACGCGGCTTTGGACAGTGCCGCGGGATGGATCCCCTTCGGCAGCGTCAGCCAGACCCAGGCCGCGCTCGCGACGCTCAGCACCGCAATGGCCACGAAAGCCATGCGCCATCCGAAGTGCCCTCCGATCAGCGCACCGATGGGCAGGCCCAGCACCGAGGCCAGCGACCAGCCGAGAAAGACGAAGGTCACGGCGCGCCCGCGCTGCTCCGGCGCCACCAGCAAGCCGGCACAGGCGGCGGCCTGCGGCGTGAAGATGGCCGGCGCGATCACCGTGAGCATGCGCACCGGCAGCAGGGCGCCGAAGCTGGGCATCGCGGCCGCAATGGCGTGCCATGCGGCGTACCAGAGGAGCGAAAGCGCAAGCAGCTGGCGCCGGTCCCAGCCTGCGACCGCGGCCGCCAGCAGCGGCGCGCCGATGCACATCACGATGGCCGCCACGGTGATGAGCTGCCCCGCCGTCGCCACCGAGACCGCGAGCGATGCGCTGATCTCGTTGAGCGTGCCGGGCACCACCATCACGCCCGTGCCGATCACGAAATTGCCGGCCAGCAGCGCCCAGAGCGCACCCCGGGACGCCGACCGGCTCACGGGGCCGTCTCCGGACTCACCGGCGGACCTGCAGGGCGCCGGGGTTCACGATGTTGGTGGGGTTGCCCTTGATGAAGCTCACGACGTTGTCGAAGGCCTGCCCGAAATAGCTCTCGTAGCTTTCCTGCTCGACATAGCCGATGTGCGGCGTGCAGATGCAGTTCTCGAGGCGCAGCAGTGCGTGGCCCTGCAACGGTGGCTCGCTCTCGAACACGTCGATTGCTGCGAGGCCCGGCCGGCCGCGGTTCAAGGCGGCGAGCAGCGCATCGGCCTCGACCAGTTCGGCGCGCGAGGTGTTGACGAAAAGCGACGTTGGCTTCATGCGCGAGAGATCCTCGAGCGTGACCAGGCCCACGGTCTCTTCGTTGAGCCGCAGGTGCACCGACAGCACGTCGGCCGCGGCAAAGAACTCCTGGCGGTTCTGGGCCACCTGGAAGCCGTCGGAACGCGCCTTGGCGCAGCTCGCCTCGCGGCCCCAGATCACGACCTGCATGCCGAAGGCCTGGCCGTAGCGCGCCACCAGCTGGCCGATGCGGCCATAGCCCCAGATGCAGAGCGTCTTGCCCTTGAGCACCGAGCCGAGCCCGAAATTGGGCGGCATCGACGCTGACTTGAGGCCCGATTGCTGCCACGCACCGTGCTTGAGATTGCTGATGTACTGCGGCAGCCGCCGCATGGCCGCCATGATCAGCGCCCACGTCAGTTCGGCGGGCGCCTGCGGCGAGCCGCTGCCCTCGGCCACCGCCACGCCGCGCTCGGTGCAGGCCGCGACGTCGATGTGGCCGCCGACGCGGCCAGTCTGGGAAATGAGCTTGAGCCGAGGCAGCTTCTCGACCAGCTGCCGCGAGATGTGGGTGCGCTCCCGATTCAGCACGATCACGTCGGCGTCCTTCAGGCGCACCGAGAGCTGGCCGATGCCCTTCACGGTGTTGGTGTAGACCTTGGCGGCGTAGGCGTCGAGCTTGGCGGCGCAACGCAGCTTGCGCACGGCGTCCTGGTAATCGTCGAGGATCACAATATTCATGGCGTGCAATTGTGCCTCGCAGCACTGGCACGGCGCGCGCCTGAACGTTTGGATACCCGGCCCCGGGGAAAGTCACCGGGGCATGCACGGGCTCAGTGCAGGTGCGCGGACCGCGGTGCGGCGCTCACGGCCTCCATGGCCTCGAGCGCGGCGAGGCGGTCGAGTTCGGCACAGACATCGGCCATGCGCCCCGAGATCACCATGCGGTTGGTGCTGCGTTTTTCCCCCTGGTGATCGACCACGCGGATCACGCGCAGCGGCCGTGCCGGGGCGGCAACGGCCTTGGGCGCTGCCTGGCCATGGACCCGGCCCGCGCGGACAGGGCGAACGGCGAGCCCGTGCACGCCTGCTGAAACGGTACGGGTATCGCGGTGGCGGGCTCCGCGCGCGGGCAACAACCGGCTGGCCAGCGACTGCAGCGGCATCCAAAGGTCAACGATAGCGAGAAGGGCGATTCCCATGTGAACTCCAAGAAGGTTTGAGGTTGGACACAGGCAGGATTGCTTTCGCCGGACGCAACAGGGTGATGGCGCCATTTGCGCCATACGCCCGCCACCTGTTGCGGCTGGATGGATGGTTTGGGTTGTCAGCAGCCGGGTCGCCGGCTACATCAGCATGGTGTTGCGGATCAGGCCCACGGCAAGGCCCTCGATCTCGAACGGCTCGCCGGGCTGGACCACGATGGTCGGGTAGTCGGGGTTTTCGGCGTGGAGCTCGATCACCTGCTTGTTGCGCTTGAGGCGCTTGACCGTGACCTCGTCGCCGAGGCGGGCCACCACGATCTGGCCGTTGCGGGCTTCCTTGGTGGCTTGCACCGCGAGCAGATCGCCGTCCATGATGCCGGCGTCGCGCATCGACATGCCGCGCACCTTGAGCAGGTAGTCGGGCTGCTGCTGGAACAGGGTGTTCTCGACGTAGTAGGTCTGGTCGACGTGCTCCTGCGCGAGGATCGGCGAGCCCGCGGCCACGCGGCCGATGAGCGGCAGCGCAAGCTGCGCCATGCCGGGCAGCGAGAGCGAGAACTGGGTGCCTTCGCGGTGCCGGGTTTCGTTGAGCGAGCGCAGCGCGTCGCCCTTGAGCCGGATGCCACGCGAGGTGCCGCTGACGAGTTCGATCACGCCCTTGCGAGCCAGCGCCTGCAGATGCTCCTCGGCTGCATTCGCGGATTTGAAGCCGAGTTCATTCGCGATTTCGGCGCGCGTGGGTGGCGCGCCGGTGCGTGCGATGGCGCTCTGGATCAAGTCCAGGATCTGTTGCTGGCGGGCGGTAAGCTTCACGGCAAACTGCATAGTGGTTCCTTGCGGCACTGGCTAGATATCCAGTAACTGTATTTTTAACCAGTTTTTAAAAGTTGGCAAGCATGGTGAATATTTTGAGTTCCGGCGTGCGGCGCATCGTGGTTCTGGGCACGGGCGGCACCATCGCGGGCCGCGCCGCAAGCGGCGGCGACAACATCGGCTACACCGCGGGCGAGGTCGACGTGGTCGATCTGCTTGGCGGCATCGAGGCGCCCGCTGGCTTTGCGCTCGTGGCGGAGCAGGTCGCCCAGCTCGACAGCAAAGACATGGGCTTCGATGTCTGGCTGCGGCTCGCCGAGCGCTGCGCCGTGTGGCTCGCCGAGCCCGACGTGGCGGGCGTGGTGGTCACCCATGGCACCGACACCATCGAGGAGACGGCCTTCTTCCTCCAGTCGGTGCTCGCGCCGGCCAAGCCCATCGTGCTGACCTGCGCCATGCGGCCGGCCAGCTCCCTCTCGCCCGATGGGCCGCAGAACGTACGCGACGCCATCGCGGTCGCGGGCACGCCGGACGCGAAAGGCACGACGGTGGCCTGCGCAGGCACGGTGCATGGCGCGTTCGACGTTCAGAAGGTGCACACCTACCGCCCTGATGCATTCGCATCGGGCGACGCCGGCCCGGTCGGCTATGTGGAAGAGGGTGTGGTTCGGCGCCTGCGGGAGTGGCCCGGGGCCGTGCCGGGCGGCGCTGGCGAGGGGCTGCGCGCGGTTGCGGAAGCTGTCGCCGAGGCAGGCTGGCCGCGGGTCGAGATCGTCATGAGCCATGCCGGCGCCAGCGGCGCGCTGATCGATCTGCTGTGCCGGGAGCGCGCCGGCGGGGTCGCCGATCCGGTCCGCGGACTGGTCTTGGCGGCCACCGGCAATGGCACGCTGCACCATGCGCTCGAGGCTGCTGCCATGCGCGCGGAACAGGCTGGTATCCCGGTGCTGCGCGCCACGCGTTGCGCGAGCGGCCGCATTCTGCCGCGGCCCGACGACCGGCTGCGCGATGCGGGCGCGCTGACGCCGGTCAAGGCGCGCGTTGCGCTGATGCTCGAACTGCTGGGGAGGGGAAAAGAAGACGCCGCCTGAACGGCGGCGCCGCCGCTGCGCTCAGCTGCTCAGGGCCGCCAGCGCGCGCTGCGTGATCTCGTCGACCGTGCCGACGCCCTTTATGGCGCGGTACTTGGGCGCATTGGCCGGATCGTCCTTGGCCCATGCGGAGTAGTAGTCGACCAACGGACGAGTCTGCTCGCTGTAGACCTCGAGGCGCTTGCGAACGGTTTCTTCCTCGTCGTCCTTGCGCTGGATCAGGTCTTCACCCGTGACGTCGTCCTTGCCTTCGACCGCGGGCGGGTTGAACTTGACGTGGTAGGTGCGGCCCGACGCAGGATGCGAGCGCCGACCGCTCATGCGTTCGATGATGTCGCTGAACGGGACGTCGATCTCGAGCACGTAGTCGAGCTTGACGCCTGCCGCCTTCATGGCGTCCGCCTGGGGGATCGTGCGTGGGAAACCATCGAACAGGAAGCCGTCGGCGCAGTCGGGTTGCCCGATGCGTTCCTTCACGAGATTGATGATCAGGTCGTCGCTCACGAGGCCGCCCGATTCCATGATCGACTTGGCTTGTTGTCCGAGCGGGGTGCCCGCCTTGACCGCTGCGCGCAGCATGTCGCCGGTGGAAATCTGGGGAATGCCGTACTTCTGGCAGATGAAGGTGGCTTGCGTGCCTTTGCCCGCCCCGGGCGCGCCCAGCAAAATTAGTCTCATGGTGTCCTCGGACGGTTCTTAGATTTTGTGTCGCACCCCATGCGGCCCGAGGGCCGCCCTAGGCGGAATTACTTCGAGGATAGCATGCGAGGACGGGCGAAATTCCCGCTGCCGCCCTCTGTGCGAGGGCTTCAGCGCACGCTCGCGAAGACCGCGCGCACGCGCGCGAGGTCTTCGGGCGTGTCGACGCCGGGGCCCGGCGCAATCTCGCTCACATGCACCGCGATGCGGTGACCGTGCCAAAGCGCACGCAGCTGTTCGAGGGCCTCGGTGGCCTCGATCGGCGCCGGGGGCAGCGACGGAAAACACCGCACGAAGCTGGCACGGTAGCCGTAGATGCCGATGTGGCGCAGCGGCGCGGGCGAAGGCAGCACGCCGGGTGCCGCGCCGCCGGCCGAGCCGTCGCGCCACCAGGGGATCGGCGCCCGGCTGAAATAGAGCGCGTGGCCGTTGGCGTCGAGCACGGCCTTGACCACGTTGGGATTCATGAAGTCGGCCACCGACTCGATGGCATGCACCGCGGTGCTCATCGCGGCGGCGGGGTGGGCCGACAGCGTGGCGGCCACCGCATCGATCAGCGCAGGATCGATCAGCGGCTCGTCGCCCTGCACATTGACCACGATGTCGTCGCTGTCGAGCCCGAGCTGTTCGCAGGCCTCGGCAAGGCGGTCGCTGCCGCTCGCATGGTCCTGCCGCGTGAGCACGGCCTCGACCCCGTTCCGCCGGCAGGCATCGACGATTGACGCATGGTCCGCCGCGACCACCACCCGCGCCGCGTCCGACTCTGCGGCGCGCAAGGCCACGCGAACGACCATCGGCAGGCCGGCGATGTCGGCTAGCGGTTTGTCGGGCAGCCGCGTCGATGCCAGGCGGGCCGGCACCAGGACCGTGAAACTCACAGCCCCAGCTCTTCGTCGGACAGGGTGCGCGCCTCGTTTTCGAGCAGCACGGGAATGCCGTCGCGCACGGGGTAGGCGAGGCGGGCGCTGCGCGAGCAGAGCTCCTGCTTCTCGGCATTCCAGGTCAGCGGCCCCTTGGTGACGGGGCAGACGAGCAGTTCAAGCAGCTTGGTGTCCATCGAGCGATGATAGCTTTGCGTCGAGCGCAGCGAAGAACGCAGCCGACGGCGCAAAGTCGAGCGGCACTGCGAGCGCGTCCGGGGCCTTGCGCCACAGCTTGACCGCATCCTTCTCGGTGCAGAGCAGCCGCTGGCCCGCGAGCGCGGGCGGCTCCCAATCGGCGAAATCATGGTGGTCCGGCAGTGCGATGGTCCGGGACAGCGTGAGCCCGCGTGCGCGCAGCATCTCGAAGAAGGCTTCGGGCCGCGCGATGGCCGCGAGCGCGATCACGGGATGGCCTGCGAGTGCATCGAGCGGAATGCGCGTGCCGTCGCGCGCCACCGCGTCGGACGCCAGCGCCCGGGTCGCGGTGTGGCCGCCTTCGAAGGCAGGCTTCGTGCCGCTGTGGAGCACCAGGTCGCAGGCGCGCGGCCAGCGCTCGCGCAGCGGTCCGGCAGGAAGGCGCCAGCCGTTGCCGACGCCGCGGTCGTCGAACACGCAGATCTCGATATCGCGCGCCAGCGCGAGGTGCTGCAATCCGTCGTCGCTCACGATGACCTGGGTGGCCGGGTGGCGCGCGAGCAGGGCCCGCGCGGCCTCGATGCGGCGCCGCGCCACGAATACGGGCGCGCCGGTGGCTCGATGGATCAGTGCCGGCTCGTCGCCCACGTCTGCGGGCGCGCTCTCCTCGCGCACCTCGCGGCAGTCGGCGGTGCGGCGGCCATGGCCGCGCGACACCACGCCCACACGCAGGCCACGCGCCTGCAGATGCCGCACGATCGCCATCACCACCGGCGTCTTGCCGGCACCGCCCGCGATCACGTTGCCGACCACGATGACCGGCACGCCCGCGCGCTCGGATCGGAGCCATCCCAGCCGGTAGAACGAACCGCGCAACGCGAAGAGCGCCGCATACAGCAGCGACAGCGGCCACAGCAGGCAGGCCAGCGGCCCGCGTCGCAGCCAGGCCCGCTGCAGCCGGGAGGCCGATGCGTTGCGCGCCTCGGGCTGCTGCACTCGGCGGCCTTCAGTGCGACGTCGACTGCGCGGCGAAGGTGATCTGCACCAGGCCCGCGCGACGTGCGGCTTCCATCACCGTGATCACCGACTGGTGCGGGCTGCTCGCGTCGGCGCTGATGATGACGACGCTGTCCTTGCCGCCGGTCGCGGCCGCAGCCAGGGCGGCGGTCACGGCCTCCACGCCGCGCTCTGCCAGCGGGGTCTTGTTGATCGAGTACCGGCCGTCGGCCGAAACGGCGACGATCACTTCCTTCGGATAGTCGCGCTGGGCGTCGACATCGGCCGTCGGCAGCCGTAGCTGCATCTCGGTGAACTTGCTGTAGGTGGTCGACAGCATCAGGAAGATCAGGACCACCAGCAGCACGTCGATGAACGGGATCAGGTTGATCTCCGGCTCGTCGCGCGCGCCGTGGCGAAACTGCATGCGGCCCGGGCGGCTCATTTGCGCAGGGCGCTCAGATGGCGCGCGAAGCGTTCGCCCGCCAGTTCGAGGTGCAGCAGGTATTCGTCGACCCGGGTGCGGAAGTAGCGCCAGAAAATCAGCGTCGGAATGGCCACGATCAGGCCGAAAGCCGTGTTGTAGAGCGCGATCGAGATGCCGTGGGCGAGTTGTGCGGGATTGCCCGAGCCCACCGCACCGCTGCCGGGCGACTGCGAGCCGAAGATCTCGATCATGCCGATGACCGTACCGAGCAGGCCGAGCAGCGGCGCCGCCGATGCAATGGTCGCCAGCGCCGGCAGGTAGCGTTCGAGCCGGTGCGCCACGGTGCGGCCCGACGCCTCCATGGCGGCGCGCAGGTCTTCCTCGGTACACAGCGGGTTGGCATTCAGCGCCCGCAGGCCGGCGGCCAGCACCTGGCCGAGCATTGAATTCTGTTCGAGCCGGGTGACCACGTCGGGCCCGGGCACGGCGCCGTGCGAGACGGTGATGGCCTCGTCGAGCAGCTTGGGCGGCAGGATCTTCACGGTTTTGAGGTTCACAAAACGTTCGATCACCAGCGCGAGCGCAATGACGGAGCAGGCAAGCAATGGCCAGATCGGCCAGCCCGCGGCAACAATGATGGAAAACAAGAAAATCCTCCGGCCCGTAGACTGCAAATGCGCGGCGATTATCCCCCGAGCGCGGCCCGCGAAACGCGGCACGCTTGCTGTAAGCGAAGACGCACAGATTCTGTGGATAACTTTGTGATTAACCCATTGCGCAACGCGTCCGAACCCGCATGGGACGGGCCTTTCGTTAGATCGACTGAATTTTGAGCACTCCTTTCCTCAATGAAATCAAGGGCTTGCACGACAAACCGTGCTTTTGTTCCATGCCTGGTGACGGCTGCCGGGGCGCGGCGCGCGACTGTGGAAGAGTGGCGACCCGCCGCTCGTGCGCTTCGTGAGCTGGCGTGAGCCGGGCGCGGCGCCCGGGCCGCGGATCTGGGCCGTCGGCGCGCTTTGCCGTGCGGTTGCCGACGCGCTTGATTCGCGCTTCAACCCGGTGGCGGTGCGCGGCGAGATATCGGGCTTTTCGCGCGCGTCGAGCGGCCACTGCTATTTCGCGCTCAAGGACGAATCGGGCCAGCTGCGCTGTGCCATGTTCCGGCGTGCCGCAAGCCTGCTCGACTTCTCGCCGCGCGACGGCGACCAGGTCGAGGTGCGGGGCCGGCTGGCCGTCTACGAGCCACGCGGCGACCTGCAACTTGTGGTCGAGAGCTTGCAGCGGGCGGGGCAGGGTGCGCTGTTCGAGCAGTTTCTGCAGCGCAAGGCCCGGCTCGAGGCCGAGGGGCTCTTCGACACGGCCCGCAAGCGGGCGCTGCCGCTGATGCCGCGTTCGGTCGGCCTCGTGACCTCGCTCGGCGCTGCGGCGCTGCACGACGTGGTCACGGCGCTGCGCCGCCGGGTGCCGCACATTCCGGTGGTCCTCGCGCCGGCGGCGGTGCAGGGTGCCGGCGCGCCGGCCGAACTGGTGCGCGCGCTGCAGTCGCTCTATGCGTTCACGCCTGCTGTCGACGTGATCCTGCTGGTGCGCGGTGGCGGCTCGATCGAGGATCTCTGGGCCTTCAACGACGAGTCGCTGGCGCGCGCCATCGTCCAGAGCCCGGTGCCGCTGGTCTGCGGCGTGGGCCATGAAACCGACTTCACCATCGCCGATTTCTGCGCCGATCTGCGCGCGCCCACGCCCACCGCGGCCGCGGAGCTCGTGAGCGCGCCGCAGGCCGTGTGGCTCGGCGCACTCGATCTGCTCGACGAGCGCCTCGGCGATGCGCTCGGCACGCGGCTCGATGCCCTCGGGCAACGGCTGGACCAGGCCGCGGCGCGCCTGGGACGGCCGTCGGGCATGGTAGCGCGCCACCAGTTGCGACTGGCGCACCATTCGCAGCGGCTGCGCTATGCAGCCATGTCCCGCATCGAGCGCCTGGGCCATGCGCCGCGCGCGATGGCGGCCGACTTTCCGCTGAAGCTTGCACGCGCGATGGCGCAACGCCGCGAACGGCTCGATCGGGTCGCGGCTCGCCTTCGGCTGCTCGACCCGGCGCTCGTGCTGCAGCGCGGCTATGCCCTGCTCAGCGACGCCGACGGCCGCACGGTCGTCAGCGCGAAGGATCTCCATGCTGGCGACGCGGTGTCGGCACGGCTCGCCGACGGCACGGTCGACCTGACCGTCGCACTCGGCGAGACGGGAACGCGTCCGACGCCAGGCCGGTGATTACTTCCTAGAATCGTCGATTCCCACAACCAACCACGAGAAAAAAATCCATGGAACATGTGCTCCCACCCCTGCCTTACGCTCTCGACGCGCTGGCACCCGAGTACTCGAAGGAAACCCTCGAGTACCACTACGGCAAGCACCACAACGCCTACGTGGTGAACCTCAACAACCTGCAGAAGGGCACCGAGTTCGAGTCGATGCCGCTCGAGGAGATCGTCAAGAAGTCGAGCGGCGGCATCTACAACAATGCCGCGCAGATCTGGAACCACACCTTCTTCTGGAACTGCATGAAGCCCCAGGGCGGCGGCACGCCCACGGGCGCGCTGGCCAAGGCGATCGACACCAAGTGGGACAGCTACGACGCCTTCAAGGAAGCCTTCGTCAAGTCGGCCGTGGGCAACTTCGGCTCGGGCTGGACCTGGCTCGTGAAGAAGGCCGACGGCTCGCTCGACATCGTGAACATGGGCGCCGCCGGCACGCCGCTGACCACGGGCGACACGCCGGTGCTCACCGTCGACGTCTGGGAACACGCCTACTACATCGACTACCGCAACCTGCGCCCGAAATTCGTCGAGACCTTCCTGGCGAAGCTGGTCAACTGGGACTTCGCAGCCAAGAACTTCGGCTGAGCAAACACGTACAGCTGAACAAAGAAAACCCAGGCAATCGCCTGGGCTTTTTTTTGCCTGCGTCTGGCTGACCGGTCCCTTCAGCGCCTGGCTGCAGCGAACAACTCGCCGCCGAGCTTGGCGCCTTTCTTGATGTTCTTCTTGGCGAACCAGCCCTGGTTCATTTCGAGCACGTAGCGCACCGGCTCTTCGGAGCAATGCGATTGCTCGGTCATCGGCTGCATGTCGACCAGATTGACGATGCGGCCATCGTCGGCCACGAACGCCGCGGTCAACGGGAGCGGCGTGTTGCGCATCCAGAAGCACTGGGTGGCCGGCTGATCGAAGACGAAGATCATCCCCTCGGACTGCGGCATCTCCTTGCGGAACATCAGGCCGAACTCGCGTTGTCGAGGCGTCTGCGCCACTTGCGCGTCGATCTTGTAGAGCCCCACCGAGAGCTGCGTGCGCTGGAGGTCGGTCTGGGGTTGCTGCTGGGCCTGCGCGGCGCCGGCAAGGAGCATGGCGGCAGGCAGGAGCAGGGCGGCGAAACGCTGGAACATCGAAGGCCTCTCTGGCGGGGACGGGTTCTGGGCAGGGCAGCAAAAAATGCCCGCCGTTGCGGGCGCTGCCGGTGCGCTCGAAAGCTTACACCTTCTTCCAAGCCTAAAAAAAAAGCGCCCCGGTGGAGCGCTTCTTCTGCAAGGACGGGTCCTTACTTGGGCGTGCTGCCCTGGGTCGACTTGCGCTTCACGCTGCCGTCCTTGTTACGGCGGCGGTCGTCGCGCGTTGCGGCGCGCTTCTCGCCAGCCACTGCGGCCTTGTCGGCACCGAACGTGCCGCCTTCGGGCGTCTTGGCGATGTCGCCGGCAGGAGGTGCCACCTGGCCGGCGGGGCGGGTTTCCTTGGTGGCTTCGGCGCGGGCTTGCGGCTTGCTGCCGGTGGCGTTCCCTTGCTCGGGCGTGGCGCCGGTGGGGTTCTGGGCGTAAGCGCCAGCGGCGAACAGGCCTGCGATCATGACGGCGAGAATTTTGCTCATTGATGATTCCTCTATTCGAGAATTGGTTGGAAACGCCTCCCGGCTGCAGGAGGTCAGTCCCTAACGAGGCCGCGGTCTCGCCGGTTGACAAACCTCCGCTGAAGGGTTGCGTCTAAAATGTACCGTGATTTGTTCGCGTGCTGTACAGCGATTCCCCATCGCTGTCCGAATTCGTAGACAGTCGTCCGAATTACGTCACTCCCGGAGTCATTTCCCCTCATGTCCAGCTACCAGCACATCAAAGTCCCGGCCGAAGGCCAGAAGATCACGGTCAACGCCGACAACTCGCTCAATGTGCCTGACCAGCCGATCATTCCCTTCATCGAAGGCGACGGCACGGGCATGGACATCACCCCGGTGATGCTCAAGGTGGTGGACGCTGCCGTGGCCAAGGCCTACGGCGGCAAGAAGAAGATCCACTGGATGGAGGTCTTCGCCGGCGAGAAGTCGACCAAGGTCTACGGTCCCGACGTCTGGCTGCCCGAAGAAACCCTGCACGCCGTGCGCGACTACGTCGTTTCGATCAAGGGCCCGCTGACCACGCCCGTGGGCGGCGGCATCCGCTCGCTGAACGTTGCATTGCGCCAGGAACTCGACCTGTACGTCTGCCTGCGCCCGATCCAGTACTTCGAAGGCGTGCCCAGCCCGGTGCGCGAGCCGCACAAGACCGACATGGTCATCTTCCGCGAGAACTCGGAAGACATTTACGCCGGCATCGAGTTCGAAGCCGAGAGCGACAAGGCCAAGAAGCTCATCAAGTTCCTGCAGGACGAGATGGGCGTCAAGAAGATCCGCTTCCCCAACACCTCCGGTATCGGCGTCAAGCCGGTCTCGCGCGAAGGCACCGAGCGCCTGGTGCGCAAGGCCCTGCAATACGCCGTCGACAACGACAAGTCCAGCGTCACCCTGGTGCACAAGGGCAACATCATGAAGTTCACCGAAGGTGGCTTCCGTGACTGGGGCTACAACCTCGCGGCCAAGGAGTTCGGCGCCGAGCTGATCGACGGCGGCCCGTGGATGAAGTTCAAGAACCCCAAGACGGGCAAGGAAATCACCGTCAAGGACAGCATCGCCGACGCATTCCTGCAGCAGATCCTGCTGCGTCCTGCCGAATACAGCGTGATCGCCACGCTGAACCTCAACGGTGACTACGTGTCCGACGCGCTTGCCGCACAGGTGGGCGGTATCGGCATCGCCCCGGGCGCGAACCTCAGCGACACCGTCGCGATGTTCGAGGCCACGCACGGCACGGCGCCCAAGTACGCCGGCAAGGACTACGTGAACCCCGGTTCCGAGATCCTCTCGGCCGAGATGATGCTGCGCCACATGGGCTGGACGGAAGCCGCCGACCTGATCATCAGCTCGATGAAGAAGTCGATTGCCAGCAAGAAGGTCACCTACGACTTCGCGCGCCTGATGGACGGTGCCACGCAGGTGAGCTGCTCCGGTTTTGGCCAGGTGATGATCGACAACATGTAATCTCGCGCGCAGCGCGTCGCGAGACGCCTTCGGGCGCCCGGAAAAGGAACCCTCAAGATCGCCCCGGTCTTGAGGGTTTTTTCATGAAGTGCCTTTTTGGTGTCGCCGCAGACGCGCACAGCCCTTGATTTGTCGAATACTCGCCACCAAGTCTTCCTGCGTCGGCACGGTGCTTGCACGCTCTATAGAATCTTTTTTATGGCAACGAGAATTCCCAAGACACCGCCCAAGCCGCCGGCGCAGAAACCGGCCGGGGACGACGGAGATTCGGTCGTCCTGGAGCGGCGGCCGCAAAAAACAGCGCCACCCCAGATGTACCAGGTGGTCATGCTGAACGACGACTACACGCCGATGGAGTTCGTGATCGTCGTGCTGCAGGAATATTTCAACAAGGATCGCGAGACCGCGACCCAGATCATGCTCAAGATCCATCTTGATGGCCGCGGTGTTTGTGGGGTCTATTCCCGCGACATGGCGGCCACCAAGGTCAACCAGGTGATGGAAGCGGCGCATCAGGCCGGGCATCCGCTCCAATGCGTGAGCGAACCCGTTGCATGAACCCGTTGAATTGCGCAAGCTCCAACCCATCTGAGAACTTATTTACAGCAAGGCAAAAGGAAATCACATGATTGCCCAGGAACTGGAAGTCAGCTTGCACATGGCCTTCGTCGAGGCCAGGCAGCAGCGCCACGAGTTCATCACCGTGGAGCATCTGTTGCTCGCTTTGCTGGACAACCCGAGCGCCGCAGAGGTCCTGCGCGCCTGCTCGGCGAACGTCGACGACCTGCGCGCGTCGCTCACCAACTTCATCAAGGACAACACGCCCCAGGTGGCGGGTACCGACGATGTCGACACCCAGCCCACGCTGGGTTTCCAGCGCGTGATCCAGCGCGCCATCATGCATGTGCAGTCCACCGGCAACGGCAAGAAGGAAGTCACCGGCGCGAACGTGCTGGTCGCGATCTTCGGCGAGAAGGACTCGCATGCGGTGTACTACCTCCACCAGCAGGGCGTCACGCGCCTCGACGTGGTGAACTTCATCGCCCACGGCATCAAGAAGAGCGATCCGCCCGAGGCCGTCAAGGGCAGCGGCGACGCACCTTCCAGCGAGGGCGAGGAGGGCGGCAGCGAAAAGAACGAGAAGGCTTCGCCGCTCGAGCAGTTCACGCAGAACCTCAACCAGCTGGCCAAGGACGGCAAGATCGATCCGCTGATCGGCCGCGAGTACGAGGTCGAGCGCGTGATCCAGATCCTGTGCCGCCGGCGCAAGAACAATCCGCTGCTCGTGGGCGAGGCGGGCGTGGGCAAGACCGCAATCGCCGAAGGCCTCGCGTGGCGCATCACCCAGGGCGACGTGCCCGAGATCCTTGCCGAGTCGAACGTGTTTTCGCTCGACATGGGTGCGCTGCTCGCGGGTACCAAGTACCGCGGCGATTTCGAGCAACGCCTGAAGGGCGTGATCAAGTCGCTCAAGGACAAGCCCAACGCGATCCTGTTCATCGACGAGATCCACACGCTGATCGGCGCGGGCGCGGCCTCGGGTGGCACGCTCGATGCCTCGAACCTGCTGAAGCCGGCGCTCTCGAGCGGCCAGCTCAAGTGCATCGGCGCCACCACCTTCACCGAGTACCGCGGCATCTTCGAAAAGGACGCGGCCCTGTCGCGCCGGTTCCAGAAGGTCGACGTGGTCGAGCCGACGGTGCAGGAAACCGTCGACATCCTCAAGGGACTGAAGTCGCGCTTCGAAGAGCACCATGGCGTGCGCTATGCGGTCGCGGCCTTGCAGGCTGCGGCGGAACTGAGCGCCAAGTACATCAACGACCGCCACCTGCCCGACAAGGCCATCGACGTGATCGACGAGGCCGGTGCCGCGCAGCGCATCCTGCCCGCGAGCAAGCGCAAGAAGACCATCAGCAAGACCGAGGTCGAGGACATCGTCGCGAAGATCGCGCGCATTCCCCCGGCCAACGTCAGCAACGACGACCGCAGCAAGCTGCAGACCATCGAGCGCGACCTCAAGAGCGTGGTGTTCGGCCAGGACAAGGCGCTCGAAGTGCTCGCCTCGGCGGTCAAGATGGCGCGTTCGGGCCTGGGCAAGGGCGACAAGCCGATCGGTTCGTTCCTGTTCTCCGGCCCCACGGGCGTTGGCAAGACCGAAGCGGCCAAGCAGCTCGCCTACATCATGGGCATCGAGCTGATCCGCTTCGACATGTCGGAGTACATGGAGCGCCATGCGGTGAGCCGCCTGATCGGCGCGCCTCCGGGCTACGTCGGTTTCGACCAGGGCGGCCTGCTGACCGAGGCTGTCACGAAGAAGCCGCATGCGGTGCTGCTGCTCGACGAAATCGAGAAGGCGCATCCCGACATCTTCAACGTGCTGCTGCAGGTCATGGACCATGGCACGCTGACGGACAACAACGGGCGCAAGGCCGACTTCCGCAACGTCATCATCGTCATGACGACGAATGCGGGTGCCGAGGCCATGAACAAGGCGAGCATCGGCTTCACGAACGCGCGGCAGGCCGGCGACGAAATGGGCGACATCAAGCGCCTGTTCACGCCCGAGTTCCGCAACCGTCTCGACGCCATCGTCAACTTCAAGGCGCTCGACGAGCAGATCATCCTGCGCGTGGTCGACAAGTTCCTGCTGCAGCTCGAGACGCAGCTGGCCGAGAAGAAGGTCGAGGTCACCTTCTCCGACAAGCTGCGCAAGCACCTTGCGAAGAAGGGCTTCGATCCGTTGATGGGCGCACGCCCGATGCAGCGCCTGATCCAGGACACGATCCGTCGTGCGCTGGCCGACGAGCTTCTGTTCGGCCGCCTGACCGAAGGCGGGCGCCTCGAAGTCGACCTCGACGAGAAGGACGACGTGCTGCTCGACATCCAGCCGCTGCCGAAGAAGGAAGGCAAGTCGAAGCCTGAGCCCGAGGAAGCCGCCGCGGGCTGACCACCCGGTCGCGATGCCGCGGGCCGGCGAAAGCCGGTTCCGAGGCCGACCTGGAACGAACTCAAAGGCCGGTAGCATTCGCTGCCGGCCTTTTTTGCGGCCGGCCAAAACCGAACACATCCACCTTGATCCTCCCCGAGCTCAGCCAGGAATGGAAAACCGGCCTCTCCTTTGCCTGGAGCGGCTACATCGCCGTGCTCTCGGTCTGGATCGTGATGCAGAAGCGCGCGCCGGTCTCCACGATGAGCTGGATCCTGTCGCTGGCGCTGGTGCCGTTCGCGGGGTTCCTGGTCTACTACTTTCTCGGGCCGCAGCGCCTGCGCAAGCAGCGCCAGAAGCGCCTGCACAGCCGTGCCAGCGCGCACATCCAGGCCGATCTCGCGCGCGTGCGCGATGCGGCCCAGAAAGCGCCGCCGGCGCTGCAGCAGATGGCGCGGCTCGGCACCGCGGCCTGCGGCCTGCCGGTCTCCAGCGCGACCGCCGTCGAGCTGCTCTCCGGCGGCGCGCGCACCTTCGACGCGATCTTCGATGCCGTGCGCGCGGCGCGCCATCACATCCACCTCGAGTACTACATCTTCGAGCCCGACCGGATTGGCACCGCGCTGCGCGACCTGCTGATCGAACGCGCGCGTGAGGGCGTGGCAGTTCGGCTGCTGCTCGACGCGCTCGGCTCCAAGCGCATCGGGCGCAAATTCATGGCGCCGATGACCGCTGCGGGCGTCCAGATCGCGCTCTTCCACGACACGCGCATCGGCCGCCGCCTGCGGCCGGTGACCAACTACCGCACCCACCGCAAGATCGTGGTGTGCGACGGGCGCGTGGGCTTCACGGGCGGCGTCAACATCACCGATGAGGAAGACAAGCGCACCCGGCCCGATGCGTACCACGACGTGCACCTGCGCATCGAGGGCAGTGCGGTGCGCTGGCTCCAGACCACCTTCCTCGAGGACTGGGCCTATGCCACCGGCGAGAGCCTGCGCCACCTCGACGACCAGATGGACGCCATGCTGCCGAAGGTGAAGGCCGGCGACATCCCGGTGCAGATCGTGACGAGCGGTCCCGACAATTCGCTCGAGGCCATTCACCGCATGCATGTGGCGGCGATCCATTCGGCGTGCGAGCGTGCCTGGCTCACCACGCCGTACTTCGTGCCCGGCGAGCCCGCGATGATGGCGCTCACCAGTGCGGCGCTGCGCGGCGTCGACGTGCGCCTGCTGGTGCCGCGGCGCAGCGATTCGGCGATCGTGAGCGCGGCCGCCCGCTCGTACTTCGAAGAACTGATCGCCGCCGGCGTGAAGGTCTGGGAGTACGAGGCGCGCATGCTCCACTCCAAGACCCTGGTGGTCGACGATGATTGCGCGATGATCGGCACCGCGAATTTCGACAACCGCAGCTTCCGGCTCAACTTCGAGGTTCTGGCGGTGGTCTACGGCCCCGCGCTGACCCGGCCGCTGGCGGCGCAGTTCGAGACCGACCTGCACAGTTCCGGCGCGGTGCGCGCAAACCGGCCGCAGACCTTCTGGCGCCGGCTCGGCGATTCCGTGGCACGCCTGTTTTCACCCTTGCTCTGAATGAACCACACTTTTCTCTGGCACGACTACGAAACCTTCGGCGCCGTCCCGCGGCGCGACCGCCCGTCGCAGTTTGCCGCCATCCGCACCGACGCAGAGCTCAACGAGATTGGCGAGCCGCTCATGGTCTATTGCAAGCCGGCGCCCGATTACCTGCCGAGCCCCGAGGCCTGCCTGATCACCGGCATCACGCCCCAGCTCTGCCTGGAGCGCGGCATTCCCGAGCATGCCTTCGCGGCGCAGATCGAGCAGGTGTTCTCGCAGCCCGGCACCATCGGCGTGGGCTACAACACCATCCGTTTCGACGACGAGGTCACGCGCTTCCTGTTCTGGCGCAACCTGATCGATCCGTATGCGCGCGAATGGCAGAACGATTGCGGACGCTGGGACCTGCTCGATGTCGTGCGCCTGACCTACGCGCTCAGGCCCGAAGGCATCGAATGGCCGCTGAAGGAAGACGGCAAGCCGAGCTTCAAGCTCGAGCACCTTGCGCGCGCCAACGGGCTGCTGCATGAATCGGCGCACGATGCGCTGTCCGACGTGCGCGCCACCATTGCGCTGGCGCGCCTGATCCGCGAGCGGCAGCCCCGGCTGTTCGACTTCGCACTCGGCCTGCGCAAGAAGGAGCGCGTGGCCGCCGAGCTCGGCCTGCCGGCCATGCGCGAGACGGCCCGGCCCTTTCTCCACGTGTCGGGCATGTTCCCGGTCGAGCGTGGCTGCCTCGGCGTGCTGTGGCCGCTCGCGAGCCATCCGACCAACAAGAACGAGCTGATCGCCTGGGACCTGGCCCATGATCCGAGCGAGCTGCGCGACCTCGACGTCGAGACCCTGCGCCTGCGCCTGTTCACGCGCTCGGCCGACCTGCCCGAAGGCGTGGTGCGCCTGCCGGTGAAGGGCATCCATCTGAACAAGTCGCCGATGGTCGTCGGCAACCTGCGCACGCTGGTGCCTGCGATGGCCGAGCGCTGGGGCATCGACCTCGATACCGCCATGCGCCATGCGGCGATCGCGCGCGACTTGCCCGACATGAGCGCCATCTGGTCGCAGGTGTATGCCCGGCCGCCGCAGGAGGCCGCGCCCGACGTGGACGAGGATCTCTACGGCGGCTTTGTCGGCAACGCCGACCGGCGACGGCTGAACCAGCTGCGCGCGCTTTCGCCCGAAGAACTCGCCAAGGACCGCACCGGTTTCGACGATGGGCGGCTCGACGAAATCCTGTTCCGCTACCGCGCGCGCAACTGGCCCGAGCTGCTGAGCGAGGCGGAAGCCGAGCGCTGGGAGGCGCTGCGTGCGGCACGTCTCTTCAAGGGCGAAGGCGGTGCGCGCACCATCGAGGCGCTGTTCGCCGAGGTCGATGCGCTGTCCGAAACCGCGGACGAGCGCGGCGAGGAGATCCTCGGCGCGCTCTACGAATACGCCGAGGCGATCGCGCCCGAGGTCTGAGCTGGAGCCGCACGCATGACCGCCGACGCCGCCGCGCTCGCCGACTTCGTGGGCCGCCACCGCACGCTCTTCGTGCTCACCGGTGCGGGCTGCAGCACCGACTCGGGCATTCCCGACTACCGCGATGCCAGCGGCGAATGGAAGCGGCCGTCGCCCGTCACGTACCAGGCCTTCATGGGCGACGAGGCCACGCGCCGCCGCTACTGGGCGCGCAGCCTGGTCGGCTGGCCGACGATGGCGGGCGCGCGGCCCGGCGCGGCCCATCGCGCACTCGCGCAGCTCGAGGCTGCCGGCCGTGTCGGGCTGCTGCTCACGCAGAACGTCGACGGGCTGCACGAGGCGGCGGGCAGCCGCAACGCGATTGACCTGCACGGGCGCATCGACACCGTGCGCTGCATGGGCTGTGAACGGCGATCGCCGCGCTCGGCGCTGCAGCTGGTGCTGCGCGAGCGCAATCCGCGCTTTGCCGCGCTCGAAGCGCGCGCAGCGCCCGACGGCGACGCCGACCTCGAAGGCCAAGACTTTTCCACCTTCGACGTGCCGGCCTGCGCCCATTGCGGCGGGCTGCTCAAGCCCGATGTGGTGTTCTTCGGCGATAGCGTGCCACGCGACCGTGTGGCCGCCGCCTTTGCGGCGCTCGGCGAGGCCGACGCCGTGCTGGTGGCCGGCTCGTCGTTGATGGTCTATTCCGGGTTTCGCTTCGTACAGGCCGCGGCTGCTGCTGGTAAGCCCATCGCGGCCGTCAATCTGGGGCGCACGCGCGCCGACGGCTTGCTGACTTTGAAAGTCGAACAGCCCGTGGGTGAAACGCTGGCGCTGCTGGCCGCGCAATGGGAGCCGGCAAGTCCCGGGTGAGCGGCGCGGCGGCGCAGGGCGATGCGCCCCGCGCTGGACCTGTCAGAGACTCAACTGGCGAGCGCTGCGAGTGCCGCGTTGAAGGTGGCGCTGGGGCGCATGACCGCTTCGGTCTTGGCCGTGTCGGGCTTGTAGTAACCACCGATGTCGGCCGGCTTGCCTTGCACCGCCGCCAACTCGGCAACGATCTTCTGCTCGTTGGCCGCGAGTGACTTGGCCAACGGTGCGAAGTGTGCCTGCAGCTCGGCATCTTCCGTCTGTGCCGCCAATTCCTGTGCCCAGTACAGCGCGAGATAGAAGTGGCTGCCGCGGTTGTCGAGCTGGCCGGTTTTGGCCGACGGCCCCTTGTTGTTGTCGAGCAGCTTGCCGGTGGCTGCGTCGAGCATTTTGGACAAGAGCTTGGCCTTCGCATTGTTGTTCTTGAGGCCCAGGTCTTCCAGGCTCACCGCCAGCGCGAGGAATTCGCCCAGCGAGTCCCAGCGCAAATGGTTTTCTTCCACCAGCTGTTGCACGTGCTTGGGCGCGGAGCCGCCGGCACCCGTTTCGTACATGCCGCCGCCCGCCATCAGCGGCACGATCGACAGCATCTTGGCCGAGGTGCCCAGTTCCATGATGGGGAACAGGTCGGTCAGGTAGTCGCGCAGGATGTTGCCGGTCGCGCTGATGGTGTCCAGCCCGCGCACCACGCGTTCGAGCGTGTAGCGCATCGCACGCACCTGGCTCATGATCTGGATGTCCAGGCCCGAGGTGTTGTGCTCGTGCAGGTACATCTTGACCTTGGTGATCATCTGCGCTTCGTGCGGGCGGTACTGGTCGAGCCAGAACACCACCGGCATGCCCGAGTTGCGCGCGCGCGTGACCGCCAGCTTGACCCAGTCGCGGATCGCTGCGTCCTTGACCTGGCACATGCGCCAGATGTCGCCGGCGTCCACTTCCTGGCTCAGCAGGACTTCGCCCGTGTTCAGGTCGGTGATGTTGGCGACGCCGGCTTCTGCGATCTCGAAGGTCTTGTCGTGCGAGCCGTATTCCTCCGCCTGCTGCGCCATCAGGCCCACGTTGGGCACCGTGCCCATGGTCCTCGGGTCGAATGCGCCGTGCCACTTGCAGAAGTTGATGATCTCCTGGTAAATGCGCGCGAAGGTCGATTCGGGCATCACGGCCTTCACGTCCTTCAGGCGGCCGTCGGCGCCCCACATCTTGCCGCCGTTGCGGATCATCGCGGGCATCGAAGCGTCCACGATGATGTCGTTGGGCGAATGGAAGTTGGTGATGCCCTTGGCCGAGTCGACCATGGCCAGTTCGGGTCGGCCTTCATGGCAGGCGTGCAGGTCGCGCTTGATCTCGTCCTGCTTGCTTTGCGGCAGCGTGCTGATCTTGTCGTACAGATCGACCATGCCGTTGTTGACGTTGACGCCCAGCTCTTCGAACAGCTTGGCGTGCTTCTCGAACGCTTCCTTGTAGAAAATCTTCACGCAGTGGCCGAACACGATGGGGTGCGAGACCTTCATCATCGTGGCCTTCACATGCAGCGAGAACATCACGCCAGTCTTGAATGCGTCGTCGATCTCCTTTTCGTAGAAGGACACGAGCTCCTTCTTGCTCATGAACATCGAGTCAATGATTTCGCGGTCGAGCAGCGCGACCTTGGGCTTGAGCACGATGGTCTTGCCGCTCTTCGTGATGAGCTCCATCTTGACCTCGCGTGCGCGGTCCAGCGTCATGGACTTTTCGCCGTGATAGAAATCGCCGCCGTGCATGTGCGAGACGTGCGAGCGCGAGGCCTGGCTCCACTCCGCCATGCTGTGTGGGTTCTTGCGCGCGTAGTTCTTGACGGCGGCAGGCGCGCGACGGTCGGAGTTGCCCTCGCGCAGCACCGGGTTCACGGCCGAGCCGATGCACTTGTTGTAGCGCGCGCGGATGTCCTTCTCTTCGTCGGTCTTCGTGCTCTCGGGGTAGTCGGGGATCTTGTAACCCTTGTCCTGCAGTTCCTTGATCGCCGCCTTGAGCTGGCCGACCGAAGCACTGATGTTGGGCAGCTTGATGATGTTGGCCTCGGGCTTGAGCGTCAGCGTGCCCAGAGCAGCCAGGTTGTCCGGTGCGCGTTGGTCTTCGGCCAGAGCTTCAGGGAATTGGCCAAGGATGCGGCCGGCCACGGAGATGTCGCTGGTCTCGACTTCGACGCCCGCGGCTTCCGCGAACGTGCGCACGATGGGCAGAAGCGACGCCGTCGCCAGCAGCGGCGCCTCGTCGGTCAGGGTGTAGATGATCTTGGATTTTTCGGCTGCCATGGGGGGACCTCTCCAGCACAAAGGAATGAACGATGCCGCTCACGAAGCCTTCGAATTTATCATCCCCGCAAGGGCATCGGCCCTCCTTGAATGCCGGCATGGTGGTCTGGCCGCTCGGAAGCCCGTCCACATCGCCAGCCCGCCGGTCCGACAGCGCTCGCAGGTTGGCCTGCCTGGGTTTGAGCGGCGACCATGATGTCTAGCCGCCACGGTTCGGTCGATCGCTCATCCATTCGGTCTGCCCATCCCGCCCCGACAGGTGCAGCGCTGCTCGCGCCGCAGGCGTCTCGGCCAGCAGGCGTCCGCGGCGGAACACCTTCAACCGCGTGGCGCGCAGGCGAATCGCCTCGATCGGATCGCGCGCCTGCAGCAGCACGAAGCTCGCGTCGCAGCCGGCTTCGAGGCCGTAGCCTTCGAGGTGCATCACGCGCGCGGCATTCGTGGTCACGGCCTCGAAGCACTGGCGGATGCCGGCCTGGCTGGTCATCTGCGCCACATGCAGCCCCATGTGCGCCACCTCGAGCATGTCGCCCGAGCCCATGCCGTACCACGGGTCCATCACGCAGTCGTGGCCGAAGGCGACGTTCACGCCCGCGGCCATGAGCTCGGGCACGCGCGTCATGCCGCGGCGCTTCGGATAGCTGTCGTGGCGGCCCTGCAGCGTGATGTTGATGAGCGGGTTCGACACCACAGCCACGCCGCTCTCGGCGACGAGCGGCATCAGCTTGCTCGCGTAGTAGTTGTCCATCGAATGCATCGAGGTGCAGTGCGAGCCCGTGACACGGCCCTGCATGCCGAGGCGCAAGGTCTCGGCGGCCAGGGTCTCGATGTGGCGCGAGAGCGGATCGTCCGACTCGTCGCAGTGCATGTCGACCAGCTTGCCGCGCTCGGCCGCGATCTCGCACAGCAGCCTCACGCTGGCCGCGCCGTCGGCCATGGTGCGCTCGAAATGCGGAATGCCGCCGACCACGTCCACGCCCTTGTCGAGCGCGCGCCGCAGGTTGTCGAGTCCGCCGGGCGAGCGCAGCACGCCGTCCTGCGGAAAGGCCACGAGCTGCAGGTCGAGGTATGGCGCCACCCGGCGCTGCACTTCGAGCAGTGCGTCCACGGCCAGCAGGCTCGGGTCGCTGGTGTCGACATGGGATCGGATCGCGAGCAGCCCCTTGGCCACCGCCCAATCGCAGTAGGCGAGTGCGCGCTCGATCAGCGCGTCGGCCGTGAGCAGCGGCTTGAGCTCGCCCCAGAGCGCGATGCCCTCGAGCAGCGTGCCGCTCTGGTTGACGCGCGGCAGGCCGTAGCTCAGCGTCGCGTCCATGTGGAAATGCGGATCGACGAAGTGCGGCGCGAGCAGCAGCCCCTCCGCATCGAGCTTTTCATGGGCCGGGGCGTCGAGGCCTTCGCTCACCTCGGTGATGCGGCCGGCCTGTACCGCCACCGACATGTGGCTGCGGCCGTCGGGGAGCGTGGCGTTGGTGACGAGGAAATCGAGCATCGTGGAACGGATTTTTGGGGGCGCCGCGCAGGCTCAGCGCTCGCCCTTGCGGTACGGCTTCATGAGTGCCTGCGGATAGCTGGCCTTGCGCGCGACCAGCACCAGCGCCAGGATCGACAGCAGGTACGGCAGCATCAGGTAGACCTGGTAGGGCAGCACGGCATCGCCCGATTGTTGCAGCCGCAGCTGCAGCGCGTCGAAGAACGCGAACAGCAGCGCCCCGAGCAGGGCCTTGCCGGGCCGCCATGAGGCGAACACCACGAGCGCGACGCAGATCCATCCGCGCCCGTTCACCATGTTGAAGAAGAAGGCGTTGAAGGCCGACAGCGTGAGGACCGAGCCCGCCACGCCCATCAGCGCCGAGCCCGCCACGATGGCGCCCGTTCGGGTGGCAGCGACCGACACGCCCTGGCTTTCAGCGGCCTGCGGGTTCTCGCCGACCATGCGCAGCGCAAGACCGAGCGGCGTGCGGTACAGCAGCCAGCCCACCGCCGGCACCAGCAGCAGCGCGAACAGCGTCAGCGCGGTCTGTGCGTTCAATACCGGCACCGGCAGCCAATCCATCGGCGCGAAGGGCGTGATCGTCGGCGGCGTGTTGACCTTGGGAAAGCTCACGCGGTAGCCGAAATAGCTCAGCGCGGTCGCCAGCAGCGTGATGCCGAGGCCCGAGACATGCTGCGACAGCGCCAGCCCCACGGTGAGGAACGCATGCAGCAGCCCGAACACCGCGCCCGCAACTGCCGCCACGCCCACGCCGGCCCAGAGCGGCGCACCCGCATACACCGCGAGCCATCCGCTGAAGGCGCCCGCGACCATGATCCCCTCGATGCCGAGGTTGAGCACGCCCGCGCGTTCGCACAGCAGCACGCCCAGCGTGCCGAGGATGAGCGGCGTGGCGATGCGCAGCACCGCGACCCAGAACGAGGCATTGGCGAGGATGTCGAGGAGGTCCGTCATTTCGCGATCCGCACCCGGTATTGCGTGAGCAGCGTCGCCACCAGCACCGCGATCAGCGAGGCCGCGACGATCACGTCGGCGATGTAGGTCGGCACCCCGACGGCCCGGCTCATCGTGTCGGCCCCCACCAGCACGCCCGCGACGAACACGCCCGCGGCGACCACGCCGAGCGGGTGCAGGCCCGCGAGCATTGCGATCACGATGCCGGTGTAGCCGTAGCCTGGCGACATGTCGAGCGTGACGTAGCTAGTGCGCCCCGCCACCTCGATGGCGCCCGCCAGCCCGGCCAGCGCGCCCGAGAGCAGCGCCACCATCACCACCGTGCGCGTGACCGGCACGCCCGCGAAGGCGGCGGCGCGCGCATTGGCGCCCACGGCGCGGATGTCGAAGCCGAGCACCGTGTGCTTGAAGATGGCCCACACGATGACCGCGAGCGACACGGCCCAGACCAGGCCGGTGTGCACGCGCGTCTGCGCGATCAGCTTGCCGAGTTCGAGGTCAGGATTCAGCGAGACGCTCTGCGGCCATCCCATCGCGGCCGGGTCCTTCATGGGCCCGTCGAGCAGTGCCGACACGCCGAGCAGCACGATGAAGTTGATCAGCAGCGTGGTCACCACCTCGTCGACGCCGAGCCTGTTCTTCATCAGCGCGGGGCCGAGCAGCAGCAGGGCGCCGGCCACGGCAGCGGCCAGCATCATGAGCGGGAACAGCAGCCATGGCGGCAGCGCGAGGCCCGTGCCGCCGTGCATGCCGCCCACCGCGACCGCGGCCAGGGCGCCCGCGAACAGCTGGCCTTCGGCGCCGATGTTGAAGAGCCTGGCCTTGAACGCCACCGTCGCCGCCAGGCCCGTGAGGATCAGCGGGATCGCGCGCGTCAGCGTTTCGCTCCAGGCGAACACAGAGCCGAAGCCGCCTTCGAGCAGCAGGGCATAGGTGCGGCCCACCGGCGCGCCGGCCCAGCGCACGAGCAGCGCGCTCACTGCCATCGTGAAAAGGATGGCACCGATGGGCGCGAGCAGCAGCGCGGCACGCGAGCTTTCATGGCGCCGTTCGAGCCGCATCATGCTGCAGCCCCTTGAGGATGTGCCCCCGCAGCACCGGCCATCGCGAGCCCGATGGCCTCGCGCGTCCATGCCGCGGCGGGGCGCGCCTCGCCGAGCCGGCCGCTGTGCATCACCGCCACGCGGTCGCCGAGCGCCAGCACTTCGTCGAGGTCGTCCGAGATCACCAGCACCGCCGCGCCCGCGTCGCGAGCGGCAATGAGCTGCTGCTGCACGTAGGCCACGGCACCGATGTCGAGGCCCCAGGTCGGCTGGTGCGCGACGATCAGGCGCGGCGCCTGGGGCGGTTGCTTTCCGTTGCCGGCGCCTTCCGCCGAACCGGGCGGCAGCAGCGCGCGGCCCAGGATCAGCTTCTGCATGTTGCCGCCGGACAGCGAGCGGGCTGGCGACATCAGCCCCGCACCGCGCACGTCGAACGCTTTTTCGATGCGCCGCGCATGCAGCCGCGCGGCAGCGCGCCGCACGAACATCGCGCCGCGCGAAAAGGCGGGGCTGCGCAGCCGCTCTGACACGGCGTTCTCCCACACCGGCAGGTCGCCGACCACGCCGACGGCATGCCGGTCCTCGGGAATGCGCGCGACGCCGCGCTGCACCAGCCGGGCGGGCGAGGGCGGCAGCGCCCGGCCCATCAACTGCACCGTGCCGCCGGCCGCACGCCGGGTGCCGCAGAGCAGCTCGGCCAGCGCCACCTGGCCGTTGCCCGAGACGCCCGCGATCGCGGTGATCTCGCCCGCGCGCAGCGTCAACGAGACCTCGCGCAGCCGGTCGTGGGCGCCGTGCTTCTCGGCCTCGGTGCTCACATGGTCGAGCACGCAGACCGCGTCGCCCACCGTGCGCGGCGGCCGGCGCTGGGGCGCCTCGACCGCATGCCCGACCATCCACAGCGCGAGCTGCGACTGCGTGGCGTCGGCCGTGGGGGCTTCGGCCACGAGCCTTCCGCCGCGCAGCACCGCCACCCGGTGCGACACGCGCAGCACCTCGCCGAGCTTGTGGCTGATGAAGATCACCGACAGCCCCTGCGCCACCATCTGCGCGAGCGTGGCGAACAGCGCCTCGCTCTCCTGCGGCGTGAGCACCGCCGTCGGCTCGTCGAGGATCAGGATGCGCGCGCCGCGGTACAGCGCCTTGAGGATCTCCACGCGCTGCCGCTCGCCGACCGACAGGCTGCCGATCCGCGCGTCGGGCTGCACCGGCAGGCCGAAGCGCTGCGCCACCTGCAGCAGCCGCTCGCGCGCAGCGGCGCGGTGCGACACCGGACGCCACAGCGGCTCGGTCCCCATCATCACGTTGTCGAGCACGCTGAGGTTGTCGGCCAGCGTGAAGTGCTGGTGCACCATGCCGACGCCCGCGGCGAGCGCTGCCTTCGGGTTGCCCGGCGGAAGCGGGGCGCCGAACACCTCGATGCGGCCCGTATCAGCGACGTAGTGGCCGAACAGGATCGACATCAACGTCGACTTGCCCGCGCCGTTCTCGCCGAGCAGCGCCAGCACCTCGCCGGCGCGAAGTTCGAGGGAGATGCCGTCGTTGGCGACCAGGCTGCCGAAGCGCTTGCGGATGTCCTGCAGGCGCAGGACCGTGGCGCTGGTCACTTCCATGCCGCCAGGAACGCCAGCATGACCTTGGCCGAATTGTCGGCGGCGATGTTCATGAAGGTGCCCATCTCGTTCTCGCCGTCGCCGCCGCCCGCGAGGTCGCTGAGCGAGCGGAAGGCGATGTAGGGCACGCCGTTGCTGTACGCCACCATGCCGACGGCGGCGGTTTCCATGTCGAGCACGTTGGCCTGGAAGGTGCGATGCGTGTATTCGCGGAACGCCTTGTTGTCCATGAAAGCCTGACCCGACACGCCGTTGCCGCCCACCACGAGTTGCGGCTTGCGCGAAAGGCACCGGCCCGCGCTGCTGCAATGCGCCAGGTCGACGCCGCGGATGCCGCGCGCCACCTCGAGCATCTTCGGATCGGCCTCGAACCAGAACTTGCGGTGGACCTGCGGCATGGCCGCCGAGCGCACCTCGACCGGGCGTGGATGCAGCATGCCGAAGTTCGGCAGCGTGGCATCGGTGATGAAGGGCGGGGCGGTGAACTTGCCCGGTGCGGTCTCGCGTGCCATCAGCACCTCGAGGTACTGGCCCCACTGGGCCGGCACCGTGACGTCGCCCACGTGCAGCTGCGGGTTCACGCCCCCCGCGATGCCGCTGAACACGATGCCGGTGACGCGGAAGCGGTCGAGCGCGAGCTGCGTGTTCATGGTCGCATTGGTCATGCTGATGCCCGAAAGAAACAGCACCACCGGTTTGCCCTCGAGCGTGCCGGTGGTGAACTGCACCCCGTTCAGGCTGTGCCGGGCCGCGCCCTGCACGCGCGGCAGCAGCAGCGTGAGCTCGGGTTCGAAGGCCGAGATCACCGCGATGCGTGGCGTGTCGTCGAGCCGCGTCGCGTTGCCCGCGCCGTGCTTGTCGATACCGGCGCAGCCGCCGAGGCCCAGCGCCAGCACGCCGGCGGCGAGAAGAGCGCGCCAGCGTCGGGTCGTCGTCGCCGCCCTCATTTCGCGGTCGACTTGGGCTGGCTGTCGTCCACCTTCACCGTGAACTTGCCGGCCAGGATGTCGGCCTGCTTCGCCTTGACCTTGGCGACGATGTCGGCCGGCACCTTCTTCTCGAAGGTGCCGAGCGGCGCGAGCTCGGAGCCCTTGTGCTTCATGTGCGAGTAGACGCCGTAGTCCTCGGCCGCGAACTTGCCTTCCTTCACGAGCTTGATGGCGCGGTCGGCCGAAGGCTCGAAGTTCCACAGCGCCGAAGCCACCACCGTGTCGGGGTATTGCGCCTGCGTGTCGATCACGTTGCCAATCGCGAGCTTGCCCTTTTCCTTGGCCGCGTCCGAGACGCCGAAGCGCTCGGCGTACATGATGTCGGCACCCTTGTCGATCATCGCGAAGGCGGCCTCCTTGGCCTTGGGCGGGTCGAACCAGCTGTTGATGAAGCTCACGCTGAACTCGACCTTCGGGTTCGTTTCCTTCGCGCCCGCCATGAAGGCGTTCATGAGCCGGTTCACCTCGGGGATCGGAAAGCCGCCGACCATGCCGATGCGGTTCGTCTTGGTCATGCCGCCCGCCACCATGCCGCTCAGGTAGGCCGGCTCCTGGATGTAGTTGTCGAACACGCTGAAGTTCGGCGCCTGCGGCTTGAGCGACGAGCCCATGAGGAAGGCGACCTTCGGGAAGTCTCTCGCGACCTTGCGCGCCGCGGCCTCCACGCCGAAGACCTCGCCGAGGATCAACTGGTTGCCCGCGGTCGCGTATTCGCGCATCACGCGCTCGTAGTCGGCGTTGCTGACGTTCTCGGTGGCCTTGTACTCGATCTCGCCACGCGCCTCGGCGGCCTTGAGCGCCTTGTGGATGCGGCCCACCCATTGCTGCTCGAACGGCACGGTGTACACCGCCGCCACCTTGAGCTTGGCCTGCGCGAGCGCAAGGCTTGGGAGGCCGACTGCCAGAGCGGCGGCGGCGAGGGCGGCGGAACGGATGATGATCTGGCGGCGTGCTGTCACGGGTCTTCTCCTCGGTCTTGAAAGAAACATGCGCTGCAAGCGGCGTGCCCGTTTTCAACGGAAGACGCCGTGCAGTCGGCTTTTCCGGTCGGGCTTTACTTCGTGCCGAAGATGCGGTCGCCGGCGTCGCCGAGGCCGGGCAGGATGTAGCCGTGGCTGTCGAGTTCGCGATCGATCGCGGCGGTGTAAATCGGCACGTCCGGGTGCGCCTTCTGCATGGTCGCGACGCCTTCGGGGCAGGTCAGCAGGCAGACGAACTTGATCGACTTCGGGTTGAGCTCTTTCAGGCGCTCGACCGCCGCCACGGCCGAGTTGCCGGTCGCGAGCATCGGGTCGACCACGATCACGTCGCGGTTCTCCATCTCGCCGGGCATCTTGAAGTAGTACTCGACCGCGGTCAGCGTCTTGGGGTCGCGGTACAGGCCGATGTGGCCGACCCGGGCGCCCGGCACCACCGTGAGCATGCCGTCCAGGATCCCGGTGCCTGCGCGCAGGATCGACACCAGCACCAGCTTCTTGCCGTCGATCACGCGGGCCTGCATGGTCTCGAGCGGGGTCTCGACCTCGATGTCCTGCATCGGCATGTCGCGCGTGACCTCGTAGGCCATGAGCATGCTGATCTCGTTCAGGAGGCGGCGAAAGCTGTTGGTGGAAGCGTCCTTGCGGCGCATCAGCGTGAGCTTGTGCTGGACGAGGGGGTGGTCGAGGAGGTGGACGTTGCTCATTGGAATTTTTCGCCGTTGCGGGAGTGAACCCTCGAAGTCTAAAAGACGGTGCCGTCGCTTTCGATCAGAAGCGGCGGAGCGCCGTCGCGCAGCCGCTGTGCCAGGGCACGGCCCGCAGCCCAGGTGCCGCCTTCGAGCACGCAGGCGAGCGGCAGTTCTTCTTCGGTGCGGTCGAGCACCTTGCGCACGCGCGGCGCCAGTTCGTCGAGCAGCGCCACCGTCAGCGCGCGCCATTCGACGACGAATTCGTCGCTGGCCTTCCAGCGCCGCGTCAGAAAAGCGGGGTCCTTCGGCACGATCACGCCGCTGTCGATCAGCAGGCCGCCATTGCGGTATTCGGGCAGGGCGGTCAGTGCGCCGACCTGGCGCACCTTCACGCCCGCCCATTCGAAGGGTTCGAGCAGCGAATAGGTGAGCCACTGCGACAGCTTGTGGAACGGCATCCATCCGTTGGTGAGGCCCGGGCCGGTCACCGCACTGTGGCGCCAGCAGTCGCCGAGCGCGAGCGCCGGGTCGCTGGCGCCGATGCCGCCCAGCATGTCGCTGCCGTCGGCGGCGATGCTGTCGACGGCGTTGGCCGCGGGCCAGATGCGCGAGAACGCGTCGAGCAGCAGCGTGAGCATCTGGTGCGCCGTCACCTCGGCGGTCGGCGGCGCGGCCGGACCGAAGGGGCCGACCAGCGCATCGAACAGGTTGCCGGGCCGGCCTTCGTCGCCGAAGTACTCCGGTTGCTCGGCCAGCGCCTCGCCGAGCCGGCGCAGCAGCGTGGCCCGACCGGCAAGCCCGACCAGCGGGTTGACCTCGCTGACCTGGAAAGCCGCGCCGAGCCGGTCGGTCACCAGGGCGCGCAGGCCTGCGGCATCCACCTGCAGCGGATGGCCGTCGCGCGACGAGAACATGCCGCTCGTGAAGGCATGGAAGCTGGCGATCCCGAGACCCTCGGAACGCGTGAAGCGCTCGCCGCTGGCCGGCTCGGTGTAGTGCCAGTCGGGTCCGGCGCCAGCGTCGAGCAGCACGCTCACGAGCACCAGGTCGATGTGGGCGCGGGCGCGCTGACGCGCGTCGGCATCGCCGAGCATCTCGTTCAGGCGGGCCAGGCGATCGACGCCGCCGGCCTCGAAATGGCGCCAGCGGCTGTGGTACGGGATGCTGTCCCACGGATAGCGCTCGCGCGTGACCTCGGCCACGCTGCGGGCCGCGTCTTCGAGCGCATCGTCGCCGCCGATGCGGAACCAGGCCGATTCGCCGCGGCGCGCGCGCGCCAGCAGGGCTGCCGCGCGGCGGCGGATCTCGTCGGTGCTGCGCAGCAGGCGCGCCGCGCCGGCCGGGCTGCTGGTGTCGACCGCGAATTCGATGGCGGGATCGACTTCGCCCGCGGCGCCCGGCGCCAAGCGGCCCGAACCGTCGCTGGGAAGATGATCGTTGGGGTTGTCGTCGTCGTGTTGGCTGTCGTTCATTCGCTCAGTCCCCGGCCCTTGGCCTTCTTGAGTTCGTCTGCGTCGGGCACCGGGCCCGGCGTGAAATAACCTGCCGCCATCTTGGCGTCCATCTCGACGCGCGCGTCGGCCGGGATCAGTGCGTCGGGAATGTTCACCCGCTCGCCGATCTCGATGCCCGAGCCGGTGATGGCGTCGAACTTCATGTTGCTCATCGACACGAGCCGGTGGATCTTCCGGATGCCGAGCCAGTGGAAGACATCGGGCATCAGCTCCTGGAAGCGCATGTCCTGCACGCCGGCCACGCATTCGGTGCGCGCGAAATACTGGTCGGCCGTATCGCCGCCCACTTGCCGCTTGCGCGCGTTGTAGACCAGGAACTTGGTCACTTCGCCGAGCGCGCGGCCTTCCTTGCGCGAATAGGCGATCAGCCCGACGCCGCCGCGTTGCGCGCCCTGGATGCATTCCTCGATGGCGTGCGTGAGGTAGGGACGGCAGGTACAGATGTCGGAGCCGAAGACGTCGGAGCCGTTGCACTCGTCATGGATGCGCGCGGTGAGCTCGACCTCGGGATTGGCGAGGTCGCGCGGGTTGCCGAAGATGTAGAGCGTCTGCCCGCCGATGGGCGGCAGGAACACCTCGAGGTCGGAGCGCGTGACGAGCTCGGGGTACATGCCGCCCGTTTCCTCGAACAGCGTGCGGCGCAGGTCGGTTTCGGAGCAGCCGAAGCGCCGCGCCACTTCGGGCAGATACCACACTGGCTCGATGGCGGCCTTGGTCACCAGCGCGGCACCACCCGCGGTGAGGAACTTGCCGTCGGCCTTGAGGCGGCCCGATTGCAGCGCCTCGATCACCTCCGGCAGGATCACGTGCGCCTGGGTGATCGCGATCGTGGGGCGGATGTCGTAGCCCGCCGCCAGCTCGGTGGAGAACACATCGGCCACGAGCGCGCCCCACGGGTCGAGCGAGACGATGCGCCCGGGTTCGCTCCACTGCGGATAGGGGCCGATCACGTCCGTCGGCGAGGTGTTGGTCAGGTCGGCCTTGTGCTCGCGCTTGAGCGCGCCGGACGCCACGGCCAGCGCGCGGTAGACGCTGTAGGAGCCGCTGTGCGTGCCGATCACGTTGCGGTGCGCCCGCTTGGTCGTGGTGCCGACCACCGGCCCGCGCTCGGTGGCGGTGGCCGCGGCCCAGCGGATCGGCAGCGCGCCGAAGCCGCCCGCATGCGAAGTCAGCCGGATGTGGCCGGCCGACGGCAAGGAAGGGATCGGGGGAAGGGGGGAAACGGGAGGAAGGGGCGAAACGGGAAGCGCCGGCGTCGCGGGGACTGCGGCAGGGGTCGCTGTGCTGTCTGCTGGCATTGGAGGCCCTCAAAAAATGCAATGTACCGATCCGTCGCGTGGCTGGCAAGCCGGCCGTGCGCGTCATCGGTCTATGCCCTTTCGGGCCGCAGCGCCGGTGTCAGGCCGGCGAGGAGCGCAGGCCGTAGGCCTTGCCGCCGACGAACAGGTATTCGGCGCGCAGCACCGGATCGCCTTTCTCGCCCGTGAACGTGAAGCCGATCACCTCCACCGGCGTGCCGGGCCTGATCTCCTCGACGCCCCAGGCCGCGAGGCGCGTGAGCGGCGCGAGCTCGACCAGCCACTTGCGGTCGCGCCGGGTCGGCAACTGCGCCTTGGCGAGCAGCGCCGGTCCATCGACCGCGGCGCTTTGCGGCGGCAGCGTGCGCTGCTTCAGGTCTGCCGGCAGGCTCGGGCTCTCGGGCCGCTCGAGCTCGAGCTCGCCGTGTGGGTTGCGCCACACGACCTTCGTCGCGCGCCCCGCGAGAAAGAGCGGCCGGTCCTGGTCGAAGCTGCTCCAGCCGTGATGGGCCCAGGCCGGCAGTGCGAGCGCCAGCGAACCGGCGGTGAACATGCGTCTCGGAATCATTTTTCGGTCTCCTTGCTCAGACATAGGCAATCCAGCGCCCGCAGATGATGACAGCGAGCCAAAACCCCAGCGACAGCAGGCATTGCGTCCGGCCCCGGGTGCCGTCCGCGGCCAGGCCGCCGCGCAGGTGGAACCAGAGCGCATTGGCGCCGGCCAGGCCGATCAGCAGGAGCTTGATGCGAAACGCGGCGTTCGACAGCAGTTCGTCCGGCTGCGTGGCAAACATGGTGAGCCCGGTGGCCGCGCAGAGCATGAAGCCCGCCAGCGCCGGAACGAGGGTGATGCGTGCGAGTTGCGGCGCCGGCAGGCCGCGGCCCAATCCGAGCACCCGCAACTCGAACACCACGAGCCCGCCGAACAGCAGCGCGATGCCCACGATGTGCACCGCTTCGAGCGCGGGATAGGCCCAGGGGTGGGATGCCAGTCCGGCAAACATCTGCGTCAGGCCGCCGGCGGCGGCAAGGGGGCGGGCGGGCGGCAAACGGGCGGTGGCATGAAGCGCTCCTTCCACGGGTTGGAGGCGAGCTTAGCCGACGACCGACAGAGGCCCCGGGTCGGGCAAGGCACAATCCGCAACATCTTTTTTCGACGGCTGTAACTGGCCGGCCCGATGGCACGAAACACAATGGACAGCGGAACGCGAATGAGGGAGGCGGAGACCGCGCTGCGAAGCCTGTTTCTGCGGGGGCTCGACGGCGATGCGGCAGCCTATCGTGAATTCCTGCAGAAGCTGAGCGCGCATTTGCGCGCGTTTCTGGCCAGACGGCTCTTCGGCTGGCCCGATGAAGTGGAAGACCTCGTTCAGGAATGCCTGCTCGCCATGCACAACCAGCGCCACACCTACCAGAGCGACCAGCCGCTGACGGCCTGGGTGCATGCCATTGCGCGCTACAAGATGATCGACCTGCTGCGCTCCAAGTCGGTGCGCGAGGCGTTGCATGACCCGCTCGACGACGAGCTCGAGGTGTTCGCTGCCTCCGCCACCGAGGCAAGCGACGCCCGCCGCGACCTCCACGGGCTGCTGCAGACGCTGCCCGAGCGCCAGCGCCTGCCGATCGTGCACGTGAAGCTCGAAGGCCTGTCGGTGGCCGAGACGGCCGGGCTCACCGGCATGTCCGAATCGGCGGTGAAAGTGGGCATCCATCGCGGGCTGAAGACGCTGGCCGCCAGGATCAGGAGCAAGACACCATGAAGACCGACGATCTCGTCGCCATGTTGGCCTCGGGGCCTAGCGCCGTGCCGCGCCGCGCCGCAGCGCGGCGCATGGAATTCGCGCTGCTCGCGGGCCTCCCGGTGTCGGCCGCCATCGTGCTGATCGGCTTTGGCATTCGGCCCGACCTGGTGCAGGCGATGTTCTGGCCGATGTTCTGGATAAAGCTGCTGTTCCCGTTGTGCATCGCGGTGGGGGCCTTCGTGGTGGCGCAGCGCCTCGCCCGCCCCGGCGTTCGGGTGCGCGGCGCATGGCTCGGCATCGCGCTGCCGGTGCTCGCGCTGTGGGTGATGGCGGCCATGAGCTGGTTCGCCGCGCCTTCCGGGGAACGCATGCCGCTGCTGATGGGCGAGACATGGCGCATGTGCCTGGTCAGCATCGGCGTCATCGCGCTGCCGGTCTTCGTCGCCACGCTCGCGGCCATGAAGAGCCTGGCGCCCACGCGGCCCGCGTTGGCCGGCGCCGCGGCCGGGGCGCTCGCCGGCGGTGCGGGCGCCGCGCTCTATGCGTTGCACTGCACCGAGCTGACGGCACCGTTCCTGGCGGTCTGGTACGTCGCCGGCATTGCGCTGCCGGTGGTGGTGGGCGCGCTGATCGGGCCGCGGCTGCTGCGCTGGTGACAAGAGGGCAGGGGCGGCGCCGCCGACCCCTGCGGAGCCTGCCTAGCGGCGCTTCTTGGCGCCGAAGATCCCGCCCAGCACCCCGCGCAGGATCTCCCTGCCGACCGTGGTGCCCATGGTCCGGACTGCGGACTTGGCCATCGTCTGCACCAGGCCGTCGCGCTTGCCGCCGCGCGGTCCGGTGCTGCCGAACAGCAGGTCGTTGAGCATGCCGCCCGAGCCCGAAGCCGATTCTTCCGCGGCCTTGCCGGCAGCGGCTGCATCGGGTGCGCTTTCGGCGCGCCCCTTGAGCTTTTCGTAAGCCGACTCGCGATCCACCGTCTTCTCGTAGGTGCCGGCCACAAGCGAATTGGCGATCACCGCCTGGCGCTCGGCCGGCGTGACCGGGCCGATCTGGCTGCCCGGCGGCACCACGTACACGCGCTCCGTCACGCTCGGGCGCCCCTTGGCGTCGAGAAAGCTCACCAGCGCCTCGCCCACGGCGAGTTCGGTGATGGCGGTCTCGATGTCGAGGCCCGGCTTCTGCCGCATGGTCGAGGCGGTGGCCTTCACCGCCTTCTGGTCGCGCGGGGTGAAGGCGCGCAGCGCATGCTGCACCCGGTTGCCGAGTTGGGCCAGCACCGAATCCGGAATGTCGAGCGGGTTCTGGGTCACGAAATAGACACCCACGCCCTTGGAGCGCACCAGCCGCACCACGAGCTCGATGCGCTCCACCAGCGCCTTGGGCGCTTCGTTGAAGAGCAGGTGCGCCTCGTCGAAGAAGAAGGCCAGCTTGGGTTGTTCGGGGTCGCCGATCTCGGGAAGCTGCTCGAACAGCTCCGACAGCATCCAGAGCAGGAAGGTCGCATAGAGCCGCGGCGAGTTCATGAGCTTGTCGGCCGCCAGGATGTTGACCACCCCCTTGCCGTCCACCGTCTGCATGAAGTCGGCGATGTTGAGCATCGGCTCGCCGAAGAACTTGTCACCGCCCTGGGTCTCGATCTGCAGCAGCCCGCGCTGGATCGCTCCCACGCTGGCGGCGCTGATGTTGCCGTATGCGGTAGTGAACTGGCTCGCGTTCTCGCCCACATGCTGCAGCATGGCGCGCAGGTCCTTCAGGTCGAGCAGCAGCAGGCCGTTGTCGTCGGCGATCTTGAAGACCAGGTTCAGCACGCCGGCCTGGGTTTCGTTCAGGTCGAGCATGCGGCCGAGCAGCAGCGGGCCCATGTCGGATACCGTGGCGCGCACCGGATGGCCCTGTTCGCCGAACACGTCCCACAGCGCCACGGGGCAGGCGCCGGGCGCGGGCAGTTCGATGCCGCGCTCCTTCAGCGTGGCCGCCATCTTCTCGCCGATGCTGCCCTTCTGGCTCATGCCGGTCAGGTCGCCCTTGACGTCGGCCATGAACACCGGCACGCCGATGCTCGACAGCTTCTCGGCGATGGTCTGCAGCGTCACCGTCTTGCCGGTGCCGGTGGCGCCGGTGATCAGGCCGTGGCGGTTGGCGAGGCTCGGCAGCAGGGCGCACTCGATGGCGTCGTGGCGTGCGATCAGAAGGGGGTCGGCCATGAAAAGAGGCTCCGGGTCGTGGCGAAGCCGGCAGTTTAGGGCCACGGGCGCCCGGGCCGCCCTCCTATAATTCACGGCCCCCAAGGCAGCAACCCAAAAAGTTTCAGGAGGTTCTCTTTGTCATCGACTGCTCAGCCCCCCATCCCCGCCGCCGGCGATTCACCTGAACAGTCGCCGATCGAGAAAGAGCTGGCCGTCTTGCTGGTGAACGCGCTCAACCTCGAGGTCGCGCCCGAAGACATCGTGCCGACCGACCCGCTGTACGGCGAAGGCCTGGGCCTCGACTCGATCGACATCCTCGAGGTCGCGCTCGAGGTGTCCCGCCGTTACGGATTCCAGTTGCGCTCGGACGACGAGCGCAATCAGCAGATCTTTCAGTCGCTGCGAACGCTCGCGACCCACGTCGCCCAGCACCGCAGCGCTTCCTGATCCATGTCTCGATGGCGACTGGCGCTCCTGCTGCTCGCGGGGGTGGCGTATGCCGGCCTCTCGCACTGGATGATGCTGTTCCATGCCACCGAGCCGTGGGCCGTGCTGGTGCTGCTCGGCCCGCTCTGGCTCGCCGCGATGGGCTTCGCCGCCAGCAAGCTCGGCCGCTGGGGGTTTGCGGCCGCGCTGCTGCTTGGTGCGGTGGGCTTCGCGCTGGTGTTCATGGGTGAGGCGGGCGATCCCAACCGGCTCTACGTCTTCCAGCATGTCGCCATCAACGGCCTCTTGGGCGGCTGGTTCGGCGCTTCGCTGCGCGGGCCCGGGCTGCCGCTGATCTCGCAGTTCGCGCAGCGCGTGCATCCGCTCAAGGGCCAGATGCTGGCTTACACCACGCAGCTCACGCGCATCTGGACCGTGTATTTCGCGCTGGTGGTCACGTCCTCGGTCGTGGTCTATCTCACGCTGCCTTTCTCGGCCTGGTCGCTGCTCGCGAACGTGCTCACGCCGCTGTCGGTGACGCTGCTCTTCGTCGGCGAGCACCTGCTGCGCTACCGGCTGCACCCCGAGTTCGAGCGCACGCGGCTGATCGATGCAGTGCGCGCCTTCCAGGGCAGCTCGGTCGGCGGGGGCGGCGGGCATCGCTGAACGCGGAGGCGCTTCTTGACTGCCGACAACCGATTGCTGCCCCTGGTGGCCGACCGCGACCTCGACGCCCCGCTGGCGTGGCGTGCGGGCGTACCCGTGAGCACGCGCCAGTTCCTGGCCGACGTGGCGCGTTTCGCGCCAGTGCTGCCGGCGCAGGGGCCCGCCGTCAATCTCTGCGTCGACCGCTATGCCTTCGCGGTCAGCCTTGCGGCTGCGCTCGTGCGCGGCCATGCGAGCCTGCTGCCGCCCGATGCGCGGGCCGACACGCTCGAGCGCCTGCGCGGATCGGCCGCGCCGGGCCTGTTCGCATTGACGGACGATGCCGAGCAGGCCACGCCCGGCATGCCGCGCGTGCTGATCGAGGACCGCTCCAGCCCGGACGGCGGCGACGGCCTGGCGATTCCCGCGGTCGACGCGAAGCTGCATGCGGTGAGTCTGCTGACCTCCGGCTCCACCGGTGCGCCGCAGCCGCATGCCAAGCGCTGGGAAACCCTGGTCGGTGACGTGGCGGTGGCGGTCGAGCGGCTCGCGAGCCTGCTCGGCAGGCCGTCGCTTGCCGGGCTCACGCTGGTTGCGACCGTGCCGGTGCAGCACAGCTACGGCCTCGAGTCGTCGGTGCTGCTGGCGCTGCTGGGCGGCGCCGCTTTCGACAGCGGGCGCCCGTTCTTTCCTGCCGACGTGGCGCGCACGCTGGCCTCGGTGCCGCGGCCGCGCGCACTCGTCACCACGCCGTTCCACCTGAAGACGCTGCTGCTCTCGGGCATCGAACTGCCGCCCGTGGACCTGATCCTCTCGGCCACTGCGCCGCTCTCGCCGCAGCTCGCCGCCCAGGCCGAGCAGATGCTCGGCGGCGTGCTGATCGAGATCTACGGCAGCACCGAGTCGGGCCAGGTCGCCACGCGGCGCACCACGCGCAGCGAGGTCTGGGAAAACCTCGGCCAGATCCGCGTGCATGCGGAGCCGGGGGAGGGCGATGGTCCCGAGCGCTTCATCTTCAGCGGCGACTTCCTGCCCGAGCCGACGCCGATGGCCGACGTGCTCGAACTGCTCGACGCGCGCCGCTATCGGCTGTTGGGCCGTGCCAACGACCTGATCCACGTGGCAGGGCGGCGCAGTTCGCTCGCCCACCTCAACTACCACCTCAACAGCATCCCGGGCGTCGAGGACGGCGCCTTCTGGCTGCCCGACGACGTGGCCGACGGCGTGGTGCGCCCCGTGGCCTTCGTGGTGGCACCGACGCTGTCGGCCGGCGAGATCATTGCCGCGCTGCGGCAGCGGCTCGAGGCGGTGTTCGTGCCGCGCCGAGTGGTGCAGGTCAAGGCCTTCCCGCGCGAAGGCACCGGCAAGCTCACGGCGCGCGCGCTGCGCGAATTTGCCCTCGCGCAGCTGGCCGGCGACGACACGCCTGTGCAGATCGCGCACCAGGTGCCGGTCGACCATCCGGCCTTTGCCGGCCATTTCCCGGGCCAACCGCTGCTGCCGGGCGCCCTGATCCTGGCCGAGGTCATGGCGGCCGTGCAGCGGGTGCCGGCACTGGCCGCGCGGCTCGGCAGCCATCCCATGCTGGCGGCTGCCAAGTTCCTCGCGCCGGTGCGCCCGGGCAGTCTGCTGTCGATCGACCTGCAGCCCGAGGCCGGTGCCGCGCGCGGTGTGCGCTTCGACGTGCGCTGCAACGGCGTGGTGGCCGTCACCGGCCGCTGGACCGCCGCGCCAGGATCGGCGTGATGAAGCACACCGGTGAAGAAACGCGCGCCGTGGACGAGGCGGCGCAGGCCGGCCAGCGCGGCAACTGGGCGCATGCGCCCGAGCGCAGCAACATGCTGGCGCTGCGGTTCATCTGCTTCATGGCGGTGGTGTTCGGGCGCCGCATCACACGCTTGCTGCTGGCGCCGATCAGCCTTTACTTTCTGCTGTTCGCGCCGACGCCGCGCCGGCACATCAAGCGCTACCTGTTCAGGGCCATCGGTCCGCGCGCGGGATGGGTCGACGGCTACCGGCTGCTGCACGCCTTCGCGTCCACGGTGCTCGACCGCGTGTATTTCCTGCGCGGGCGCATGGACCTGTTCGACGTGCGGGTCGAAGGCAACGCGCCGCTCGAAGCGGAGGTGCTCGCGGGCCGCGGCGCCTTCCTGCTCGGTGCCCACTTCGGCAGCTTCGAGGCGCTCGGCGCCTGCAAGCAGCACAGCGCGCACCGGCAGAAGCTCGGGCTCGCGATGCTGATGTACCCCGACAACGCGCAGCGCATCACGGCCATCCTCAATGCCATCAGCTTGCCCGAGCTGCGGCCGCACGTGATCGCGCTCGGGCGCCCGCATTCGATGCTGGCGCTGCGCGACTGGCTCGACGGCGGCGGGCTGGGCGGCATGCTGGCCGACCGCACCTTGCCGGGCAGCGACGAGCAGCCCGCGCAGCAGCGCGGCAAGCAGATCGTGCTGCCGTTCCTCGGCCATCCCGCGAGTTTCGACGACGGACCGTTCCGGCTCGCGGCGCTGCTGCGGCGCAAGGTGTTCTTCATGGCCGGCATCTACGGCGGCGGCGCGCGCTACGATGTCCGCTTCGATCCGCTGGCCGACTTCAGCGAGCGGATCACCGATCCCGCCGAGCGGGAACGCCGCATCCAAGCGGCCGTCGAAGCCTATGCGGCGCGCCTCGAGGCGCTGTGCCGCGCCCACCCGTACAACTGGTTCAACTTTCATGATTTCTGGCTCGAAGACTCGCATTGACCGTCTTGGCAGGAGCCTGCTGCTCGCACTGGCCTGCTGCGCCGCGCCGGCGTGGGCTTTCGACCTGCCCGAACTGATGGGGCTGCTGTCGAAGCAGAAGAGCGGCGAGGCACGCTTCACCGAGCAGCGCTTTGTACACGGCCTCGAAGGCCCGCTCGACGCGCGCGGCACGCTGAGCTTCGAGGCGCCCGACAAGCTGGTGCGCCGCACGCTGTCGCCGCGCGTGGAGACCATGGCCGTCGAAGGCAACACGCTGACGCTCTCGCGCGGCGGCCGCAACCGCGTGCTCACGCTCGACAGCATGCCCGAGTTGCTCGGCCTTGTGGAGGCCATGCGCGGCACGCTCACGGGCGATGGCGCCACGCTGCAGCGCTATTTCCGCAGCACGGTCGGCGGTTCGGCCGCCAACTGGACGCTCGACCTCACGCCGCTCGACAGCCGGCTCGCATCGCAGATGCGCAGCATCCGCATGACCGGGCGCGCCAGCGAGGTGCTGGGCCTCGAGATGGAGTTCGTCGGCGGTGACCGCTCGGTGATGAACATCTCGCCCGAGCGCGCGGGCGCCGCACCCTCCGCGCCGGCCGGCGCTGCCGGGCGCACCACGCCGTGATCGCCAGCGGCACGCCTGCGGGGCCGCCGAGCCGCCAGCGCCGCGCGCTGGTGCTGCTGGTGTGGCTTTTGGTCGTGCTCGCGGGCGCGCTGCAGATCGCCCGCACCACGTTCAGCGCCGACCTCTCGGCCTTCCTGCCCCAAAGCCCCGACGCGCGGCAGCAGGTGCTCATCGAGCAGCTGCAGAGCGGCGTCGCCTCGCGCACGCTGATGCTGGGCATCGAGGGCGGCGCCAGCGCCGAGCAGCGTGCCGAAGTGTCGCGTGCGGTGGGCAGCGCCATGCGCGAGAGCCGGCTCTTCGACCTGGTGCAGAACGGCGACACCGGCGACTGGAGCGAAGCCGGCACCTGGGTCTTCACGCACCGCTACCAGCTGTCGCCGGCCGTGCGGCCCGAGCACTTCACGGTCGACGGGTTGCGCGACGCGATCAACGAAACCCTTTCGGCGCTCGGCACGCCGGCCGGCAACGCGATCAAGCCCTTGCTCGACCGCGATCCGACCGGCGAGACGCAGCGCATCGCCATGGAACTGGTGCCGGCCAGCGCACCACGCAGCGAGAGCGGCGTCTGGATGTCGCGCACCGCGCCGCGCGCGCTGCTGATCGCCACCACGCGTGCCGCCGGCAGCGACCTCGACGCCCAGGCCGTGGCCATCGGCCGGGTGCAGGCGGCCTTCGATGCGGCCACGCGCGACATGGGCGAGGCGAAGCCGACGCTGCTCCTGAGTGGGCCGCCCGTGTTTTCGGTGCTGAGCCGCGACAAGATCAAGACCGAGGCGGTGCACCTGGCGATCGTCGGCGGCATCGTCATGGGCATCCTGCTGCTGCTGGCCTTCGCATCGCCGCGCGCGCTGGTCATCGCCTTCTTGCCGGTGGCCACGGGCGTGGTGGTGGGCACCGCCGCGGTGAGCCTGGTGTTCGGCTCGGTGCACGGCATGACGCTGGGCTTCGGCAGCACGCTGATCGGCGAGACCGTCGACTACGCGATCTACTACCTGATTCAGGCGCGCGGCGCGGCCGTTGCGGGCACCGGCTGGACGCACTGGCGCACAGTGCACTGGCCCACCGTTCGGCTCGGCCTGCTCACCTCGGTGTGCGGCTTCGCCGCGCTGGTGTTCTCGGGTTTTCCGGGGCTCGCGCAACTCGGCGTGTTCTCGATCGCGGGGCTCGTGGCGGCGGCCCTTGCCACACGCTACGCGCTGCCGATGCTCGCGCCCGACGGCGCCAGCGGCATGGGCATGCGCAAGTACATGGCGCTGGCCGCCGGCAAGCTCGTGCGCGGCCTGCCGCGCCTGCGCTGGCCGCTGCTCGGGCTGGGCGTGGTGGCGTTCGTGCTCGTCGCCTGGCAGGGCGGCCATCTCTGGCGTGCCGACCTCGGCGCCATGAGTCCGGTGCCCAAGTCGGCCCAGCAGCTCGACGAGATGCTGCGCGCCGACATCGGCACGGGCGACGGCGGCACGCTGGTCGTGGTCCATGGCGCCGACGAGGAAACCGCGCTGCGCAACACCGAGGCCGCGGCCGCGCGACTCGAGGCGCTCGTCGACAAGGGCGAGCTCGGCGGCTTCGAGACAGTGACGCGCGTGCTGCCGAGCGTGGCGACCCAGGCGGCGCGCCTGGCCAGCATCCCCGATGCCGACACCCTGCGCACGCGGCTCGCCGAGGCCGCCGAGGGCTCGCCGCTGCCGGCGTCGCGCCTCGGGCCGTTCCTGGCCGAGGTCGAGGCGGCGCGCCAGCTCGCGCCGGTGCGGCGCGCCGACCTGGCCGGCGGGCCGCTGGGCTCGGTCGTCAACACGCTCATGTACGAGCGACCCGGCGGCGGATGGTCGACGCTGGTGGTGCTGCACCCGGGCCCCCGCTTCGACGCCGCCCGGCTCGAGCAGGCCCTGGCCGATGCGCCCGAAGTGCAGGTGGTCGATGTCGGCCGCGAACTGGCCGGGCTCTACAAGCGCTACCTGAACGAAGCCTTCGTGCAGGTGCTGCTCGGCGCGCTGGCGGTGGTGGTGCTGCTCGGCATCTACCTGCGCTCGGCGTCGCGCCTGTTCGCGGTCTGCCAACCGCTGGTGTTCGCCGTGGTGCTCGTGCTGGGCGGCATGGCCGTGCTGCAGGTGCCGCTCGGCATCCTGCACCTGGTGGGGCTGCTGTTGATCGTGGCGGTCGGTTCGAACTACGCGCTGTTCTTCGACCAGCTGCGCGTGGCCGGACGCGCCGACGAGGACACGCTGGCCTCGCTGATGCTCGCCAACCTGACGACGGTGGTGTCGTTCGGGCTGATCGCCATTTCGGACATTCCGGCGCTGTCGTCGATCGGCCGCGTGGTGGCGCCGGGCGCCTTGCTCGCGCTGCTGCTCTCGGCCGCGTTCGCGCGCCGGCTCGCGCCACCGCCCGCGCGCGGCTGATGGGACAATCCCGCCCCATGCCTGCCGCCACCACTGCCGCCGTCGCTCGCGAATCCTGGCCCCTGCCGCTGTCCATCCGTGCCAGTGCCGCGCTGCATGTCGCAGCCATCAGCGCGGGCGCGCTGGTGCCCGGCGCCATGCCCTGGGCCATCGGCGCCGTCGTGTTGAACCATGCGCTGATCACCGGCGCCGGGCTCACGCCGCGCAGCAGCCTGCTCGGACCGAACGTCACGCGCCTGCCCGAAGCGGCCGGCGCGCGGCGCGAGGTGTCGATCACGATCGACGACGGGCCCGACCCAGAGGTCACGCCGAAGGTGCTCGACCTGCTCGACGCGCACGGGCAGCGCGCCACGTTCTTCTGCATCGCCGAGCGCGTGCGCGCGCATCCGGCGCTGGCGCGCGAGATCGTGGCGCGCGGCCACAGCGTGCAGAACCACACGTCGCGGCATCGTCACAATTTTTCTTTCCTCGGGCCGCACGGCTTCGCGAACGAGATCTCGCGGGCGCAGGACATTCTTTTCGACACCACCGGCGAGCGCCCGACCTGCTTTCGCGCGCCGGCTGGCTTGCGCAATCCGTTTCTCGCGCCCGTGCTGCACCGCCTTGGCCTCTCGCTCGTGAGCTGGGCGCGGCGCGGCTTCGACACGCGCGAGGGCGATGCGGCCAAGGTGATGGCGCGCCTGGTGCGCAACCTGCAAGCGCGCGACATCCTGCTTCTGCACGACGGCAACGCCGCGCGCACCGCTTCGGGAAATCCTGTGTTGTTGGAGGTACTGCCTTTGTTGTTCGAACGCCTGCGCGCCGATGGACTGCGCACCGTGACGCTGCCCGAAGGGCTCCGGTCATGAGCGCCGTTCTGCCGTCGTCACCCTCGACAACGACCGACGCCGCCTGGCGCGAACTGCACGAGGCCGCCACCGTCCCCTACAAGAAGGGCGGCAGCTTCGCCTGGCACTTCGCGCGCGGCAAGCTCGGGCGCGACCCGGTGTTCCGCGGCCTGCTCGAGCGCGGCCTCATCGGCGAGGCGCACCGCCGCGTGGTCGACATCGGTTGCGGCCAGGGTCTGTTTGCCAGTCTGCTGTCGTCCATGAGCCGCATGCAGGCGGCAGGGCGCTGGCCCGCAGAGTGGAAGCCCACCCCCGCGGCGGCCGACTACACCGGCATCGAACTCATGCCCAAGGACGTGGCGCGCGCCGAGGCATCGATCGGCCATCTGCAGCCCACCCCTCGGCTGGTGTGCGCCGACATGTGCTCTGCAGCGCTGCCGCCCTGCGACCTGGTGGTGATCCTCGACGTGCTGCACTACGTGGACATCGAGGCACAGAACGACGTGCTGCAGCGCGTGCGCGATGCGCTGCGCCACGGCGGCAGCCCCGAGGCCCGGCTGCTGCTGCGTGTGGGCGATGCATCGAGCAAACGCGGCTTCGCGATCAGCCAGTGGGTCGACCGCACCGTCACGCGCATCCGCGGCCACAAGGTCTCGCCCACCTGGGGTCGGCCGCTGACCGACTGGGTGGCGGTGCTGCAGCGGCTGGGCTTCCGCGTGCAGAGCATCCCGATGAGCGAAGGTACGCCGTTCGCCAACGTGCTGCTGGTGGCCGACCTGGAGCCCGCGGCATGACGCAGGCACCGGCCACGCTCGACCGCACCGGCATCGCGGCGCGCATTCCGCACAGCGGCAGCATGTGCCTGCTCGACCGGCTCGAGCGCTGGGACGCCGAGTCGATCCACTGCAGCACCCATTCACACACGCTGGCCGACAACCCGCTGCGCACTGCGGGTGGCCTGCTCGCGCCCAATGCCATCGAATATGCCGCGCAGGCCATGGCGCTGCACGGCGGGCTGCTCGCGGCCGAGGGCAGCACGCCGTCGGCCGGCTTTCTCGCAAGCGCGCGGCAGGTGCGGCTCGCGGTGGCGCGGCTCGACGACGTGGCCGGCGCGCTGCAGGTGCGGGCGCGGCGGCTGTCGGGCGATGCGAACCAGGTGCTTTACGAATTCGCGGTCACAAACAGCGACAGCCACGTGCTCGCCGAAGGCCGCGCGGTGGTGGTGCTGAACACGCCGCTCGCAACCGGAGCCAACCCCTCATGAGCCTCGAAGGAAAACGCGCACTGATCACCGGCGCCAGCGGCGCGCTGGGTGCCGCGATGGCCGAGCGCTTGGCGCGCGACGGCGCCACGGTGCTGCTGCATGCGAACTCGCGCCCCGAAGCGGTCGAGCAGCTCGCAGCGTCGATCACCGCGGCTGGCGGCAAGGCCGAGTGCCATGTGTTCGACCTGCGCAGCGACGAGGCCTCGGCGGCCGCGTGCGCCCGCATCCTCGAGGCCGGCCCGGTCCAGGTGCTGGTCAACAACGCGGGTGTCCATGACGACGCGGTGCTGCCCGGCATGCGCGCGGAGCAGTGGCACAAGGTCATCGATGTCTCGCTCAATGGCTTCTTCCGGGTGACGCAACCCTTGCTGCTGCCGATGATGCGCACGCGCTGGGGCCGCATCCTGAACATCTCCTCGGTGGCCGCGCTCACGGGCAACCGTGGCCAGGTCAACTACGCCGCCGCCAAGGGGGCGCTCAACAGCGCGACCAAGGCGCTGTCGCTCGAAGTGGCGTCGCGCGGCGTGACCGTCAACGCCATCGCGCCCGGCATCATCGCCTCGCCCATGGCCGATTCGGTGTTCGATCCCGAGCTGGTGAAGCAGCTGGTGCCAGTGAAGCGCGCCGGCACCCCGCAGGAGGTGGCTGCGCTGGCGGCTTTCCTCGCGAGCGACGAGGCGGCCTACATCACGGGGCAGGTGATCTCGGTCAATGGCGGGATGATCTGAGCACCGCCGCCCCGCCCGGGAAAAACTAGGGCTGAAAGGGCGGCTTGCCCCGCATCTTGCGAAGCAGCAGCGCCGGCAGCCGCAGCACGAACTCGACCATCAGCCGCGTGTGCATCCACGTCAGCAGCAGGTTGTCGCGCCCATAGCGGAAGTGCGAGACCCCGCCTTCCTCGGCGGTCAGGTACTTGACGGGCGCATCGATGTTCACGGGCTTGACGCCGCGCCAGGCCAGGCGCACCACGGCCTCGGTGTCGAAGTCGAAGCGCCGCATCCACGGCTGGCGCGCCATCACGGCGATCAGGTCGGCCACCGGGTACACGCGAAAGCCGTAGAGCGAATCGCCCACGCCCGCGAACAGCGTCTCGAGCTGCGTCCAGCCGTTGGACACGCGCCGCCCGCGCACGCGCAGCAGCGGTGCCGAAGCGTCGAACACCGGCCGTCCGAGCACCATGGTCTCGGGCCGGGCCTGCGAGGCAGCCATGAACGCGGGAATCAGGTCGGTCGGGTGCTGGCCGTCGGAATCCATGGTGAGGGCGTGCGTGAAGCCGGCCTCGCGCGCGGCCTGCAGGCCGTGCAGCACCGCCGCGCCCTTGCCCTGGTTCTCGGGCAGCAGCCACACGCGCAGGCCCGGATCGTGCGCGGCCATCTGTTGCAGGCGCTCGCCGGTGCCGTCGGTGCTGCCGTCGACCACCACCCAGACCGGATTCCACTGCGCGCGGGCCGCTTCGACGGTCGAGAAAAGGCGTTCGCCCGTGTTGTAGCTGGGAATCAGGACAAGGTGTGTGCGCGAGGCGTCTGGCATGCGGGGGACGCGTCGGAGGCGCGCTGTTCCATGTGTTGGCGAAAGTACTGCTCGAGTTCGGCTTGCAGCGCGTCGCTGTTCTGCGTGGGTGCAAAGCGCTGCCCGAGGCGCAGCGTGAAGACGATCGGGAAAGGCGGCAGACGCCAGATCGGCCAGCCCTTGCTCAGGTACGGCGAATCGGTGTCGATGAAGACGGTCTGGATCGGCGCCTGCGCGAGCTTGGCGATCAGCGTCACGCCGGAGCGAAACGGATTGAGCGGCGGCGTGACCGTGCGCGTGCCCTCGGGAAAGATCACCAACTGGCCGCCGTTGCGCAGGTCGGCCACCGCAAGCCGCACCATCGTGCGTGCCGACTCGTTGCTGATGTAGCGCGCGAGCCGTGCGCCCGCGCCGATGAAGATGTTGCGCAGCAGGTCGGCCTTCATGATGCAGGCGCTGCGCGGCAGCCGCGCCACCAGCAGCAGGGCGTCGAGCATGGTCGGGTGGTTGGCCACGAAGATCACGCCGGGCTCGTCGCGCATCGGGTCGAGGCAGCTTGCGTCGATGCGCATCATGCCGGTCGCCGAGGCCACGCCCCAGAACATGCGGTAGGCACGTGCGATGGTCGCGCGGCCCAGCGCGCGCGCCGGCGCCTCCGGCAACACCGGATAGAGCAGCATCGCGATCACGTTCCAGGTCAGCGAGACCAGCCCCAGGAAGAACAGCTGCACATACAGCATCAGCGCGAGCGGAACGGCCGTGAGAATGCGCAGCACGCGGTTCATCGACATGGTGGTGGGGGTCGCCGGTCCCGTCGGTCGTGCGGGCTCAGGCCCGCAGCCGACCCGGGGCCACCGCATGCGCCTCGATCTCGACGAGCAGGTCGCTGCGGCAGATGTCCGCCTCCAGGTAGACCGCGTGGCGAAGCATCGGTGCGTCGGGGCCGAGAGCCTGCTCGATGACGCCGCGCACCTTGGCCGCATCGGCCGGATGACGCACGTAGACGACGCAGTCGAGCATCGCGAGCGAGAACCGGGCGCTGGCCTGGCCGTTGGCGGCCGCGATCACGGCCTCGAGGTTACGCAGCGTTTCGCGCGTCTGCTCGAACACGTCGCCCGGGTGCACGGTTTCGTGGCCCACGATGCTCGCGGTGCCTGAAATGAAGAGGGCCACGTCGCCGTTGCCGATCTCGGCCAGCGCGGCGCGCGAGAAGGTGGGCGAGCGCGGGCCGTAGGTTTCGGGGTAGCGGTAGGCCGAGACCTGGCGCGGGTTCTCGACCGGCAGCGGCGCGGTCTGGCCGGCCAGGAAGCGGATCGACAGCGCGCCCTGGTGGATGCCGAGCGCGCACGCCGCCGGGGCGCCCTCGAAGGCGGCGCGGCCGGCCTCGAGGAAAGCCTCCTGGCGCCCCAGGTTGAACTGCCGGTAGCGCTCGAGCCCGCCGCCGTCGGCGTTGATCTGGGGCAGGTAGTTCCAGATGCGCAGCAGGTGCGGCGCGCCGGCCTGCGCGAGGGTCTTGAACAGGTCGCGGTAGGCCCGGTGCGCGAGCTCGGCCAGGCCCTGTTGCTCGGTGGCCTCGTCGAGGTCGATGGCGCCGAGCAGCCATTCGCCGTCGCTGCGCCAGCGCGCAATGCCCGTGGTGCCCGATTCGACCGGGCGCGCGCCGCCCACATGCCAGACGTCGGCCATCGCCCCGTGTTCGGAGAGCACACGGGCGTTTACGGTCGGCATCCACGCCACGCCGTGCGGCGTGCCGTAACCAAGTGCGGCGAAGGGCGCGCTGCCGCTGGCGGCCAGTGCGAGGCTGTGGGGCAGCGAAAGGCGCTCGACGCGCAGCGGGGAAATAGGGGTTTGTTCCTGCATGCTCAACCGGCCTTTTCGACAGCGTCAGCGTCGGGTTTGCGTGCCATGTATTCGGAGAACACGCCCAGGCTCGCATGGCGGCGCACCTCGGTGAAGCCCGCGGCACGCAAGGCCTCGAGCACGCGCTCGGGCGGAATGCAGGCCTCGATGGTGTCCCAGTAGTAGCGCCACAACTCCGAGGTGTTGCTGCGGCGGCCGACCACGCGCGCGATCAGCGGCACCACCGCGCGCATGTAGGCCTTGAGCAGGGCAGTCGCGATGCGGCCGCGCGGCTTGGTGATCTCGAGCACCACGACCCGGCCGCCGGGGCGCAGCACGCGGTGGAATTCGCCGAACGCGGCCGCCACGTCGCTGATGTGGCGCATGGCGTAGCCCATGCTCACGAAGTCGCAGCTCGCGTCGGGCCGGGGCAGGGCTTCCGCCACGCCCGGTACCAGTTCCACGCCCGGCAGGTCGATCTGCGCCATCATGCCCACGCTCGGGTCGACGCCGACCAGCCGCCCGGTGGGGCCGATGATCCGCAGCGCCTCGCGGGCGACCAGTCCGGTGCCGATGCCGACGTCGAGCACCTCGGCGCCCGGCACCAGACCGGCCTGCGAGAGGGCGGCGCGCCGGTACGACGGACCGGTGCCGAAGGCGAGCACGCTTTCGATGCGGTCGTAGTCGGCGGCGGTGCTGTCGAAGATTCGCCGCAGGAAGGCCTGGTGCTCTGCCTCGTTCTTGTAGTAAAGCGGCAACGGGGTGTGCGGCGGCAGGGTGGTCGGATTCCCGGGCCCGACAGAAGGCGATGGCGTCATCGAGGGATTATCACCAAAAGACATGGCCGCTTTTTGGCACCCTCGCGCCGGCCGTTGTGTTCGGCGGACAGTAAACTCGCAACCTGCTTTGAAAACACAAGATTGCGAGATAGGAAGCCATGGCCGGACACAGCAAATGGGCGAACATTCAGCACCGCAAGGGCCGCCAGGACGAGAAGCGCGGCAAGCTCTGGACCCGCGCCATTCGCGAGATCATGGTGGCCGCGCGCGCCGGCGGCGGTGACCTCAGCGCCAACCCGCGGCTGCGGCTTGCGGTCGAGAAGGCCAAGGCCGTCAACCTGCCGGCCGACACGGTCAAGCGCAACATCGACAAGGCCACCGGCAATCTCGAAGGCGTGAACTACGAGGAAATCCGTTACGAGGGGTACGGCATCGGCGGCGCCGCGATCATCGTCGACACCATGACCGACAACCGCGTGCGCACCGTGGCCGAGGTGCGCCACGCCTTCGCCAAGCACGGCGGCAACATGGGCACCGAAGGTTCGGTGGCCTTCCAGTTCAAGCACTGCGGCCAGATCATCTTCGCGCCGGGCACCGACGAGGACAAGGTCATGGAAGTGGCGCTCGAGGCCGGCGCGGAAGATGTCGTCACCGACGACGACGGCGCCATCGAGGTGCTCACCGCGGTGGGCGACTTCGAGGCCGTCAAGGTGGCGCTCGAGGCCGCGGGCCTGGCGCCCGAGGTGGCCGAGGTCACCATGCGCGCCGAGAACACCGTCGAAGTCACCGGCGAGGACGCCGCCCGCATGCAGAAGCTGCTCGACGTGCTCGAGGACCTGGACGACGTCCAGGAGGTCTATCACAACGCGGCGCTTTCCGAATGACAGACACACAACAGCAAAGAACGAAGGCGCGCGCATGAAGGTACTGGTCATCGGGGGAGGGGGTCGCGAGCACGCGCTCGCGTGGCGGCTCGCGCAGTCCACCCGCGTGAGCCGCATCTACGTGGCGCCCGGCAACGGCGGCACCGCAAGCGACACGCGCTACGACTGCATCGACATCACCGAGCCCGCCGCGCTGCGCGAGTGGGCCGCGAAGGAAAAGATCGCGCTCACCGTGGTCGGCCCCGAGGCGCCGCTCGCGGCCGGCGTGGTCGATGAATTCCGCGCGCACGGCCTGCGCATCTTCGGCCCCACGCAAGCGGCCGCGCAGCTCGAGAGCTCGAAGGCCTTCTCCAAGGCCTTCATGAAGCGCCACAAGATTCCCACGGCCGAGTACGAGGCCTTCACCGACGCCGCGGCAGCGCATGCCTACATCGACGCCAAGGGCGCGCCGATCGTCGTCAAGGCCGACGGCCTCGCGGCTGGCAAGGGCGTGGTCGTGGCCATGACCGCCGACGAAGCGCACGAGGCGGTCGACTTCATGCTGGTCGACAACAAGTTCGGCGTGTCCCACAACGAAGGCGGCGCGCGCGTCGTCATCGAAGAATTCCTGCAGGGCGAAGAAGCCAGCTTCATCGTGCTGTGCGACGGCAAGAACGTCACTGCGCTGGCCACCAGCCAGGACCACAAGCGCCTGCTCGACGGCGATGAAGGTCCGAACACCGGTGGCATGGGCGCCTATTCGCCCGCGCCCGTGGTCACGGCCGAAGTCCATGCGCGCGCCATGCGCGAGATCATCCTGCCGACCATCCGCGGCATGGAAAAAGACGGCATTCCGTACACGGGTTTCCTGTACGCCGGACTGATGATCGACGGCAATGGCCAGCCCAAGACGCTCGAATTCAACTGCCGCATGGGCGACCCCGAGACGCAGCCCATCATGATGCGGCTCAAGTCCGACCTGTTCGAGGTGTTCTGGCATGCCACCGACGGCACGCTCGACCAGGTCGAGCTGCAATGGGACCGCCGCGTGGCGCTCGGCGTGGTGATGGCCGCGCACGGCTACCCGCTGTCGCCGCGCAAGGGCGACCGCATCACCGGCATTCCGGCGGAGGCGGCCGACGCCGTGGTGTTCCACGCCGGCACCGCGCTGAACGACGGCGAGCTCAAGACCAGCGGCGGCCGCGTGCTCTGCGTGACCGTGCTGGCCGACAGCGTCAAGCAGGCGCAGCAGCGGGTCTACGAGGTCGCGGCGCGCATCAACTTCGATGGTGCGCAATACCGCAGGGACATCGGCCACCGCGCGGTCCAGCCGCGCAACCAGTCGCAGGCCTGATGCAGCAGACAGACCCGGCAGCAGTCGGCGACTACCTGCGCAAACTGCAGCAGGAGATCGTCGCGGCGGTCGAGGCCGCCGATGGCGGCACCTGCACGCGCGACGCCTGGCAGAAGGAGCCCGGCGAAGCGCTGCAGGGCAGCGGCCTGACCTGCATCCTCGAAGGCGGCGATCTGTTCGAGCGCGCCGGCTGCGGTTTCTCGCAAGTGCGTGGGCCGAAGCTACCGCCATCGGCCACGCAGAACCGGCCCGAACTCGCGGGCGCTCCGTTCGAGGCCATGGGGGTCTCGCTGGTGTTCCATCCGCGCAATCCGTACGTGCCGATCGTGCACATGAACGTGCGCATGCTGGCCGCGCTGCCCGAGGGCAACGACCCCGTGTGCTGGTTCGGCGGCGGCATGGACCTGACGCCCTGCTACGGCTTCGAGGACGATGCGGTGCATTTCCACACCGCCTGCCGCGATGCGCTCGCGGCCTTCGGCGACGACAAATACCCGCGCTTCAAGGCCTGGTGCGACGCGTATTTCTTTCTCAAGCACCGCAACGAGCAGCGCGGCATCGGCGGCATCTTCTTCGACGATTTCGCCGAAGGCGGCTTCGAGAACAGCTTCGCACTGCTGCGCGCCGTCGGTGATGCCTTCCTGCCCGCCTACCTGCCGATCGTCGAGCGCCGCCGCGCAATGCCCTGGGGCGAGCGCGAGCGCGCGTTCCAACTGTACCGGCGTGGCCGCTACGTCGAGTTCAACCTCGTGTGGGACCGCGGCACGCACTTCGGCCTGCAGTCGGGCGGGCGCACCGAGTCGATCCTGCTGTCGATGCCGCCACTGGCGAGCTGGGCCTACCGCCAGCAGCCCGAACCCGGCAGCCCCGAAGCGGCGCTGTACAGCGACTTCATCGTGCGGCGCGACTGGCTGTGAGCGCGAGCGCACCGGCCACAGCACCGGCCACAGGCAGGGCGCCGCGCATCGGCGTCTTCGGCGGCGCCTTCGATCCGCCGCACAACGCCCATGTGGCGCTGGCCGGGGCCGCGCTGTCGCAGCTCGGCCTGGCCGAACTGCACGTCGTGCCCACCGGGCAGGCCTGGCACAAGACGCGCGCGTTAACGCCGGCGCAAGACCGCCTCGCGATGGCGCAACTGGCCTTCTCGGGATTGAACGGCACCGTGGTGGTCGACAGCCGCGAAGTGCTGCGCGACGGCCCCACCTACACGCTCGACACCCTGCATGAGTTGCAGCAAGAGCAGCCCGACGCCCAGCTGGTGCTGATCATGGGCGCCGACCAGGCGCGTGCGCTGCCGACCTGGCATGGCTGGCAGGCTATACTCGGCATTGCTATTGTTTCTGTAGCGTATCGCGCATTGTCGACGGGCAGCACCGCTCGCTTCGACCCGAAGATGCTGCCAGGCCTGCCGGCCGGCGCGCGTTTCGAGGCGCTCGAATTGCCCGCCATGGACACCAGCGCCACCGACATCCGGCGGCGAGCCGCGCTCGGCGAGGACATTTCCTCGCTGGTTCCGCCCGCCGTTGCACGCTATATTGACCAACACCACCTCTACCGCTCTGCCTGATGACCACTGAAGCCGCCGCCAAGAAAGACACCCAGAAACTCCAGCGGGCCATCATCGATGGGCTCGAAGACGTCAAGGCGCAGGACATCCAGGTTTTCGACACCGAGCATCTCTCGCCGCTGTTCGAGCGCGTGATCGTGGCGTCGGGCACCTCGAACCGCCAGACCAAAGCGCTCGCCTCGAGCGTTCGCGATGCGGTGCGCGAGGCCGGTTTCCCCAAGCCGCGCATCGAAGGCGAGGACAACGGCGAGTGGATCATCGTGGACTGCGGCGCCGCGGTCGCGCACATCATGCAACCGGCCATCCGCCAGTACTACCACCTGGAAGAAATCTGGGGCGACAAGCCGGTGCGCGCCAAGCTGGGCGGTACCAAACCCGTGGTCGCGAAGGCTTCGGCGCCGAGCGAAGACGAGAAGAAAAAGCCCGCCGCCAAGCAGCCGAGCCTGCGTCGCACCAGCGCAGCCAAGACCGCGGTCCGCGCCGCCGAGCAGGAAGCCAAGGCCGAGAAGGCCGCCCGCTCCCCCGCGAAGAAGACGGCCGCAAGGAAGTCGCCCGCGAGGAAGACCGGCGCCACCAGCGCGCGCGTGCCGGTCAAGGTGGTCGGCAAGCCGCCCGCCAAGAAGACCGCGGCCAAGACAGCGGCCAAGAAGGCGCCTGCCAAGAAGGCGCCAGCCCGCCGCGCATGAAGCTGCTGGTGGTCGCCGTCGGGCAGCGCATGCCCGACTGGGCGCAGACTGCCTGGGACGACTACGCCAAGCGCTTCCCGCCCGAACTCAAGCTCGAACTGCGGGCCGTCAAGACCGAACCCCGCGGCTCCAAGTCGCTCGAGACGCTGTATGCGGCCGAGCGCGAGCGCATCGAGGGCGCGATCGCGCGCGGCATGCGCATCGTCGTGCTCGACGAGCGCGGCACCGCACTCACCACCAAGGCGCTGGCCGCGCGGCTCTCGGCTTGGCAGGGCGAGGGCGACGACGTGGCGCTCGTCATCGGCGGCCCCGACGGGCTCGATCCGGCCTTCAAGGCTGCGGCGCACGAACGCATCCGCCTGTCCGACCTGACGCTGCCGCACGCGATGGCGCGCGTGCTGCTCGTCGAGCAGCTCTACCGTGCCTGGTCGGTCAACGCGGGGCACCCCTACCACCGGGAATGACCGACGTTGCCTGCTGAATTCATCTATCTCGCATCGCAGAGCCCGCGCCGGGCGCAGCTGCTCGGACAGTTCGGCGTGCGCCACGAACTGCTGCTGCCCGGACCCGACGAGGACGCGGAATCGCTCGAGGCGGTGTTGCCCGGCGAATCGCCGACGGCCTATGTGCAGCGCGTGACCGCGTTGAAGCTCGACGCGGCCGTCGCGCGGCAGAAGCGCCTGGCGCTCGCCCACGCGCCCGTGCTCTGCGCCGACACCACGGTGGCACTCGGGCGCCGCATCCTCGGCAAGCCCGAGGACGTGCGCGATGCCGAACGCATGCTCACGCTGCTGTCCGGCACCACCCACCGCGTGCTCACCGCGGTGGCGCTGCAGCACGGCCGCCTGCGCCATGCGGCGCTCAGCGTGTCGCGCGTGCGCTTCGCTCCCATGACCAAGGCGCAGATCGCGCGCTATGCCGCGAGCGGCGAGCCGCTCGGCAAGGCCGGTGCCTATGCGATCCAGGGGGCGGCGGCCGCCTTCGTCGAGCACATCAGCGGGTCCTATTCGGGCATCATGGGACTCCCCATGTTCGAGACCGCGCAGCTGTTGCGGCGCGCCGGCTTCACTCTCTAGGACCCCATGCAAGACATCCTGATCAACTGGTCCCCGCAGGAGACCCGCGTGGCGCTGGTCGAGCACGGCGCGGTGCAGGAGCTGCACGTCGAGCGCACGCTCGAGCGCGGCCTCGTCGGCAACGTCTACCTGGGCAAGGTCTCGCGCGTGCTGCCGGGCATGCAGTCGGCCTTCATCGACGTGGGCCTCGAGCGCACGGCCTTCCTGCACGTGGCCGACATCGTGGCACCGTTCACGCCCGGCTCGCGCCCGAGCGCGTCGGCGCCCGAGCGCGACCACCGCAATGGCGGGCCGATGGTGCCGATCGAGAAGCAGGTGTTCGAAGGCCAGTCGCTGCTGGTGCAGGTCATCAAGGACCCGATCGGCACCAAGGGTGCGCGGCTGTCGACACAGATCAGCATCGCGGGGCGGCTCTTGGTCTTCCTGCCGCAGGACAACCACATCGGTGTGTCGCAGAAGATCCCCGCCGACCAGCGCGAGTCGCTGCGCACGCGCATGCTCGCGCTGATCGAGGCCGCCGCGGCAGCCGACAGCGGCGGTACGGTGCCGGTCAACACCGGCGGCTTCATCCTGCGCACCAATGGCGAGGACGCGTCCGATGCCGAATTGGCCGAAGACATCGCGTACCTGCGAAAGACCTGGTCGCGCATCCGCGAGGCCTCGGGCAAGACGCCGCCGATGTCGCTGCTGCACCAGGACCTGAGCCTGCTGCAGCGCGTGCTGCGCGACATGACGATCGAGGAGACGCAGACCATCCGCATCGATTCGCGCGAGCAGTTCGAGGTGCTGCTCAAGTTCGGCCTCGAATACATGCCGCAGGCTGCCGGCAAGCTGCAGCACTACAAGGGCGAGCGGCCCATCTTCGACCTGTATTCGGTGGACGAGGAAATTGCCAAGGCGCTGGGCCGCCGCGTCGATCTCAAGTCGGGCGGCTACCTCGTGGTGGACCAGACCGAGGCGCTCACCACGGTCGACGTGAACACCGGCGGCTTCGTCGGGGCGCGCAACTTCGACGACACGATCTTCAAGACCAATCTCGAGGCCGCGCAGGCCATTGCGCGGCAACTGCGGCTGCGCAACCTGGGCGGCATCATCATCGTCGACTTCATCGACATGGCGCGCGACGACCACCGCGAGCAGGTGCTGGCCGAGTTTCGCAAGCAGCTCGCGCGCGACCGCGTCAAGACCACGGCCGGCGGCTTCTCGCAGCTCGGCCTGGTCGAGATGACGCGCAAGCGCACGCGCGAATCGCTGGCGCACATGCTCTGCGAGCCGTGCGCGGCCTGCAGCGGCCAAGGCATCGTGAAAACCGCGCGCAGCGTGGCCTACGACGCAATGCGCGAGATCCTGCGCGAGGCGCGGCAGTTCACGCCGCGCGAGTTCCGCATCGTGGCCGCGCCGCAGGTGATCGAGCTGTTCCTCGACGAAGAGAGCCAGCACCTGGCCGGGCTCAGCGACTTCATCGGCAAGCCGATCTCGCTGCAGTCGGAGCCGGCGATCGGGCAGGGGCAGTACGACATCGTGCTGCTTTGAGGTGCTGAGCGGAAGGCGGCGCATGCCGCCGCGCCGTCAGAGCGTCGGGGCCTGGCCCGCCGGCGCCGTGCGCATCGCCGTGCTCTGCAAGCGCGCGTAGAGCCCGTCGAGCGCCATGAGCTGCGCATGGCTGCCTTGTTCGACCACGCGGCCCTGTTCCATCACGACGATGCGGTCGGCATGCTGAATGGTCGAGAGGCGGTGCGCGACGATCAGCGTGGTGCGGTTCTGCATCAGGCGCTGCAGGGCATCCTGCACCAGCCGCTCCGATTCGGTGTCGAGCGCCGAGGTCGCCTCGTCGAGCAGCAGGATCGGGGCGTTCTTGTAGAGCGCGCGCGCGATCGCCAGGCGCTGGCGCTGGCCGCCCGAAAGCTGCGTCGCGTTGTGGCCGAGCACGGTGTCGATACCCTGCGGCAGCCCCTCGACGTGGCTTGCCAGGTTGGCGGCGTCCACGCACTCCTGGACGCGTGCGCGGTCGATGTCCGCATCGGCGCCGAGCGCCACGTTGGCGGCCAGCGTGTCGTTGAGCATCACCACGTCCTGGCTCACCATGGCGAACTGCGCGCGCAGGCTCCCGAGCGACCAGTCGGCAATGTCGTGGCCGTCGAGCAGCACCTGCCCGCCGCTCGGCAGCACGAAGCGCGGCAGCAGGTTCATCAGCGTGGTCTTGCCCGAGCCCGAAGGCCCGACGAAAGCCACGCTCCGGCCCGGCTCGATCGCCAGGCTCACACCGTCGAGCGCCGGGCGCTCGTCGTCACCGCGGTAGTTCACGCGTGCGTCCTTGAACTCGATGCGGCCCTCGGCGCGGTCCATGGCGAAGCGGCCCTGCGGCTCGGTCGGCACCTCGTCGACCAGCGCGAGCCCGCGCTCGAGCGCCGCCAGGCCGCGCGTGATCGGACCGGCCACTTCGGCCAGCCGCCGGATCGGCGCGATCAGCATCAGCATGGCCGTGATGTAGGCCACGAAGCCGCCGACCGTGAAGCCCTGCTCGCCGCTCTGCCAGAGCGCGATCATCACCACCACCGACAGCGCCAGCGCGGCCATCATCTGCGTGAGCGGCGTGGTCGCCGCCTGGGCGATGGTCGACTTGACGGCGAGCCGGTTGAGCTGCCGGCTCAGGTGTTCGAAGCGCCGTGCCTGCGCCGCCTCGGCGCCATGCAGGCGCACCATGCGGTGCGCGAGCACGTTCTCCTCGACCACGTAGGCCAGCTCGTCGGTGGCCTGCTGGCCCTGCTGCGTGAGCTTGTAGAGCCGCTTCGAGAACACCTTCATGATCCAGGAGATGCTCGGCACGAGGAAGGCCACGATCAGCGTGAGCTTCCAGTTGAGATAGACCAGATAGCCCAGCAGCGCCACCAGCGTGAAGCCGTCGCGCGACAGCCCGAGCAGCGCCTGCACCAGCAGCAGCGCGCCGGTCTGCACCTCGTAGACCACCGTGTTCGACAGCGTGCTGGCCGACTGGCGCGCGAACAGCGCGAGCTCGGCGCCGAGCAGCCGCTCGAACAGCACGCGACGCAGGCGCTGCATGCCTTCGTTCGCGATGCGCGAGAGCGCGTACTGCGAGATGAATTGCGCGATGCCGCGCACCGCGAACAGCAGCAGCACCGCCGCGGGTATGAACCACAGCGGCATCTGGCCCTTGGTGAAACCGCGGTCGAGCAGCGGCTTGAGCAGCGCCGCCATCAAGGGCTCGGTGAGCGCCGCGAGCATCGCTCCGATCAGGCCCAGCGCCCACCATTGGCGCGAGCCGCCGAACCAGGTCATGAGACGCGCCAGCCGTCGAATCAGGGGAGGGCGTGCGGAGGTCTCGCTGCCGGGGGATGCTTGCATGGCGGGGAATTCTACGGGGCGCCTGTCGGCAGACAGGACGGCGGCCGTGTAGGACCGCATCGCCCGATACACGTTTTGTGACGGCGAGGTCAAGCCAGTGTGTAACATGTGGGGCGTTGCACCCGGGGAGAACTTTCTTACCCCGAAACATCTCCGAACCGCATGAACAAGCCGTTGCCAGTTTCTATTCCAACTCCTTCTTCATCGCTATTTGCGCGCCGCTCGCTGATCGCGGCATTGGCCGCGACCCCCATGCTGCCCGCACTCGCCCAGTTCCGGGTCGAGGTCTCGGGCGTCGGGCTCACGCAGCTTCCGATCGCGCTGGTTCCCTTCAAGGGCCAGGACGCCTCGCCGCAGAAGATTTCCGAAATCGTGCAGGCCGACCTCGAACGCAGCGGCCAGTTCCGCGGCGTCGATGCCTCGGGCCAGGCGCTCGACGAGGCCTCCCGCCCCGATCTGTCGCTGTGGCGCCAGCGCACCGCCGATTCGCTCGTCGTGGGCAGCGTGGCGCGCCTCGGCGACGGCCGCTACGACGTTCGCTTCCGTCTCTGGGACGTGGTGCGCGGACAAGACCTCGGCGGCCAGAGCTACACCGTGCCGCAAGGCGACCTGCGGCTCGCCTCGCACCGCATCGCCGACTACGTCTACGAGAAGCTCACGGGCGACAAGGGCATCTTCTCCACCCGCATCGCCTACGTCACCAAGGGCGGCAGCCGCTATTCGCTCTGGGTGGCCGATGCCGACGGGGAGAATGCGCAGGCGGCGCTCGCGAGCCCTGAGCCGATCATCTCGCCGGTCTGGTCGTCCAACGGACAGCAGCTCGCGTACGTTTCGTTCGAATCGCGCAAGCCCGTGGTGTACGTCCACAACGTGGCCAACGGCCAGCGCCGGCTGCTCGCGAACTTCCGCGGCTCCAACAGCGCGCCGGCCTGGGCGCCCGACGGCAACTCGCTGGCCGTCACGCTGAGCCGCGACGGCGGCTCGCAGCTCTACACGATTCCCGCCGGCGGAGGCGAGCCGCGCCGGCTCACGCAGAGCGCCAGCATCGACACCGAGCCGGTCTACGCGGCCGACGGCGGCACGATCTATTTCGTGAGCGACCGTGGCGGCGCGCCGCAGATCTACCGGATGAGCGCCAGCGGCGGTGCGCCCACGCGCGTCACCTTCAGCGGGACCTACAACATTTCTCCGTCCGTCAGCGGCGATGGCCGGTGGTTGGCCTACATCTCGCGGGTTGGCGGCGCATTCAAACTCCACGTGATGGAACTGGCGACCGGCAATGTCACGGCCATCACCGACACGTCCGCAGACGAGAGCCCAAGCTTTGCACCCAACAGCAAGCTCATCGTCTACGCAACGAACCTGCAAGGCCGCGAAGCGCTCATGACGACGACGCTGGACGGGAAGATCAAGGCACGGCTGGCGGGACGGGCGGGAGACATAAGAGAACCGGACTGGGGTCCGTTTCAGAAGCAATGACCAAAAGTTTTTTTGAGGAGTTCCCAATGTTGAAACGTACGATTTATTCGCTGGCGATCGTGGCACTGATTGCCGGTTGCTCGTCTGGCACCAAGCTCAACGACACGCCCGTGACCGATGGCGCCGGCATGGCCGGCGGCGCCGGCCAGCAGGGCAGCGCGAGCGCAGTGGCACCCGTCACCATCGACCCGAATGCCAGCACCGCGCAAGGTCCGATGGGCGTCGAGCGGATCGTGTATTTCGACTACGACAGCTACACCGTCAAGCCCGAGTTCCAGTCGGTGGTCGACGGCCATGCCCGTTTCCTGCGCGCCAACAGCCAGCGTCGCATCTCGATCGAAGGCCACACCGACGATCGCGGCGGCCGCGAGTACAACCTCGCGCTTGGCCAGAAGCGTTCCGAAGCCGTTCGCCGCGCGCTCACGCTGCTGGGCGTAAACGATGCGCAGATCGAAGCCGTGAGCTTCGGCAAGGAAAAGCCGGCGGTGCAGGGTTCGGGCGAAGAAGCCTGGGCCCAGAACCGTCGCGCTGAAATCCGCTACACCCGGTGATGCAGCAATCCTTGTGGCGTGGTGCGGCCCTGGCGGCCGCCTTGCTCTGCGTATCGGCAGGGTCGCAGGCTGCCTTGTTCGAGGATGACGAGGCGCGCCGCGCCATCCTCGACCTGCGCCAGCGCGTCGAGGCCATGCGACAGCAGACCGACCAGCGCCTCGCCGACGAGAACGGTCAGCTGCGGCGCAGCCTGCTCGACCTGCAGACGCAGATCGAGCAGATGCGCGGCGATCTCGCGCGCATGACCGGCCAGAACGAACAGCTCCAGCGCACGGTCAGCGAACTCCAGTCGCGCCAGACCACCATCGACGACCGGCTCAAGCAGACCGAACCGGCCAAGGTCTCGGTCGATGGTCGCGAGTTCAATGCCGATCCGCGCGAGAAGGCCGATTTCGACGCCGCGCTCGGTATCTTCCGTGCCGGCCAGTTCGCGCAGGCGCAGACCGCTTTTGCCGAATTCGTCAAACGCTATCCGCAAAGCGGCTACAACGCCTCGGCGCTGTTCTGGCTCGGCAACGCGCAGTACGCCACGCGCAACTACAACGAGGCCATTGCGAACTTCCGTTCCATGCTCTCGCTCGCGCCCGACCACGCCAAGGCCCCCGAGGCCGTGCTGTCGATCGCCAATTGCCAGATCGAACTCAAGGACACGCGCGCCGCTCGGCGCACGCTGGAAGACCTGACCAAGGCCTATCCGCAGTCCGAAGCCGCACAGGCCGGCCGCGAGCGTCTCTCGCGCCTGCGCTGATCCAAAGCGGAGCCTTCCGCTTGAGCGCAGCAGCAGCAAACTTTCCTGAAGAAACCTCGCGCGCCGCCGCGGATGTCGTCACCGACGACACCGCAGCGGCGCCTGATTTCGCGCGCCGCTTCGGCGGGCTCGAGCGCCTCTATGGCGTGGACGGCGCCGCGCGCATCCGCAACGCGCACGTGCTCGTCGCCGGCATCGGTGGCGTCGGCTCGTGGGCCGTCGAGGCGCTGGCGCGCAGCGGCGTGGGGCGGCTGACCCTGATCGACCTTGACCATGTGTCGGAGTCGAACATCAATCGCCAGATCCATGCGCTCGAGGCCACCATCGGCCAAGCCAAGGTCGAAGCCATGCGCGAGCGCATTGCGCAGATCAACCCCGAATGCCGTGTGCTCGCGCTCGACGAATTCGTCGAGCCGGACAACTGGCAGGCGCTGCTCGAGGCTTCGCAAGCGGCCAACGGGCCCGTCACCGCCGTCGTCGACGCCTGCGATCAGGTGAAGGCCAAACTCGCAATGGCCGCATGGGCGCGCGCTTCGCGCACGGCCACGTTCGTCACCGTTGGCGCGGCGGGCGGCAAGCGGCAGGCGCACAAGGTCGACGTCGACGATCTGTCGCTCGTCACACACGACCCATTGCTCGCCCAGTTGCGGCAGCGCCTGCGCAAGCTGCACGGCGCCCCGCGCGAGGGCCGCAAGATCGGCGTGACCTGTGTCTTCAGTCGCGAGAGCGTCGCGCCGCCCGATGCCTCGTGCGCCATCGAGGGCGATGGCTCGCTCAACTGCCACGGCTACGGTTCGGTGGTCAGCGTGACCGCAACTTTCGGCCAGTGCGCGGCAGGTTGGGTGCTCGACAAAATAGCGAGCAACGCCGCGCTATAATCTTTGGCTTTGCCGGATCTGATCCGACAAGAGCGAAAAAGAAGAAGTGAAGAGCGAGTGAATGGTTCCGGGACGTTAGCTCAGTTGGTAGAGCAGCGGACTTTTAATCCGTTGGTCACAAGTTCGAATCTTGTACGTCCTACCAGACCCACTCCAAGGTCGCCAATTGCAGCATGCAGTTGGCGATTTTTTTTGCTTGTGCGGCGCGCGCTGCCGAGTCAATGCGCGGGCCACTCGACCCGTCGCGTCAGTCCTCGTCTTCCCACTTCCCCACCACCGTGCCAAGCACCGTGAACGCCACCCGGATCGGCTCGTGCTTCGGGTTCAGCGGAAGTAGCCACCGGCGGCCGTCTTCGTTCTTGAATGACTTGAAGGTGATCTCGCCGGTTTCGTCGAGCCTGGCGATGATGCGGTCGCCGTCCTCGGGCGTGGTCAGCTGGGTGTCGACGAAGACGATCGATCCCGCGGGATAGCTTTTCAGGTGCCCGCTCGGCGCGGTCATGCTGTCGCCGCGCACGCGCAGCGCATAGGTGTGGTCGGGGCTGTGGTGCGCGATGCAGGGCATCCAGCGCTCGACAGGCACGCTGACGGGCGAGGCGCCGTTCCACGCCGCGATGTCGGTCCAGGCGATGAGCGGCACGGTGCCCGGTGTGCCGGGCTCGAAGGCGGGGCCGGTGGGCGGTGTGCGTGCAATCCTGTACGGGGCTGGCGGCTCGTTGGCGCTGTCGCGCGCGGGGCGTGACTGCTGCACTTCGTCCCAGGGCGCGGGGCCGTCGCCCGTGTCGAGCCAGTTGGGGTCGACGCGGTAGGCGCGCGCCAGTGCGAGCAGGCCCATCGAGCGGCCGGTGTCACCACGCTCGATCTTCGAAATATTGGACTGCTTGACGCCTGACGCCGCTTCGGCCTGCTTTTGCGTCATCTTCGCGAACTTGCGTGCGGCTTTCGCGCGAGCGGCAATAGTCTCCATTCGGAGGATTTAATCTCACGCGAATATTCAAGTTGGCCTCTAGAATAGTTTCAGGGGAGTAAAAGGCATGAAACCACGTCAGTTGGTGCGGGCCCGCGGAATTCGAGTGCTCTGTCTGGACCGCACACTGTGTGCGCTCGTGGCCGTACTGGCTGCTGCCGCGCTGGGCTATGGGCTGCGCAGCGGCCTGGATGGGCTGGCGGGCATGGCGCTCTCGGCGCTGGTGGCCGTCGGCTGGGCCGCGAAAGTGCTGTTCGGCGCGACGACGCTCACACGGGCGCGAGCGGTGCGGGCGGCGATAGTGCGAGCGTCGTGCGCACACGAACGCAATCCTTGATGTGCTGCTCGCCGAGCGTGCGCAGGGCGGCGTAGCCCAGCGCTGCCGACACCATCTGGCCGGCGATCGGCACGTATTTGGTGGCCTGTTTGGCCGTGAGCTTGACGCCGGCATGGCGCGCGAGCCGGATCAGCAGGTCGCGCGTCACGAGCCGCCCGACAAGCAGCGCGCCCACGGTGGTGGCTGCCTTCTGAATGCGCTCGCGCTGATGCGGCGCGAGCTTTTCGACCTGCGTGGCCGAAAGCCCGAATTCGGCGCTGATCTGCGGCACGAGCCGCGAGAGCAGGGCGGCGTCGGCGGCCCAGTCGATGCCGGGCAGCGGAACGGCGCTGGCCGCAGCGGCGATCAGCGCCTTGCGCCCGATCAGCCGGCGGCTGCGCTGGATGGCGGCAATCAGTGCATCGTCACCCCGGGCCAATTCGATTGAAGAAGGCATGCGGCAAATCTCCCCTTGGCGCAATTCTCACCCACTCGTCAGGCGGTTGCCAGCGCCTCGAGCTGGTCCGACAGCGCCAGCCAGCGCTCTTCGAGCCGACCGATCTCGTCGTTGAGGGCCTTGAGCCGCTTGCCGGCTTCGGCAATCTCTGCCGCCGGCAGAGGCTCGGCGAGCCGCGCCTCGAGCGCGCTGCGCTCGGTGCCGGCGGCGGCAAGGCGTTCGTCGACCTGGGCCAGCTCGCGCTTGAGCGGCCGGGCCTGATCGTTGCGCTGCTGGCGGTCTTGGGCGTCCTGCTTTCGCTGCTGCGCACTCGCCGGGGGTGCGGCGGCGGGTGCTGCGGCTGCTGCTGCAGGCGGCGGCGCGGCTTCGGGGGCTGCAGCGTTGCTGGCGGCCGCCTCCCGCACCGCCAGCCTGGCTTCTTCGCGCAGGCGCTTGGCTTCGTCGAGCAGGTAGCGCTGGTAGTCGTCGAGGTCGCCATCGAAATCGCCGATGACGCCGCGGCCCACGAGCCAGAACTCGTCGCACACCGAGCGCAGCAGCGCACGATCGTGGCTCACGAGCATGAGCGTGCCCTCGAACTCATTGAGGGCCACCGCCAGCGCCTCGCGCGTGGCGAGGTCGAGGTGATTGGTTGGCTCGTCGAGCAGCAGCAGGTTGGGGCGCTGCCACACCATCATGGCGAGCACCAAGCGCGCCTTTTCGCCGCCGCTCATGGTGCCCACGGGCTGCCTGACCATGTCGCCGCTGAAGTTGAAGCTGCCGAGAAAACCGCGCAGCGCCTGCTCGCCGGTCGCTTCCTTGACGCTGCTGCCGAGGTCGCGCGCCAGCCGCACCATGTGCTCGAGCGGGTTGCTCTCGGGGTGCAGCACGTCGAGCTCCTGCTGGGCGAAGTAGCCGATGTTCAGGCCCTTGCCTTCGGTGACCTGGCCTGCGAGCGCGCCCATTTCGCGCGCGATGGTCTTCACCAGCGTCGACTTGCCCTGGCCGTTGGCGCCCAGGATGCCGATGCGCTGGCCCGCGAGCACGGAGCGGCTGACGCCGCGCAGGATGGTCCTGGGTTCGGCGCCCTCGATGCGGTAGCCGAAGCTCGCATTGCTGATCGAGAGCATCGGGTTCGGAATGTTGCCCGGCTCCTTGAACTCGAAGGTGAAGTCGGCCTCGGCCAGCAACGGCGCGACCTTTTCCATGCGCTCCAGCGCCTTGACCCGGCTTTGCGCCTGCTTGGCCTTGCTGGCCTTGGCCTTGAAGCGGTCGATGAACTTCTGCAGGTGCGCGATCTTGTCCTGCTGCTTGGAGAAGGCGACCTGCTGCTGTTCCATCTGCAGCGCGCGCATGTCCTCGAACTTGCTGTAGTTGCCGCCGTAGCGCGTGAGCTGTGCGTTGGCGATGTGCAGCGTCACGTCGGTCACGGCATCGAGGAACTCGCGGTCGTGGCTGATGACGATCATGGTGCCGGCGTACTTCTGCAGCCAGGCTTCGAGCCAGACCAGGGCGTCGAGGTCCAGGTGGTTGGTCGGTTCGTCGAGCAGCAGCAGGTCGCTCGGGCACATCAGCGCGCGTGCGAGCTGCAGGCGCATGCGCCAGCCGCCGGAAAAGCTGTTGACGGGCTGGTCGAGCTCGTGCGTCTTGAAGCCCAGGCCGAGGATCAGCGCCTGCGCGCGCGGCACCGCATCGTGCTCGCCGGCGTCGGCCAGGTGGGTGTAGGCGTGGGCCAGTTCCATGCCGAGGTCGCCATCGTCGGGGTTGGCCTCGTAGGCGGCCTCGGTGGCAGCAAGGGCCTGGCGCAGCTCGACCAACTGGGTGTCGCCGCCGACGACGAAGTCGGTGGCCGACTCGTCGGTTTCGGGCATGTTCTGGGCCACCTGGGCGAGGCGCCAGTGCCGGGGCACCGAGAAGTCGCCACCGTCTTCGTGCAGCGTGCCGTTGAGCAGCGCGAACAGGGTCGACTTGCCCGCGCCGTTGCGGCCGACCAGGCCGACCTTTTCGCCGGGATTGAGGGTGACGGTGGCGCCGTCGAGCAGAACCTTGGCGCTGCGGCGAAGAATGACGTTCTTGAGAGTGATCATGAAATAGGGGGCCTGAACCGGGGATTATCCCGGGTGGGCGAAATGGGGCGGCCCCATGCGGGTACAGAACGCAGGGGGCGCGAAAGGTTCGCGGAAGTCGCAGAAAAAGACCAGGAACGGCGCTTCTGCGATTTTTGCGTCGTTTTTTTGTCTTACTTCTGCGTTCGGCTGTCCGATGCCAGCAGCGCCTCTCGCGTGACGAGCAGCACCTGGTCCTCGCCGGCAGAGGTTTCGAGCCAGACCACCTCGAGCCGCGGGAAGGCGGCTTCGAAGTGCTCGCGCTCGTTGCCGATCTCGAGCACCAGCACGCCGCGCGCGTTCAGCCGCGAAGGCGCCTCGGCCAGCAGCCGGCGCACGAAGTCCATGCCGTCGGTGCCGCCGGCCAGCGCCAGTTCGGGTTCGGCGCGGTATTCGGCGGGCAGGGCGGCCATGCTCGCGCTGTTCACGTAGGGCGGGTTGCAGAGCACCAGGTCGTAGGGGCCGGGCAGGTTCGCAAGGCCGTCGGATTCGATGAGCCGGACGCGGTCGTCGAGCTGGTGGCGAGTCACGTTGATCGCCGCCACCTCGAGCGCCTCGCGCGAGAGGTCGGCGGCATCCACCGCGATGTCGGGGTAGGTGAGCGCCGCGATCACCGCGAGGCTGCCGTTGCCCGTGCACAGGTCGAGCACGCGCCGGGTGTGTTCGCCCAGCCAGTAGTCGATGCCGCCGTCGGCGATCAGCTCGGCAATGAAGCTGCGCGGCACGATGGCGCGCTCGTCGATGTAGAACGCAACGCCCTGCAGCCAGGCTTCCTTCGTGAGATAGGCGGCGGGCTTGCGCGTGGCGATGCGCTCGTCGAGCAGGGCGTTCACCTTTGCGGCGTCGGCCGGGGAGACGGTGCGTTCGGCCGCCGCGTCGATGTCGTCGAGCGGCAGCTTCAGCCGCCAAAGCACGAGCCAGGCCGCTTCGTCGAACGCGTTGGTGGTGCCGTGGCCGAAGGCGACGCCGGCCTCGATGAGCCGCCTGGCGCCGGCCTCGATGAGCGCGATGACCGTGCTCATGGGGCCTGCGACGCGTCGAGTCGCTCCAGGGTGCGCTTGTAGATGTTCTTGAGCGTCTCGATCGCGGCCACCTCGATGTGCTCGTCGATCTTGTGGATGCTCGCGTTCACGGGGCCGAGCTCAACCACCTGCTTGCAGATCTTGGCGATGAAGCGTGCGTCGCTCGTGCCGCCGCTGGTCGACAGCTCGGTGGCAATGCCGGTTTCGTCGGCGATCGCGGCCTGCACGGCGCCGACGAGCTCGCCGGGGGGCGTGAGAAAGGGCAGGCCGCCGACGGTCCAGGCCAGCGTGCAGTCGACGCCGTGCGCATCGAGCACCGCGCGCACGCGCTGCTGCAGCGATTCGGGCGTCGATTCGGTCGAGAAGCGGAAGTTGAAGTCGATCACGGCACTGCCAGGGATCACGTTGCTCGCGCCGGTGCCCGCGTGGAAGTTGCTGATCTGCCAGCTCGTGGGCTGGAACCATTGGTTGCCGGCGTCCCAGCCGCCGGCCGCATTGATGGCCACCAGTTCGGCCAGTGCCGGCGCCACAGCATGCACCGGGTTCTTCGCAAGGTGCGGATAGGCGATGTGGCCCTGCACGCCGTTCACGGTGAGCCTGCCGCTCATGGTGCCGCGGCGGCCGTTTTTGATCATGTCGCCGCAGCGCTCGACGGCCGTGGGCTCGCCGACGATGCAGTAGTCGATGGTCTCGCCGCGGGCGGTCAGCGCATTGCAGACGACCACGGTGCCATCGACCGCCGGGCCTTCCTCGTCGCTCGTGAGCAGCAGCGCGAGCGCGAGCTTCGGCTCGGGCGTGGCCTGCAGGAATTCCTCGATGGCCACCACGAAGGCGGCGACCGAGGTCTTCATGTCGCAGGCGCCGCGGCCGTAGAGCTGGCCGTCGCGGTGCGTGGGCGTGAACGGATGGCTGGTCCATTGCTCGAGCGGGCCGGTCGGCACCACGTCGGTGTGGCCGGCAAAGACGAGCGTTCGGGTGGCGGCCGACGCATGGCCGGGGCGGCGCACCGCCCACAGGTTGGTCACGCGGAAGTCGGCCGGCCCGCTCTCGATGGTCTCGAGCGTGAAGCCCAGCGCGGCCAGCCGCTCGCCGACGATCCGTTGGCAGCCCGCATCGTCGGGCGTGACGGAAGGGCGCGAGATGAGTTGTTCGGCAAGCTGGAGGGTGCGGGACATCGGGGGCGGTTCTTCTTCTCTATCGGTTCAGAATTTCACGTCGAGCGTGATGTCGGTGAACGTGGGTTCCTCGACCTGGTCCATGAGGCTGCGCTCGTCGGCCTGCGCCTTGGGCGCGGCGCGGTTCTGCAGGCGCCACATCAGGTTGGTGGGGGAGTCGGCATGGGCGAGGCCTTCTTCGCGCGTGATGCGGTTCTCGGTGACGAGGCGCGCGATGTCTTCCTCGAAGGTCTGCGAGCCTTCGGCCATCGACTGCTCCATCGCCTCCTTGACGCCCGAGAAGTCGCCCTTCTCGATGAGCTCGGCCACGAGCGCGGTGTTCAGCATCACCTCGAGCGCCGGCACGCGGCCGCCCGCGGGCGTGCGCAGCAGGCGCTGCGACACGATGGCGCGCAGCGCGCCGCCCAGGTCGCCGAGCAGCGTGGGGCGCACCTCGACCGGGTAGAAGCTCAGGATGCGGTTCAGCGCGCGGTAGCTGTTGTTGGCATGCAGCGTTGCCACGCACAGGTGGCCCGACTGCGCATAGGCGATGGCGGCCGTCATGGTGTCGCGATCGCGGATCTCGCCGATCTGGATCACGTCGGGCGCCTGGCGCAGCGCGTTCTTGAGAGCGACCTGCAGCGACTCGGTGTCGCTGCCCACGTCGCGCTGGTTCACCATCGACTTCTTGTTGGTGTAGGTGAATTCGATCGGTTCCTCGACCGTGAGGATGTGGCCGGAGGCGTGCTCGTTGCGGTAGTCGAGCATCGAGGCCAGCGTTGTGGTCTTGCCCGCGCCGGTGGCGCCCACCATCAGGATCAGCCCGCGCTTTTCCATGATGAGCGTCTTGAGCACGTCGGGCAGGTTCAGGTCGGCGAAGCTCGGGATCGTCGATGCGATGTGCCGCACCACCACCGCATAGCTGCCGCGCTGGCGCATGGCGCTGATGCGGTAGTTGCCGGCGCCCTCGAGCATCACCGCCATGTTGAGCTCGCCGGTGCGCTCGAGCTCCTGGATGCGGGCCTCGGGCACCACTTCGGTCAGCAGCGCGAGCGGCGCGGTGGCCGGCAGCACCTGCGCGTTGATCGGCACGCAGGTGCCGTTGATGCGGATCAGGACCGGGGAGTGCGCCGAAAGATAGATGTCGGAAGCCTTGCGCTCGGCCATCAGACGAAGGATCCGTTCCATCATGTTCATCGGGCGCTCTCCTCGGGGGTGCTGATTGTTCTGGCGAAAGAAGAAAGAATCAGTCGCGCAGCAGGTCGTTGAGCGAGGTGGTCGAGCGCGTCTTGGCGTCGACCTTCTTCATGATGATCGCCGCGTAGGTGTTGTACTTGCCGCCGGGCTTCGGCAGGCTGCCGGCCACGACGACCGAGCCGGCGGGCACGCGGCCGTAGATCACGGTGTCGGTCGCGCGGTCGTAGATCGGCGTGCTCTGGCCGATGAAGACGCCCATCGAGAGCACCGAGTTCTCTTCGACCACCACGCCCTCGACCACTTCGGAGCGCGCGCCGATGAAGCAGTTGTCCTCGATGATGGTGGGGCCGGCCTGCAGCGGCTCGAGCACGCCGCCGATGCCGACGCCGCCCGACAGGTGCACGTTGGCACCGATCTGCGCGCACGAACCCACGGTGGCCCAGGTGTCGACCATGGTGCCTTCGCCCACGTAGGCGCCGATGTTCACGTAAGAGGGCATCAGGATCGCGCCCTTGGCGATGTAGCTGCCGCGGCGCGCCACGGCCGGCGGCACCACGCGCACGCCCGATTCCTTGAGTTCGGCCGCCGACAGGTGCGAGAACTTGGTCGGCACCTTGTCGTAGAAGCCCAGCGAGCCGGCCTGGATCTGCTCGTTGTCCTTGAGGCGGAACGACAGCAGCACGGCCTTCTTGATCCACTGGTGCACGGTCCACTGGCCGACGGCCTCGCGCGTGGCGACGCGCAGCTTGCCGTTGTTGAGTTCGGAGATCACGTGCTCGACGGCCTCGCGCACTTCGGCCGGCGCAGCGCTGGGCGAAAGGTTGGCGCGGTCTTCCCACGCGGCGTCGATGGTTTGTTGCAGTTGCTGGGTCATGAGAAGGTCTCGTTTGAAAAAGAGGAAATGCCGGAAAGGAAGGCGCTCAGCGCGCCTGCGGGCCGGCCTGCACGAAGCGCACGATGCGCTCGGCGGCTTCCACGCATTCGGCCGTTTCGGCCACCAGGGCCATGCGGATGCGGCCGCGGCCGGGATTGGCACCGCGGGGCCCGTGCGTCGTCTCGCGCGCCAGATAGCTCCCCGGCAAAACGGTCACATTGTATTGAGCGTAGAGCGCGCGGGCGAAGGCTTCGTCGTCGCCAGCCCACGCCTCGGGCACGCCCGCCCAGAGGTAGAAGCTGGCGTCGGGCAGGCGCACGTCGAGCACTTGCGCGAGCAGCGGCGTGACGGCCTCGAATTTGGCCCGGTACTTGGCGCGGTTCTCGACGACATGGGCCTCGTCGCCCCAGGCCGCGATGCTGGCCGCGGCCACGGCGCCGCTCATGGCGCTGCCGTGGTAGGTGCGGTAGAGCTGGAAGGCCTGGATGATCGACGCGTCGCCGGCCACGAAGCCGCTGCGCAGCCCCGGCACGTTGCTGCGCTTGGACAGCGAGGTGAGCGCGATCAGGTTCTTGAAGTCGCTGCGGCCGAGCTTCGCGGCGGCTTCGAGGCCGCCGAGCGGCGGCGCGTCGCGGAAGTAGATCTCGCTGTAGCACTCGTCGGCCGCGATCACGAAGCCGTGGCGGTCCGACAGCGCGAACAGCTTCTGCCACTCGTCCTGCGGCATCACCGCGCCCGTCGGGTTGCCGGGCGAGCAGACGAAGACGAGCTGGGTGCGGGCCCAGATGTCCTCGGGCACGCTGTCCCAATCGACGGCGAAATTGCGCGCGGGCACGCTCGGCGCGTAGTAGGGCTCGGCGCCCGAGAGCAGCGCCGCGCCTTCGTAGATTTGATAGAACGGATTGGGCGACACCACCACCGGGGCTGTCGTGCGGCTGCCGTCCACCACCGTCTGTGCGAGCGAGAACAGCGCCTCGCGCGAACCGTTGACCGGCAGCACCTGGGTGGCCGGATCGAGCTTCAATCCGTAGCGGCGCTCGAGCCAGCCGGTGAAGGCGGTGCGCAGCTTCGGGCTGCCGGCCGTGGCGGGATAGGCCGCGAGGGCGTCCATGCCGGCGGCCAGGGCCTCCTTGATGAAAGGCGGCGTGGCGTGCTTCGGTTCACCGATGCCCAGGCTGATGGGCGCGAAGGCGGCATCGGGCGTGACGCCCTCGAACAGGCGCCGCAGCCGCTCGAACGGGTAGGGCTGGAGCTTGGAGAGCAGGGGATTCATGGGGTGCGATTATCGGCGACGGGCGGCCGCCGCCGGGCGGCCGGCGCGCCGGTCAGGTGCCGCTGCGGCGGTAGAACGCGAGCGACCCGGCCAGCGCCAGCAGCATCGCGCCGCAGGTGCGGTCGATCCAGCGCGCGGCGGCGGCGGTCAGCAGCCGCATGGCGCGCGCGCCGACGAAGGCGTAGACCAGCATCACGGCCGCGTCGAGCGAAGCGAACAGCACCGCGATGAGGGCGTACTGCATGCCCTGCGCGGCCGCGGGATCGATGAACTGCGGCAACAGCGCCGAGCAGAACAGGTAGCCCTTCGGGTTGGTGACGGCCACCAGGAACGACTTGAAGAACACCTTGCGGCCTTCGCCGGGCATGCCGGCCGGCAGCGCGCCGGCCGATCCACGGGGCGCATCGAAACTGCCGCCCCTGGAGCGCAGCATACGCACCCCGAGCCATGCGAGGTAGGCCGCGCCGACCCATTTGAGCATCGAGAACCAGAATTCCGACGCCGCGAGCAGCGCACCCAGGCCCAGCGCCACCGCGCCGACCAGCACGAAGTCGGACAGCACGGCGCCCCCGATGCCCGGCAGCGCACCGCGCACGCCGCGCCGCGAGCCGTTGCTGAGCGCCAGCAGTACCGTGGGGCCGGGCGTGGCGATCGCGGCCAGTGCGACGATGGAGAACAGCAGGGCGGTGGCGAGCGTCATGGCGGCGGCCTTCGTTCGGGTGGGTTCAGATCTTCTTGACCAGCACCTGGCTCTTGCGGTCCCAGTTGTATTTGCGCTTGCGCGCCTCGGGCAGCCAGTCGGGGTTGACCTGCTGGAAACCGCGCTTGAGGAACCAGTGCATGGTGCGCGTGGTGAGCACGAAGATGCTGTCCAGGCCCATGGCCTTGGCGCGGTGCTCGATGCGCTTGAGGATGCGCTCGCCGTCGCCCTGCGACTGCGACTGCGGCGACACCGTGAGCGCCGCCATCTCGGCGGTGCGCGCCTCGGGGTAGGGGTAGAGCGCGGCGCAGCCGAAGATCACGCCGTCATGCTCGATGACCGTGTAGTGGCCGACGTCGCGCTCGATCTCGGTGCGGTCGCGCTTGACCAGCGTGCCGTCGCGCTCGAACGGCTCGATCAGCTGCAGGATGCCGCCGATGTCGTCCACCGTGGCCTCGCGCAGGCTTTCGAGCTTCTCGTCGATCACCATGGTGCCGACGCCGTCGTGCACGTAGATCTCGAGCAGCAGCGACCCGTCGAGCGCAAAGGGCAGGATGTGGTTGCGCTCCACGCCGGCCTTGCAGGCCTTCACGCAGTGCTGCAGGTAGAAGGCCGTGTCGGTGGGCTTCTGCGGCGGCGGCAGCGAGGCCAGCAGCCGCTCGGCGGCGGCCAGTGGCAGCTCGGTGTCGATCGGGTTGTCTTCGCTCTCGGGCAGTTCGCTGTCGATGCGGATGCCCGGGACCTCGGTCAGGAAGATCAGCTTGTCGGCTTGAACGGAAATGGCCACGCTGGTGGCAACGTCTTCCATCGTGAGGTTGAAGGCCTCGCCGGTGGGCGAGAAACCGAACGGCGAGATCAGCACCATGGCGCCGAAATCGAGCGTCCGGCGGATGCCCGCGGCATCGACCTTGCGCACCAGGCCCGAATGCTTGAAGTCCACGCCGTCGACCACGCCGATTGGCCGCGCGGTGATGAAGTTGCCCGAGATCACGCGCACCGTCGAGCCCGCCATCGGCGTGTTCGGCAGGCCCTGGCTGAACGCGGCCTCGATCTCGTAGCGCAGCTGGCCCGCGGCTTCCTGCGCTGAGTCGAGCGCCACTTCGTCGGTGATGCGGATGCCGTGCGAATAGCGCGCCTCGTGCCCCTTGGCCGCGAGCTGCTCATTGACCTGCGGCCGAAAGCCGTGCACCAGCACGACCTTGACGCCCATGCTCTGGATCAGCGCCAGGTCCTGGGCGATGTTCTGCAGCTTGCCGGCCGCGATCGCCTCGCCCGCCAGTGCGACCACGAAAGTCTTACCGCGGTGCGTGTGGATGTAGGGCGCGACCGAGCGGAACCAGGGCACGAAGGTGAAGTTGAAGACGGTGGACATGGGGCGTGATTGTGCAGCCACCGATAATCGCCGGTTCCCCGATTTTCGATATCCCTTGACGACCACCACGCCTTCGCCCTCCCTTCGCATCGACTTTCCCGAATCGCTGCCGGTTTCAGCCCGGCGCGAGGAAATCATGGCCGCCATTCAGGCGCACCAGGTGGTGATCGTCTGCGGTGAAACCGGTTCGGGCAAGACCACCCAGCTGCCGAAGATCGCGCTGGCGCTGGGCCGCGGCAAGCTCAACGCGCCGCCCGGCAAGGGGCGCCTGATCGGCCACACGCAGCCGCGGCGCATCGCCGCGAGCTCGGTCGCCAAGCGCATTGCCGAAGAGCTGAAGACGCCGCTCGGCGACGTGGTCGGCTTCAAGGTGCGCTTCCAGGACCGGCTCTCGCGCGATGCCTCGGTCAAGCTCATGACCGACGGCATCCTGCTGGCCGAGACGCAGACCGATCCGCTGCTCAAGGCCTACGACACGCTGATCATCGATGAGGCCCACGAGCGCTCGCTGAACATCGACTTCCTGCTCGGCTACCTGCGCGAGATCCTGCCGCGCCGGCCCGACCTGAAGGTGATCGTGACCTCGGCGACCATCGACGCCGAGCGCTTTGCCAATCACTTCGCGTCGGCCAAGGGGCCGGCGCCGACAGTGTTTGTGTCAGGCCGAACCTTTCCGGTCGAGCAGCGGTACCGGCCGTTCGAGGAATCGCGCGAGCACGACCTGAACGACGCGATCGCCGACGGCGTCGACGAGCTCTGGCGCGACCCGCACAACGCGGGCGACATCCTGGTCTTCCTGCCGGGCGAGCGCGAGATCCGCGAGGCGGCCGACCACCTGCGCCGGCATCTCGCGCACCAGCCGCTATTTCGCAACGCCGAGGTGCTGCCGCTGTTCGCGCGGCTGTCGGGCCCCGAGCAGGACCGCATCTTCGACGGCCACACCGGCCGCCGCATCGTGCTGGCCACCAACGTGGCCGAGACCTCGCTCACCGTGCCGGGCATCCGCTACGTGATCGACACCGGCACCGCGCGCGTCAAGCGCTACAGCTTCCGCAGCAAGGTCGAGCAGTTGCTCGTCGAGCCGATCAGCCAGGCCGCGGCGAACCAGCGCGCGGGCCGTTGCGGCCGCGTGGCGGACGGCATCTGCATCCGGCTCTACGACGAGAAGGATTTTGACGGCCGCCCGCGCTTCACCGATCCCGAGATCCTGCGCTCGTCGTTGGCGGGCGTGATCCTGCGCATGAAGTCGCTGCGGCTCGGCGACGTGGCGCGCTTTCCGTTCCTGGAGGCGCCGTCGCCGCGCGCCATCGCCGACGGCTACCAGCTGCTCAACGAACTCGGCGCGGTGGACGACGCGAACGAGCTCACCGCCACCGGCGTCGAACTGGCCCGGCTGCCGCTCGACCCGCGCGTGGGCCGCATGATCCTTGAGGCGCGCACGCGCGGTGCGCTCGAAGAGGTGCTGGTGATCGCCTCGGCGCTCAGCGTGCAGGACGTGCGCGACCGGCCGATGGACGCGCAGCAGCAGGCCGACCAGGCACATTCGAAGTTCGACGACGAGAAGAGCGAGTTCAGCGGCTACCTGCGGCTGTGGAAGTGGATCGCCGATGCGCGCGGGGGGCATGGTGCCGCGCCGCGCGGTCGCGTGGCGCCTTCTAAAGCATCACCTGTGATGGGGGCCGAAGGCCCTCATCACAAGCTCAGTAACCGCCAGTACGAGCAGCTGCTGCGCCAGAACTTCATCAACATCCGGCGCGTGCGCGAATGGCGCGACATCCATTCGCAGCTGCTCACGGTCGTGACCGAGCACAAGTGGCGCATCAACCAGGAACCGGCAGGCTACGAAGCGCTGCACCTGTCGATGCTCGCGGGCCTGCTCGGCAACGTCGGCTGGAAACTCGAGGACGACGAGGCCTACCTGGGCGCGCGCGGCATCAAGTTCTACAAGCATCCAGGCGCACACCTGAAGAAGAAGCCCGGCCGCTGGATCGTCGCGGCCGAACTGGTCGAGACCACGCGGCTCTTCGGCCGCGGCATCGCCAACATCGAACCGCAGTGGCTCGAAGAGGTGGCGGGCCACCTGCTGAAGAAGCAGCTGCTCGATCCGCACTGGGAGAAGAAGGGCGCGCAAGTCGCGGCGCTCGAGCGCGCGACGCTGTACGGCCTGGTGGTGTACAGCGGGCGCCGCATCGACTTCACGCGCGTCGATCCGGTGGCGGCGCGCGAGATCTTCATCCGCGAAGCGCTGGTCGGCGGGCAATGGGACACCAAGTTTGCGTTTCTCGCGGCCAACCGCAAGCTGGTGCGCGAGGTCGAAGGGCTCGAGCACAAGTCGCGCCGGCAGGACGTGCTGGTCGACGACGAGCTGATCTTCGCCTTCTACGATGCGCAGCTGCCTGCCGACGTGGCGAGCGGCATCACGTTCGAGAACTGGTACCGGCAGGCGTCCAGGGAACAGCCGCGCCTGCTGTTCCTGAGCCGCGAGGAGCTGATGCGCCACCAGGCGGCCGGCATCACCACGCAGTCGTTCCCGTCGACGCTGCGGCTCGGCGGTGTGGATTGCGCTGCCACCTACCTGCACGAGCCCGGCGATCCGAAGGACGGCCTCACGGTCAGCGTGCCGCTGTTCGTGCTCAACCAGGTGAGCGAGGAGCGCTGCGAATGGCTGGTCACGGGCATGCTCAAGGACAAGATCCAGGCGCTGCTCAAGAGCCTGCCGCAACGCCCGCGCTCGCGGCTGGTGCCGCTGCCCGACACCGCGGCAAGGCTGGCCGCCGAACTGTCGGCGCCCGAGGTCTTCGGCACCGGCTCGCTCACCGACGCGCTGCTCAAGCGCGTGCGCGATGCCACGAGCCTCGACGTGAAACGTGCCGACTTCAAGCTCGACATGCTGGCGCCGCACCTGTTCATGAACCTGCGCATCGTCGACGAGCACGGCCGCCAGCTCGGCATGGGCCGCAACCTCGGTGCGCTCAAGGCCGAACTCGGCGCGCAGGCCCGCGGCGCTTTCCAGGCGCTCGCGGGCCTCAACGTGAAGGCCTCTTCGCCATCGACGGCGCGCGGGCCTGCGGCCGAAGCCGAAGCGGGCGTGCAGTCAGCAGGCAAGGCTGCGGCGGCGCCCACCACGCCCAGCCTGCCCGCGGGCCAGCGCTACACGAGCTGGAGCTTCGGCGAACTGCCCGAGCTCATGGAGGTGCGCCGCGGCGCGCAGTCGTTGATCGGTTTTCCGGCGCTGCGCGACGAAGGCGATGCGGTCACGATCGAGGTCTTCGACGAGCCCGCGGTGGCCGCGGCCAAGCACCGCGCGGGCCTGCGCCGGCTGTTCGCGCTGCAACTGAAGGACGCGCTCAAGTACCTCGAGAAGAACATCCCCGATCTGCAGAAGATGGCGGTGGCCTACATGCCGCTCGGAACGTCGGAAGAGCTGCGCGCGCAGATCATCGACGTGGCGATCGACCGTGCCTTCCTGCAGGAACCGCTGCCCACCGACGAGCCCGCCTTCAAGCGCCGGCTCGAGGAAGGGCGCGGCCGGCTCACGCTGATCGCGAACGAGGTGGCGCGCCTCGCCGGCGGCATCCTGGCCGAATACGCGGCGGCCGCGCGCAAGATCAAGGACACCAAGCTGCAGCCCGAGTCGGTGCAGGACGCCGCGCAGCAATTGCAGCGGCTGGTCGGCAAGCGGTTCATCGCCGAGGCGCCATGGGGCCAGTTGCAGCACTTTCCGCGCTACCTGAAGGCGATCGTGCTGCGGCTCGACAAGCTGCGCGGCGACCCCGCGCGCGATGCCGCCAAGCTGGCCGAGCTGCGACCGCAGGAGCAGCGCTACTGGCGGCTCGTGGCGGAGCGCAAGGGCGTGGTGGACGAGCGCATGCTCGAATTCCGCTGGCTGCTCGAGGAGTTGCGCGTGAGCTTCTTCGCGCAGGAACTGCGCACGCCGCAGCCCGTGAGCGTCAAGCGGCTCGACAAGGCCTGGGCCCAGTTGCAGGCCTGACGCGCGCCAACGAAGGAGTGCGGCCGAAAAAAAGCCCGCGGGGTGCCGCGGGCTCTTTGGTGGGTGCGATACCCAGGGCCGCTATATGCGTCCCATGAGCACCAGGATGACGACGATCAGCACGACAAGGCCCAGACCGCCGCTGGGCCAATAGCCCCAGCTCCGGCTGTAGCCCCAGCTCGGCAGCGCGCCGACCAAAAGCAATATCAGGATGATCAGCAGAATGAACGAGAGGGACATGCGTTTCTCCTGGCGTTGTTGTGATGCGCTCGATGCTGGGTGCCGAGCGACAGAAAAAACGCCGGATAGCCGCTTCTTCGGCGGTCAGGACTGTCCTACCGCTGCCGTCGGGCAGCGCGCGGGTCAGAGCTTCGCAAGCCGCTCGAGTGCGGCGCGCAGCGTCTCGTCCTTCTTGGCGAAACAGAAGCGCACCACGCGCTGGTCGAAGCCGTTGCCATAGAACGCCGACAGCGGGATTGCCGCCACGCCGATCTCGCGCGTGAGCCAAAGGCAGAACTCGGCTTCCGACAGGTCGCTCACCGCCGAGATGTCGACGCACTGGAAGTAGCTGCCTTCACTGCGCAGCAATTTGAAGCGCGTCTTCTCGGCCAAGCCGGCCGCGAACAGGTCGCGCTTGCGCTGGTAGAACGCGGGCAGCTCGAGGTAGGGCGCCGGTGCACCCATGTACTGCGCAAGCGCATGCTGCATCGGCGTGTTCACGGTGAACACGTTGAACTGGTGCACCTTGCGGAATTCGGCCATGAGCGGCGCGGGCGCAGCCACGTAGCCGACCTTCCAGCCGGTGACGTGGTAGGTCTTGCCGAAGCTGCTCACGATGAAGCTGCGCGCCGCCAGGCCGGGGAAGCGCGCCACGCTCTCGTGCTGCGCGCCGTCGAACACCATGTGCTCGTAGACCTCGTCGGCAATCACCAGCACCTCGGTGGGCGCGAGCAGTTCCTCGAGCCGGCGCATCTCGGCCGCGGTCCAGACGGTGGCGCTCGGGTTGTGCGGCGTGTTGACGATGATGGCGCGCGTACGCGGCGTCAGCGCGGCCGCGATGCGGTCGAAGTCGGGGCGGAAGGTGCCGGGCGTGAGCGGCACGCGCACCACGCGCCCGCCGGCCAGCTCGATGTTCGGCACGTAGCTGTCGTAGCACGGCTCGAGCACGATGACCTCGTCGTCGGCGCGCACCACCGCGAGGATGGCGGTAATGATGGCCTGGGTCGCGCCGGCCGTGACCGTGATCTCGTCGGCGGCGCTGTAGCTGCGGCCATAGACCGCCGAGATCTTGTCGGCAATGGCCTGCCGCAGCGCCGGGATGCCCGGCATCGGCGGGTACTGGTTGTGGCCCGCCGCCATCGCGGCCGTGACGTCGTCGAGCAGCTTCGGGTCGCAGTGGAAATCGGGAAAACCCTGCCCGAGGTTGACCGCATTCTTCTCGGCCGCGAGCGCGGACATCACGGTGAAGATGGTGGTGCCCACGGCGGGCAGCTTGGTGGCGATCTCGGGCGTGCGGGGGGACGAATGAACAGTACTCATGGTGATCGTGGGGTCGGATGTTCTGCTGCTTCGGCGTTCCTTCGTGAAACACCGCGGAACCGGCTTTGCCGGGCCGCTGGTGTTGCCCCCGGAAGGGGGTTGGCGAAGCGACACGAAGTGCGCGAAGACTGGGGGTGATCCTATAACTCGTAGTCTTGCTGGTGGCCGCTCAGGGCCTTCGCGATCAGGTTGCGGTCGAGGCGGTCGGACAGCAGCTCGGCAAACTTGAACACGAAGTTGCGCAGGTAGGCGCTGCGCTTGAAGGCCACGCGCGCGATGTTCTGTCCGAACACGTGGCCCATCGGGCGCACGACGAGGTCGGCGTTCGACTCGTCGCGCACGGCCATCTCGGCCACGATGCCCACGCCGAGGCCCAGGCGCACGTAGGTCTTGATCACGTCGGAGTCGATTGCCTCGAGCGCGATGCGCGGCGTGAGCTTCTTCTGCGCAAAGGCATGGTCGATGCGCGTGCGGCCCGTGAAAGACGGGTGGTAGGTGATGATCGGTTCGAGCGCCAGGTCCTCGAGCGAGATGCGCTCCCGGGCGGCGAGCGGATGGTCTTTCGGCAGCACCAGCACGTGCTGCCATTCGTAGCAGGGCAGGGTCACGAGATCGGCATAGTCGGCGAGCGACTCGGTCGCGATGCCGACCTCGGCGATCTCGTCGATCACCATGCGCGCCACCTGGTCGGGCGAGCCCTGGTGCAAGCTCACGTTGACCTTCGGGTACGCCTCGCGCAGTTTCGCCACCGGCACCGGGAGCACGTAGCGCGCCTGCGTGTGGGTGGTCGCGATCGACAGCGTGCCGCTGTCCTGGGCGCTGAACTGCTCGCCGATGCGACGCAGGTTGCCGACCTCGCGCATGATCAGCTCGATGCTCGCAATGACGTGCTGGCCCGGCTCGGTGATGCGCTTCAGCCGCTTGCCATGGCGCGCGAAGATCTCGACACCGAGCTCTTCCTCGAGCTCGATGATGGCCTTGGACACGCCAGGCTGCGAGGTGTGGAGCGCTTTCGCTGCCTCCGTCAGGTTCAGGTTGCGCCGCACGGCTTCCTGAACAAACTTGAACTGGTGCAGATTCATATCAAATTCCGTCTTATTACGGAATTCATTATGCCTTTGAAGTCTATTGAAATTTCAAGGACATCAAGGCTTGCTTGCAATTCTGGCGAGCAGGTCCACCAGTTCGGGTTCTTCCCCGACGGTGCGCGCCAGATCGAAGCGCACGGCGGGCCACGCCTGGCGCAGCGCGTCCATCTGCAGCGGCAGGTCTTCGCGCGCATGCTTGCCCATGCCGAGGAACAGCGGAACGATCCGCAGCGCCGTGGCGCCGCTGGCGATCAGGGCGGCCGCGGCGGTGTGCAGGTCGGGCGTGGCGAGTTCCATGTAGGCGCAGACCACGCGCGCCTGCGGATCGAGCGCGGTCAGGCGCGCCGCGACCGCTTCGATCGGCTCGCGCCAGCGCGCGTCGCGCGAGCCGTGGGCCAGCAGCACGATGCCTCTTGCGTTCTCCGCGGCCGCCATCGTCGCTACCTTCGAAGCACCAGCCAGCTGAAGGCCGCCAGCGACATCACCGTGTAGATGAGCCCCGGTGCGCCGGCCGTGAGCATGGGCGACCAGTTGCTCAGATTCCCGAGATAGCCGAACACGTTGTTGAGCAGGAAGAAGCTGATGCCGATCATCACGCCGCCGAACACATAGGTGGTGATGCCGGCCTGACGGAAATGCAGGTAGGCGAAGGGCAGCGCGAGCACCACCATCACGAGGCACGACAGCGGATAGAAGACCTTGCGCCAGAACTGGATCTCGTAGCGCTGCGCGGTCTGGCCGTTGGCCTCAAGGTGGCGGATGTAGTCGAACAGGTCGATGGTGCCCATGCGGTCGGGCCGCAGCAGCGCCACCGAAACCATCTCGGCGGTGAGCGTGGTCGGCCAGTCGAGCTGCGGCTCCTTGGCGGTCACGATGCGCGCCTTGTCGGCAGTGCTCCGGGTGTCGTAGTCCTGGGTTTCGACGTCGGTCAGTGTCCAGTGCTCTTCGTGGATGCGCGCTGAGGCGGCGACGATCTGCTTGCGTACATAGCCGTTCTCGTCGAACTCGAAAATGCGCGCGTTCTTGAGCGAGCCGTCGCGGCCGATCGTGAGAACGTTCACCGCATAGGAGACGTTCTCGCGCTTTTCCTTGAGCCAGGCGCCGGTGTTGCCGACGAACGAATAGGTGCCCTGGTAGCGCGACTTGAGCAACTGGCCGGTGCGCTCGGAGGCCGGTGCGATGTAGTCGCCAATGGCGAAGGTCAGCACGACGAAGCCCAGGCCCAGCAGCAGCAGCGTGCGCAGCGCGCGCCACGGACCGAGCCCGCTGGTGCGCAGGATGGTGTATTCCGAACTCTGCGCGAGCCGCGCCATCACGAAGATGCAGCCGATGAGCACCGTGATCGGGAGCAGCTCGTAGAGATGGCTCGGGATCAGCAGGGTCACGTAGATCAGCGCCTGCGCGGGGCCGTAGGCCAGGCTCTCGGGCCGGCCGACCGACTGCAGCTCGTCGACGAAGTCGAAGAAGAAAAAGAGGCTCAGGAAGCCGAGGGTGACGAAAGCCACGGCTTTCAGCACCTCGACGTAGATCAGGCGGCGGATGGTTCTCACGGGGACGGATCGGTTTTTGAGGACGGCAGCCCGCCGGCCATCACGCGCTCGGCCCTGCGGCGCCGGCCCCAGTTGTTGTTGCGCAGTGTCAGCCACACGAGCGCCACGACCATGACGCCGCCATGCAGCAGCAGCATGAACGAGCCCATGCCGAAGCGGCCGCTGCTGATCCAGCTCTGGCCGAGGTTGAGCATGTTGTAGTAGACGACGAAGGCGAACAGCGCAAACAGCAGGTTGCCGCTGCGCCCCACGCGCGGATTGACACTCGAGACGGTGAGCGCGAGCAGCACGAAATTGACCGCCGCGAGCAGCATGCCCAGGCGCCAGGCCAGCTCGCCCTGGCTGACGTCGCCCGGTTCGCGCAGCAGCTGCAGCGTGGGCTTGGCGCGCACCGGCGTGCTGTCGGTCGCGAAATCGCTGTTGCCACCGGCGCGCGTGCCGTAGGTTTCAAATTCGCTGATCTTCAGGCCCGATGTGGGCAGCAGTGGCCGCTCGAGCCGCTGGCCGTTGCTCAGCATCAGGTAGCGGTTGTTGCCGATGTCCTCGATGCGGCCGCTGCGCGCCGATGTGGTGATCTGCAGGTTGCGCTCGATGGACCAGATGAACACGTTCGTGGCCGTGGCGTTGTCGGGCGTGTCCTTGTCGATGAAGAACACGCGCATGCGGCCCGACGACTCACGGAATTCGCCCGGCGAGACCCGCTCGATGTCGCTGCGGCGCTCGTACTGGGCGCGCATGCCGATCGTCTGCGAATTGGCCCAGGGCCAACCGACCAGCGCCATGACGGCGATCAGCAGCAGCACCGGCCATGCGAAGCGGAACAGCGGCTGGACGAAATCGACCAGGCCGCGGCCGCTGGAAAACCAGATCACCATCTCGCTGTCGCGGTACATGCGCGAGAGGGTGCCCACGATGGCGACGAACAGGCTCAAGCTCAGGATGGTCGGCATGTAGCCGAGCACCGTGTAGGCCATCACGAGGAACACTTCGGAAGGATTCACGCTGCCCTTGGAGGCGAGGCCGAGCGTGCGGATCAGCATCATGGTCATCACGATCGTGACCAGGACCACGAGGGTCGCTCCGAAGCTGCGCGACAGCTCCTTGCGTAGGGAAGAATGGAATAACATCGTTCGAGGAAAAAAAGGATTATGGACTTTCAGCTCAAGACCCTCACCGTCGCGCGCGCCGCGGCCGAAAAATCCGACATCCTGATCGTGCTGGTCGGCAGTGCGCCGCTCACCACCCGGGACCCGCTCTCCGCCCTGATCGCCAGCGCCCGCAAGGCCGGCGACCTGCCCGACAAGGCCGGCAAGGTGCTTGCGCTCTACCATCCCGACGAGGTGGTGGCCTCGCGCGTGGTGCTCGCGGCCATCGGCGACGGCCAGCCCGCGTCGGTGCGCAGCGCCGTGATCGCGGCGGTCAAGGCGGCCAAGGCCCAGGCGCCCAAGCGGGTGGTGATGGTGTTCGCCCAGGAGGCCGATGGCGCCGCCGTGGCGAGCGCGGTGGCGGCCGCGGCCGATGCCAGCTACGTCTACACCACCACCAAGTCGAAGGCCTCTAACGGGGAGGGCGGGCGCAGCGTCCGCACCCTGGTGCTCGGCGTGATCGACGCCGCAGTGGTGACCCGAGCCTTCGACGAGGCTCGCGCCACCGTGTCCGGCATCGAGCTCGCCAAGGAATGGGGCAATCGGCCCGGCAACCACTGCACGCCCACGCTGCTGGGCGAGGCTGCCCAGGAACTCGGCCGGCTGCCGCGCATGAAGGTCGAAGTGCTTGGCCCCAAGGAAGTGCAGAAGCTCGGCATGGGCTCGTTCGCCGCGGTGGCGCAGGGCTCGGCCGAGCCGCTGCGCTTCATCGTGCTGCGCTACCAGGGCGGCCCGAAGGACCAGGCGCCCGTGGTGCTGGTCGGCAAGGGGATCACCTTCGACACGGGCGGGGTCTCGCTCAAGCCGGCCGCCGAGATGGACGAGATGAAGTTCGACATGTGCGGCGCCGCCAGCGTGCTCGGCACCTTCCGCGCGCTCGGCGAGATCCAGCCGGCCATCAACGTGGTAGGCCTGGTGCCGGCGTGCGAGAACATGAACGACGGCCGCGCGCTCAAGCCCGGCGACGTGGTCACGAGCATGAGCGGGCAGACCATCGAGGTGCTCAACACCGACGCCGAGGGTCGCCTGGTGCTGTGCGATGCGCTCACCTACGCCAAGCGCTTCGAGCCGGCGGCCGTGATCGACATTGCCACGCTCACGGGCGCGTGCGTGGTCGCGCTCGGCGGCGTGCGCAGCGGCCTGTTCACCAGCGACGACGCGCTCGCCACCGCGCTGCAGGCGGCCGGTGACGCGTCGCAAGACCGCTGCTGGCGCATGCCGCTCGACGACGACTATGCCGAAGGCCTGAAGACCAACTTCGCCGACGTGGCGAACGTGGCAGGCCGCGCCGGCGGCGCCATCACCGCAGCCAAGTTCTTGCAGCGCTTCGCGGGCGATTTCGCCTGGGCGCACCTCGACATCGCCGGCACCGCCTGGAAGAGCGGGGCGGCCAAGGGCGCCACCGGCCGGCCGGTGGGCCTGCTGGTTTCGTACCTGATGGAACGTGCGCGCAGCAGTGCTGCAGCGGCCTCGCCCAAGGCCGCGAGCAAGAAAGCCGCCGCCCCACGCAAGGCCCGGTCCGCGCAGTGACGGAGATCGGCTTCCACTTCAACACGCCGGACAAGGCCAACTACGCCTGCCGGCTGCTCCGCAAGGCCGTCAATGCGCGCGGGCTGCGCGTGGTGGTGGTTGGCGAGCCGCCGATGCTCGACGCGATCGATGCGGCGCTTTGGCAGCTTTCGCCTTCGGACTTCATCGCGCATTGCCGTGCCGATGCGCCGGCGCACCTGCTGAGCCGCTCGCCGGTCGTTCTCTGCGCCGAGGGCGCCGACGCCGCGTCGCTGCCGCACCGCGAGATGCTCGTGAACCTCGGGCCGGCGGTGCCGTCGGGCTTCGAGCGCTTCGAGCGGCTCATCGACATCGTGAGCAGCGAGGCCGATGACCGGCAGATCGGCCGCGCGCGGTGGCGCCACTATGCCGACCGCGGCTATCCGATCCAGCCGCACGATTTTGCAAGGAGCGCTTCCTGATGGCCAGCACGCTGCGCACGCCGCCCCGGTTCGTTCCAACCTTGACCACCGTGCTCGACCTGCCGGCCGAGCCCGTTGCCGCGGCGGCCAAGCCGGCCGAGGCCGCGCCGCCGATCGACCCGGCCGAAGCGGTGGCATTGCCGCCCGCGGCTCAGCGATCCGAAGCCGACATCGTGCGCCTCGAAGAGCAGCTTCTGCACCGTGTTTTGCAGCGCGTCGACCTCTCGCTCGAGGAGCGATTGAGCGACACCGTGGCGGCCGCGGTGCAGCAGCAGCTCGATGCCATGGTGCCCCGCCTGCGGGAGGAAATCGAGGCCGTGCTGCGCGCTTTGGTGATCGAAGCCATGGCCGCCGAACTCTCCGAAAACCCAGGGTCTACGCCAACTTAATGCTTGTAAGGGTTCGGCTAAACTGCGCGCCAGGTCGGAGGGCGTGAGGGTGCCGCTGGTCTGCGGCGCGAAACTTGCGAGGTCTGCGCGCCCGGATCACACGACCGGTTTCTTGGTTTTATATCTATCCATGTTCTGGAGGTTCTCATGCAATTGAAATGGACTGCGGTCGCATTGGCTGCAATCACGCTCGTGGCTTGCGGCAAGAAGGAAGAAGCTGCTGCACCGGCCGCTTCGGCGCCCACGGCTGCGGCCCCGGCAGCTGCAGCACCTCCGGCAGATGCGCTTGTCGTGAAGATCGGCCATGTGGCGCCGACCAGCGGCCCGATCGCCCACCTCGGCAAGGACAACGAGTTCGGCGCCCGGATGGCCATCGAGGACCTGAACGCGAAGAACCTCAAGATCGGCGACAAGGTCGCGAAGTTCGAGCTCGTTGCCGAAGACGATGCCGGCGATCCGAAGCAGGGCACGGCCGTGGCGCAGAAGCTGGTCGACAGCAAGGTCAACGGCGTTGTGGGCCACCTCAACTCGGGCACCACGATTCCGGCCTCCAAGCTCTACAGCGACGCGGGCATTCCCCAAGTCTCGCCGTCGGCAACGAACCCCAAGTACACCCGCCAGGGTTTCAAGACCACGTTCCGCGTGGTGGCCGACGACACGCAGCTCGGCGGCACGCTGGGCAAGTACGCCGTCGAGACGCTCAAGGGCAAGAACATCGCCGTGATCGACGACCGGACGGCCTATGGCCAGGGCGTTGCCGAAGAATTCGAGAAGGCCGCCAAGGCCGCCGGCGCCACCATCGTCGGCCACGAATTCACCACTGACAAGTCGACCGACTTCAACGCCATCCTGACCAAGCTCAAGGCCGCCAAGCCCGACGTGCTGTTCTTCGGCGGCATGGACGCCGTCGGCGGCCCGATGCTCAAGCAGGTCAAGCAGCTCGGCCTGAACGTCAAGTTCATGGGCGGCGACGGCCTGTGCACCGGTGAACTGCCGAAGCTCGCTGGCGATGCCATCGGCGAAGACATGGTGGTGTGCGCCGAGGCGGGCGGTGTCGACGGCGACTTCAAGCAGCCGCTCGACGACTTCAAAGCCAAGTTCAAGACCAAGAACGGCGTCGACGTGCAGATCTATGCACCGTACGTCTACGACGCGGTCAACGTGCTGGCCGAAGCCATGGTCAAGGCCGGCTCGGCCGACCCCGAGAAGTACCTGCCCGAAGTCGGCAAGGTCGAGTACAAGGGCGTGACCGGCCCGATCGCCTTCGACGAGAAGGGCGACATCAAGAACGGCGCGCTGACGCTGTTCACGTACAAGGGCGGCGTGCGCACGCAGATCGCCGTGGTGCGCTGATTTGATGCCGACGGCGCGCAGCAATGCGCGCCTCGAACAAAAGGGCCCCTCGGGGGCCCTTTCTTATTTGGGAGCGCCTGCCGCGGCGCGCTCAGGCCAGCGTGGCCAGGCCCGAAGGGCGGTCGGTGTTGCAGTAGTCGATGAAGGCGTCGAGATCGCGCGACTTGTCGAAGACGGCGTCGGCGCCCAGAGCCTCGCATCGGGCGCGGATGTCGGCCGTCACGTAGTTGCTGAGCACCACCACGCGCTGGCCCGGGCCGCGGGCGGTGCAGCCGGCGAGCACGCCTAGGCCGGAGCCTTCCTTCAGGAACAGGTCGACGATGAGCAGTTGCCAGTCTCTGGGATGTGCAGCGAGCCAGGCGAGCGCATCGGACTCGGTTTCGGCGAAGCCGACGACCTGGCCGTCGACCAGATCTTCGAGGGCCGGGACCAGGTTGTCCCTGATGGTCTTGTTGTCCTCTACGAGGAACGTGATGAGGGCCATGCCGTGGTTTCGCCTTGAGAACCAATAGCGTAACGTGCCAGATGAGTTGACTGCGTAGGAGAAGGGAGACGGAGAGTTCCGTTCTGTCGAGAAGAAAGCCCGCCGCGGCGGTCAGTCTGCGGCACCGGACCGAATCTGGGCCTTGAGCTCCTCGGCCTCGGCCTGGCTTTCGTCGCGCTGGGCCGTGATCTCGAGGCGCTTCTCGATTTCTTCGCTCAGCGCCGCATTCACCTCCGCCAGTGTTTCGGCCGACCGGGCGAGCTTTTCTTCGAGCTGGCTGGTGTGCTCGATGGCCTGTGCCACTTCGCCGATCTGGACTTCTTCGGGCAGCTCTTGCCCGAGCACCGTGTTCACGACCGCCAGGTTGTCGGAGGCCCGCTGGACATCGGCCGCAACTGCTTCCGTCTTCTCCAGTGTCCGTTCGAGCGACGTGTCGTCACGCGACGAATTTGTTTTTTGTCCGGACATCCGGGCTCCTTTGCAGACGTGAAAGTAAGACCTTTGGATCGTACCGCCAGACGGCTGCACCGGGCAGGAGCGTCCCTGTTGCCGGACTGCGACGACTTTGAGCACCCGGCGTCAGGCGGCCGAGGCCTGCTCTTGGTCCTGGGATCCCGAAGTCGCGGCATGCGCGAACGTCTGCCCGATTCCGGCGGCGAACCACCGGAAGGTGTTGGTGCGGTGGTTGCCCCGTCCCGTGGTTCGGACAAACAGGTAGCCTGAAGTCGCACTTCCCAGTTCGTCGACTGGGATCCCGGCGGCGCGGAGCGCGGCGATTTCCGCGTTGGCATTCAGATACCACGGCAACTGCACCGTGATCGTCGCGTTGTGGATGATCTGATTGAGCATTCGTCCCGTCCGAAATCGAAGTCGGTAAGGATCGAAGCTTCTGCCTCTGCGGACTCATCCGTAAGAACCAATGAAGTAAATAGTGTGAATTTTTCACATTATCCAACGAACGCGTTGATCTGGAAGCGGGACGAAGCAGAAAAAGAAAACGGGGCGCAAGGCCCCGTATTCATGACTTCTCTGGCGGAGCAGGCGGGATTCGAACCCGCGGAGGGCTATTAACCCTCACACGCTTTCCAGGCGTGCGACTTAAACCGCTCATCCACCGCTCCTGAGCCTTCGATTGTAGCAGTCACCAAAGGGCCAATCAGGCCGGATTCGAGGGCTTGACGGTCTGGATCATGCGCATGGCGGAGGCAATGAGGGCGGAGGTTTCGCCCATGTTGCTCGGCACGATCAGGGTTGTCTGGGAATCGGCCGCGACCTTGCTGTACGCGTCGACCGCGCGCTCGGCGACCTTGAGCTGCACCGCCTGTTCGCCGCCGGGCTGGCGGATGGCGGCGGCCACCCGCTCGATGGCGTCGGCCGTGGCGGTGGCCACGGCGGTGATGGCCGCGGCCTCGCCCTGCGCGTTGTTGATCTGGGCCTGCTTTTCGCCCTCGGAGCGGGCGATGAAGGCCTCGCGCTCGCCGGTGGCGATGTTGATCTGCTCCTGGCGGCGGCCTTCCGACGCGGCAATCAGCGCGCGCTTCTCGCGCTCGGCCGTGATCTGGCGCTGCATCGCGTGCAGGATTTCCTTCGGCGGCGTCAGGTCCTTGATCTCGTAACGCAGCACCTTCACGCCCCAGTTGAGCGCCGCCTCGTCGATGGCCGCGACCACCTGGGCGTTGATCACGTCGCGTTCCTCGAAGGTCTTGTCGAGCTCGAGCTTGCCGATCACGCTGCGCAGCGAGGTCTGGGCCAGTTGCGTGACAGCCACGATGTAGTTCGACGAGCCGTAGCTCGCACGCATCGGATCGGTGACCTGAAAGTAGAGGATGCCGTCGACCTGCAATTGCGTGTTGTCGCGCGTGATGCAGATCTGGCTCGGCACGTCGAGCGGGATTTCCTTCAGGCTGTGCTTGTAGGCAACCCGGTCGATGAACGGGATCAGGAAGTTGGGGCCGGGCGTCATGGTGCCGTTGTACTTGCCGAGGCGCTCGCGCACCCAGGCGTTCTGCTGCGGCACGAACTTGACCGACTGGCTGATGAAGATGATCGCGATGACCAAGATGATGATGGGGACCGAAAATTCCATGCTGCTTTTCTCCTCAAGGGGGTTGTGTCAGATCTTATCGACGACAAGACGGCTGCCGATGACTTCGACCACGCGGTGTTCGCCGGTGGTGGGCGCGCGCCCGGCACGCTGGACTACGGTCCACTGGGCCCCGCGGTAGCGCACGGTCGCCGTGCCGTCGGGGTTCCAGGTGTCGACGTGAAGGGTCTCGCCAATGTCCAGGTTGATGTCGCGGTTCGCCTCGGTGGGCGGTTCGGCGGGCCGCCGGCGCCGCACGGCGTACCAGACGAGCACGGCGCCCACGCCGACCACGGCCGCAACGATGAGCTGGGCCATGAGCCCGGCGCCCAGGTGCGCCGCAACGGCCGCCGCCGCGAAGCCGGCCGCAAGCAGCAGCAGGTAGACGGTGCCCGAAATCAACTCGAGCACGATCGCGGTCCCCGCTATCAGCCACCAGATGGTGGAGTTCGCCATAACTTTTCCTTCTCTCCTCAGTGTTGGATGCACGCTATTCTGGGTCATAAGCCGACGGAACCCGTCATCCGAATTCCGTACACTTCGCGCCTCATTGCCTGTCCGGAGCCCTGCTCATGAAATTCCGCTTCCCCATCGTCATCATCGACGAGGACTTCCGCTCCGAAAACACATCGGGCCTCGGCATCCGCGCGCTCGCGCAGGCCATCGAGACCGAGGGCTTCGAGGTGCTCGGCGTCACCAGCTACGGGGACCTGAGCCAGTTTGCCCAGCAGCAAAGCCGTGCCAGCGCCTTCATCCTGTCGATCGACGACGAGGAGTTCACCGTTGGGCCCGACCTCGACCCGGCCGTGCTGAGCCTGCGCAGCTTCATCGGCGAGGTGCGGCGCAAGAACACTGACGTGCCGATCTACATCTACGGCGAAACCAAGACCTCGCGTCATATTCCGAACGACATCCTGCGCGAGCTGCACGGCTTCATCCACATGTTCGAGGACACGCCGGAGTTCGTGGCGCGTCACATCATCCGCGAGGCCAAGAGCTATCTCGAAGGCGTGCAGCCGCCGTTCTTCAAGGCGCTGATCGACTACGCGGAAGACGGCTCGTACTCGTGGCACTGCCCCGGCCATTCCGGCGGCGTGGCTTTCCTCAAGAGCCCCGTAGGGCAGATGTTCCATCAGTTCTTCGGCGAGAACATGCTGCGCGCGGACGTCTGCAACGCGGTGGAAGAACTCGGGCAACTGCTCGACCACACCGGCCCCGTCGCCGCCAGCGAACGCAATGCAGCGCGCATCTTCAATGCCGACCATTGCTTCTTCGTGACCAACGGCACCAGCACCAGCAACAAGATGGTGTGGCACCACACGGTGGCGCCCGACGACGTGGTGGTGGTCGACCGCAACTGCCACAAGTCGATCCTGCACGCAATCATCATGACGGGCGCCATTCCGGTGTTCATGAAGCCCACGCGCAACCACTTCGGCATCATCGGCCCGATCCCGAAGAGCGAATTCGAGCAGAGCGCGATCAAGGCCAAGATCAAGGCCAATCCGCTGCTGGCCGACGTGGACCACAACAAGGTCAAGCCGCGCGTGATGACGCTCACGCAGTCGACCTACGACGGCGTGATCTACAACACCGAGACCATCAAGAACATGCTCGACGGCTACGTCGACACGCTGCACTTCGACGAAGCCTGGCTGCCGCATGCGGCCTTCCATCCGTTCTACGGCGCCTACCACGCGATGGGCAAGCGGCGCGTGCGGCCCAAGGAGTCGCTGGTGTTCGCCACCCAGTCCACGCACAAGCTGCTCGCTGGCATCAGCCAGGCCAGCCATGTGCTGGTGCAGGACTCGCAGAACCGCGCGCTTGACCGCGACCTGTTCAACGAGGCCTACCTGATGCACTCGTCCACGAGCCCGCAGTACGCGATCATCGCGAGCTGCGACGTGGCCGCGGCAATGATGGAGCCGCCCGGCGGCACTGCGCTGGTGGAAGAAAGCATCCTCGAGGCGCTCGACTTCCGCCGCGCGATGCGCAAGGTGGAAGCCGAGTTCGGCAAGGACGAATGGTGGTTCAAGGTCTGGGGCCCCGAGAAGCTGGTCGACGAGGGCATCGGCCGCGCCGAAGACTGGATCATGCAGGGCGAGAAGAACGGCAAGCCGACGAAGAAGAAGTCGCCGCGCAACTGGCACGGCTTCGGCGAACTGGCCGACGGCTTCAACATGCTCGACCCGATCAAGTCGACCATCGTGACGCCCGGGCTCGACCTCGAAGGCAGCTTCGCGGAGACCGGTATTCCAGCGAGCGTGGTGACCAAGTTCCTGGCCGAGCACGGCGTGATCGTGGAGAAGACCGGCCTCTACAGCTTCTTCATCATGTTCACGATCGGCATCACCAAGGGCCGCTGGAACACGCTGCTCACGGCGCTGCAGCAGTTCAAGGACGACTATGCGCGCAACCAGCCGATGTGGCGCATCCTGCCCGAGTTCTGCCAGCAGCATCCGGGCTACGAGCGCCTTGGCCTGCGCGACCTGTGCCAGCACATCCACCAGCTCTATGCGCGCTACGACGTGGCACGACTCACCACCGAGATGTACCTGAGCGACCTGACGCCGGCAATGAAGCCCAGCGATGCCTTCGCCCACATCGCGCACCGCAAGACCGAGCGCGTGGAGATCGACGAGCTCGAAGGCCGCATCACCACGAGCCTGATCACGCCGTACCCGCCGGGCATCCCGCTGCTGATCCCGGGCGAGGTGTTCAACAAGAAGATCGTCGACTACCTGAAGTTCTCGCGCGAATTCAACCTGCAGTGCCCGGGCTTCGAGACCGACATCCACGGCCTGGTAGCGCGCATCGACGAGACCGGCAAGAAGCGCTATTACGCGGACTGCGTGGCGCAGCCGAAGCAAGAAGCCAAGAAGTAAGAAACCAAGAAGCAAGAGGGGCCAGCGAGCGCCGGCGCGCCTCACGAAGGCGCGTCGGTTCGAACGCGCATGAAGCGCGCGAAGCGCGGCAGCCCGCTCGCATGGGTGCCGTTGTAGCGGTAGGTGACCCAGGTTCCGACGGGTGGGGGATGCTCGCGCTGGGCATCGCTCAGGCCGCTGCCGAGCTTGAAGCGCCGGCCGTCGCGCGTTTCGACCAGCAGCGCACCGAGCCGGCCGGCGTGCCGGCCCTTGCCGCCCACATGCCCGACCACGCGCGCCTCGGCGTCCTCGTAGCTCTTGACCTTCAGCAGGTCGTTGTTCCGCTCGGCGCGGTAGAGCGAACTGCCCCGGTGCAGCATCAGCCCTTCGCCGCCCATCTTCTCGGTCTTGGCGAGCAGTGCCTGCAGCGCGGCATGGGTCGTGGCGCGTTCCTGGGGCACGGGCACCACCCAGGGCGCACCGGTGATCGGCAACAGCTGGCGCAGCGCCGCCAGGCGCGCGGTGAAGTCGCCGCCATGGGCCGGCAGGTCGAACACCATGAAGCGCATTTCGCGCCAGGCCGCGTCATTGGGCGTCTGGCTGCGGACCGTGGACGCGGCGCGCTCGAACTGTCCGCGGCCCGCCCAGAGTTCGCCGTCGAGCGGCTGCTTGGGCAGCGGCGCGGTGAACCAGGCCGGCGCGATGACGGCTTCGCCGCCGCGGGTCCAGAGCCGTTGGCCATCCCAGAAGCCGCGCAGCCCGTCGTATTTCTCGCTGACCCAATAGTCGTCGAGCGACATGCCCGGCCGGTAGACCCCGGCGAGCATCAGCCGCGGCGCACCGTCGGTCGCAGCGGCGGCGGTGCGCGCCACCAGCGCGCCGAGGCCGGCGAGCAGCAGCGCGCGTCGGGTCAGGGGGAGGGCGCAGCGCATGGAAGATCCGGCCTGGCAGTAAGAAGAAGGGAGGGCGGGGCTTATTCCGCCATGCCCGGAACCACCCGGCTGAAGCCGCCGTCCACGTAGGTGATCTCGGCCGTCACGCCGCTGGCCAGGTCGCTCAGCAGGAAGGCGGCCACGTTGCCGACTTCGTCGATGGTCACGTTGCGGCGGATCGGCGAGGCCTCGGCGACCGCCGAGAGGATCTTGCCGAAATCCTTGATGCCGCTCGCGGCCAGCGTCTTGATCGGGCCGGCGCTGATGCCGTTGGCGCGCATCCCCTTCGGGCCGATCGCGGCGGCGGTGTAGCGCACCGACGCCTCGAGCGAAGCCTTGGCCAGGCCCATGGTGTTGTAGTTGGGCAGCGCGCGTTCGGCGCCCAGGTAGGTCAGCGTGAGCAGCGCTGCCTGCGGATTGAGGTAGGGCAGCGCCGCCTTGGCCATGGCCGGGAAGCTGTAGGCGCTGATGTCGTGCGCGATGCGGAAGCCCTCGCGCGACAGGCCGCCGAGGAAGTCGCCCGCGATCGCTTCGCGCGGCGCAAAGCCGATGCTGTGCACAAAGCCGTCGAAGGTGGGCCAGGTCTGCGCCAGGTCCGCGAACAGCTTGTCGATCTGCGCGTCATCGCCCACATCGCAGTCGAAGATCAGCTTCGAGCCGAAATCGGCCGCAAACTCGGTGATGCGGTCCTTGAAACGTTCGCCCACGTAGCTGAACGCCAGTTCGGCGCCCTGCGCGTGGCATGCCTTGGCGATGCCGTAGGCGATGGAGCGGTTGCTCAGCACGCCGGTGATCAACAGTTTTTTGCCGGAAAGAAAGCCCATGGATCTGCCTCTTGAAAATCTTGTGCAGAATTCTCGCATGCGAGGTTGGCTGCTTTTTTTCTTGGCGCTCTCGGCGGCTCCCTCATGGGCCGCCCATGCCTACGCGCAATTCGGCGACATCAAGTACCCGCCCGGGTTCACCCATTTCGCCTATGTGAACCCCGATGCGCCCAAGGGTGGCGAGTTCAGGCTGGTGCCGCCGACGCGGCCGACCAACTTCGACAAGTTCAACCCGTTCACGCTCAAGGGCACGGGACCCGCGGGGATCGGACCGTTGATGTTCGAAAGCCTGATGACCGGCAATTCCGAGGAGCCGACCACGGCCTACGGCCTGCTGGCCGAAGATGTCGAGGTGGCGCCCGACCGGCTCTCGGCCACCTTCAGGCTCAACCCGAAGGCCCGCTTCAACGACGGCTCGCCGGTGCTGGCGGCCGACGTGGTCCATTCGTTCGTGACGCTCACCGGGCCACTCGCCTCGCCGCAGTTCAAGACCATCTACGCCGAGGTCCGGAAGGCAACGGCCGTCGGCGAGCGCGGGGTGCGCTTCGATTTCGCGAGCCCGAACCGCGAACTGCCGCTGGTGGTCGGCGGCATGCCGGTGTTCAGCCGCCAGTGGGGCGGCGGCAAGCCCTTCGACCAGATCGTCACCGAGGTGCCGATCGCGTCGGGCCCCTACCGCCCTGCGAGCGACCGCCTGGGCCGCGACATCACCTACGTGCGCCGCGCCGACTATTGGGGTGCCGAGCTGCCGGTGCGAAAGGGGTTCTTCAACTTCGACCGCATCGCCTACAAGGTGTACCTCGACGAGACCGCGCGCTTCGAGGGGCTCAAGGCGGGCGAGTTCGACTTCATGCGCGAGTTCACCTCGCGCAACTGGGCGCGCCAGTACAAGGGCAAGCAGTTCGACAGCGGCGAGATCGTCAAGCGTGCTTTCGAGAACCAGAACCCGGGTGACTTCCAGGGCTACATCTTCAACACCCGCAGGGACAAGTTCAAGGACGTGCGCGTGCGCGAGGCCATCGGCCTCGCGATGGACTTCGAATGGCTCAACCGGCAGCTGTTCTACGGCCTCTACAAGCGCGTCCACGGCTACTTCCCCAACAGCGAGTTCCATGCCGAGGGCCTGCCCAAGCCCGACGAACTGGCGCTGATGGAGCCGCTGCGCGCAAAGCTCCGGCCCGAGGTGTTCGGGCCCGCCGCCGTGCCGGCGAGCACCGAGCCACCGGGCAGCCTGCGCGACAACCTGCGCCGGGCGAGGGCGCTGCTGGCCGAGGCGGGCTGGACCTACCGTGACGGCGCGCTGCGCAACGAGAAGAACGAGGCCTTCACGATCGAGTTCCTCAACGACCAGCCTTCGCTGATCCGGGTCGCCACGCCGCTGCAGGCGTCGCTGAGAAAGCTCGGCATCGCGCTGAGCTTTCGCACCGTCGACTTCTCGCTCGCGCAGCAGCGCATGGACAACCACGATTTCGACATGACGACGCGGCGGCTGCCGGGCAGCAGTGCCCCGGGCGGAGAGCTGTTCGAGCTGTTTGGTGCCAAGGCCGCGGAAACCAATGGTTCGGCCAACGCATGGGGCATTGCCGATCCGGCGGTGGACGCGATCATCGGCAAGGTGGTTGCGGCGACCACGCGCCCAGAGCTCGCCACGGCCATGCGCGTGCTCGACCGCGTGCTCTCGCACGGCCACTATTCGATCCCGATGTACTACGGCAGCGACTTCCTGATCGGCTACCGGCCAGCCGGCGTGGTGCTGCCGCCGATCATTCCGCCGTACTACGATGCGGGCGACTGGGCCCTCTCGACGTGGTGGGCCTCGCCCGCCAACAAGTGAACGAGGCATCCCCCGGAATGGCCAGCTACATCCTCAAACGCCTGCTGCTGATGATCCCGACGCTGCTCGGTGTGCTGCTCATCACCTTCATGGTGATCCAGTTCGTGCCGGGCGGCCCGGTCGAGCAGATGGTGGCGCAGCTGCAGGGCCGCGACTCGGGGGGGGAACGCGCGGCCGCCGCCGGCGCGGGCTACCGGGGCCGCCAGGGGCTCGACCCGCAGCGCATCGAGGAGATCAAGAAGCTCTACGGCTTCGACAAGCCCGCGCACGAGCGCTTCTGGCAGATGCTCAAGTCCTTCGCGCGGCTCGACCTCGGCCAGAGCTTCTACCAGCGCAAGGCGGTCTGGGACCTGGTCAAGGAAAAGCTGCCGGTGTCGATCAGCCTGGGCCTGTGGACCTTCTTCATCAGCTACCTGATCGCGGTGCCGCTCGGCGTGGCGAAGGCGGTGCGTGCGGGCTCGCGCTTCGATTTCGTCACCACGCTGATCGTGCTGATCGGCTATGCGATCCCGGGCTTTGTGCTCGGGGTGGCGCTGCTCGTCATCTTCGGCGGGCAACTGCAATGGTTTCCGCTGCGCGGCCTGACCTCGCCCAACTGGGAAACGCTGAGCTGGGGCGCGAAGATCGTCGATTACCTCTGGCACATCACGCTGCCGGTGACGGCGATGGTGCTCGGCAGCTTCGCCGTCACGGCCATGCTCACGAAGAACTCCTTCCTCGAGGAAATCCGCAAGCAGTACGTGCTGACCGCGCGCGCCAAGGGCCTGGCCGAGCGGCAGGTGCTGTGGAAGCACATCTTCCGCAACGCGCTGATCCCGATCATCACGGGCTTTCCGGCCGCCTTCATCGGCGCGTTCTTCACCGGCTCGCTGCTGATCGAAACCCTGTTCTCGCTCGATGGCCTCGGCCTGCTGAGCTATGAGAGCGTGATCCGCCGCGACTATCCGGTGGTGCTCGGCACGCTGTTCCTGTTCACGCTGATCGGGCTCGCGACCAAGCTCATTTCGGACTTGTGCTACGTCTGGGTCGACCCGAGGGTGAAGTTTGACTGACGTGCCGATCGCTTCCTTGAGCCCCGGGCGGCGCGCCTGGCGCCGCTTCCGCCGCAATCCGCTCGGCTTCTGGAGCCTGGTCGTGTTCACGATCCTCGTCGTCCTGAGCCTGTTCGCAGAGCTTCTGTCGACCGACAAGCCGCTGGTCGTGCACTACGACGGCCAGACCTACTTTCCCGTGCTGCGCGACTACCCGGAGAAGACCTTCGGCGGCGACTTCGAAACGCCGGCCGACTACCTCGATCCGTTCATCCGCGAGCGCATCACCTCGGGCCGCAACTGGGCGCTGTACGCGCCCAACCCTTACGGGCCGCAGACGCTCAACTACTTCGCCAAGCTGCCGAATCCCGCGGCGCCCTCGCGCGAGAACCTGTTCGGCACCGACGACCGCGGGCGCGACCTGCTGGCGCAGCTGATCTACGGCTTTCGGGTCAGCGTGCTGTTCGCGCTCGCGCTCACCGCCATCGGCGTGGTGCTGGGCATCGTGACCGGGGCGATCCAGGGCTTTTTCGGCGGCAAGACCGACCTGGCGTTCCAGCGCTTCATCGAGATCTGGGGTTCGATGCCCGAGCTGTACCTGCTGATCATCTTCAGCGCGATCTTCTCTCCAAGCGTGGCGCTGCTCTTGATCCTGCTGAGCCTGTTCGGCTGGATGGGATTGTCGGACTACGTGCGCGCGGAGTTCCTGCGCAACCGCCAGATGGACTACGTGCGCGCGGCGCGTGCGCTCGGCGTGGGCAACCTGCAGATCATGTGGCGGCACATCCTGCCGAACAGCATGGTGCCGGTCGTCACGTTCCTGCCGTTCCGAATGAGCGCGGCGATCCTCGCGCTGACCTCGCTCGACTTTCTCGGTCTCGGCGTGCCGCCGGGCACGCCGTCGCTCGGCGAACTGCTGAGCCAGGGCAAGGCCAACATCGATGCCTGGTGGATCTCGCTGTCCACCTTCGGCGTGCTCGTGATCACGCTGATGCTGCTCACCTTCATGGGCGACGCGCTGCGCGATGCGCTCGATCCGCGCAAGGCCGACAAGTGAGCGACATGTCCCAACCCCAGCCACCGCTCGTCGACGTGAAGGGCCTGAGCGTCGCCTTCGGCGGCAAGGAGGTGGTGCACGGCATCGACTTCCACATCGCCGCGGGTGAAAAGCTCGCGCTGGTCGGCGAGTCGGGCTCGGGCAAGACGGTTACTGCGCTGTCGCTGCTGCGGCTGGTGCAGAACGCCGAGCTGGCCGGAACCGCCACGCTGTTCGACGCGCCGCCTTCTTCGCCGAATGGACGCGACTTGCTGTCGTTGCCCGAACGCGAATTGCGTGGCATCCGCGGCAAGGAGATCGCGATGATCTTCCAGGAGCCGATGACCGCGCTCAACGCGCTCTACACCGTGGGCGACCAGATCGCCGAGGTGCTCGAACTGCACGAGGGGCTGCCCGCACGCGCCGCGCAGGAGGCGGCGGTCCGGCTTCTTGCCGACACCGGCATCCCCGAGCCCGAGCGGCGGGCGAGGGCGTTTCCGCACCAGCTCTCGGGCGGCCAGCGGCAGCGCGCCATGATCGCGATGGCGCTGGCCTGCAAGCCGCGGCTGCTGCTGGCCGACGAGCCCACCACGGCGCTCGACGTCACGGTGCGCGCGCAGATCCTCGACCTGCTCGCCGACCTGCAGCGCCGTCACGGCATGGCCGTGCTGCTGATCACGCACGACCTGAATCTCGTGCGCCGCTTTGCAGATCGGGTGGCGGTGATGGAGAGCGGCCACATCGTCGAGCATGGCGCGGTCGCCACCGTCTTCGAAGCGCCGCAGCATGCCTACACCCGCAAGCTGATCGACAGCCATCCCGAGCGCAACGTGTCGCCGGTGCCCGGCGAGGCCGACGCGCGGCCGGTGCTCGAGGCCGCGGGCCTGCGCGTGGCCTATCCGATCGCGCGGCCGGGCTTCGCGGGCTGGTTCCGCAAGGGCGAGTTCGTCGCCGTGCAGGGAGCGGATTTCCGCATCGCGCCCGGCGAGACGCTTGGCGTGGTCGGCGAATCGGGCTCGGGCAAGTCGACGCTCGCGCTGGCGGCGCTCGGGCTCCTGAAGCACCGCGGCACGCTCGCGGTCGACGGCACGGCCTGGGCCGGCGGCCGGACGTCCGACCTGGCGCTGCGCCGCCTGATGCAGGTGGTCTTCCAGGACCCGTTCTCCTCGCTCTCGCCGCGCATGACCGTGGAGCAGATCGTGGGCGAGGGGTTGCGCGTGCATGCGCCTGAGCTCGACCGGGCGCAGCGCCGCGAACGCGCGCTGGCGGCGCTGGCCGACGTCGGGCTCGACGAAGCACAGTTTCCGGCGCTGCTCGACCGCTATCCCCACGAGTTCTCGGGCGGGCAGCGCCAGCGGCTCGCAATTGCGCGCGCGCTGATCGTCGCGCCGCGCCTGCTGGTGCTCGACGAACCCACCAGCGCGCTCGACGTGACGATCCAGAAGCAGGTGCTCGGACTGCTCCAGCGGCTGCAGCGCGAGCGCGGGCTGAGCTACCTGCTCATCACGCACGACGTCGAGGTGATCCGGGCCATGGCGCACCAGGTCATCGTGATGAAGGACGGCTCCATCCTCGAAGCCGGCCCGGTCGAGCGCGTGCTCGATGCGCCGGAACACCCCTACACGCAGCGGCTCGTGGCCGCCGCCTTGCTCGAATAGAAAAAGAAGAAAGCAAAGATGTCGCAGATCGGACAAGGACGGCGCGGCGCCTGGCGCGCGGCGCTCGCCTGCATGGTGACGCTGGCGGTGGCCATGGGCCTCGGGCGCTTCGCTTTCACGCCCATGCTGCCGATCATGCTGCACGAGGGAAAGCTCTCGCTGCAGGGCGGCGGGGTCCTGGCTTCTCTCAATTACCTCGGTTACTTCCTGGGTGCAGTCAGTTGTGCAGCGATCGCCATCCCGGCCCGGCGCATGGTGCGCGGCGGCCTGGTCGCCACGGCACTGCTGCTGGTCGGCATGGGGGTGCTGCACAGCTTTATCGGCTGGGGCGTGCTGCGCACGGCGGCCGGCGTGATGAGCGCCTGGGTCTTCGTGTTCGCGTCGGGCTGGGGCCTGCGCCGGCTCGCCGAAACGAATTCGCCGACGCTGGCCGGTGTGATCTACACCGGCCCGGGCATCGGCATCGCGGTGACGGGGCTGCTCGGCGGGGCGCTCGGGCGCTGGGGTTCCGAGGCCGGATGGATTGGGCTTGGCCTCCTTGCGGCGGCGCTGGTGGCACTGATCTGGCGGGTTTTCGACGACGCCGAGGCGCCCGCCGCTGGCGGCTTGGCGGCCGGGGCGGCTGCCGCACCCGGCTTTGTCGCTCCGGCATCGGCGCGCGGCGACGCGGCCTGGCTCGTGGCGCTCTACGGGCTGGCGGGCTTCGGCTACATCATCACCGCGACCTTCCTGCCGGTGATCGCCCGCCAGGCATTGCCGGGTTCGACCTGGCCCGACCTGTTCTGGCCGCTGTTCGGGCTGGCGATCATTCCGGGCGCCCTGATCGGCGCGCGGGCGCCCCAGCATTGGGACAACCGGCTGCTGCTGGCGGCCGCGTACGCACTGCAGGCGCTCGGCGTGGTGCTGTCGGTGGCCTGGCCGACCATTGGCGGGTTTGCGCTCGGCAGCCTGCTGCTTGGCATGCCGTTCACTGCCATCACGCTTTTCGCCATGCGCGAAGCGCGCCGCCTGCGCGGCAATGCGGCCGCCGGCTTGATCGGCTATGCCACGGCCTCCTACGGTGTCGGCCAGATCGTCGGTCCGTTGTTCGCCGCGCCGCTGGCCCAGCGAACCGGCACTTTCGAGCTGCCGCTGCTGGTCGCTGCGGCGGCGCTGGCGCTCGGCGCGGCGCTGTTCGCGCAGGTCTGGGCCAAATCCCGGCGCCGGGAGGCGTTTTGAAGCGCGCCAGCCCCTTCATTTGTCATTGGAATAGCATATAATCCGAGGCTCACGACCAAACGGGCGGGTACCAACCGCCCGTTTTTTTTGGTCTGTCCGAATTCAATGCGTGGCACCCGTGGCGGGCGGGTGGCGCGCATATACGTTTTTATTCAAGGCATTTTCAAACACGTGGCATTGCAGCAGACAGTGGAACAAACCGTTGCCGGACTCGGCTACGACCTGGTCGAGATCGAACGCTCGGCCGGGGGATTGCTGCGCGTGACAATTGATTTGCCCTGGACCGCCCCCACTTCCGAAGCCTTGGCTGCCGGTATGCCCGAGCCCTTCGTGACGGTGGAAGACTGCGAAAAAGTCACACGCCAGTTGCAGTTTGCACTCGAAGTCGACGGCGCCGAATACAAGCGGCTCGAGGTTTCCTCGCCGGGTATTGACCGCCCGCTGCGCAATGCGCAGGATTTCGAGCGCTTCGTGGGCGAGGTGATCGACATCACGCTGAAGGCGCCGATGGGGGCAGCGGCTGCCGGGCAGGTGTCTGCCAACCGCAAGAAATTCCGCGGCACGCTGGAGCGTGTCGAGACGGCCGAAGGTGCCGCGGGCTGGCAGATCGTCTGGAGCGATGCGCCCGAGCCCAAGCCTGGACAGAAAGTGAGCAAGAAGCGCGCGCCTGCACCGCTGCGCGCGCTGGGCTTCTCGCTGGACGAGCTGCGCGAGGCGCGGCTCGCACCCATTGTGGATTTCAAGGGCCGCAGGGCCAAGACCCAGCAGGGTTCGACGGATATTGACGACGGAACGAATGTTCCGGACTGACTGAAGGAGAGTGGTGGCATGAATCGCGAAATGTTGATGTTGGTGGATGCGATCTCGCGCGAGAAGAACGTCGAACGCGACGTGGTCTTCGGCGCGGTCGAATCCGCACTGGCGCAGGCCACCAAGAAGCTCCATCAGGGCGACGTGGACATCCGCGTCTCGGTCGACCGCGAAAGCGGCGACTATGAAACCTTCCGCCGCTGGCACGTCGTCCCGGACGAAGCCGGCCTGCAGCTGCCCGACCAGGAGATCCTCCTGTTCGAGGCGCGCGAGGAAATGCCCGACATCGAGGTCGACGAGTACATCGAGGAAGCGGTCGACTCCGTGCCGATCGGCCGCATCGGTGCGATGGCCGCCAAGCAGGTCATCCTGCAGAAGATCCGCGACGCCGAGCGCGAGATGCTGCTCAACGATTTCATGTCGCGCGGCGACAAGATCTTCGTGGGCACCGTCAAGCGCCTCGACAAGGGCGACATCATCGTGGAGGCCGGCCGCGTCGAAGGGCGCCTGCGCCGCAGCGAGATGATCGCTAAGGAGAACCTGCGCAACGGCGACCGCGTGCGCGCCATGATCATGGAGGTTGACCTCACGCTTCGTGGCGCGCCCATCATCCTGTCGCGCTCGGCGCCCGAGTTCATGATCGAGCTGTTCCGCCAGGAAGTGCCCGAGATCGAGCAGGGCCTGCTCGAGATCAAGAGCTGTGCCCGCGATCCCGGCTCGCGCGCCAAGATCGCCGTGCTCTCGCACGACAAGCGTGTCGACCCGATCGGCACCTGCGTCGGCGTGCGCGGTACCCGCGTCAATGCCGTGACCAACGAGCTCGCCGGCGAGCGCGTGGACATCGTGCTGTGGAGCGAGGACCCGGCCCAGTTCGTCATTGGCGCGCTGGCCCCGGCCAACGTGTCGTCGATCGTGGTCGACGAGGAAAAGCACGCCATGGACGTGGTGGTCGACGAGGAAAACCTCGCGATCGCCATCGGCCGCGGCGGCCAGAACGTGCGCCTCGCTTCCGACCTCACGGGCTGGAAGATCAACATCATGGACGCCAACGAGTCGGCCCAGAAGCAGGCGAGCGAAACCGATGCGAGCCGCAAGCTCTTCATGGAAAAGCTCGACGTCGACGAGGAAATCGCCGACATCCTGATTTCCGAGGGCTTCAACAGCCTCGAGGAAGTGGCCTATGTGCCGATCTCCGAATTGCTGGAGATCGAGTCGTTCGATGAAGATACGATCAACGAACTCCGTTCGCGCGCCAAGGATGCGCTGCTGACGATGGAAATCGCCAAGGAAGAGGGCGTCGAGACCGTCTCGCAGAATCTGCGCGACCTCGAAGGCCTGGACCCCGAACTGATTCCCAAGCTGGCCGAGGCGGGTGTGCACACCCGTGACGACCTGGCCGACCTCGCGGTCGATGAACTCACCGAGATCACCGGCCACAGCGCCGATGACGCCAAAGCCCTCATCTTGAAAGCCCGCGAACACTGGTTCGCCGGCCAAGAGTGACGGTCATGGAGGCACGAAACCAATATGTCCAGTACCACTGTCGCCGAGTTCGCGCACGAACTCAAAAAGACTCCCGAAACCTTGCTTGACCAGCTCAAGAGCGCAGGCGTGCCCAAAGCGGCCGCCACCGATGCGCTCACCGAGGCTGACAAGCAGCGCCTGCTCGGCCACCTGAAGGCCGCGCACGGCACTGTCGAGCCCGAGCGCAAGAAGATCACGCTGACCAAGAAGTCGACCAGCGAGATCAAGCAGGCCGATGCCATGGGCCGCGCCCGCACGATCCAGGTCGAGGTGCGCAAGAAGCGCACCTTCATCCAGCGCGACGATGGTCCCGCGGTTGCGCCCGAACCGCCGCCGGCTGCCGAGGCGCCCGCCGAGGCCCCCGCCGCACCCCGCATCGACGAGGCCGAACTGGCCCGCCGCGAGGAAGAGGCGCGCCGCCAGGCCGAGCTGATCCGCCGTCAGGAAGAAGAACTGGTCGAGAAGCGCCGCCTGCGCGAGGAAACCGAAGCCCGTGCACGCGAACAGGCCGAGAAGGCCGAGCGCGCCGAACAGGCCGAGCAGGAAGCCGCGCGCGCCGCCGCCGAGAAGAAGGCCGCCGATGCTGCCGCTTCGCCTGCGAAGGAAACGGCCAAGCCGGCGCCCGCGCCCGCCGCGGCCGCAGCTGAGCAGCAGGCCGCCGACGACAAGGCGGCTGCGCAAGCCGCCGCGACCCAGGCGAAGGAAGACGCCAAGGCCAAGGCCGCCGCCGAATCCCAGGCCCGCGCCGACGAAGAAGCCGCCCGCGCCCGCGATCTCGACGAACGCCGCCGCAAGGCCCTCGCCGAGGCCGAAGCCATCCGCGCGATGATGAATGCGCCGGCCCGCGTGCTGGTGCCGCACAAGGCGCCCGAAAAGCCGCAGCCCGAAAAGGCGGCGGTCAAGGGCACGCTGCACAAGCCGGCTGCGCCCGCGGCGCGCCCTGGTGCGCCCGCCGCGCCGGGTGCTGCAGCGCCCGCTGGCGCAGGCAAGGAAGTCAAGTCGGCCAAGCTCTCGTCGAGCTGGGCCGGCGACCCTGCCGCCAAGAAGAAGGAAATCAAGACCCGCGGCGATGCGAGCGGCGGCGTTGGCCGCGGCAACTGGCGCGGAGGCCCGCGTGGGCGCCGCGGCGGCAACGACCGCGGAGGCCATGAAGAGCATGTGCAGGCCGCACCGGTCGAGGCGCGCATTCTCGAAGTGCACGTGCCCGAGACCATCACGGTGGCCGAGCTCGCGCACAAGATGGCCGTCAAGGCGCAGGAAGTCATCAAGCAGCTCATGAAGCTGGGCCAGATGGCGACCATCAACCAGTCGCTCGACCAGGACACCGCCATGATCCTGGTGGAGGAAATGGGCCACAACGCGGTGGTTGCCGCGCTGGACGACCCCGAAGCCTTCACCGACGAGGACGTGTCGGCGCAGCTGGCCGAAGCCCTGCCGCGCGCACCGGTCGTGACCGTCATGGGCCACGTCGACCACGGTAAGACCTCGCTGCTGGACTACATCCGGCGCGCCAAGGTTGCCTCGGGCGAAGCCGGCGGCATCACGCAGCACATCGGTGCGTACCACGTCCAAACCGAACGCGGCATGGTGTCGTTCCTCGACACCCCGGGTCACGAGGCGTTCACCGCCATGCGTGCCCGCGGTGCGCAGGCCACCGACATCGTCATCCTCGTGGTGGCGGCCGACGACGGCGTCATGCCCCAGACCAAGGAAGCCATCAAGCACGCGAAGGCGGCGGGTGTGCCGATCGTGGTCGCGATTAACAAGATCGACAAGCCCGATGCCAGCCCCGACCGCGTGAAGCAGGAGCTGGTCGCCGAAGAGGTCGTGCCTGAAGAGTACGGCGGCGATGTGCCGTTCGTGCCGGTATCGGCCAAGACCGGCCAGGGCATCGACGACCTGCTCGAGCAGGTGCTGCTGCAGGCCGAAGTGCTGGAACTCAAGGCGCCGGTCGATGCCGCCGCCAAGGGCCTGGTCATCGAAGCCCAGCTTGACAAGGGCCGCGGCCCGGTCGCCACCGTGCTGGTGCAATCCGGCACGCTCAAGACCGGCGACGTGGTGCTGGCGGGTTCGACATATGGCCGCGTGCGCGCCATGCTCGACGAAGACGGCAAGACCATCAAGACCGCGGGTCCTTCGATTCCAGTCGAGATCCAGGGCCTGACCGAAGTGCCGCAAGCGGGCGACGAGTTCATGGTGATGAGCGACGAGCGCCGTGCGCGCGAGATCGCCACCTACCGTGCCGGCAAGTTCCGCAACACCAAGCTGGCGAGGGCCCAGGCCGCGAACCTGCAGAACATGTTCACCGACCTCTCGGCCGGCGAAGTGCAGACGCTGCGCATCATCATCAAGGCCGACGTGCAGGGCTCGCAGGAAGCGCTGGCCCAGTCGCTGGTCAAGCTGGCGACCGAAGAAGTCAAGGTGCAGATCGTGTACGCCGGCGTCGGCGGCATCAGCGAAAGCGACATCAACCTCGCGATCGCGTCGAAGGCCATCGTGATCGGCTTCAACGTGCGCGCCGACTCCGGTGCGCGCAAGCTGGCCGAAGGCAACGGCGTTCAGCTGAACTACTACAGCATCATTTACGACGCCGTGGACGAGATCAAGGTCGCGATGTCGGGCATGCTGGCGCCGGAGCGCCGCGAGGAAATCATCGGCTCGGCCGAGATCCGCACGGTGTTCGTGGCTTCGAAGATCGGCACGGTCGCGGGTTCGTACATCACCTCGGGTTCGGTCAATCGCAGCGCGCATTTCCGCCTGCTGCGCGACAACGTGGTGATCTACACGGGCGAGGTCGACTCGATCAAGCGCATGAAGGACGACGTGCGCGAAGTCCGCGAAGGCTTCGAGTGCGGTATCAAGCTCAAGAACTACAACGACATCAAAGAGGGCGATCAGCTCGAGTTCTTTGAGATCAAGGAAATCGCCCGGACGCTCTAAGCGTTCGATGCGAGGAACGCCATGCCCAAGAGAAAAGCTGCCGCCCCCAACCGCGCCTTCAAGGTGGCCGACCAGATCCAGCGCGATCTGACGGAGCTGATCGCGCGCGAGTTGAAGGACCCGCGCGTGGGCATGGTCACGATCCAGGCGGTCGAGGTCACGCCCGACTATGCGCACGCGAAGATCTACTTCAGCATGCTCACGGGCGACGTGGCCGAGACCACCGACGCGCTGAACCAGGCCGCGGGCTTCCTGCGCAGCGGCCTGTTCAAGCGCCTCCACATCCACACTGTGCCGACGCTGCACTTCCTGTTCGATCGCACCACCGAACGTGCGGCCGACATGAATGCGCTGATTGCGCAGGCCATCGCTTCGCGTTCGAAAGACGACTGACGATGAACGCGCCACGCACACGGGTGCAGCGGCGCCCTGTGCATGGGGTGTTGTTGCTCGACAAACCGCTGGGGCTCTCCAGCAACCAGGCCTTGCAGAAGGCCAAGTGGTTGTTGCGCGCCGAGAAAGCGGGCCATACCGGCACGCTCGATCCACTGGCCACCGGCGTGCTGCCGCTGTGCTTTGGCGCGGCCACCAAGTTCAGCCAGCTGCACCTCGATGCAGACAAAACCTACGTGGCCACGGCTCGGCTCGGCGTCAAGACGGCGACCGGCGATGCCGAGGGCGAGGTGATTGCCGAACGGCCGGTGCAGGTCTCGCTCGAAGACCTCGTACGCGTCGAAGCGCAGTTCACCGGGCCGATCCGCCAGGTGCCGCCGATGCACAGTGCCCTCAAGAAGGACGGCAAGGCGCTTTATGAATATGCCCGCGAGGGCGTCGAGGTCGAGCGCGCGCCGCGCGACGTCGTCATCCACACGCTCGCGCTCGAGCGCACGGGCGGTACCGAACTGCGCATCGCCGCCCGCGTGAGCAAGGGCACCTACATCCGCACGCTCGGCGAAGACATCGGCGAGGCACTCGGCTGCGGCGCCCACCTGACGTCGCTGCGCCGCATCGCCACGGGCAACTTCGTCGAGGCGCAATGCGTCACGCTAGAGGCGCTCGAGGCCATGGACGAGGACGAGCGCCTCGCGCAACTGCGTCCGGCCGAAGCCCTGGTGGACGGCCACAGCCGCGTCACGCTCGGCACCGAAGATGCGGCACGTTTCCTGTCGGGGCTGCGGCGCCGCGGCGACTGGGGCGATGCCGATGCGGTGGCGGTGTTCGGCACCGACCCACCGGCCTTCCTGGGCACCGCCCATGTCAAGGCCAGCGAACTGATACCGGGGCGCTTGCTGAACCCCATCGAAATCCAGCAAATTCTTTTGAACGCACAACAGACCGAAGCGACACCATGAGTACCAACAAGCAAATCCGCAATATCGCCATCATTGCCCACGTGGACCATGGCAAGACCACGATGGTTGACCAGTTGCTGCGCCAGTCGGGCACCTTCGCCGATCACGAGAAGGTCGTCGACACCGTGATGGACAACAACGCGATCGAGAAGGAACGCGGCATCACGATCCTGGCCAAGAACTGCGCCGTGACCTGGCAGGGCACGCACATCAACATCGTCGACACCCCGGGCCACGCGGACTTCGGCGGCGAAGTGGAGCGCGCGCTCAGCATGGTCGACGGCGTGGTGCTGCTGATCGATGCCCAGGAAGGCCCGATGCCGCAGACCCGTTTCGTGACCAAGAAGGCGCTGGCGCTCGGCCTGAAGCCGATCCTGGTCGTCAACAAGGTCGACAAGCCCGGCGCCAACCCCGACAAGGTGGTCAACGCCGCCTTCGACCTGTTCGACAAGCTCGGCGCGACCGACGAACAGCTCGACTTCCCGGTGGTTTACGCCTCGGGCATCAACGGCTGGTCGTCGCTCGAAGAGGGCGCGCCCGGCGAGCAGTGGGGCCCCGACATGTCGGCGCTGTTCGACACCGTCCTGAAGCACGTGCCGGCCCAGACCGGCGACCCCGAGGCGCCGCTGCAGCTGCAGATTTCTGCACTCGACTTCTCGACCTTCGTCGGGCGCATCGGCGTGGGCCGTATCAGCCAGGGCACACTGAAGCCGATGACGGACGTGCTGGTCATGGAAGGCCCGGACGGCAAGTCGGTCAAAGGCCGCGTCAACCAGGTGCTGACCTTCCAGGGCCTCGACCGCGTTCAGGCCACCGAAGCCGGCCCCGGCGAAATCGTGCTGATCAACGGCATCACCGACATCGGCATCGGTGTCACCGTGACAGACAAGGACAAGCCCGCACCGCTGCCCATGCTCAAGGTCGACGAACCGACCCTGACCATGAACTTCTGCGTGAACACCAGCCCGTTGGCCGGCCGCGAAGGCAAGTTCGTCACCAGCCGCCAGATCTGGGACCGCCTGCAAAAGGAACTGCAGCACAACGTGGCACTGCGCGTGAGCGAGACCGACGAAGAAGGCATCTTCGAAGTCATGGGCCGTGGTGAACTGCACCTGACCATCCTGCTGGAGAACATGCGCCGCGAAGGCTTCGAAATGGCCGTGTCGAAGCCGCGGGTGGTGTTCCGCACCGTCGACGGCGAGAAGCACGAGCCGATCGAGCTGGTCACGGCCGACATCGAGGAACAGCACCAGGGCGGCGTGATGCAGGCGCTGGGCGAGCGCAAGGGTGAGCTCGTCAACATGGAACCGGACGGCCGCGGCCGCGTGCGCCTTGAGTACCGCATTCCGGCGCGGGGCCTGATCGGCTTCACCAACGAGTTCCTGAACCTGACGCGCGGCTCGGGCCTCATCAGCAACATCTTCGACAGCTACGAAGCCCACAAGGGCGAGATCGGCAGCCGCAAGAACGGCGTGTTGATCTCGATGGACGACGGCGAAATCTTTACCTACGCGCTGGGCAAGCTGGACGACCGCGGCCGCATGTTCGTGAAGGCGAACGATCCGGTCTACGAAGGCATGATCGTCGGCATCCACAGCCGCGACAACGACCTCGTGGTGAACGCCACGCGCACCAAGCAGCTGACCAACTTCCGCGTGAGCGGCAAGGAAGACGCGATCAAGATCACGCCCCCGATCGACCTCACGCTGGAATACGGCGTCGAGTTCATCGAGGACGACGAGCTGGTCGAAATCACGCCCAAGAGCGTGCGCCTGCGCAAGCGTTTCCTGAAGGAAAGCGACCGCAAGCGCGCCGGCCGCGACACTTCGAACGGCTGATCGCCTTCGATCGGCCATGCGCCTGACGCACGGCGCCGCAGTCGGGCTGATGGCCGTCGTGACCCTGATGTGGGGCACGGCGGGCGTCGTCACGCGCCACCTTGAGCAGGCGCACAGTTTCGAGGTCACGTTCTGGCGCAGCTTCTTCACGATGCTTGCGCTGCTCGTGATCCTGCCGCTCTGGCGCGGCCGGGCGGTGTTCTCGCAGATCCGCCATGGCGGGCGGGCGCTCTGGATCTCGGGCGCCTGCTGGACCGTGATGTTCACCGCGTTCATGGTGGCGCTCACGCTCACGTCGACAGCCCGGGTGCTGGTGACGATGTCGCTCGGGCCTTTGCTCACTGCGCTGGCGGCACGCCTCTTCATCGGCCACCGGCTGCCGCTGCGGACCTGGGTGGCGATCGTCGTCGGCGGCGTCGGCATCGCCTGGATGTATGGCGCTCAGATGACGGGCGGCGGCGGGGGCGCGTTGCCCGGCATGCTGGTGGCGCTGTGCGTGCCGCTCGCGGGTGCCACCAACTGGACCGTGGTGCAGCATGCCAATGCCAGGGGCCAGAACATCGACCTGGTGCCCGCGGTGCTGATCGGCGCGGCCTTGAGCACGCTGCTCACGCTGCCGCTGTCGCTGCCGTTCCAGGCGAACGCGCACGACCTGGGCCTGCTGGCCTTCCTGGGGGTGTTCCAGCTCGCGATCCCCTGCGTGCTGTCGGTGCTGTGCGCTCGCGTGCTCAAGGCACCCGAAGTCGCGCTGCTCGCATTGCTCGAAGTGATCTTCGGTATCGCGCTGGCCTGGGTCGGGGCGGGCGAGCAGCCCGCGGCGAGCGTGCTGACGGGCGGCGTGCTGGTGATCGGCGCATTGGTCTTCAATGAACTGCTGGCGCTGCGCGCCCGCCGTGCGCTGCTGCCCGACAAGGTGCTGCCCGGCCCGCACTGATCGTTTCAGGCGCGGACGAAAAAAAGCCCCGGAAGCACCGGGGCTCTTGCGATCAGTGGACCGGTCAGCGGGTCGCTCAGGGACGCGCAACCTTCCAGGCGCCGTTCATCACGCCGTCACCCGTCTTGTCGCCGGGCTTGCTGTCCTTCACCCAGTAGTAGAGCGGCCAGCCCTTGTAGGCCCACTGCTTCTTGCCGTCTTGGCGCGCAATGATGGTGTAGCCGCCCATCGGCTTGGCGGTTTCGGCCACCGGCAGCGGCGGCCAGTTGGCGGCGCACTGGGCGTTGCATGCGGAGGTGCCCGCGCCGGCCGTGTCGCGCGCGAAGGTGTAGAGCGTCATGCCGTTTGGCCCGACCAGCACGCCGTCGGCCGTGCGGGTGGGCGTGTCGGGTGCGCTGGCGGTCTGGTTCGACATGCTGCCGCAGCCGGCGAGCAATGCCGCCGCGAGGATCGAGGCGCTGAGCAATTTCATGCAATTTCTCCTTCAGTTGAAAAATCGCGCCGACAGCAGGGCAGGTCGGGCGACCGGTCAGTGTATGCCGGGCGCAGGACAACCCCGGTAGGCCGGAGTCGCGAGTTTCTTGGTTCAGCGGCTGCGGCTCTTCATCGCGCGCTCGACCTCGCGCTTGCCTTCGCGGTCCTTGATGGTGTCGCGCTTGTCGTGCTCGGCCTTGCCCTTGGCCAGCGCGATCTCGCACTTGACCTTGCCGGTCTTCCAATGGAGGTTGAGCGGCACCAGCGTGTAGCCCTTCTGCTCGACCTTGCCGACCAGGCGCTTGATCTCTTCCTTGTGCAGCAGCAATTTCTTGGTGCGAACCGAATCGGGGTTGACGTGCGTCGACGCGCTCTTGAGCGGGTTGATCTGCAGGCCGACGACAAACAGTTCGCCATTGCGGATCACCACGTAGCCGTCAGTCAACTGGACCTTGCCTTCGCGCAGCGACTTGACTTCCCAGCCCTCGAGCACGATGCCGGCCTCGAAGCGCTCTTCGAAGAAATAGTTGTACGCGGCCTTCTTGTTGTCGGCGATGCGGGAGGAGGTGGTGTCTTTTTTCTTGGTGGCCATCATTGTCAGTTGGGGGCGCATGGCGCCCGGACAACCGCCCGGCATGCACAGGGCATCGATTCTATGAAAACGGGAAGCGCCCGATTTCGCGGCGCTCCCTACAATGAATCGCTCTCCCGATCCGATACATGAAAACAGTCAACAAGTCCGTTCTCATCTGGTACAGCGCCGAAGAGATGTACGCGCTCGTCACCGATGTGGCGAAGTACCCGCAGTTCCTGCCCTGGTGCGACAAAGCCCGAATCATCGAGGAAGACGAAGCCGGCATGACCGCCGAAGTCGGCCTGGCGTTTGCCGGCCTGCACCAGAGTTTCACCACCCGCAACACCCATGTGCCGGGCCGCGAGGTGCGGCTCAAGCTCGTGGACGGGCCGTTCTCCAACCTCGACGGCACCTGGAAATTCGTTCCTGTGGGGGAACCCGGCGAACGCGCCTGCCGGGTCGAACTGCACATGAGCTACGGCTTCAGCAACTTCGCGCTGCAGGCGCTCGTGGGACCGGTGTTCGACACCATCGCGTCGAGCCTGGTCGAGGCCTTCGTGAAGCGTGCGGAGCAGGTCTACGGCAGCGCCTGATGATCGAAGTCGCGCTGAGCTGCTCGCCCGCACCGCGTGAGGTGTTCGAGCAGGTGCTGCGGCTTGCGCCCGGCGCCACGCTCGCGGATGCGGTGGGCGCGAGCGCACTGGCCGAGCGCTTTCCGCAACTGGACTGGCGCACCACGATGACGCCCGGCGTCTGGGGCAGGGAAGCGGCCTGGGACCAGCCGCTGCAGGACGGCGACCGCGTGGAGCTTTGCCGGCCGCTCGCGGTCGACCCGAAGGTGGCGCGGCGCGAACGCTTCCAGCGCCAGGGTGCCCGGGGCACCGGGCTGTTTGCCAAGCAGCGCAAGGGCGGCAAGGCCGGCTACTGAACGGGCACGCTGACGACTGACTACTTGCAGTCGCTCTGGATGATCGACTGCAGGCGCTTCTGTTCGGCGGCGCGTGCCGTGTCGTCGAGGATCTCGCGCTCGCCGTTGGCGTTGACCCGCGCCACGCGCATGCCGCTGTCGTAGGTGGCCTTGGCCTGGCGCGCGCGGTCGCAGTTTTCGGCCTTGGCCTTCGCGACCTTCGCGGCCTCGGCGTCCTGCCGGGCCTTTTCCTCGTCCTCGGCCTTCTTCTTCTTTGCCTCGAGTTCCTTGTCGACGCCCGCGGGCTTGGGCGCCACGGGCTCGAGCGCAGGCGCGGGCGCCGCCTCGACCGGTGCGGCGGCAGCAGCACTGCGAGAAGGCGGCACGCCCGCGCGGCGCAGGATGTTCTTTTCGGGCACGTCCGAAGGCGGAGGTTGGTCGCTGAAAACCTTCTTGCCCTGGTTGTCGACCCATTGCCACTGCGCGCTGGCCGCGAGCGGCAGCAGGCAGCAAACCCATCCCAGTACAAGCCGATGCGCAAATTTCATGAGCGGGAGTTTAGCCGCGCCTTACGTTTTGCAACATCGCAGCGCCGCGCGACGGAGCGGGCGAGTTGGGAATTGGCGACGTTTCCGGTCCCATCGCGCAGGTCGGCGGCCGCGCAAGCCCTGCAGGCTTCGGGTAAGTACCCGGCGTCGTTACAATCCGTCTTTTGGAGCTTCACCCATGCGCCTTCTCGGCAAAGCGCTCACCTTCGACGACGTGTTGTTGGTGCCAGCGTTCTCCCAGGTCCTGCCCAAGGACACCTCCCTCGCGACCAAACTCTCCCGCAACATCACGCTGAACCTGCCGCTCGTCTCGGCGGCCATGGACACCGTGACCGAAGCCCGCCTTGCGATCGCGATCGCACAGGAAGGCGGCATCGGCATCGTGCACAAGAACCTCACCGCGCAGCAGCAGGCCGCCGAGGTGGCCAGGGTCAAGCGCTACGAGTCGGGCGTGCTGCGCGATCCTGTGGTCATCACCCCCACGCACACCGTGCTGCAGGTCATGCAGCTGTCCGAAGAGCTCGGCATCTCGGGCTTCCCGGTGGTCGATGGCGGCAAGGTGGTGGGCATCGTCACCAGCCGCGACCTGCGCTTCGAGACCCGCTACGACGTGCCGGTCAGCGAGATCATGACGCCGCGCGAGAAGCTCGTAACCGTGAAGGAGGGCGCCACGCCTGCCGAGGGCAAGGCGCTGCTCAACAAGTACAAGCTCGAGCGCCTGCTCGTCATCGACGACGACTTCGTGCTCAAGGGCCTGATCACCGTCAAGGACATCACCAAGCAGACCAGCTTTCCCAATGCCGCGCGCGACCCTTCGGGCCGCCTGCGCGTGGGTGCAGCGGTCGGCGTGGGCGAAGGCACCGAGGAGCGCGTCGAGGCGCTCGTCAAGGCCGGCGTCGATGCCATCGTGGTCGACACCGCGCATGGCCACAGCAAGGGCGTGATTGAGCGCGTGCGCTGGGTCAAGCAGAACTATCCGCAGGTCGACGTGATCGGCGGCAACATCGCCACCGGCGACGCGGCGCGCGCGCTGGTCGAGGCGGGCGCCGACGGGGTCAAGGTCGGTATCGGCCCCGGCTCGATCTGCACCACCCGGATCGTCGCGGGCGTGGGCGTGCCGCAGATCATGGCGGTCGACAGCGTCGCCACCGCGCTGCAGGGCACCGGCGTTCCGTTGATCGCCGACGGCGGCATCCGCTATTCGGGCGACATCGCCAAGGCTATCGCCGCCGGCGCCAGCACCGTGATGATGGGCGGCATGTTCGCGGGCACCGAAGAGGCGCCGGGCGAGATCGTGCTGTTCCAGGGCCGCAGCTACAAGAGCTACCGCGGCATGGGCTCGATCGGTGCCATGCAGCAGGGCAGCGCCGACCGCTACTTCCAGGAATCGAGCACCGGCAATCCGAACGCCGACAAGCTGGTGCCCGAAGGCATCGAAGGCCGCGTCCCCTACAAGGGCACGATGGTCTCCATCGTCTACCAAATGGCCGGCGGCCTGCGTGCCAGCATGGGCTACTGCGGCTGCGCCACCATCGACGAGATGAAGAACAAGGCCGAATTCGTCGAGATCACGACGGCCGGCATCCGCGAGAGCCATGTGCACGACGTGCAGATCACCAAGGAAGCGCCGAACTACCGGGCCGACTGATTCGCGCCAGATACGAAAGTTGGGCCAGATTGCTATAATCTGGCCCAATTTCTTTTCAGGCCAGACTTCTATGCAAACCGTCTCGGTGCATCAAGCCAAAGACCGCTTCTCTGCGCTGCTGCAGGCGGTGGAGGCGGGCGAGGAAGTGGTGATCACGCGCCACGGCAAGAAGATCGCGCGCATCGTGCACGAAGCCGACGCGCAGCCGTCCGAGACCGAGCGCGAGCGCCTTCGCCAGCAGGCCTTGGCGCAATTGCGCGACTACCAGGCGGGTGTGAAGCCTGCCGTCCCGGGCTATTCCGACTGGAAGAGCCTGCGGGACGCGGACCGCCGATGAAGCCCATCGTCATCGACGCCTCGGCCGCCGCCGCCTGGGTGCTGCCCGACGAGTGCAGCGATGCCGCGCAGGCGCTCTACCTGCAGGCCATCGAACCCAACGACGTGTTCCACGTTCCGCTGCTGTGGTCATGGGAAATGGGCAACATGCTCGTCATGGGCGTGCGCCGCGAACGCCTCGACGCGCAGCAGCTGGAACAGGGCCTGGCGCTGCTCGCCAGGGTGCAGGCGCAGGTCGACGTGCCGCTGTCGGCACATCGGCAGGCGCAGGTCGGCCGCATGGCGCTGGCCCATGACCTGACCTTCTACGACGCCACGTACCTCGAACTCGTGCTTCGCCTCAACGGGCAACTCGCTTCGCTCGACAACAAACTCGTCGCTGCAGCCAAGTCCTGCGGCATCGTCTGCCTTCATTTCTGAGCCCTCACCATGCAACACGACAAGATCCTCATCCTCGACTTCGGCTCGCAGGTCACCCAGCTCATCGCGCGCCGCGTGCGCGAGGCGCATGTGCTCAGCGAAGTGCATCCCTGCGACGTCAGCGACGAATGGGTGCGCGAGTACGCTGCCGACGGGCACCTGAAGGGCGTGATCCTTTCGGGCAGCCACGCCAGCGTGTACGAGGAAACCACCGACAAGGCGCCGCAGGCCGTGTTCGACCTCGGCGTGCCGGTGCTCGGCATCTGCTACGGCATGCAGACCATGGCGCACCAGCTCGGCGGCAAGGTCGAGGGCGGCCACAAGCGCGAGTTCGGCTTTGCCGCCGTGCGCGCGCATGGCCACACCGCGCTCCTGAAGGAGATCGCCGACTTCACCACGGCCGAAGGCCACGGCATGCTCAACGTGTGGATGAGCCACGGCGACAAGGTCACCGAGCTGCCGCCCGGCTTCAAGCTCATGGCCAGCACCGAGAGCTGCCCGATCGCCGGCATGGCCGACGAGGCGCGCCGCTACTACGCGCTGCAGTTCCACCCCGAGGTCACGCACACGGTGCAGGGCAAGGCCATTCTCGAGCGCTTCGTGCTCGGCATCTGCGAGGCCAGGCCCGACTGGGTCATGCGCGACCACGTCGCCGAGGCGGTCGAGAAGATCCGTGCGCAGGTGGGCGATGAAGAAGTCATCCTCGGCCTCTCGGGCGGCGTCGATTCGAGCGTGGCCGCAGCGCTGATCCACCGCGCCATCGGCGACCAGCTGACCTGCGTCTTTGTCGACCACGGGCTGCTGCGCCTCGACGAGGGCGACATGGTCATGGGAATGTTCGCAGGCAAGCTGCACGCCAAGGTGATCCGCGTCGACGCGAGCGACCTGTTCCTCGGCAAGCTCGCGGGCGTGAGCGACCCCGAAGCCAAGCGCAAGATCATCGGCGGCGAGTTCGTCACCGTGTTCAAGCAGGAGGCCGCGAAGCTCAAGGCCGGCGACCAGGGCCACAAGGGCGCGACCTTCCTGGCGCAGGGCACCATCTACCCCGACGTCATCGAGTCGGGCGGCGCCAAGAGCAAGAAGGCCGTCACCATCAAGAGCCACCACAACGTCGGCGGCCTGCCCGAGCAGCTCGGCCTCAAGCTGCTCGAGCCGCTGCGCGACCTGTTCAAGGACGAGGTGCGCGAGCTCGGCGTGGCGCTCGGCCTGCCGCCCGAGATGGTGTACCGCCATCCGTTCCCCGGACCGGGCCTGGGCGTGCGCATCCTCGGCGAAGTGAAGAAGGAGTACGCCGACCTGCTGCGCCGCGCCGACGCGATCTTCATCGAGGAACTGCGCAACTTCACCGACGAAGCCACCGGCAAGAGCTGGTACGACCTCACGAGCCAGGCCTTCACCGTGTTCCTGCCCGTGAAGAGCGTGGGCGTCATGGGCGACGGCCGCACCTACGACTACGTGGTCGCACTGCGCGCCGTGCAGACCAGCGACTTCATGACCGCCGACTGGGCCGAGCTGCCTTATGCGTTGCTCAAGAAGGTGTCGGGGCGGATCATCAACGAGGTGCGCGGGATCAACCGGGTGACCTACGACGTCTCGAGCAAGCCGCCGGCGACGATCGAGTGGGAGTGAAGTCGGGTCCTTTCGGCGGCGATCAACAGCATGCCGCTAGAGGGCTATCGCCATGCGAGATCGCTCGCGATGCCGCCGCGCGCGGTCGAGGGCGTGTTCACAGCAACCCAACCGCCCGCGCGGCGTCCAGCCGGGCGATGGCCGAGAACGCGCTGTCCCGGGCGGCTGGATCCGCGTCCGGCTGGTTGAGCAGAGCATCGTAGGCGGCGGCCCATCCCTCCAGCGCGAGCGCAGGGTCCCAGCGCTCCAGGTCGTGGTGCCGGATCTGCTCGACGACGAGCCGGGCGAAAGCGGTCGCTGCGCGCGCCCCGGCACCGGCGCCAAGCAGTCGGCACAGGTGGATCTGCGCGCGCAGGCGTGTGGCTGGCTCGGGCGCGCGGTTGATCAATTGCTGCATCAACGCGGCCGCCGGCTGCACTTGACCGTCGGCGATCAGCGCGCGCGCCTGGGATACCGCCGCGTTCAAGTCGTCGTTCCTCGCGTGCAACGGATTTGCGGCAGGCGCTCTTGCGGAGTTGGCGGGCTCCACAGCCAAGGCGGCGATCCATTGTGTTGTGCGTGCGTTTGCGAGGGGCGTACCGTCCGCGAACGACAGCAGCTCGAGCCCCGACAAGCGTTGCAACAGCTCGCGCGTAGCGCGTTCGACCTCGGCGAGGGCGCTGGCGCCGTCCCCGCCGAGCCGCGCGAGGCCGTCGGCGCAGAGCGCCTGAAGGTCGAGCCAGAGCGGGAAGGCCGGCAGTTGTGCCTCGGCAAAACCGATCGCATCTTGCGGTGACGCGCCTTCGTCCTGCATGCGCTGCAGGGCCGCCGCCACCTGGGCGATCGGCGGCGCGATCTGCGTGAGTCCACCGGTGGCAGGCGGCAGGACGTCTACGGCCGCCCAGTTCGCGAAGCGGCTGATGCGATAGGCAAGCGCATCGCACGGGCCGGCCGACATCATCGCGTCGGCGACGCGCCCCAGATGTTCCAGGGCCGGTGCCAGCGCATCGATGCCGGCACCGTCTGCCGACGGGTCAGGCAAGGCGGGCGCCCGCGGCATAGCCCGCGCGGCTTTCGCGGTCGCTTCGGCGGCCGACGCGGCTGTTGCGGTCGCGGCCGGGACTGCCGTCTGGACCGATGCAGCGTCGGGGGGGGCCGGCGCCGATGCCGCCACGGGCACGCGCTCGATCAGCCCGATCAGCGGCCGCAGCGAAGGCGCGTCTTCGTCCTTGTCGCGCAACGCTTCGTCGAGGCGGCGCGCTGCCGACAGCAATCGCTCGACCAGCTCGGGAGGCTGCGGCTGCAGGTCGCTCCACGGCTTCTCGTCCGCATCGAGCGCCGTGCGGTCCAGCAGCCACTGCATGGCGTTGCGGCGCGCGCGCAAACGGGTGACCGGCGGGTACATGCCCTCCCAGAAGTGCTCGACCAGGTCGCCCACCACCTCCAGCCCGACAGCCAGGCCGGCCAGCCCCTGGCCTTGCAGCAGTGCGGCGCCCAGATAGCCGGCCACCAGCAGATCCTTGCCCTTTTCGGCAAGCAGCAGCGCGGCGGTCTGCCCCACGCGCGGCCAGTCGGTCTGGCCTTCGGCACCCGGGCTGGAGAGCTTGCCGATCTCCTGCTGCAGGGCTTCGAAACGCGGGTCGTCGCGCACATCGCGGCCTGCCGCACTCGTGGCATCAACGGGCTGGCGCCCGATGCCCTGCAGGAGTTCCAGGTTCACCTTCTCGTGCCTCTCGTGCATTGCATGCGCGCGCCGATGCCGGCGGATGCGCGGCTCAGTCCCATATCTCCTCCACGGAGAGGGCATCGAAGTAGTAGCCGGCGCCGCGCTCGGTGCGCAGCAGTGCGGGCTGCTTCGGGTTGGCTTCGATCTTGCGGCGCAGGCGCAGCATCTGCACGTCGATCGAGCGGTCGTACACGTCGTCGAAGGCGCGCGTGCGTTCGATCAGTTCCTCGCGCGTGACGATCTTTCGCGGGGCGCCCAGGAACAGGACCATGAGATTGAACTGGCTCGGCGACAGGGAGATGTTGCGCCCGTCGGCCGACAGCAGCCGGCGCGTGTTGAGGTTCAGCTCCCAGCCGTCGAAGCGGTAGGCGCGCGGATGCTTGCCACGCGTCACCGGGCTGCGCACGGCTTCGCTGCGGCGCCAGACGGCACGCATGCGCGCCAGCACTTCGCGCAGCGAGAACGGCTTGGTCACGTAATCGTCGGCGCCCAGTTCGAGCCCCATGACGCGGTCGGCCTCTTCCTGGCGGCCGCTCATGCAGATGATGGGGAAGCGGTGCTCCTTGCGCCAGTGACGCGTGAGGTCGATGCCGTCGCCGTCCGGCAGGCCAAGGTCGAGCAAGACCATGCTGTATTCACGCCGTGCAGCGCTCTCCAGGGCTTCTGTCACGCTGCAGGCCATGTGGCTCTCGATGCCGTGGCCGGCGAGATAGCTGCTCACGAGATTGCACAGCGATCCGTCGTCGTCCACGATCAGGACCGGCGCGCGGGGTTGCGTCTTCAAGAGGTCACTCCTTCATGCTGGTTGTTGTCGGCGCCTGCGCGCTGCCTTGCGGGTCGGCCGCTTCGAAGAGCGGCAGTTCGAGCCGAAAGATGGTGCCGCGGCCCGCCTGGGTGCGCATGCCGATGAACCCGCCATGGCCGCTGGCGATGCCCGCCACGATCGCCAGGCCCAGGCCCGAGCCGCCCTGCACCAGGCGGGTCGAATAGAACGGATCGAACAGGTGCGGCCAGTGCGCGGCATCGATGCCGGCGCCGTCGTCGGCCACCTCGACCCAGCCGCGCGCGCGGTCCGCCGCCTGCGGATCGCCCAGGTGCACGTCGAAGCGTCCGTCACGCTGGCCGGCCGACACTTGTCTGCCGACTGTGAGCGTGACCTCGCGCCGCGCCGCCTGGGTCGCGTTGCGCAGCAGGTTCTGCACCGCGCGCACCAGTTGGCCGCGATTTGCGAGCACGAGGGGTGCAGGCGCGGACGCGGGCACGCCCGGCTCGGCCGCGCGGGCGATGCGCACGTGCACGGGGCACAGCGCTCGCGCCATCTCGATGACTTCGTCGACGACCTCGCTCAGGTCGACGCGTCCGCGCGCCGGATCGCCCTGGCGCGCCGCCAGCAGGATCTGCTGCGTCATGTCGATGCCGCGCTCGGTCTCGCGCTCCATTTGCGCGATCTCGGCGCGGCCCGGGCTGCCCGGGGGCATGCGGTCGGCGGCGATCTCGGCGCACGCGCGGATCGTGCCCAGTACGTTGTTGAAGTCGTGGGCCACGCCGCCGGCAAGAAAGCCCAGCGATTCGAAGCGGCGCGCCTGCTCGAGCCGGGCGGCCAGCCGGCGCCGCTCGCCGATGGTCACCGCCAGCATCAGCGACAGCACGGCCATCCCGATCAGGTCGACCTGCAGGGTCCAGAGGCCGTAGCCGTATTCGAAGTAGGGGCCGAAGCCGCCGAGCGTGATGGCGATCATGCCGATGGAAATGGCCGCGTTCAGCGGCGCCACCAGGACCATGCCGCTGCGCACCGCGGCCCAGCAAAGCGGGAGCGTCAGCATGGTGCGCACCACCTCGTCGTGCATGCGGGGCACGAAAGCCAGCGCCAGACAGGCCAGGGCGCATGCAGCAGGCTGCCAGTTGCCGCGATCGCGCAGGACCGCGCGAACGTTCGGCGCGCCCCAGGTGAGCAGCGCCGGCGCCAGGATCAGCATCGCCAATGCGTTTGCCACGTAGATGCGCCGCAACGGTTCGACCCAGTCGGCGTCGCCGCCCCAGCGCAGCAGCACGCTGGAGAGCGCCGCATGCAGCAGCGACACGGCAGCCGGCAGCATCAGCGTGAACAGCAGCAGGCGGCGCGACGAGTCCAATTGGCCGTCCGGCGCGACCCAGCGCCTGCCGAGCCAGGCGCCCAGCGCCACCTCGGCCAGGCCGACGGCCGCCAGCCCCAGGTCGATCGTGGTGGGCACGTGTCCCATTGCCGTGCTCACGAGTACCAATGCCGCGCCCGCGGCCAGCAGGTAGACCGGCCACTCGCGCACGGGCCGGCGCCACAGCAGCGCCACGCCCATGGCGGGGGCCGGCCACGCAAGCGCCGACAGCGACGCGTCGGCCCCGATGTGCAGGCCCGCGCTCGACGCGAAGCCGTACGACAGGCCCAGAAGCAGCGACAGGCCGGCGCAGCCGAGCACGCCCGCGCCCATGCCCGACGCTGCGCGGGCGCCATGCCCAAAGCGTCCGGAATCGGCCGAAATCATCGGATTTGCGATAGGGAGGTCCGCTGCCTGCGAGTCTTTCATCGGTAACTATTGCCTTTGGAGCCGCACTCTAACTGCACTGAAACATTTAGGTGAAAGATGAGACGCATCGACAAAAGTTTGAGATGAATCGACTAACGCTGAAATACTTTTTAACGAGAAACTCCGTCGCTCGGAATGCCTTTTGGTGCGGAATGCCGGCCGCTGTGTGGCGACGACGGAAGTAACGTCGTTTATGCAAGAGCAGGCAATTTGAAGTGGCCCCGGCAAAACCTCATTGCAGGCCATTCCAGCGGGCGCGGTCCATCAACTTTCAGGAGAATTCAATGGCAGCCGAAGGATCAGTCGCTCCAAAGGAGCGCGTCAACATCGTGTATCGCCCAGCCGTGGGCGATGCCCAGGCCGAAGTCGAGCTGCCGCTGAAACTGCTCGTGCTCGGCGATTTCACGCTGCGCCCGAGCGACCAGCCGATTGAGGAGATGAAGCCGGTCTCGGTCGACAAGGACAACTTCAATGAAGTCCTGAAGGCGCAGAAGCTCGAATTGAACATCGGCATCGACAGCCAGCTCGACCCCTCGGCCGAGGAGGGCGCGCAGCTGCCGGTCAAGCTCGGTTTCGAGTCGATCGACGATTTCTCCCCCGACGCCATCGTCGAGAAGGTGCCCGAGCTGCGGCAGCTGATCGCGCTGCGAGACGCCTTGAAGGCGCTGAAGGGGCCGCTCGGGAACATCCCGGATTTCCGCAAGCGCGTCCAGGAACTGGTCCAGGACGAACAGGTACGCGCACGACTGCTGAGCGAACTCGGCATCCAAGAAAAGTAACCCAAGGCGAACCGCACCATGGCAGAAGAACAAACCCAGCCCGTCGCCCCGGCGCCGGCCGCCGCCGCGGCATCCGCGTCCTTGCTGGACCAACTGGTCGAGTCGGCCCGCGTCAAGCCGGGCGACGACGCCTACCCCATCACGCGCCAGGGCCTGCAGGCTTTCATCTCGCACCTGCTGGAGCCCAACAACGCGGTCGAGCGGGTGACGCAGGCCACCGTCGACGACATGATCGCGGGGCTGGACAAGAAGCTCTGCGGCGCCGTGGACGCCATCCTGCACCACCCCGAGTTCCAGGCCATGGAGTCGGCCTGGCGATCGCTCAAGTTCCTGGTGGACCGCACCAATTTCCGCGAGAACGTGAAGATTCAGATCCTCAGCGTCAGCAAGCAGACGCTGCTGGAAGACTTCGAGGACGCCGCGGACGTGACCAAGTCGGGCCTCTACAAGAACCTGTACACCGCCGAGTACGGCCAGTTCGGCGGCCAGCCGTTCGGCGCCATCGTGGCCAACTACGAGTTCGGCCCGGGCGCGCAGGACATCAAGCTGCTGCAGTACGCGGCCAGCACCGCCGCCATGGCCCACACGCCCTTCATCGCATCGGCGGGCCCGCAGTTCTTCGGCATCGACGCCTTCGAGCAGTTGCCCAACCTCAAGGACCTGTCGTCGGTCTTCGAGGGCCCGCAGTTCGTCAAGTGGAACGCCTTTCGCGAAAGCCAGGACGCCCGCTACGTGGGCCTCACGCTGCCGCATTTCCTGCTTCGCACGCCCTACGGGGCCGACACGGTGCCGAGCAAGAAGTTCAGCTATCAGGAGAGCGTGAACGGCGGCAACAAGGACTTCCTCTGGGGCAACGCCGCCTTCGCCTTCGCCTCGCGGCTGACGGACAGCTTTGCTGACTACCGCTGGTGCGCCAACGTGATCGGCCCCCAGGGCGGGGGAACGGTGTCGGACTTGCCGATCTACTCGTACGAGTCGATGGGCGCGATTCAGAACAAGATTCCGACCGACATCCTCATCTCCGAGCGGCGCGAGTTCGAGTTGGCCGAGCAGGGCTTCATCGCCCTCACGATGCGCAAGAACAGCGACAACGCGGCCTTCTTCTCGGCCAACTCGGTCCAGAAGCCCAAGTTCTTCGGCCAGAGCAAGGAAGGCAAGGAAGCCGAGCTCAACTACAAGCTGAGCACCCAGCTGCCCTACATCTTCGTGGTGAGCCGGCTGGCGCACTACATCAAGGTGATCCAGCGCGAAAACATCGGGATGTGGAAGGAGCGGGCCGACCTTGAAAAAGAGCTCAACCTGTGGATCCGCCAGTACGTGGCCGACATGGACAACCCCGCCGAGGGCGTGCGCAGCCGCCGCCCGCTGCGCCAGGCCGAGATCAGCGTGGTCGACGTCGAAGGCGAGCCAGGCTGGTACCGGGTCGACCTGAAGGTGCGGCCGCATTTCAAGTACATGGGCGCGTCGTTCACGCTGTCGCTCGTTGGCAAGCTTGAAAAGAAATAGGCGCGCAATTCAGGGGCGGCGGCCGATGTTTCATGGGTAACGTGAAACTGGCCAAACGAAATCCGCCGGACATTTCGCCACAAGACAATTGATCCAACGCAGCCATTCACCGGACCCGGGGTTGCGCCAGGGATTTTCCAATCCAGGGAAATGCCGCGTATTTGAATGACCGAGTCCGGATCACTGGCAATTCGTTTGCCGCTCAATAGAAAGTTCTAAATGCCAATGCCGTGCTACATGACCCTCGAAGGTCAAAATCAGGGAAAAATCGAAGGTTCGACCAAGGTCAAGGGCCATGACGGGAAAATCCTGGTGCAGGCCGTCGAGCACACCATCGAGATTCCCAAGAGCCCGCAAACGGGGCTGCCCACCGGCAAGCGCGTGCACGGCCCGAGCACGCTTACCAAGGAAATCGACAAGTCCTCGCCCAAACTCTTCCAGGCACTGACCTCGGGCGAGCAGATGAAGTCGGTGGTGCTCGAGTTCTACCGGATCTCGCCCAAGGGCACCGAGGAGAAGTACTACACGGTCAAGCTGGAGAACGCGATCCTCACCAGCATCCGTTCGTGGACGCCCAACTGCCTGGATCCGGACAACAAGCAGATGGGGCACATGGAAGACGTGGCCTTCACCTACGAGAAGATCACCTGGACCTTCGATCCCGACGGCATCGAGGCCGAGGACTCCTGGCTCGCTCCGAAGTCCTGATCGGCAGGAGTCGATCGCTTCCCGTGAATGAGTTCCGCTTGCTCGAACGCGTGGCCCGCTGGGAAAGCGGCACCGCACGCAGCAACGTCGCACGGGCGTCCCTGCTGGTCGACTCCGTCATCGCGCACCTGCGCTGCATCCTGAACACCCGTCAGGGCAGCGTGCCGCTGGATGCGAGGTTCGGCGTGCCGGACTTCACCAACCTGGCCGGCGGGCTGTCGTCTGGCTCGGTGCGCGACATCGAGACCTCGATCCGCGAGGTGATCACGCGCTACGAACCGCGGCTGCGCGCACCGCAGGTGGTCCTGCACGCCGATGCGAGCGATCCGATGTCGCTTCGCTTCGATGTCGACGGTCGCCTGGACGTCGACGGCCAGGACATTCCGCTGCACCTGTCGACCATCGTTGGCAGCAACGGAAAGGTCAGCGTGCCCGACCACGCCCTGCGGCGCTGAGCGCTCCCGGCGCCTCGCCCCTGTCCCTTGCGTTCTCATGAGCAAAGCCAACTTCCTTCGCTACTACCAGGATCAGCTGCAGCAACTGCGCGAGCTGTCGGTGGAGTTCGCGCGCGGCAATCCGGCGCTGGCGCCGATGCTTGCCGAACCGTCGAGCGATCCGGACGTGGAGCGGCTGCTCGAGGGCGTGGCTTTCCTCAACGGCCTCACGCGCCAGAAGCTCGACGACGAGTTTCCCGAGCTGCTGCAGGAGCTCGCGACCCAGCTGTTTCCCCATTACCTGCGACCGGTGCCCGCATCGACGCTGGTCGCCTTCGAGCCCAAGGGCATGCTCACCGAGCCGATGCAGGTGCCAGCGGGCGCCGAGCTTGCCTCGCTGCCCATGGACGGGACGCGCTGCCGCTTTCGCACGAGCCATGCGCTGCAGGTCGAGCCGCTCGCGCTGCGCGGCTTCGAGGTGGTGCAGCACGCGGGCCGTGCGCCGGCGATTCGGCTGGACTTCGCGCTGCAGGGCGTCGACCTGGCGCAGTGGCAGGCCGCCTCCGTCCGCCTGTTCCTGGGCGCCGGCTATGCCGAGGCGAGCAATCTGCTCATGCTCTTGATGACCAAGGTGGCGCAGGTCGAGGTGGTGGCCGGCGGCCCACAGCAGTCCGGCGCACGCTTCGCGCTGGGGCGCGAGGCGCTGCGCTGCGCGGGTTTCGACCATGAGATGCTGGCCTATCCCGACCACGCGTTCCCGGGTTTTCGCATCATCCAGGAATACTTCGCGTTGCCCGAGAAGCTGCTGTTCGTCGAGCTCGGGGGCCTGGACCGGTGGCGCAGCGGACGCGGCGGCCAGCAGTTCAGCATCTGGCTCACGCTCACGGACCTTCCCGAATGGGCGCCCGAGCTGCGCGAGAACAGCCTGCTGCTGCATGTGGTGCCGGCGCTCAACCTGTTCCAGCACGCGGCCGAGCCGATTCAGAACCAACACCTCACGAGCGAGTACCGGGTGCGCCCGGAGAACGACAAGAAGGGGCACTACCAGATCTTCTCGGTCGATCGCGTCTGCGGCTACGCGCAGGGCGAAAGCGAAGAGCGTTTCTACATGCCCTTCGGCATGGCCGCGATGCCGGCGCGCGCCGGCCAGCCGGGCAGGGAGCAGGCCAGCTACAGCCTGTCGCGCCGGGCCGCGACCGTGGGGCGCGGGCAGGACCTGTTCCTCTCGATTGCCACGCCGCGCCAGCAGCCGCTGCAGTCCGAAACCTTGTCCATCACGCTGACCTGCACCAATGCCGAGCTGCCCGAGAACCTCAAGGTCGGCGATGTCAGCCAGCCCACGAGCAGCTCGCCGGAGCGGCTGAGCTTTCGCAACATCCGCGCGGTCACGCCGCAGCTGAATCCGCCCGCCGACGAGCACCTGCTGTGGCGGATGATCTCGCACATCTCGCTGAACTTCCTGTCGCTGGCCGATGCGGCCAACCTGAAGATGATGCTGGAGCTGTACGTCTTCTCCGAGCGGCAGGACCATGGCCGCGAGATCGCCAACCGCCACCGCATCGCCGGCATCGAGTCGCTGCAGGCGGAGCCCGAAACGCGCCTCATCGGCCGCCGCATGCTCAGCGGGCAACGGCTGGCCCTCGTGTGCCGCAGCAGCCATTTCGCGAGCCTGGGCGGTCTTTATGTGTTCGGCTGCGTGATCGAGCGCTTCCTGGGCGACTACGCCGCCATCAACGCCTACACACGGCTCTCGCTCAGGGACGCCGACACCGGGGCCGAGTTCGACTGGCCCGCGAGATTGGGGCGGCAATGCCTTCTCTGAGCGACGACCTGCTCGCGCGCGGCAGCCGGTATTCCTACTTCCAGGCGATCCGGCTGATGCGGCGCGCGGGCGCCACGCGCATTCGCGTGCGGCCGAACCTGAGCCTCGGGTTTCCGGACACCGACATCGATGCCATCGAACGGCTGCCGGCCGCCCAGGCCATCGAGGACAGTCAAAGCATTGAAGGCGGAGACGGCGCCCACGCCGGCGTTGACGCCTACCGCGTCACGGCCAACTTCTTCGGGCTCTACGGCGTGTCCTCGCCGTTGCCCACCTTCTATACGGAAGACCTGATCGACGACCACCGCGAAGGGCGGCATGCCCGGCGCGAGTTTCTCGACATCCTGCACGGCGCGCTCTATCCGCAGCTCTTCGAGGCATGGCGCAAGTACCGCCTCCAGTTGCGCGCGGTGGAAGAGGGCGACCCCGATGCGCTGGACATGCTGTACGCCTTCGCGGGCCTGGGCTCCGTGCAGCAGCGCGAGAGCCTTCCGGGCGCGGGCGGGCTGCTGCGCTACCTCAATCTCTTCGCGCAGCGCACCCGCTCGGCGATGGGGCTGCGCACGCTGCTGGCCGATGCCTTCGCGCCGGCCACCATCGACGTCGAATCGTGCGAGCCGCAGTGGGTGCCGATTCCGCGGGACCAGCGCCTGCGGCTCGGGCTGCAGGCCCACGCGCTCGGCCAGGACTGCCCGCTCGGCGTGCAGGTGCAGGACAGCGACAACCTGCTGCACATCGTGATCGGCGATCTGCCCGAGGCGCTGTTCCAGCAGCTGCTGCCCGGCGCCCAGGGGCACCGCACGCTGCAGTTCCTGGTGCGCTTCTATCTCACGCGGCCGCTGCAGGTGTCCGTGGAGCTGCGCCTGAAGAAAGGCGAAGGCCACGGCGCCCGCGCGGGTGCCGCCGAATGGTCGCGCCTGGGCCTGGACACCTGGCTGCCGGGCGAGCAGGCCGCCGGCCCGTCGCCGGCGCGCTTTCGGCTGGCACCGCAACTCGTTTCGCCAACAAGGACTTCTTCCCATGCTGCTGGTTGACCTCAAGCCTCTCGTCGGCCGTCTCGGCGGCTATTGCAAGGAATCGCTGGAGAACGCGGTCGGGCTGTGCGTCTCGCGCGGCCATTACGAAATCACGGTCGAGCACTTGCTGCACCGCCTGCTGGACGAGCCGCAGGCCGACCTGCCTCTGCTGCTGCGCCAGAACGGCGTGGAGGCGGGCGTGCTGCGCCAGGGCCTGGAGCGCGTGCTGGAAGACATGCGCACGGGCAACGCCGGCCGCCCGGCTTTTTCTCCGCTGCTGCTCGAACTGTTGCAGGACGCCTGGCTGCTGGGCTCGGTCGATCTCGGGCAATCGCAGATCCGCTCGGGCGCGGTGCTGGCCGCGCTGGTGGCGCGTGCGAGCTTCTATGCGGGCGGCTCGATCGGCCCGCTGCTCTCGCCGCTGCTCAAGGAGACGCTGCTGTCGCAGTTTCCCGCCGTATGCGCGGGCTCGATCGAAGGGCACCCGGAGGCTGCGGCCGGCGGCGGCGACTCCGCCCAGGGCGGCCCCTCCGGCGGCGCGATCGCCAAATACTGCGAGAACTTCACCGAGAAGGCGCGCGGCGGAAAGATCGACCCGGTGTTCGGCCGCGATGCCGAGATCCGCCAGATGGTGGACATCCTCGCGCGGCGCCGCAAGAACAATCCCATCTGCGTGGGCGACCCCGGCGTGGGCAAGACCGCGGTGGTCGAGGGCCTGGCGCTGCGCATCGTGGAGGGCGACGTGCCCGACATGCTCAAGGACGTGACGCTGCTGGGCCTGGACATGGGCATGCTGCAGGCGGGCGCCAGCGTCAAGGGCGAGTTCGAGAACCGGCTCAAGGGCGTGATCGAGGAAGTGAAGGCCTCGGCCACGCCGATCATTCTTTTCATCGACGAGGCCCACACGCTGATCGGCGCGGGCGGCCAGGCCGGCACTTCCGACGCGGCGAACCTGCTCAAGCCGGCCCTGGCGCGCGGGGAACTGCGCACCATCGCGGCCACCACCTGGGCCGAGTACAAGAAGTACTTCGAGAAGGACGCCGCGCTCGCGCGCCGCTTCCAGCTCGTGAAGCTGGACGAGCCCGACGTGGCCACCGCGGTGCAGATCCTTCGTGGCCTGCGCGACCGCTACCAGGAGGTGCACCAGGTCGCGATCCGCGACGACGCGATCGTGGCCGCTGCCGAACTCTCCAGCCGCTACATCAGCGGCCGGCAGCTGCCCGACAAGGCGGTCGACCTGCTGGACACGGCGTGCGCGCGCGTGAAGGTGCTGAAGAACGCAAAGCCCGATGTGCTGGAGGACATCGAGCGCCGCATTCAGGCGCTCGACCGCGAGAAGCGCGGCCTGCAGCAGGACGTGGACAACCGCCAGGCCATCGAGCCGCAGCGCTTCGCCGACATCCAGGCGCAGATCGACGCGCTGGCCGCCGAGGCCGGGGCGCTTCGTGCGCGCTGGCAGGCGCAGCGCGACGCCGCGCAGGTGCTGCTCGAGGCGCGCGGCGCCTTTGGCGCGGCGCGCGCCGAAGCCGCTTCGCCCGCGCTGGCCGGGCTCGAAGAGGCGCTGCTGCAGGCCGAGCGTGACTTCGCACAGGCGCAGGGGAGCGAAGCCCTGGTGCGCATCGACGTCGATCCCGACGTGGTCGCCAAGGTGGTTTCGGACTGGACCGGCGTGCCCGTGGGCAAGATGCAGCGCGACCAGGCAAGCACCGCGCTCGGACTGGCCGATGCGCTCAAGCGCCGCATCCGCGGCCAGGACGCCGCGCTCGACCAGGTGGCCGAAATCGTGAAGACCGCGAGCTCGGGGCTGAACGATCCGCGCCAGCCGCTGGGCGTTTTCCTGCTCGTCGGGCCGTCGGGCGTCGGCAAGACCGAAACCGCGCTGGCAGTGGCCGACCTGCTGTTCGGCGACGAGAAATCGACCGTGGTGGTGAACATGAGCGAGTTCCAGGAGCGCCACAACGTGAGCCGCCTGATCGGCTCGCCGCCCGGCTACGTGGGCTACGGCGAAGGCGGCCTGCTGACCGAGGCCGTGCGCCAGCGCCCTTATTCCGTGGTGCTGCTCGATGAGGTCGAGAAGGCGCACCTGGACGTGCTCAACCTGTTCTACCAGGTGTTCGACAAGGGCATGCTGTCCGATGGCGAGGGCAAGGAGATCGACTTTGCCAACACGGTGATCTTTCTTACCTCCAACCTGGCCACCGACGTGATCACCGAGATGACGCAGGGCGGCGAGAAGCCCGACGCGGCCGTGCTCGCAGCCGCGATACGGCCGCTGCTGTCGAACCACTTCAAGCCGGCGCTGCTCGCGCGCATGACCATCGTGCCCTACGTGACGCTCGATGCGCAGGCCCTGGGCGGCATCGTGCGCCTGAAGCTCGAGCGCATCGTGCAGCGGCTCGCGCGCAACAACAAGATGCGCTTCACCTATGCCCCTGCGGTGGTCGAGCGCATCGCCGCGCGCTGCACCGAGGTGGAGACCGGCGCGCGCAACATCGACTTCATCCTGCGCGGCAACGTGCTGCCGCTGATGTCGCAGCAGATCCTGCAGCGCATGGGCAGCGGCGAGCCGGCCGCCGCCGTGCACCTGGATGTGGACGACCGGGGCGAGTTCGCTGTGACCTTCCCGGCGAGCTTGCCAGGCAGTGCCGACCACCGATCCGGAACGCCGCATCCATGAGCACTGTCGCCCAGCGCCTACCCGCGGACCGCCGCTTCGAGTTCGACAGCCACGCCTGCGCGGCCGACACCTTCGCCGTTGTGAAGATGAGCGGTGTCGAGGCGATCTCCAGGCCGTACCGCTTCGAGCTGGTGCTGGTCTCGGACGATGCCGCGATCGACTCCGCCAGGATGGTCGGCGCCGGGGCTCGGCTGCGCATCCTCGCGCCCGACGATCACACCCGCGCCACGCCTTATGCGGGCATGCTGGCGGAGTTCGACCAGTTGCACCAGGCGGGCGGCTTCACCTTCTATCGCGCGGTGCTGGTGCCCCGCCTGTGGCAGCTGTCGCTCTACCGCAATTCGGAGGTCTACCTCAACGAGCAGACGATTCCGCAGATCGTGGAGAGCCTGCTGGCCGGTGCGAGGTTCAGCGCCAGCCGCGACTACACGCTCAAGCTCACCGGCGCGTACCGGCCGCACAGCTATGTGTGCCAGTACCAGGAAACGCCGCTGGCCTTCGTCTCGCGCTCCCTCGAGCGCGAAGGCATCTACTACTACTTCGAGCAGCACGAGGGCGTCGACAGGCTGGTGCTGCTCGACGACAGGGCGGCGCAGCCGCCGCAGGCCCTCCAAGTGAACTACCGGCCGGCCGACGAACTCGATATCGGCCTGGCGCCCGACTCGGTGCAGGCCTTCGTCTGCCGCTCGCGCATGCTGCCCCGTACGCTGGTGCTGCAGGACTACAACCACCGCCGCGCCAACCTGCCGCTGGAGGTGAAGGCCGACGTGTCGGCGAGCGGCCTTGGCGAGGAGATGCTCTATGGCGAGAACTTCCGCAACGAGGAAGAAGGACAGCGCTACGCGATCATCCGCGCCGAGGAACTGCGCTGCGGTGGGCGCGTGTTCAGCGGCGAAGCCACGGCGGTGGGCTTGCGTAGCGGCCACTTCATGGACCTCGCGCATCACTACCGGTCCGATTTCAATGGCCGCTATCTGGTCACCGAAATCACCCACGAGGGCTCCCAGGCCGGTGCGCTGCTGGAGGGCCTGAAGACGCCGTTCAACCAGGGCGCGCGACAGACCACGAGCTATCGCAACAGCTTCGTGGCACTGCCCGAGGCCACGCAGTTCCGCCCCGCGCGCGCGACGCCCAAGCCGCGCGTGTCGGGCACCATGAACGCCACCATCGATGCCGAAGGCAGCGGCGAATACGCCGAACTCGATGCCTACGGCCAGTACAAGGTGCAGATCCCTTTCGACCGCACCGAGAAGGGCGCGGCCAAGGGCTCCAGGCCGATGCGCATGGCCTCGCCCTATGCGGGCCGCGACCACGGCATGCACTTTCCACTGCACAAGGGCGCCGAAGTGCTGCTGTCCTTCGTCGATGGCGATCCAGACCGTCCGGTCATCCTGGGCGCGGTGCCCAACTCCGACAACCGCAGCGTGGTCGACGCGACCAATCCGCATCTGAGCGTGATCCGGACCAAGGGCGGCAACGAGATCGGCCTGGACGACACGCGGGGGAGCGAGGGCATCTGGCTGCGCTCGCCGTACCGGGATTCGGCGTTGATCATCGGCTATGCGGCGGTGCAGCCGCCGCCGGCAGTGCGCGCGGCGGACGCGCCAGGCGCGGCGCCTGCGCCAGCGCCGGCGCCCGCACCCGGGAACATCCTCCAGGCGACCAAGGGCGGCAGCGACAGCGTGACCTTCGGCGTCACGAACACGATGAGCTTCGGCTCCAAGAACATCCTGTCGCTGGCCGCCGAGACGAGCCTTGTGGCTTCGCTGGCCAACAAGGTGACCATGGGCGCGAGCGTGGCCGTCAATTCCTCCAACGAGCTCAAGTGGAACATGAACCTCCTGCCCGTTCCGGGCTTGGAGGCGGTGGTCAAGAGCGTCACCATCGACGATTCGGACACGGTAACGCTCAAGAAAAGCGCGAACACGACCGCGCTGGAGTCCATCTCGTTCATCGCCGGAGACAGCAGCAAGGCCCGCCTCGGCGTGATGGCGCTGGACACCGAACTGGGCCTCATGCGGGGACTCGTCGGCGGCTACACGGTGTTGAATATGACGCGGTCCACCATTTTCGGCATGGCCGTCAATGGTTCGGCGGAAGGCGCTTTCACGCGGTCTGCCGACTACGACCCGAAGCACGAGCCCATGTCCATGACCTTCATGGGATGGCCCGGCGCCGTGGGCCAGTTCGGCGCCGACGTGGTCGCCAACGGCGCAGCCTTGCTGCTCATGCAGGGATGGGCCAAGCACATCGTCGCCCGGATCAAGGCGCTCCAGAACATGAGCCGCATGACCCTCGATGCCACCGGCATCACCCAGACCGTGGAGGAGGGAACGCCCGACGAAGGCCGCATCGCGCTGCGGCCGGGCATGGGCGTGGAGATGACCGGTCCCGGGTTCGAGGTGAAAAGCACGAATGCCGCGACCGTCGCCGCGGACAGCTTCCTCACACTCGATGCGCCGATCATCAAGCTCTCCAAGACCGGCGTGGACGGCAACAAGGCGTTCGTCTCCATCCTCAACGGCGCGAAACAGGTGTCCCTGGGCGCCGGCGGTTCCAGACTGGTTCTTCGGGATGGCTCGACCGAGCTGGCGTCGGACACGGTGAGCATCGGCAACAGCCCGACATTGCCCAATCCGCTCCATACCGTGCTGCAAGCGCAGGAGACGCAAGCCGGGATGGCCGTCGCTGCCGCGCGGCAGGCGTACGGGGCGGCGCGCGACCAGGTCCGCCTTGCAGAGAACGAAGTGTCGAAGGCCCTGGCGCGGCAGGCCCTGGAAGCGGCGTTCGACGCGCTGATCGCGGCCGACGAAACCAGGGATGCGATCGGTCTGCAGCTGAGCCAGCAGGACCCCAGAACCCTGTCCACAAAGCTCAATGGCTTGACCATCGACGCGGCAAAGACCGAACTCACGCACACCGCGACGTCGCTGAAGGTCACCAGCAGCGGGGTGGCGATGGAATTCGGCGCCGCAAATTTCAAACTCGATGCGCAGGGCCTGAGCGGCTCGGGCCCACTGATCAAGCTGGGTTGAATCTTGAGCACCATCGCCCAACGTCTTCCCGCCGACCGCCGCTTCGATTTCAGCAGCCAGGCCTGTCCGAGCGACACCTTCGCCGTCGTGCGCATGAGCGGCTTCGAGGCCATCTCGCGGCCCTATCGTTTCGAGCTCGTGCTGGTCTGCGACGATGCGCACATCGACCTGGCGCGCGTGCTGGCGGCCGATGCCTCGCTGAAGATCCTCGCTCCCAACGACAACCGACACGCCACGCCGTATGCGGGCATGCTGGCCGAGTTCGACCAGCTGCACCAGGCGGGCGGCTTCACCTTCTACCGCGCGGTGCTGGTGCCACGCCTGTGGCAGCTGTCGCTGTACCGCAATTCGGAGGTCTACCTGCACGAGCAGACGATCCCCGAGATCGTCCAGGGCATCCTCATCGCGGCCCGGCTCGATCCGGCGAACGACTACACGCTCAAGCTCAAGGGCCGCTACCGGCCGCGCAGCTACGTGTGCCAGTACCAGGAGTCGCCGCTGGCCTTCGTCTCGCGCTGGCTGGAGCGCGAAGGCATCTACTACTACTTCGAGCAGCACGGTGGCGTCGACAAGCTCGTGCTGATCGACGACAAGCTGGCCCAGCCGCCCGTGGCGGTGGCCGTGAGCTACCGTCCGGCCGACGAGCTCGACGTGGGGCTCGCCCCCGATTCGGTGCAGGCCTTCGTCTGCCGCACGCGGCCGCTGCCGCGCACGCTGGTGCTGCAGGATTACAACCACCGGCGCGCGAGCATGCCGCTGATGGCGCAGGCCGAGGTCTCGGCCAGCGGCATCGGCGAGGAGATGCTCTACGGCGAGAACTTCCGCACCGAGGAAGAGGGCCAGAGCTACGCGAGGATCCGTGCGGAGGAGCTGCGCTGCGGCGGCCGCGCCTTCAGCGGCGAAGCGACGGCGGTGGGGCTGCGCAGCGGCCATTTCATCGACCTTGCGCAGCACTACCGGGATGACTTCAACGGCCGCTACCTGGTCACCGAGATCACGCACGAGGGCTCGCAGGCCGGTGCGCTGCTGGCGGGCCTGAAAACGCCGTTCAACGAGCGCGAAGGAGAAACGGTCTACCGCAACAGTTTCGTGGCGCTGCCCGCGGCCACGCAGTTTCGCCCGGCGCGCACGACGCCCAAGCCGCGCGTGGCCGGCACCATGAGCGCCACTGTGGACGCGGAGGGATCGGGCGAGTACGCCGAACTCGACGAACACGGGCAGTACAAGGTGCAGATTCCCTTCGACCGCACCGAGAAGGGCGCCGCCAAGGGCTCCGCGCCGGTGCGCATGGCCTCGCCCTATGCGGGCAGCGAACATGGCATGCACTTTCCGCTGCACAAGGGCACGGAGGTGCTGCTTTCGTTCGCCGACGGCGACCCGGACCAGCCGGTGATCCTGGGGGCGGTGCCCAATTCGATCACGCCGAACGTCGTGGACCAGCGCAATCCGCACGACAACCTGATCAGCACCAAGGGCGGCAACCAGATGCTCATGGCCGACACCAAGGGCAAGGAAGTGATCTGGCTGCATTCGCCGTTTCACAAGAGCAGCCTGGGCATCGGCTCGGTGCATCCCGCAGGCGGCGGCAGCATCTACGAGGCCACCACCGGCGGCAAGGATTCGGTGTCCTTCGGCAACAGCAACTCGATGAGCTTCGGCCCGGCCAACTCGCTCGCCCTGGGCACCAAGGCCTCGATCGGCGCGGCGTTCTCGAACGATGTGTCGATGGGAACCAAGATCGGCATCGACGCGTCCTCCAGCATCAGCTGGAAGGCCAATTTCGGCACGCTTCCGGGCGTGGGCAGCTTCGACGGCACGAGCGGGCTCAAGAATCTCTCGATCGACGACTCCGACAGCGTCAGCCTGAAGCGCTCCTTCGGCGGCAAGTCGAACAAGACCGCCACGATCCAGGCCGGCGCGTTCGAGGACGAAGCCACCTCCGCCGTACTCGAGACCTCCAAGAAGACGCTGCGCGCGATGATCGCCGGCTACACGGCGCTGAACTTCACGCAGTCGACCATCTTCAGCATGGCGGTGAACGCGAGCGCCGACGGCGCTTTGCTGGGCCCCGACGAGAAGCAGGCCAAGAAGGACCAGGACGCCGACGATCTGCGTTTCGCCGACGAGGAGGCCAAGGCCAAGGCCATCGAGAAGGACAATCTCAAGGCCGAGTCGCCCCCCAAGGAGGTGGTCGACGAGGCCGCCCAGGGCGCGAAGGATGCCGTCGCGTGGAGACTCGCGGAACAGGACAAGATCAGCAGGAAATACCAGTACGGTCCCATCGAGTCGGCGGCCGAGAAAGCCGAGAGGAACGAACTCAGGGACAGGTCGCCTCCGGCGGACATCGCCCGGCGCGCTGCCGCGGAGACCATCTGGCGGGCCGCCAAAGAGAAGGCGATCGACGACAAGTACAAGAGCCGCGCTGCCGCGCAGGCCGCGCCCTCGAACCCTGCGCGCCAGACGCTGCAGGGCTGGCCCGGCATCATCGGCAAGTTCGGACTGGATGCCGTCTCCAACGTGACCGCCATGGCCTTGATGCAGGCCTATGCACGCAAGCTGCAGGCCCAGATCGACGACCTCAAGCTGATGAGCGAACTCAGCCTGGGGGTGGACGGCATCAAGCATGCGGTCAATGGCGACGACGCGGGCGCACCGCTGATCCCGCCCGCGGTACCGCTGGACATCCGGTGCGAGCTGGACCTGTCGCCCTCCACGGGAATCAGCATCAAGGCCGGCGCCAAGAGCGACACCTGGGACGATGCCACGCCGCCGACGGACGGCACGATCAGGTTGGCTGCCAAGCAGATCACCCTGGCGGGCAGCGAGAGCCTGGGCGCATATGCGCTGGCAGGCTCCCTGGGCGTGCAGCCGGATGCAACGGGCAAGTACGCGGGCGTCGACTTCTCCCAGGCGGCGGACAGCGCGAGCCTCCGAACCTTCGCGGGCGCGGTGGTGTCCGCCAAAGCCAACGCCTTGCGGCTGAACGCCGACACGATCGAAGTGGGTTACTCCGCGCCGGCGCCCAAGCTCACGCTGGTGGGGGCGGTCGCCGCGCGCGACGCCGCGGCCAAGGGGGTGAAGCTGGCAGGGGAGGCAGTCCGCCTCGCCCGCGAGGCTTTGAAAAAGACGACGTTGGCTTTCAACGCCTCCACGGGCTTGTCCGTCTCGGACAGCCTGGGGTTGAAGAAGGCCGTGACCAGCGCGCAGTCCGGCGTAACCGATGCCGAGCGCGGCTCGCGCATGGCCCTCGGTCTTTTCTACAAGGCCGAACAGGATCTGGTCAAGGTGGGCAAGGGCGACGGCGAAATCGGCCCGCTCATGCACGGCCTGAGCATCACCCAGGACCAGGCCTCGCTCGTCTTCGGCGCGGCGGGCTGGAAGGCCACCCACACGGGCCTGGAGGTCAACTTCGGCGATGCGAAAGCAAGCTTCCAGCCCGTGGGCCTCAGCCTCGACGGCACGCTGATCAAGCTGGGTTGAGCCATGCCATCCATTCACCGCGCGCCTGGCCGACCATGAAGATCATCAAGCCCGACCACATGGCCGTCGTGCACCGCGCGGTGCGCCTGCAAGGCAGCGACCGCCTTTGCGTGGGCCTGATCGCGCTGTATCCGCTCGCCTCGCCGCACCTGGATGCACTGCGGCCCGAGACCGAGCTCTGGCAGCGCGTGCCGCAGGCGCCCGGTGCGCCCGCGGTGCTCGACGAAGGCTATCCCAAGCCCGAGGCCGAGTTCCTGCTGTATGGCGAAGCCTGCGCGCCCGGTGGCAAGCCGGTCGCGCAGCTGGCGGTGCGCGTGCGCGTGGGAAGCCTCGACAAGCCCTTGATCGTGCACGGCGACCGGCGCTGGGGCGCGCTCGGCACGTTGCCGCCGGCGGCGCCGTTCACGCGCATGCCTCTCGTGCCGGCCAAAGCCATCGGCGGCCCGGGCGACGAAGCGAACCCGCTCGGCAAGGCCGCACCGGCCTTGCCCAACGTGGAAGACCCGCGCCACCCCATCGCCTTCAAGGACGACCATCCGGCACCGGCCGGCTACTGGGGCGTGGACAGCAGCGCCCCGCAACGCCGGAAGCATCTGGGCGCGGTCGACACGCCCTGGCTGCAGAAGACCTGGCCGCATCTGCCCGAGGACACGCGGGGCGGCTACTTCCAGAGCGCGCCGCCGGACCAGCGCAAGGCCGGCTTCTTCGCAGGCGACGAGGCCATCGCGCTGAGCCATCTGCATCCCGATCAGCCGCGCATCGAAAGCGCGCTGCCCGCATTGCGCGCGCGTTGCTTCGCATGGCATGGCAAGGGCGCAGAGGCCGTCTTCGAGGAGATCCAGACGCGCGCCGAAACGGTCTGGCTGATGCCGGGGCTGGGTCTGGCGGCCGTGCTGTACCGCGGCACGCTCGCCGTGAACGACGAGGAGGCGCAGGACGTCGCCTGCCTGGTCGCAGGCTGGGAGCCGATGCGGGATGCGCCGCTGCCCGAATCCCACTACCGCGGCCAGTTGCCGCCACCGCCAGCGGCCCCCCCGCCGGCAGGGGCGGCAGCGGATAGGGCAGCCCCGGTTGCAGGCCTGCCCGCAGGGGCGGCGGGCGTCGTACATGCAGCGGTTGCGGCTGGCGCTTCGGCACTCGCGGGCGCCGCGCTCAACGCGGCGGGCGACGATCGCGCTGCAAAAGGGCAGGGCGCGGACGGCGCGGCGGCGCTTCCCGGTACGCAGGGCAGTGCGGCACCGGCTGCGCAAGTACCGGCAGCGCAAGCACCAACGAACAAGTTGCCGGTGACCCACGCGCAGCCGACACAGGACCCCGCGCTGGCGGACATCGAGCGCATGACGGCGCATATGAATGCGCAAACCGACCGCCTGCTGGCCGAGCACGGCATTCCGCGTTCGCGTATCGACGAGATGATGCAGCCGCCGTCGCAGCGCGAGGTGTCGCGCGCCGAGATCGAGGCCATGACGCAGAAGATGCAAGCCGAGCATGCGGCGCTGCTCGCACAGCACGGCCTCACCCAGGCCGACGTGGACGGCTACATCCGCTCCCGGCAGGGCGAGATGCCGCCGGCCGACGTGAGCGTTGCGGACATCGAGGCGCGGACGCAGCAGATGCGGCGCGAGACCGAGCAGCTCATGCGGGAGAACGGCATGGACCACGACGACGTGGCGAACTTCCTCGAAAGCCACGGCGCCAGCGCGGAAGCCGTGTCGCTGATGCGGCAGTTTCCGCAACTGGTCGCACCGGGCGCGGCGTTGCAGGCCGAGCCGGCGTTGGCCGCGCCAGCGCCCATCGCCAGCGCCGCGGCGCCGGCCGGCCCGGCGGTGGTGCCCGCCGCTGCGGCAGAGGCCGCGCCAGCCCCGCACCCGCCCACCACGCGCGAGGAGGTGATCGCCTGGCAGGCCCAGGGCCGCAGTTTTGCCGGGCTCCGGCTGGACTGCCTGGACCTGGGCGGTCTGGATCTGTCCAACGCGGACTTCAGCAACGCGACGCTGGAGAAGACACGTTTCGACCGGAGCCGGCTGGCCGGCACCCGATTCGACAAGGCGGTGCTGCAGGGCGCGAGCTTCGAGGGCGCCGAGGCGTCCGGGGCCAGCTTCGTGTCGGCGCGCGCGGCCGGCAGCCGCTTCGCCGGCGCCACGCTGGCGGGCGCCAACCTGGGCGCGGCGGATTTCACCCGCAGCGATTTCTCGGCCGCCAACCTGCAGGATGCGCAATGCACCCGGACCGATTTCAGCGGCAGCCAGATGGCGAAGCTGCGCGGCGCGAAGCTGCAGGCGGAGCGCGCGAACTTCAGCGATTGCGCGCTCGACGCGGCGGACCTGCAGGGCGCGACCCTGACCGCGGCCCGGCTGGACAACGCGCGCGTAGGCCATGCCTCGCTGGCCGCGGTCGAGGCGGAGCGATCGGAGTGGTATCGGACCGATGCGCGGCAGGCAGACCTCTCGGGCGCGAACCTGCGCAACGCGCGCGCCGGCGCCGGCACCATGTTCGCGGGCGCGAACCTGCGCGACGCGCGCCTCGACGGCGCGGCATGGAGCGACGGCGTCGACCTGCAGGGGGCGGCCATGCAGTCGGCCTCGCTGGAGCGCGCCGACCTGAGCGGTGCGCAGGCGGCCGGAGTCCTGCTGGCGGGTGCCCGCGCGAAGGGCGCCAACTTCTCGCGCGCCGCACTCGGCGGCGCCGATGCGTCGGGCGCCAACCTGATGGGCGCTTCGCTGCGCCATGCGCAGCTTGCCGGTGCGCGGCTCGCCGGCGCGAACCTGCATGCCAGCGACTGCTACGGCAGCACCATCGCGCAGGCCGACACCATGCGCGCGCTGACCACGGGCACGCTGATGCAGATCCCCGGCCGGCCCGAGGGGGTGAGCGCATGAGCCTTGACGCACGCACGCCGTTCGCCGATGCCGATGCCGCACTGGCAGCGATAGGGCAGGCTGGCCGCCGGTTGGCCGGTACCAGCGTGGCGGGCCTGGACTTCAGCGGCCGCGACCTCTCGGGCGTCCATTGGCACGACGTGGACCTCGCAGCGACCCGCCTGGAGGGCGCCAACCTGGAAGGCGCCGTGTTCGACCGCTGCCGGCTGCCCGCCGCCGTGCTGGCCGCCACGAGGCTCACCGCAACCCAGTGGCAGGCCTGCGACCTGCAAGGCGCCGTGCTGCGCGGTGCACGCGGCGAGCGCATCTCGATGAGCGAATGCAACCTGCGCGGCGCCGACGCCGCGGGCGCGCACTGGACGCACGCGATGCTCGAGCGTTGCGACCTGTCGGCGGCCAGCTTTGCCGATGCCGCGCTCGTGCACAGCGATGCGCACCAGTGCCGCTTCGAGGGCACCGATTTCAGCCGCGCCGTGCTGCAGCGCTTCACGGCCATGGATGCCGACCTGGGTGCCGCGCGCTTCGATGCCACCGACCTCACGCAGGCCTACCTGGCCGGCGCCAGGCTCGCGGGGCAACGGCTGGGCAACTGCGTGCTGCGGATGGCGCAGTTCAACCGGGCCGATCTCTCCGGCGCCGACTTCTCCAGAGCGCAGCTGGACCAGGCGCAGTTCGGGCACGCCACGCTGGTGGGCGCGGTGTTCAGCGGCGCGGCCGGCCTGCACGTGCGCTTTGGCGATGCGCGCATGGCGCGCGCGCTGCTGGACGATGCCAGCTTCGAGATGTCGGACTTCGCGCGCGCCGATCTGGCCGCCGCACGGCTCACGCAGCTGCATGCATCGCGATCGGTTTTCTCCGGCGCGCGCTGCCAGGCCGCACAGATGGCCCGCGCGGTGTTCGTTCACAGCGACTTTTCCAACGCCGATCTTTCCGACGCCGATTGCAGCCATGCCGACTTCAGCGGCGCGAACCTGCATCGCGTCGCCGAGCGCGGCACGAACTGGACCGGCGCCGTGCGCCGCGGCAGCTACGGCACCGATGCCGAACGCGCGCGCGCCGAAGACTGGCGTCCGGCGCCGGCCACCCTTTCCTGAGAGCACCCTTTCATGTCAAGCAACGATCCCTCCCCGGCCTCCTTTGCCTCCCTGGCTTTCCTGCCCGGCGGTGCGCCGGCCGCGCCGCGCCTGGTCACCGGCACGGTCTGCGGCCGGGCCGGTGCCTGGCTGTTCGTGCGCAGCGGCGAAGGCGAGCAGCGCGCGCAGGTCGCGCCCAGCTGCCTCCTGGCGCCCGAAGACGGCGACGTGGTGCTGCTGTGTCTCACGCCCGACATGCCGGTGGCCGAACCGCACGAAGGCGCGCTGCGCATGCTGCCGCGCCAGCACATCCTTGCCGTGCTCTCGCGTGCCGAAACGGCGCCGGCGACCGTGCAGCTGCCGGGAGGCGCAAGGCTCATCTCGCAGCAAGGAAGCTTGCGCCTCGAAGGCCGCGACATCGACATCGCCGCGACGGCCGGCCTGCATGCGCGCACGCCGCAGCTCACGCTGCAGGCCGTTCGCGGCGACCTGCGCTTCGGCCAGGCGAGCGCGTCGGCAGGGAGCTTCACGGGGGTCATCGGCGAGCTGCGGCTGTTCGCGCGCCATCTGAGCTCGCAGGTCGATAGCCTGGTGCAGAAGGCGCGCAGCAGTTCCCGCACGGTGGAAGATCTGGACGACCTGCAGGCAGGCCGCACGCGCTGGGAGGTCGAAGGCCACGCCCAGCTGCACGCACGCCAGGCCACGGTGCTGGCCGAAGGCACCGTGAAGATCGACGGCCAGCGCGTCGACCTGGGCTGAGGAGGCGCAACGATGTTCGCAGTGACCCTCGCCGGCGGCCAGTGCATGGCCACGCCCGACGTCTGCCAGGTGCCCACGCCCACGGGCCCGGTGCCCACGCCTTTTCCCAACATCGGCATGCCGCCGATGGGCGATGCGCCCACGACCAAGGTTCTGGTCTCGGGCATGCCCGCGCTGACCAAGGCCTCGAAGATTCCGTTGACCAACGGCGACGAGGTCGGCGCCACCGGCGGCGTGGTGTCCGGAAAGGTCATGGGCGAGGTCGAGTTCATCGCCGGCAGCACGAAGGTGAAGTTCGAGGGCAACTCCGCGGTGCGGCTCTCCACCCCGACCAAGCAGAACGCCGGCAATGCAGTGGGATCGGTCCTCGCGCCGAGCCAGTCGAAAGTAATGATCCTCAGCTGATTCAGCAGAAAGCACCGACCCATGAACTCCAAATTCCTCGAGAGAAGACAGGCGCTGCGCACCGTGGCGGCAACCATCGTTGCACCCGCGGTCGTCGCCTGCGGCGGTGGCGGTGGCAGCACCCCATCCTTTGCCCAGGGCGTGCCCGCGAGCGTGACCGACGCCTTGGCGGCGTACGCCAAGCTGGAGCCGCTGACGTCCGGCGCGCAGGTGCGCGTGGATGCGCCCACCGGCACCTGGTCCGCCAGCCACAACGCGAGCAGCAAGCTCTTCGTGGGCAGCGCCGTGAAGACCTTCATCCTTGCGCAGTTCCTGCGCGATGTGGAGACCGAGCGCAACGGCCTGAAGCTCACGGCGCCGTGCGAGGTGAGCGACCTGTTCCGCAGCCCGGGCTCCTCGGTGATCGGCTCGCTCAGCGGAACGTCCAACTACCGCAACATGCTGGAGGCCATGATCGCGCACAGCGACAACATGGCAACCGACATCGCCCTCGCGAAGGCCGAGCCCGCGCGCGTGCGGGCATTGATCGCGCAGGCGGGGCTCACGCAAACGCAGATTCCGGAGTCGACGCGGCGGCTCTTCTCCTACCTGTCGGGCGCGCCGGTGGGCGTGGACCTGGGCTGGGAGGGCATGCTGCGCCTGGCGAACAACGACGGCATGGGCCTGACGCCGCGCACCACCGTCATCAACGCGGACGAGTCCATGCTCAGTTCGGCCGCCGACATGGTGAGCTGGTACCAGCAGGTGCTGGCCGGCAAGTTCTTCCAGAAGGCCACGTCGACGCGGGAATTCAAGCGCGTCTCGTCCATGGCCGACGCGCTGTGGTTCACGGTGCCGGATGACGTCATCGCCTACGGTAAGGGCGGCAGCATCGATTGGGAAGGCTTCCATGCGCTGTGCCTGGCGGGGCAGATGCGCACCCGCGACGTACCCGTCAGCTTCTGCTTCACCCTCAACTGGAGCGGTGGAACCGTCGAAAGCTCGGCGCGGGTGCCCGAGTTCGGCGAGGCGGTGAGCAAAGTCCTGGCGAGCGTGAACGCCGCCGTGCGCGGCGCCTGAAGCCATGGCGACCATCGCAGTCACCGCACTGGCCGTGGACGACGCGCGGCTGGCCGCGCTGGGCGCCACGCTCGGACGCTATGGCCTGCAGGCTGCCGGCGGCGTGTGGCAGACCACGCCCGAGCAGGTTGCGGGCGTGGACTGGCGCCCGATGGCCGATGCCTTCATCGCGCAGGGCGCGGCGTTCTGGCTGATCGCGGCCGACGACAAGGCCCTGGCCGACCCGGCGGTGCGCTATGGGCTGAACCTCATGGCATCGGCCCTGCGCGCGGCGCTCGGCGCGGACCTTCCGATGGCGGTGCTTTGGCCCGCCGCGGCCGGCGCTTCGCGTTCGGCGCTGCCCGCGTTGCCCTCGCAATTGCGCGAGGCGCTCGTGTTCGAGGCCACCGACGCCTGGGCGGCGAAGGTGGTTGCGCGGGTGCATCGCCCGCGCGCCACGGGCGCTTTGCGGCCCGACCGGCTCAGCGTGCACGGCAACGCGCAGCTCGGCCAGTGGTTCGAGCTCGTTCCCGGCGAAGGCGAGTGGGCGGGCGTGGTGTTCGCCGTGGCGGGCGAGGGCGCATCGATCGATTTCCAGGCCACCGGCCCGAGCGGCGGATTGCCCGAGAAGGCGGTGATCGCCCACGGCCAATCGGGCCTGAAGCTGCAGAGCGCGGGCCTGGACTTCACGGGCTGGGCCCTGCGCAACGCCGTGGGCGCGACGCCGGCGGGCCCTGTTTCGTACTACGCGCGGGTGCGCGGACGGCCGCAGGCGCTGTTGTGGATGCCCTACACGGAGGAAGACGATGCCCAGGCAACGCTGCTCGCGCTGGACTGAACCGGTGCTGCTCTCACGGCGCGGCCGCGCTCCCGATCACGCGTCCCAACGCGTCCACGCGCACGGCGGTGCCGGGGTCGTGGTCCAGATCGACCATGTAGAGCTCGCCCTCGAAGCGGTAGGCGATGCGGTAGCGCGCCTGCCCGTGCTGTTGCGCAGCAACCGTGTCGCAGGCCATCTCGGGCACAAACACCGGGGCGGGCATCTCGACGTCGTTCCTGGAGGGCTCGGACGAGAACATGCGCGACCAGAGCGAGCGGGCCGGCGGCGGCGCAATGCGTTCGCCGCAGCGCTCTCGCGTGGTGCGCTCGACCGGCTGGGTGCGGTAAACCTCGAGCACCTCGGCGACCGTGACCGGGCCCTCCACGTCGGGCGGGGCCGGGCGCGCGGTCTGCACGGGGCTGGCGGGCAGCGACGGGGGGCTTTGCGGCGGCTGGGCGCAGCCCGCGAGCATCGACGCCACGCAGGCACCTGCCGCGGCGACCGCGGAGGATGCGGCGGATGTGGTGCGGGGGGCACGGCGGACGGCGTGAAGAAGCATGGGCTGCATGGGCGAGAGGTGCCCGCCATGGTAGAGGCTTGTGCCATCGTGCGGCATCGCCGGCGCGGCCTTCCATGTTTCATACGCAACATGAGGCGGGCGCGGCGATGAACCTGCACTCGCCGCCCGCCTTGCGCCGATGCCAGCCGCTTTTCGTGCGCATGCTCGCGCTCTTGCTCATGCTCGTCGTGCTGCAAGGCTGCGCCGCGGCCAACTCGGCCATGGGCGGCAACACGGTCAAGCAGGCGCGCGCCGAAGTCGCATGGGATGCGGGCAAGGACGGAGTGCTGCTCGAGATCACGGCAGCGACCGACCTGAATCTCTATCAGAACGTGCCGCACACGCTGCTGCTGACGGTGTTCCAGATGGCCGACGCCGCGGCCTTCCAGAAGCTGGTGGCCGACCCGCAGCAGATGGCGCGCGCGCTGGAGACCGGGCAGGCCGGCGCGGCCTTCCTGCAGCTCAGCCGCTACGTGGTCTCGCCGGGCCGCCGCACGCTGCTCGCGCTCGACCGCGTGCAGCAGGGTCGCTATGTCGGCATCGTGGCGGGCTACTACCAACTGGATGCCGAAGGCACCGCGCGGCTGTTCGAAGTGCCTCTGTCGGTGGACAGCAAGGGCTTGTTCTCCACCACCTACAGCGCCGAGCCGGTGCAGCTGGCGATCCGGCTGCAACTGGGCGCGCAGTCGATCGCGGCAGCCCGGAGCCTCAACACGTACCCGGTGCCCAGGAAGGACCTTGCATGGGTCCCCCTGGACGGCGGCGGCCGCGAGATCGACCTTGCGCCCAAGGCGGGCGAGGCCGACCCGGCCGCCCGCAAACTCTGATCAGGCCCCTAGAAAAAATGAACGAAAAAGCCGGCATCTATTGGCAGCAGGGCATGTTCCTGCAGCCGCAGCATTTCCAGCAATCCGACCTGCACCAGCAGTTCCAGCGCAAGCCGGCCCTCCAGAGCCTGCAGCCGCATTTCTGGGGCGTGGGGGAGCTGGCGATTTCCGCGGGGGCCGTTGCCAACCTGCGGATCGAAGTCCAGTCGGCGCGGGTGCTGTTCCCCGACAGGTCGTACCTCGAGTACCCGGGCAACGCGGTGATCGCCGGGCGCGCGTTCACCGCGGACATGCTCGAAGGCGACCGGCCGTTGGTGGTCTACCTGGGACTTCGCCGGCTGCAACCGACCGACTCCAACGTGACCACGGTGGGCGAGCTGGGCGATGCCGCCCAGGCCTCCACGCGCTATGCAACCACCTACGCCGCACAGGACGTTGCGGACCTCTACTCGAACGCGCCGCCCGCGCAGGTGCGTTCGCTGATGTTCGTCGCGCGCATCTTCTTCGAGAGCGAGCTGGATGCGCTGCAGGACTACGAGCTGGTGCCCGTCGCCTGCCTCGTGCGCGATGGCAGCCTGATCCGGCTGGTCGAGGACTTCGTGCCGCCTTGCTACGCCATGTCCGGTTCGCAGGCGCTGCAGCAGCAGATCCGCGACATTCGCGACGAGCTCGCGGGGCGGGCCCGGCAGCTGCAGGCCTACAAGCGCGCGGGCGACATGCAGCTGGGCGGCCTGGACTCGACCGATCTGCTCTTCCTGCTCGGCCTTCGCACCATGAACCGCTTCAGCCCGCAGCTGCAGCACCTGAGCGAGGACGACAACCTGCACCCCTGGGCGGTGTACGGCGTGCTGCGCCAACTGGTGGGCGAGCTGAGCTCGTTCTCCGAGCGGTTCAACATGTTCGGAGAGGCCGACGACGGCACGCCGGGCGTGCCGCCCTACGACCACCGCAACATCGGCCGGTGCTTCGCGCGGGCGCATGCACTCATCAGCTACATGCTCAACGAGATCACGGTCGGGGCCGAGTTCATCGTGCAGCTCAAGCCGCAGGGCGAGTTCCAGGTGGGCGAACTCCCCAAGCGGCTCTTCAGCGAGCACAACCGCTTCTACCTGCTGGTGCACAGCGAAGCCAGCCGCGAGGCCATCGCGCAGGGCGTGACGCGGCAGGCCCGGCTGGGCCCCACCGGCGAGATGGCCAAGCTGCTGTCGCTGGCGCTGCCGGGCCTGGAGCTGATCCATCTGCCGGTCGCCCCGCAGGGCCTGCCCAAGCGCCCGAACTCCCACTACTTCCGCATCGAGCAGATCAGCCGGCAGTGGGAGTCGATCACCCGAGACGGGCAGGTCGCGCTGTTCTGGATCGATGCGCCGGCCGACCTGCGCGCCGAGATCGCCGTGGTGCGGAGATAGGATGAGACTGGTCGATTGCTTCATACCGACGCTGGCCGTGGTGCGACAGTTCGCCGAAGCGCCGCAGGACGACGCGCTGGTGCTCGCCGACCGGCTGCAGCCATTGCTCGCCGCCGCGCAGCACGATGCGCTTGCGTTGGGCGCCTCCGAGGACGACGTGCGCAGCGCACTGTTCGCGGCCGCGGCGTGGATCGACGAGACGCTCCTGACCTGCGACTGGCCGGATGCCCAGGCCTGGCAGCGCCTGCTGCTGCAGCGGCAGTTCTTCGGTGTCTCGAACGCCGGCGTGGCTTTCTTCGAGCGGTTGGCCGGACTGGCCGAGGCGCGCGCCGAGGTGGCCGAGGTCTACGTGCTGTGCCTCTCGATGGGGTTCAAAGGCCGCTTCGGGCATGGCGGCGACGTCCGGGAGCTGGCCGACATCCGGCTGCGCGCAATGCGCCGCGTGCTGGCTCATGCGAGCGCCAACGGCGTGCCCGAGGCGGAGACCCTCGTGTTCCCAAGCGCCAAGGCCCATGAGACGCCGCGCGCTGCCGCGGTGCGCCGCTCGCGCTGGATGCCGTCGCGCCTGAGCGTGGCGGTGCTGTCGATCTCGCTGTTGGCGCTGCTGATCCTCTACCTGGTCTTCTTTTCGCTGCTCAGGCAGCAGGTCCATGCCATCTTGCCGTTGATCCGATGAAAACCCTGCGCAAGATCATCGGCTGGTTCCTGGTCCTCGTGCTGCTGGCGGTGTTCGGCTGGGCGGTGGCGCTCTATGTCGGCTGGCCCTGGTGGAGTGCGATCGCCATCGTCTCGGGCGCCCTCGGGCTCTACTTTCTCTATCGGTTCGTTCGCAGGCTGGTGGTCGCGGCCCGCGCGCGCAGCCGCATCGCGCTGCCCGAAGCCGAGCAGCGCCTGCGCACGGAAGCCATGTCGCCCCGCGCGGTGCTCAAGCGCCGCTGGAAGAATGCCGCGGACACGCTGCGGCGCTCCGCGCTGCGCCGGCATGGCAATCCGCTGGACGTGCTGCCCTGGTACATGATGGTCGGCCGCTCGGGCACGGGCAAGACGACCGCGCTCACCCGTTCGCGCCTGAGCTCCCCGCTGCAGCAGATCGACCGGAGCGCGCCGATCGAGCAGACCGCCAACGTCGACTGGTGGTTCTTCGACGATGCCGTCGTGGTCGATTGCGCCGGCCGCTACGTGGAGTCGGAAGGCTCGGCGCAAGACCGCGAGGAATGGGGCGTGGTGCTCGACCAGCTCGCGCGCTACCGCCCGCGCGAGGGCATCAACGGCCTGGTGCTGGCCATCGACGTGCGGCGCCTGCAGAAGCCCGACCGGGACAGCCTGGCGGAAGAAGGGCGGGTGCTGCGCGAGCGGATCGAACAGTTGATCCGGCTCTTCGACAAGCGCTTCCCGATCTACGTGCTCGTGACGCAGTGCGACCATGTCTACGGCTGGGAGGAATGGTCCGCCCGCCTGGACTCCGGTGCGCTCGACCATGCCATGGGCTACCTGGTGCCGCACACGGAAATCGGCTTCGTCGACCGCGCCTTCGCGCGCATCGGCCAGCGGCTGGGGCTGCTGCGCCTGCAACTGGCCGCGCGCGCGCCGGGGGCCACGCCCGCGCTGCTCATGTTCCCGAGCGAGCTTGAGAACATCAAGGCGGGCCTGCGCCTGTTCCTGGACGCGTGCTTCAGCGACCATCCTTATTTCGAGAGCCCGTTCCTGCGGGGCCTGTTCTTCAGCAGCGGCGCGCAGGAGGGCGGGGCGGTCTCCACGCTGCTGCCGCAGCTGCCGCCGGTTCCCGCGCACCGGCCCTTGCACGTGGGCCTGTTCCTGCACGACTTCTTCGGTCGCATCCTGCCGACGGACCGCGACGCGAGTCTGCCCACCGCGTTGGTCAACCGCTGGCGGCGCGCGACCCAGCATCTGGGGCTGCTCGCGTGGCTCGCACTTTGCCTGGCCGCGGCACTGCTGATGGCGGCCGCTTTCGAGCACAACCGCGAGACGATCGCGCTCGTGCGCGACACATACCCGCTGGACGCGAAATTCATCGGCACCCTCGACGACGATGCCCGCACGCTGGAGCGCATCGGCGATGCGCTCGCGGTCGTCGAGAAGCGCAACGACCGCTGGGTTGCCGAATGGATGGTCGCCACGAGTGAGGTCGGGGAACTGGAGGCGCGGCTTCAGCGCAGCTATGTGTCGAACTTCCAGAAGCACGTCGAGCGCGGCAGCTATGCGGCCTTCCAGGACCCGGGGCCGAACAGCAGGCTGCCCGCGCAGGCGCTGCGGGCGGGCCGCATCCACAACCTGGTGCGCTACATCCACCAGATCCAGCGGCGCATCGCAGGCGACACCCACAGCCAGCTCATGGCGCTGCCCGGACTGCTGCCGGCGGACCCGGCAAACGGCGTCAAGTCGGACACCATGCGCCGCCTCGCACGGCTGGAGGTGTCGTACATCGCCTGGCATCCCACGGACGACGGTTTCCTGGACAGCCACCTGGCGTCGTCGCAGGCGCTGCTGAGTCAGCAGGCCTACGTGAGCCATCCGCCGTTTTCGTGGGTGCGCGACCTGCCGGCCGATGCCCTGCTCGGCGAGGACGTCACGCTGGCGTCGTTCTGGCAGCCCCTGTCCCAGACGGGGCCCGGGCCGCTGGAGCCGAAGGGCGCATCCGACACCGCGGACGTGCGCGTGCCGGTGGCCTTCACGACCGCGGGCCAGCGCGCGATCAACGACTTCCTGGACAGCATGGCGCAGAGCGTCAAGGACCGCCCGAAGTTCGATCGCGCGCGCGAGCAGTTCGATGTCTGGTACAGGCTGCAGCGCGCCAACGCCTGGTACCAGTTCGCTGCGCGCTTTCCGGCGGGTGAACAAATGATTGCCGGGGAGAACGCATGGCGCGCCACGCTCGTGCGCGTGGCCAACGGCCAGGACCCCTACGCCATGCTGATCGACCGCCTGCGGCGCGAATTCGAGGCACTGCCCGACGACGAGTTGCCGCACTGGCTGCTGCTGGCGCGCACGTTGTCGCGGCTGCAGGCCGAGGCGCGCATCGGCGGGGTGGTGGCGGCCAGCCGCGCAGCCTCGCTGCTCAGCTCCATCAACGCGGTGGGCGGCCGGGCGCTCCAGCAGGCATCGGGCAGCCTGCCGCAGAGCCGCGAGACGCTGCGCAGCGACCTGGCGTTGCGCCAGCAGCTGCGCCAATACAACGCGAGCGTGGACACGGTCATGCGCGAGGCGCTCGACGGCGCAGGCAAGGCCCTGCCGCTGGCAGCCGATTTCCACGCATACGGCGTCGACGCGGCCGTGCAGTCGTCCAAGCTGCGGCAGGCGGCCGATGCGATGAGCGACCTGAAGCAGGCGTCGGGCTTCGACACGCCCGAGAGCGGTGTGGTCTGGCGCCTTGCGAGCGGACCGCTCCACCTGCTGCTCAGCTACGTGGAACAGCAGGCGTCATGCGCGCTGCAGAAGGACTGGGAAGCCGGCGTGATGTGGCCGCTGCAGAGCGCGACTTCCATGACCCAGATCATGGACCAATTGTTCGGCGCCCAAGGCACGGTGTGGGCGTTCGCGGATGGCCCGGCCAAGCCCTTCCTGCACCGCAACGCGACGCGCTTCAACATGGTGGAGACCCGTGGCTACACGCTGCCGGTGACGCCGGCCTTCCTGCCGATGCTCAACGGCGCGGTCAACAAGCGCGTCGAGCAACTGGTGTCTCAGCAGCAACTGGACCTGGCGCAGCGCAAGCGGGCGGCCGACGGTGAAAAGCGCCAGCTCGAGTCGAGCCAGGCGCTCCAGGCCATCGACGCGCGCCTGGCCGACGCCAAGCAGAAGGCCGAGGCGCTGCGCGTGGCGCCGCTTGCGCTCACCATCACCTCGCAGCCGACCGGCGTGAACCCGGAGGCCGCCGTGAAGCCCTACCTGACCACACTGACGCTGCAGTGCGCCGCGGCCGCCAAGGTCATCAACAACTTCAACTTCCCGGTGACCGAGCAAATCGCCTGGAGCGCGGCGCAGTGCGGCGAGGCTTCGCTGGAGATCCGGATCGGCGACCTCACGCTCATCCGGCGCTACCCGGGTGCAACGGGCGTTGCGGACTTCGTGAAAGACTTTCGCGATGGCACGCACGACTTCGGGGCGGCTGATTTCCCGCAGAGCCGCGCGAGGCTGGATGCACTGAAAGTCAGCAAGATCAGCCTGCGCTACGACTTCCAGGGCCAGGACGCAGTGCTCGATGCGCAAGCGCAGATCGTCAAGCTCGCGCGTGATCAGCAGGACATGATCGCTGAAAGGCAGCGCCTTTCCGCCCGCCAGCTGAGGGAAGCCCAGGAGCTGGTGGACATCCGCGCACCGGGGGCGCAGGGCGAGCCATTGCTCCAGGTGTCCGTGCCGCCGCGCGTGGGCGGTTGCTGGAGCGCCGAGAGCCGGAGCAAATCGCCGCAGACCTTGCAGGCGATGTTCGACTCGCTCATCATCAAGCCTGCCGCCGCGCCATGACGCGCGGATCCGGCGATCGCATCCCCGGCGCACCTGTTGGTCTGCGCCTGACGCGCCCGCCCGATGCGAACCGGCGCGTGATCAGTGCCGAGCAGTCCGCGCATGTCATGCGCCGCGGCGATGCCTCGGCGCGTCTGCTCGCCTCGATGGGCCTGGAGATCCTGTCGAACCAGCCCTTCCAGGGACTGGGCGCATGTTTCGAGGATGCGGGCGGCGTGGTCGGGCAATGCGAGCTGCCGCCCTGCGAGATGCGCGGGGCGGGCTCCGGACCGGGCGTGCCGCGCGACGCCGACGTGTGCATCTGGCGGATCGAGCGAGGGCGCCTCACGCTCGAACAGAGCAACGGCATCCATGCGGAGTTCGGCGCGGGCAGCCTGCTGCTGTGCGACCTGGCTCATCCGCTGCGCGGTCGTTGGGACCGCTCGTGCCTGGCGTACATCCGTCCTTCGCGGGAGCGCCTTCTGCAGGTGCTGGGCCGAACGCCGGCCGCACGCACGCGCATGGTCGAGACCATCGACCACCAGGGGCTTGCGCCGTTCCTCGGCTCGCAACTCGACATGCTCACCAGCCATGGCGCGGTGCTGGCGCCGGCCGACCTGGAGACGGTGCTCCGCGGCGTCTTCCAGACGGCCGAAGTGCTGCTCAAGTCGGTGTTCATGCCCGCCTCCGATGCGATGGCGCGGCCGGGCACCGAGCGGCTGCAGGCGGTGCACCGGTTCATCCAGCGCAACCTGCACCGCCACGACCTGAGCGTGGCCGACATCGCGCGCGGCGCGAACCTCTCGCGCGCCCAGCTCTACCGGCTCTTCGCCTCGCAGCCCATGAGCGTGCATGCCACGCTCCGGGAGCAGCGCCTTTGCAAGAGCCTGGGCTACCTGCAGCAGCCGGAAAGCAGCAGCCTGAGCATCGGCGCGATCGCCCATGCCTCGGGGTTTTCGGACCAGGCGGTGTTCGGCAAGCTATTTCGGCAGCGCTTCGGGATGACGCCGCGCGAGGCGCGGCCGTCCGCACCGCAGGCATGAAGCGCGCGGCCCGAGCGGCGGAGTACCCCGGCGAAAAAGGGCTGTTGGGCCCGCCGGCAGCGCTGCCCCGCACCGCCGACTACATTAAGCGTCCCATGCGACTCGGGTCTTCGAGAAGCAAGCATCCTGGATGAAGTTCTTGCCGCCTGCTCTGCTTCCTTTCAACATGCTCGACGGCCTGCAGAAGGCTGGCCTCGACCTGGCCCAGGTGGCGGTGCGCGCGGGCCTGGCGCCCGCAGACCTGCGAAAGCCGCTCACGCCCGAGCAGGCCGACCGCGTCTTCGTCGCGACCTACGAGATGGTTGACAACCCCGCCGCGGGCGTCCTGCTCGGACTGCAGCCGATGCGGCCCGAGCTGTTCGGCGTGGTGGGCTTCTCCGCCATGACCAGCAGCGACTTCGGTGCCGCGCTCGGACGCATCGCGCGCTACAACGCGTTGGTCTCGGCCTGCCAGATCGACATCCTCGCGGCCCCCGGCGAGTACGAGGTACGGATCCGGTACGACGGCCCGCTGCGGCCCTACAGCCGCTCGCGGCTGGACATCCAGATGGGCACGCTGCTGACCTTCGGGCGGACTTTCACCGAGCGCGCGATCGTGCCGCTGCGCCTGACGCTGACCGAAATGCCGGCCTATCACGCGCGCTACGCCCAGGCATTCGGCTGCGCGGCCCTCTTCGACCAGCCGCACGACGCGATCGTGTTCCGCCAGTCCGACCTCGACTTGCCGCTCGTGAGTGCCAATCCGCAGGTGGCGGCGCTGTTCGAGAACGCGGCCGAGCGCGAATTGCGGGCCCACGGCGCCGCCGGAGGCCGCACAGCCGGCGCGGTGCGCGAGATACTGAAAAAGCAGTTGCATGGCGACGTGCCGGACATCGATGGCGTGGCCCATGCGCTGTCGATGAGCGCTCGTACTCTGCAGCGCCGGCTGGCCGAGGAGGGGGTGCGCTTCACGCGGCTGCTGGACGAGGCCCGCATGGAGATGGCGCAGCGCTATCTCTCGGCAGGCCGCGCCAGCCTCACCGAGATCGCTTACCTGCTGGGTTTCTCCGAGCCCAACTCGTTCTTTCGGTCGTTCAAGCGCTGGACCGGCAAGACCCCGGCGGACTTCAGGCAGGACCACGTCAGCTAGCCGGGCCGTTTGGCGCGCAGGGATAGTGCGGTGGCAGCCGCGACACTTGCCGGCTTGTCGGGCGGCTTCTATCTTCACTGCGGTCGAAACCATGCCCCTGATCCCTTGAATTCAATCGGTGCCCCTTCCCTCATCGCGGCAGCGTTGCCGCCGTCCCGGCCGGGCGTGCGCGGGGCATGGGAGGCAGAACGGACGGACCACGCGGTGCCGGGCACCGAAGTGGCGGCCCATGTGCTCGCATTGATGGGGGCCGCGCGCGGCGTGCTGTGGCAGGACAGCCGGGGCGCGGTCGGGCACTGCGACACCGTCACCTGCGAGCAGCATGCAAACGCTATCGCACCGTCCAGCATGTTCGACGGGGCCGCTTCGATCCTGCTGATCGAGAGCGGCAACCTGTGCATCGAGCAGGCCGAGGGCATGGCATGCACATTCGGGGCGGGAGCGATGCTCATGTGCTTCGGCGGGCTGCCTTTGCGGGGACATTGGGATCGCGCGCGCTTCGGCTACGTGCGGCCGTCGCAGCAGCGGCTGGCGCAAGTGCTCGGCCGCGAGCCCGGCGATGTCGCGCGGGGCATCGAGCCGCTCCAACACGGGCTCACGCCGTTCCTCGGCGCGCAGTTCGGCATGCTCAAGAGCCACGGCGCCATGCTCGCGCCGGCGGACAGAAAGCACGTCATCGACAGCATCTTCCAGACCGCCGAGGCCATCCTGAAGACGGCACTCATGCCCGTCCCCGAACCGGCGAACGCGCAGGTGCGCGAAAAACTGGACGCAGTGCACCGCTTCATCGAGGGCAACCTGCATCGGCAGGAACTGAGCGTCCCGGACATTGCGCTTGGAAGCCATATCTCGCGATCGAACCTGTACCGCCTCTTCGACGGCCAGGCCTACAGCGTGCACGGCACGTTGCGCGAGCAGCGGCTGCAGCGCGGGTGGCGCTATCTCCACCGCGCCGAGAGCGACCGGCTGAGCATCGGCGCCATCGCCCATGCCTGCGGGTTCTCCGATCAATCGGTCTTCAGCAAGCTGTTTCGCCAGCGCTTCGGCATCACGCCGCGCCAGGCGAGATCGCTGCCGCCCGCGCAGGAGCCGCAGCACTGAGCGCAGGCAGGGTGGCGGCGCGGCCGTCTTGCGGATTCCTCTTTGCCGCGCAGCTTGCGGCATCTACTCCAACGAACCAGACCCTCCATGAACACGATCCCTCTCGGAGGCGCCAGAGCGCTTCGCCAGCGCGCCCCTTGTGCATTGGGCGGCCGGCACGTCCGGCGACCGGTCGCAGGCAGGGCCCACGCATGAAGCTCCTGCTCGCCGCGACGTTGCTCGCGCTGGCTTTTCCCGCAGCCGCGGTCTACAGGTGCGCGTCGGCAAACGGCAAGACCAGCTTCCAGGAGGTGCCCTGCGCCGCCGGGCAGACGCAGACGGAGGTTCGGACATTTGCCGCGCCGTCGGCACCGGACGCCCCCGGGGCCGCGGCCGCCACCGGTGCCCCGCCTGGCGCAAGCGTCAACGAAGCGATCGGCGGCCGCTATGCGATCCGCGGCATGAACCTGAACGAATTGCAGATGGCAATGGGCGATCCCGTGCGCATCGAAACGGGCGACTACGAGGGCGGCTACACCGAGCAGCGCATCTATGAACGGCCCGGCGGCCGTGTCTACGTCTACACGGAGAACGGCATCGTCCGCTCGATCCAGACCACGCAAAGCACGCGTGTCGCGCAGCGCGATTGCCCGTCGGCGCTGGAGATCAGGAACGAGGAGGTTTCCGCGAACAGCATCTCGCTGACGCCTGCGCAGCGGCGGGAGCGGCTTCGGCAGATCCGGCGGATGAAGGCATGCAATGACTGACCCGCGCGCGCGGGCGCCCGCGGCCGGACGCAGGCTGCCGCGCAACACCCTGCACGTGGTCGCCACAGCGTGCCTGGCCATCACCGTCCTGCATGCCGGCGATGCGGCCGCACAGTCGCTCAGTTGCGGCGGCGGGTTCTTCGGTGTCGGGGATGCGAAGCTCTCGGTCGTGCAGCGGTGCGGCGAGCCGGTGTTCAAGGAAGCCGTCTGCGTGCCACGGCCGCAGGTGGTCTGGGTGCCGTCGAACTATCCCGGCGCGCCAGCCCAGCAGATCGTCGTGCCGCAATGCGTGCCGATGGAGGACTGGACGTACTCCCGCGGCCGGGGCAGCTTCATGAGCATCGCGCGCTTCTACAACGGCGCCATCGAGTCCGCACGCGATGGCCCCCGGGAGCCCTGACGCCGCTCAGGCGGAAGGGGCGCCGACGCGGCGGAAGATCAAGCCGTTGCTGCTGATCTGCTCCACGCCGTCGACGGCGCGGAACACCAGTTCGGTGAGATCACGGCCGTCGTTGACCGGAACCTTCACCGTCATGCCGGCACGCGTGTCGTCCAGCGGTCGCAACAACTCGCTGTTGGCCCACATCAGATAGCCGGGCAGCTCGGCCAGCACGCCCAAGCCGGCGCGCAATGGGCCATTGCGCAGGGCCACCGAGTCCGGCGATTCGTTGGCCAGCTCCCACTCGGTGCCCACACGCGCCTTCCATGCCGTCGAAAGCGGGGTGTCCAGCGGCTGCAGCTGCTGACCCAGAGGCGACGTGGTCCAGTAATGGCCCTTGCCGCCGGGCCGGCGCTGTACGAGATAGCGCATCCCGCGCAGCACGACGAACTGAAAGGAAAAGCCGTCGCCCGTGTCGCTCCACCACCTGCCGTCGCTGCGCAACGCAAGGCCTTCGTGCATCGGCGTCCAGCCAGAGGCTTTCCAGCGCCGCAGGGTCAGGCGGCCGGCCGCCACGGCGGCGTGGATCGGGCCGAGATAGTTGCCGTAGACGCCGGCAACGGTCGTGTCATCCTCCGCGGGGGCGGCCATCGACGGGGGCGCAGGGCTGACCGGCGCCGGCAGCGCGGGCAGGGCGCCGCGGTCGCGCAGCGCATGCAGCACGATGTCCTCGGCCAATGCGGGAGCGCCGTAGCCCAGGCTGCTGCCGGTGAGCATCATCACCATGTCGCTCTGCGGCAGCACGTAGAACTCGCTGCTGAAGAAGGCGGTTCCGCCGTTCTTCTGCCAGGCGGTCTGGCCTACGGCATTCAGGCCCGGCTGGCGCACGTTGTCCCAGCCCAGCCCGATCTGATTTTCGGGACTCGGATTGATCAGCAGCGCGGCTGTCTGGTTGCGGCCCATCTCGGCCACGCCGGCGGCCGACACGATGCGCCGGCCCTCGAGCATGCCGCCGCCCAGCAACATGCGGCCCAGGCGCAACATGTCGCCCGGCGTGCTCGCCAGGCCGCCCGTGGCGTAGGCCGAAACGAACTCCTGCGTCCACTGCTTGCCGTCGTACGGGTAGGCGAAGCTGCCCGGCGCGAAGGGCGCGAGCGTATAGCCCGACCGGGTCATGCCCAGCGGCTCCAGGATGGCCGTGCGCACGAATTCCGGGTAGGTCACACCGGTGAGCGCGAGCACCACTCGCTCGATCATCGTGAAGCCGTCGTTGCAATACACGGCGAGCTCGCCGGGCTCGTGCTTGAGGTGCGTATCGGCGAGCGCGGCCTCGGCGTTGGCCGCGTAGTCGGTGTGCGGTGCGAAGGCGAAGACGTTGCGGGTGTGCGTGCCGGGCAAGCCCGAGGAATGGCTGAGCAGATGCCGCACCGTGATGCGCCGGTAGCCGTCGGACAGCATGCGCAGTTCAGGCAGGTAGCGGACCACCGGCGTGTCGAGCGTGAGCAGTCCACGGTCCTGCAGGATCATGGCCGAGAGCGCCGCCAGCACCTTGCTGACCGAGCCGATGTTGAAGCGCGTCTGCGTGTCCGCCGCGATGCGGGCCTCGCGGTCGGCCCAGCCGAATGCTTCCTGCCACACCACCTCGCCGCCGCGCCAGAGTGCGACGGACACCGCACCCGTGTTGCTCTTGTCGATGGCGGCGCGAATGGCTTCGCGACCCCAGTCCACCACCGATGCGGTGCCTGCCGACGTGCCCTGCGACCGCGGCATCGCCGTGGCGTTGTCGCTCCCGCCGCAGCCGGCGACGATGGGCGCGAGCAGCGTGAGCCCCGCGCGTTGCAGGTAGCGGCGGCGGTTCAGGCCTTCGGGGGAGTTGCTGGTCATGTTGGGATGAGAGAGTGAATGAGGTCTGCGCCCGGATCAGGGCGCCTGCGAAGGCGCGAGCTTCTGCGCGATGCGGCGGAACAACTGGTCCGACGTGTTGCCGTCCGGCGAGGCGGGGCCCAGCGTGGTCGTGACGGCAATGGCGATTCTTTTCGGGGGCAGGTAGGCCATGAGGCCCGAGTACCCGAAGAAGCTTGGGTTCTGCAGGACCCAGCCGTTCAGGACCAGGATGCCCAGACCGTAGTAGCGCTCGGGGGAAAGACGCGGAAGCGAGGCGGTGCGTGGTTCCAGGAACTGGCCGAAGGCCTTGGGCGAGAGCAGGCGCCCGGTCGCGATGGCCGCCGCGGAACGCATCACGTCGGGAATGGTGCTCGTCATGATCGAGCCCTCGGCAATGGTCCACGAAGGGTTCCAGTCGGTGCTGTCCTCGTACGTGCCGCGGTCCGAGGAGAAGGCGTGCAGCACCGGCGCCGGAATGAACGAGGTGGAGTCGCTGCGCGTCTGGCGCATGTCCAGTGGCTCCAGCACGCCGGTGCGGATCAGTTCCGCGACGGACCGGCCGCTGGCCATCGCCATGACGCGGCCGAGGATCACGAAGTTCGTGTGCGCGTAAGAGAAGCAGGTGCCCGGCTTGCACTTCATCGGCTGCGTGAACGCGGCCGCGATCAGCTCGTCCTGCGTCCATTGCCGATGCACGTCTTTGTAGAGCGGCAGGGCGTCAAGGTCGACGTAGTCGGCATAGCCCGAGGTGGAATTGGCCAGCATCGCCAGCGTGATATCCGCGGCACTCGGATAGTCGGGCAGCCACTTGGAGAGCTTGTCGTCGATGCTGAGCACGCCCTGGTCCTGCAGTTGCAGCAGCGCGGTCGTCAGGTAGGCGATCGCGATGGAGCCGCTGCGCCAGTGCATGTCCACGGTGGCCGGCTGCCCCGGGGCGGATTCGCCCCACGCTTCGGTCAGCAGCGGCGCGTCCCCGACGCTCACGCTCACGATGGCCGAGCGCAGGTCGAGTTCCTTCATCGTCTCGCGCACGACGAGGCGCACCTGCTCGGCTGCCTTGGCGGTGTCGGTGCAGCCGCTCTCCAGCCACACCTGGCCGAGCGCACAGCTCGTGCCACCGTCGCTGCCGCCGCAGCCCGAAAGCAACGCGAGAAGTGCGCCTGCACACACACCCGCCAGACGCGCGCGACGACCCGGCAACCGCGCGGCGGACATACGCGCGCTGGATGGCGGCGGCTGCCGGAGGCTTTGGATCTGCGCGGGGGGTGGGGGCGTCATCGAGTCGGAGGTTGGTGGGTGATCGACTCGTTCGCACCAACCGCGGCATCACTGCACAGGGGCGCCGCATCGTCGAGAGCGCAGTGATTCTCGCGGCCGGCTCCGCGCGTTGGTGCTTAAGTTGCATGTGTAATGCGCGCGCGTTGCGAGCCGGCGCCCGTCTTGCGTTTTTTTCCGTGCATGTTCGCTACATCGGTAATTTGCAGGAGGGCGTGACCGGCCACAGAATCGCGCGGCTCTTGTTCAACGTGCCGGCTGACGCACTCCCAACCGCGCTCCCAAGCGCACTCCCAGATGTGCGCGCTGATGCGCGACGGCGAGGTTTGCGTTTCATCTGCAACAAGCGCCACCGCGCTTCGTGAAGCCATCGCAGAATCGATCGAAGCTTCCGTTCAGTCGCGCGATGCTCATTTTTTCAACGAGGGTTCCAATGAATTTCCATCTCCGAGGAATGGCGGGCCGCCATCTTCCAGCATCCGTGCCGCGCGCCGGCGCGCTCTTGCTCGTGCTTGCTTTGGCCGGCTGCGGCGGCGGCGACAACAGTGCGAGCCTGCCGGCTTTCTTTCCGACGCCTGCACCTCCTGCGCCTCCTGCGGGTCCCGCGGCGCCGCCGGCATCTGCCTCCGAGGTGGCGTGTACGGATTTCGATGGAAGCACGATGATGGTCAAGCCCAAGACCATCACCATCAACAACAATACCGAGGGCACGATCTATCCTGTGCTGTCGACCAGCAAGAACGAAACCAACGAGTGGGTCCAGGCGTGCTTTCGCGACAACACCAAGGCCTATCCGACGAAGTCCGTCTACAAGCTGTACGTGAACGAGGGCGTGGGCATACCGAAGAACACGTCGGTCACGATCACGCTGCCGCTGTTCACGGTGCTGTCAAAGGAGGAGGACCGCTATGTCACCTGGTGGAACGGCGGTCGGGTCGTGCTGGCCGATAACAACGTCAGGTTGCGTACCGAGGCGGATGTCAAGGTTGCGGATCCCGCTGGCGTCACCTGCAGCGCCGGATGCCAGCTCACCACCTACGCGAGCGACATCCAGTTCCCCGAGAACATCTATGCCCAGTTGTCCGAGTACACCTTCGGATCGTCGATCTTTCCGGCGGGCGATCCGAAGCGGCTGCTCAAGCCCGAAAACGTGGGCTACAACATCTCCTACGTCGATCACGTCTACATGCCCGTGGCCATCGGCGTGAGAAACAACCCCTACATCGGCTACAGCGGATCGGCGCAGCCGTTCGCCGGATTCAGGGAATCGCTCAAGTTGTTCCTCGCGGCAAACGAGCGAGGCGAGGGCTGGCCGGTCTACAACCTGAGCCAGTTGAAGCTGCCCGGCGGCTACAACGTCTTCGCGCAGCGAAGCGATACGCTGCCATTGGATTCCGACATGCCCGTGTCCGACCCTGGCGGCAGGCACCCTGCATTGATCCTGTCGAAGTGCTTGCCCACGCAAGCGGGCGGTCAAGGCACATGCAGCGACGAGGACAAGGGCAAGCGCTACGGCGCCGCGGTTCAACGCATGCAGAACCTCTGGGCCAGCTGCGTGGACTGGGGTGCCGAGGATGTCAGCCAGTACAAGTTCCCCGCTGCGGGCTTCAGCTGCCCGGCAGGCCTGCAAGCCACCATGGAGCAGGTCAAGCAGTTCTACGCGGCCAACCACGCCAACTATCTGAAGACCTATGCGTCGTGCAAATCAAGCCAGCCGGCGACGCCTTTCAACTACCTGACCGCGGTGACCCACATCTACGGCTGGGTTCCCTACAACGAGAATTGCGGCGCGAGCTTCAACGCGTTGGCCCTCACACCCGGCTGGGACCATGCGGCGATTCAGGCTTCGTACATCCAGGACCTGCAGTACAACTACGACAGGACGCCGGCCCCGGGCAACGACCTGATCTTCAATCCTTACGTTGGATTGATCCATCAAACCCTGAAGATGGCCGCCTATGGATTCTCCGTGGACGATACGGTGGGCTTCATGAGCGAGCTGGGCGACGGGCTGGTCTTCAACGTGGGCGGAACCGCGGGCCTCGAGAATGACGCGCCGTTCACGTATGCCAGCGGATTCCTGATCAGTGTGGGCGGGGTCCCCCGGCCCATCAACCAGCCCATGATCAAGCGCTACGGCGCATGCGCGTTGCTCAATGGCCAAAAGGTTTGCGCTGCCGATGTGGTCATGCCCACCAACAGCCAGATCAGGGCCCTGCGAATCGGAACACCGTCGGGTTACCCGGTGCAAGTGCATTTCACCGACGTGAAGGACAACACGTACACCTTCACGGTCAAGCAGCCTTTCGAGGCATGTCCGTCCGGGTCGCCGATCGCCCAGTGCCCGCCCAACAAGGCGGACATCATCGATGTCCCGTCCTGCACTGTCGTCGACAAGAGCGGAGCCGTTCACCCCAAGTCGACCATATGGTGCGGGGCATTCAATCCGAACCAATCCAGAGACAACGGCCAGCTCAGGAACAACCTGAATACGACAGACCTGGTCGATGAACTGAGGTAGGCAAGACCCGCGAAGAGATCGTTGCAGCCATCTTTGGCTGGCCTGGATCACGCACAAGAACCATGACTGCAACGAAAGATTGGGCGGGTCTGCGGCCCGCCCAATGGCCCGGCGTCTCACGCCGGCAATGCCTGAGCCTCGCCACGGCAGGAATCATCGCCCCGCTGTTGCAGGCCTGCGGGGGAAATGCGTCGGGCACTGCCGGCGCAGCCGCGTTGCCGCCTGACGGGTCGGAATCCGAAGCGGTGCGCTGGTGCCGCGAAGCGATTCAGGAAGCACTGAGCCGAAGCGACAGCAGCACGACCGCCGTCTCTGTCGCCCTGTTGGCCGACGACCGCGTGGTCTGGCAGGACGCCTTCGGCTTCGCCGACCGCGAGCGCGCAGTGGTGGCCACGCCCGGAATGCGCGTCAACATCGGCTCGGTGTCCAAGTTGTTCGCGACGCTCGCCGTCATGATCCTGCGAGACAGGGGCAAGCTGGCGCTGGAGCAGCCCGTGGTCGAGCTGCTGCCGTCCTTTCGCATGCGCTCGCCGGACTTCGCCCGCATCACGGTGCGCCATCTGCTCTCTCACGCATCCGGGCTGCCGGGCACCAACTATCGCAACGCCTTCGATTTCGCGCCGATCCTGGACTACGCGCAGGACACGGTGGAGGCGCTGTCACAGTCACACCTGAAGCACGAGCCCGGCGAACTTGCGGTGTACTGCAACGACGGATTCACCTTGCTCGAGCCGCTGGTGCGGGAGCTCACAGGCAAGGCATTTACCGACTTCGTCCAGCAGGAAATCTTCGATCCGCTGGGCATGAGCCTGACCGGTTATCCGCTCGCATACCTGCCTGAAGGCAGCTTCGTGCATCCCTACCACGAGGGCCGGCGACAGCCGCAGGAAATGATGCCCGGCTACGCGACCGGCGGCGCGTTCTCCACGCCTGGCGACCTGATGAAGTTCGCGCAGCTGTTCCTTGACAGAGGCGCCTATGGCGGGAGGCGCATCGTCTCGGCCGACGCCATCCGGGAGATGGGCCTGGACCAAGGCTCCCGTGTCCGCATCTCCAACCCGGCCGCTTCGTCCACGACCTGGGGCCTCGGGTGGGACGACGTGCGGCAGCAGGGCCTGGCCGCCGGCGGCTTGCGGGCTTGGCAAAAGGGCGGCGACACATTCTTCTTCTCGTCGCGCTTCTTCGTTTTGCCGGAGCCGCGGATGGCGCTGATGATCAGCGGCAATGGTTTCGACTACGGCGCGCTCGCGCTGGCAGAGGGTGCGCTGCTGCGCGCGGCCAAGGAGCGCGGCGTGATCGGAGCGCTGCCGCCTGCCATCGCCGCGACCGTGCCGCCGCCGGCATCCTCATCGTCGGACATGTCCGAGCTGGCCGGCATCTATGCCAGCGAATCGGCTCCGCTGCGGGTGCTCGACGAAGGGGACGGTTCGCTTTCGCTGAGCCTTTGGTCCGCGGCTGGCAGTTGGGTGCGCATCGAGGGTCTGGGCAAACTGCACGAGCGAAGCGACGGCGCCTGGTGGTCCGACGAGAACGCGACGGCCTGCGTTCGCTTCCGGACGGTGGAGGGGCATGCCTACCTGGTCTCGAGCGTGCTCTCGGGCAACAGGCAGTACTGGAACGGCACCGTGCTGGGCGAGCGGCTGCTGCCGGTGGATGCGCCATTGCCCGCTGCCTGGCGCGCCCGCGTGGGCAGCCGGTGGGTGTGCACCAACGAGTCGCCGGAGTCGATGGTCAGACTGCTCGGGCCGACGACCGGCCGCATCGACGAGCTGAAGGAGCGGCCCGGATATGTGCTGTGGAACAACAAGCAACTGCTGCGGGTGGTCGACGATGTCACAGCGGGCATGACGATCAAGGTTCCCGGTTTCGCTGGCCGCGATCTGGCCGAATTGCGCATTGCGGTCTTGCCGTCGCCGACGGATTCCCAAGCGCCGTTGGAAGAACTGCGCGTAGGCAGCTTCTTGTTCCAGCGCACTGAGATCTGACGCCCGGCTCCGGGTGCAGCGCATGGAGCGCCGCGACGCTCGATCACATGAGACGGGGAGGAAAGGGCCGACATCGACGCATGAGACGCTTCAACCAAAGAGTGAGACGAACAAGCTAACGCCTTGCTGGCATTTCCATGGAGACTCGATGAATCACTACAGTTTGAGAGCATTCATGAAGAGCCTGAGTCCTACTTGTTGCGAGTCGCACCGCCGTCAGTTTCTGGGCGCTTCCGTCGCCGCCGCCGTGCTGAGTGTCGGCCTTGGTGCTGCATCGCCGCGCGCGGAGGCCGCATCGCTCAGCGAAGCGCAACGCAACGCGATGTCGCCGGACCAAGTCATCAAGAGCATGCTCGACGGTAACGCGCGCTTCCTGTCGGGTGTGCACAAGGATCGCAACTTCCTGGCCGAAATGCGTTCGAGCGCCAGCGGCCAATTTCCTGCCGCGATCGTGCTGTCGTGCATCGACTCGCGCGCGCCTGTCGAGGTCGTCTGCGATCTGGGCATCGGCGACACCTTCAACGCACGCGTCGCCGGCAATGCGGTGAACGACGACATCCTCGGCTCGATGGAGTTCGCCTGCGCCGCGGCCGGAGCCAAGGTCGTGATGGTCATGGGCCACACGGCCTGCGGTGCCACGAAGGGCGCCATCGACAACGTGGTGCTGGGAAACCTCACGCTGCTGCTGGCGCGCTTCAAGTCGGCCATCGATGCCACCGTCTACGAAGGCGCTCGCACATCCAAGAACGAGGCCTTTGTCGACGCGGTGACAAAGACGCATGTGCAGCAGGCGCTCCCGTTGATCCGCGGACGCAGCGCGGTGCTCGCGCGGCTTGAAACGGAAGGCAAGATCAAGATCGTCGGCGCCATGTACGACATCGCCTCCGGCAAGGTCACGTTGGTCTAGCCCGCCGCACGGCGCCGGCTGACCTGCACCGCAGGCAGCGTGATTTGTTCCTGTGCGATTGCCTGGTTGCGCTCGCAACTACATCTGTAGTTTGGCCGTTGCAGCGCACTGCCAGCACAATCTGACGCCCAATTCGGGCAGCCTTCAACATCCGAGAATCTGATGATCTCTACGAGTATTCCAATGCGCCGCTGCGCGCACGCGCTGTTTTTCGCCGCAGGCACCGTGCTGGTGGGCTGCGGTGGTGGTGGCGGTGGTGGCGCATCGTTGAGTTTGCCGGCCTCGTCGGCCGGCGCGTCAACGCCTGCGCCGTTCAAAACGGCGCCCGTCTCCTCTGCGCAGATCGATGCCGCCGTGTCCAAGCTCGACGCACTGGCGGCGCAGGTCATGCAGCGTTCGAAGGTGCCGGGCATGGCCGTGGCCGTGGTCAAGGACGGCAAAGTCGTCTACGCCAAAGGCTTCGGGGTGCGCCGTGTCGGGTCGCCGGAACGGATCGATGCAGATACCGTCTTTCAGCTCGCATCGATGTCCAAACCGATCGCCGCAACGGTGGTGGCCGGACTCATTGGAGGAGGAGGGGTGTCCTGGAACACGCCTGCGGCGAGCAAGCTGCCCGGCTTCAGCTTGTCGGATCCGCTGGTCACGCAGCAGGTCACGATCGGCGATCTCTTTGCGCACCGTTCCGGCTTGCCGGCCGCGGCCGGGGACAAGCTGGAGGATCTGGGCTATGACCGCCAGCAGATCCTGCAGCGCATGCGCGATGTGCCGTTGCGGCCTTTTCGAACCAGCTACGGCTACTCCAACTTCGGCCTGACGGCGGGCGCCGAAGCCGCGGCCAATGCGTACGGCACCGAGTGGGCCTCGCTTTCCGAGCATGTGCTCTATGGACCCGTCGGGATGACCGCCACGAGTTCCCGCTTCGGTGACTTCATGCAGCGCACCAACCGCGCCACGCCCCACGTCATTCACGACGGGAGCTACCAGGCGCTCTATCAACGCCAACCCGACGAGCAATCACCCGCCGGCGGCGTGAGCTCGAACATCAACGACATCGCGCGCTGGATGACCTTGCTTCTTCAGGATGGCAGCTACAACGGGCGTACCGTGTATACGGCCGATGCCCTTCGCCCGGCAATCACCGGACAGATCGTCAACGGCCCGCCGTCCGCTGACCCGGCCATTCCCTCGAACCAGTATGGCTTCGGCTTCAACGTCGGGCCCTCGACCGGAGGGCGTTTGAAGCTTTCGCATTCGGGCGCCTTCATGCTCGGCGCGGGCACGGCTTTCACGGTGATTCCGGCCGCCGGCGTCGCGATCGTGACGCTGACCAACGCAGCCCCGGTGGGCGCTGCCGAAGCCCTGAACCTCACCTTCGAGGAACTTGTCGAATCGGGCAAGTCTTCGAGGGACTGGATCGCGCTCTTTGCCGGGCGCTTCGAGGAGTTTTACTTGCCAGAGGGCTCACTGGCGGGCAAACAACCGCCATCGCAGCCTGCCGCCGCGCTGGGCAGCAATGCCTATACCGGCACGTATGCCAGCAGCTATTACGGCAATGCGGTGGTAGAGACCGGCGGCAGTGGGCTCGTGTTGAAGATGGGCCCGACAGGCGCGAGGATCTACCCAATGCGTCACTGGGACGGCAACACCTACGTGTTCGACCTGTCGGGCGAAAACGCGCCGCCCGGATCCGTTGCCAGGGTCGACTTCACGCCCGACGCCTCCGGTGTCTCCAGCAGTATGACGATCGACTACTACGCCGAGGACTTCGCGCGCGGCGCCTTCAAGCGCGTGCGCTGACCGCTTCGGGATGGGCAGGGTCTTGCCGCTGCGCGTGAGCTTGAGCACGAACTCCGGGTCGACCCAGCCGTCGGCCTCGAGCGCGCTGAAATACTCGCGGTACACATGCATGCCCGCGGGTAGGCCGGCATCAGCGCCGGCAGGTCGGCGCATCGAGGCCCGGAGCGCGCGCTCAGGGCGCGAGGCCCGCGGCTTTCACGATCTGTGCATATTTGCCGACCTCCGCTTCGGTGTAGCGCGCAAACTGCGCCGCATTGCGCGCATCCGGCTCGGTGCCGATGTCGCGCAGCCGCTGCACCATGGCCGGCGCCTGCATCACCTCGGCCAATGCATCGGACAACTGCTTCATCACCGGTTGCGGCACCTTGGCCGGCGCGAACACGCCGAACCAGGCGCTGACCTCGAAATCGGGCAGGCCGCTTTCCGCCACCGTGGGCACGTCGGGCAGCAGCGGGCTGCGCTTGAGGCCGGTCACGGCGAGCGCCTTGACCTTGCCGGCCTTCAGGTTGGGAATGGCCGTGGTCTGCAGATCGAACATCAGCGGCACGTGCCCGGCCAGCACGTCCGCGAGCGCCGGTGCGCTGCCGCGATAGGGCACGTGCATCAGCTGGATGCCCGCCGCGTTCGCGAGCATTTCGCCGGCCAGGTGGTTGGAGGTTCCCGGCCCGGCCGAGGCATAGCTGATCGTGCCCGGGCTCTTCTTGCCCGCGGCGATCAACGCCGAGACGTTGCCGTAGGGCGCCGCGGGATGGGCGACCAGCACGAACGGAATCGAAGCCAGCGGGCCGACGACTGCGAAGCCCTTGACCGGGTCGTAACCCACCTTGCTCATGGCCGGGTTGATCGCCTGCGAGCTCACCGTGCCCATGAGCAGGGTGTGGCCGTCCGGCTTGGCATCGGCCACGAAGCGCGCGCCGATGGCGGTGCCGGCGCCGGCCTTGTTCTCCACGATGACCGGCTGCCCGAGGCGCGTGGCGAGCTGTTCGCCCACGGTGCGCGCCAGGATGTCGGCCGACCCGCCGGGCGGATAGGGCACCACGAGCGTGATCGGACGGGCCGGAAAGGTCTGGGCGAGCGAGGGCCCGGCGACCACGGCCGCAGCCATCAGGACCGGAATGGCGAACAGCTTCTTCATGGATTTCATCGTGGACTCCAGTGGGCAGGCAGGGCGGCACGGGGCGCTTCTTCATTGCGCTTCCTCGCCGCATGATGCAAACGGCGCCTCATAACGTCCAATACGGACTGCGTACCGAATCCATACATGAATCGAATCACCAACCCTGCCGCGGCCGGGCGATCCGGTTCAGCTGCTGCGTGCCTGCGAGACGACCTTGCCCGCCACCGAGAGGAACGATTGGATGACGGGGTTGTCGTTGCTGCGGCTGTACGCGAAGGCCAGCTGGTAGGTTGGCGGGGCGCGCGTGGCGGCCACGTCCAGGAAGGCCACCTCCTTCATGGCCAGCATGCGCATCGATGCCGGCACCAGCGCGATGCCCAGGCCACCGGCCACCAAGGTCAGCACGGCCTGCATCTGCGAGGCCTCGTGCACCACCCGCGGCGAGAAGCCCGCGGCCTTGCATGCACTCAGCAGCGCCCCCACGAAGCCTGCGCCCTCGGCGGCCGGAAAGGTGATGAAGGGTTCCGCGGCCAGCGCCTTGATCTTGACGCTGCGCTGCGACGCGAGCGCATGGCTGCGCGGCACCGCGATCACGAAGGGCTGGGCCTTGAGGTCGACGAAGGCGAGGTCGGGCACGTCCTGCAGCGGCCCGACGACCAATGCCAGATCGACCTCGGCGCGCCGCAGTGCCTCGACCTGGCGCGTGGTGGTGTCGGCGGTCACCTGCAGGTGCACCGTCGGGTAGTCGCGCTGAAAGCGCTTGAAGACCTCGGGCAGCAGGTCGAGCGCGGCGCTGGGCACGAACGACAGGCTGAGTGCGCCCTCTGCCCCCTGGGCAGCGCGCCGGGCTCGCTCGGTGGCGGCATGGGCCTGGGTCAGCAGCCGCTGCGCGTCCTTCAGGAACACCTTGCCGGCCGGCGTGAGGCGCACGTGGTGCCGGCTGCGGTCGATCAGCAGCGTGCCCACCTGCGCCTCGAGGTTGCGGATGGCCACGCTCAAGGGCGGCTGCGACATGTGCAGCTTCTCCGCCGCACGGCCGAAGTTGAGCTCTTCCGCTACGACCACGAACTGACGCAATTGCCTGAACTCGATCATCTGGAGTGCCTCGCTCGCCGAATGGATATACACGGATTGGATCACCGGTCCATCCAAACGGTATTGGATGTATCACTGTGGCGAACCTAGCATGCGTGGCATTTCCCCCACTGCCGAAGGAAGCGCGCCATGCAACCGTCTTTGCTCGAAGAGATCCCCGCCGTTCCGAATCCGTACCCGGTCGTCTCGAAGATCGAGTACCCCGAGGTCTGGCGCCTGTGCACGCAGGCGCGCGAGCTGGCCTGGAACCCTGTGAGCGACATCGACTATTCGGACCTGCAGAAAGCCGATCTTCCGCCGGAGGTCCGCAAGGCCGGCGCCGAATGGTGGAGCCTGCGCGCCTGGATGGAGCACGGCGCCACGCCCTATGGCGCCGAACGCCTGCGCGACGCGATCTTCCAGCACCAGCCGTTCGAGGTGAAGCAGCACATCACCAACTTCATCGCCGAGGAGTTCCGGCACCACGAAGCCAGCTTCCGGATCGCCGACGCGCTGGCCGCGTACGAGCCGATGCCGCGGTCGGACTATTTCAAGGACATCATCCCGCGCTTTCACGACGAGTCGGACGAGAAGGCAATGAGCTTCTTCGCGGGCCTCTCGGTCAACACGCTGTTCGAGCAGTTGTCGGGCGACCTGCTGCAGGCGCGCTACGAGAACGCCCGGTTCGACTCGATCCGCGAGGCCTGCCGGCTGATCCTGCGCGACGAGGCCCGCCACATCCAGTTCGGCCGCATCATCATGCGGCGCTTCTTCAGCGAGCTGCCCGCCGAGGAGAAGCGCCTCATCGGGCTCAAGGTCGCGAAGAAGCTGCGCGGCAGCCTGCTCAACGGGGTCTATGCCGTCGTCAACCTGCCGGAGGCCGAGCGCGAGCGGTCCGGGCGCAACCGCGCGCTGGCCGCCGACCACGGCCTCGGCGCGACGCACCCCGACGAAGAGATCGGCATCATCAAGCGGGGCGTCGACAAGATCCGCGAGGACATCGGCGTCTATGGCGTCGAGATCCCGGCGATCCCTGAAATCGACAGCGTCGTGCACTGAGGTGGCCATGCATCGACGCATCGCTCCCGACACCGTCGCAGCGCCTGCGGGCGCCTACAGCCATGGCATCGCCGTCCAGGGCCCCGGCACATGGCTGCATGTCGCGGGCCAGATCGGCACGGACCATGACGGCCTTCTGCTGCAAGGCTTCGACGCACAGGCCGACCAGGCCTGGAAGAACCTGATGGCGGTGCTCGCAACGGCCGGCATGGACGCGTCGCACTTGACCAAGGTGACGACCTATCTCACTCGCGCCGCCGACCTGCCGCGGCTCAACGCGATCCGCAGCGTCTATCTCGGGTCGGCGCGCCCCGCCTCGACGCTGGTGGTGGTTGCGGCGCTGGCGCATCCGGACTGGTGTTTCGAGGTCGAGGCTTTCGCCTTCCGGCCCGATTGACCGCCATGCGCATCCCCGGCCGGCTTGCGGAACTCGACGCGCTGCTGCGCGAGGTCGGCCCTGTCTGGCAGCAGGACATCCGCGCCGCGGGTGACCGGGTCAAGGCCGCCTACCTGCCCGTGCTGATGGCGGCACCGCGCGACGGCATCGCGGTCACGCGCGAGCTGGCCTACGGAACGCATCCGCGCCAGGTGCTGGACGTCTATCGCCCGGCCACTGCATGCGAAGCACCCGTGGTGGTCTTCGTGCATGGCGGCGCGTTCGTGCGTGGCGCCAAGGACATCAACGAAGCCATGTACGCCAACGTGCTGACCTGGTTCGCGCGCCAAGGCTGCGTCGGGGTCAACGTCGAGTACCGGCTCGCACCCGAGGCGCCGCATCCGCAGGGCGCGCTCGACGTGGCCGCCGCATGCGCCTGGGTGGCCGAGCACATCGGCGGCTTCGGTGGCGATCCGCGCCGCGTCTGCCTGATCGGCCATTCGGCCGGCGGCACCCACGCAGCGAGCTTTGCCTGCGATCCGTCGCTGGCGCACCTGCGGTGCGACCTGCGCTGCCTGGTGCTGGTGTCGGCCCGGCTGCGCGCCGATGCGTTGCCGGAGAACCCCAACGCGGCGGGCGTGCGGGCCTACTACGGCGACGACGAAAGCCGCTACCCCGACCTGGCTCCCATGGCGCATGCGGCGCACCTGACGCTGCCGCTGTTCGTCGTCAATGCGCAGTACGAGAACCCGCTGCTCGACGTCTATGCGGCGGAATTCGTCCATCGGGTTGCCGTGGCCCGTGGCGTCGCGCCGCGCCACATGGCGATGGCGCAGCACAACCATGTGTCGATCGTGGCGCACTTCGACAGCGGCGAACAGCTGCTCGGCGAGCAGATCCTCGATTTCTTTGCAGCCTCCTAGGGCCTGTTCACACTATCTACGGGGTCGCGAAGGCATGCCAAAGCGGACAAATCAAGGCGCACGACGCAGTGTGTGCGTCGGCACACAGAAGGCGTGCAACGCGGAGTTGGCCGCTTTGGCATGCCTTCCCTCCGGGTTGGCCCGCATTGGGGCCGTCTGCGGCGTTGCCCGCGCTTGCAATGCTTCAGCATTGCTGCGCCCGGGCGCCTTGCAGCCAGCCCCAATGCG